>OBRJ01000089.1_pt1 | contig 89541 bp, 79 predicted proteins | sample 1494831 | NCBI WGS metagenome assembly OBRJ01 (sample SAMEA3360658, study PRJEB22359) | human gut metagenome | biome: ENVO:urban biome; feature: ENVO:human-associated habitat; material: ENVO:feces | place: Bangladesh | collected 2011
TTTTAATCAGAGGGCCAGGGATTCGAGTTCCCTCGAGCGCACCAAAATCCCACGAAGAATCGTAAGATTCCTCGTGGGATTTTCTTTTTGTTCTCAAGCCGCACGGCTTCTGCACGGTCGTTGCACGGTTCGTGTTTTCTGTGTCGGATTATGTAGGGCGCGAATTGCTGTGCAATTCGCGCCCTTTTCTGCATCAGGTGAGCAGTGCCAAGCGGAGCTGTGCCTTTACAGCTGGGTCAGCGTCTTTCAGAAGTTCCACCAAGGCAGATACCGAAATGGTTGGTTCCGCTTCAGAAGGAATGCTCTGAGGTGCGGATTCTACCGGTTTATAAAAACCTTCCTCGAACTTTTTCCCCAGCTTCTTCCGGGAATCCTGCTGGATGTGCGCATAGGTGTTGACCAGCAGGTTTGCGCTGGCATGACCTGTTGTTTCCTGCACGGCTTTCACATCGCCGCCGGAGATCATCAGCTGATAGGTCGCACTGGAATGCCGTAAACCGTGAAAGACGATACGGGGGAACTCTGGGTGTGCGTCCTGCCATTTCAGGAACTTTTTGCGGATGAGCACCGGCTCAACCGCCAGACCGTTGGGCAGCCGCAGGAGCATTCCGCTGTTGCGGTATCTGCCGTCCATGTCGGCCTCGTCCATTTCCAGATGCTTGAACCAGTGCTTCAGTTCTTCTTTCAGAGCTTCCGTCATGAAAATCGTGCGGCAGGAAGATGCCGTTTTGGTCTTTTTCAGAACCAGAACCGTGTTGCTGCCCTCGCGCTTGTCCTCGAACTCCCAGAGAATGCAGTCTTTCCCTGTTCTGGCAAGTGACGCTTTCTGGACACGCTGCATAGATTTGTTGATGGTGAATGTTCCCATGCCATCGGCAGCATCGAAGTTGATGTCCTCCGGGGTCAGTCCGGCAACCTCACCCTCTCGGAGTGCACCCACCAGTGTCAGGTGGACAGCCAGATGCAAAATCGGGTCCTCCATGCTGGCGAGTGCAGCCTGCATTTCGCCAACATCCCAGATGGAGCGTTCCTGTGTGGACTTCTTAGGGCTGTCTACAGGAACAGGGCTTTTGATGATGATGCCCCACTCCACGGCATAACGGAATGCAGTCCCCAGCAAGCGGTGTACTTCATGGATAGTCGTGCCAGAAAGCAAACGCTGTTTCTGCTTGTCTGAAAGCACCTGCTTCTTCCCCTCAAGATACTGCCCGCAGGGGGTCTTGCTGAGAGTGGTGTACAAGTCCTCCAAATGGTAGGGCTTGAGCTTTTGCATCTCCATGTCACCAATATAAGGAATGACCAGATTCTGAATCGTTCCCAGATTGGATTGATAGGTCTGCGGTGCCCACTTGTGCTTGCTGCACTGCTTGGGCAGCCAGTCCATCAGGAATTCCGCCACCGTCACGGTGGATGGAATCAGGAATGTTCCCGTTGCCAGCTCGTGTTCGATCTGTTTCTTTCGGTTTGTTGCCTCCTCTTTCGTGGAGAAGCTCTCCCATTTGTCGCAGCTCTTGCCGTGCTCGTCCTGATAGGTGTAGCGGACACTGTAAGAGCTGCCGCGTTTCGTGATATATGCCATAGATTTGCCTCCTTATCAAGCTGCCCGGTAGAGCCACGCATCGAAGCTGTCTTTCGGGATGCGGATGCTTCCGCCTGCCCGCAGGACACGGAACTCGGTGGTGCTGTTGCACAGGTTGTAGGCGGCACGCTGGCTGATGGCCAGCATCTGTGCGACCTCCTTTACCGTGTACACCAGTTTTGTGGCTTTAGGGCTGTTGGTCGGAGACTTGACGGCATTGGTTCGAGTGACCACCTCCATTGTAGCCGGATTCGAGTCCGACTGCAAGGACTTTTTCGTATAATCCAAAGATTTCACATTCTCGTACATTTTATTACACATAGGCATTGCTCCTTACTTATCATGGCGCATCGCAGGCTCCTGCGTGCTGCGGTTCTCATAAAATCGAATGACCTCCGGCGGGATGCTGTCCAGCGTTTTCAGGGCGGCTTCGTAGTCCTGCCGCAGCTTGGCATCCTCCAGACGCTTCAAGACGCTCCCTTCCTTCACTTTGTCAAGCGAGGCAGAGAGCGTCTTATCTATAAAGATGCTCTGGTGATTCAGACCTACCAGCACATTGAAAAGCTCTGCAGAAATGCCCCCGACAGACTGAAAGAGTCTCTATCTAGTCCCAAGTACATTGTAGCTGACGAGTGTCACTACCTCACGGACTTCTCCACCTATAATATCAACACCTATCTATCGTTGGAAGTTCTGCAAAGAGCAGAGAAAGACCATGTGGTAATTTATATGAGCGCAACCGGCGGGCAGGTGTACGAGATGTTGAATGCCGCTACTGAAACGCCGCCTGACCGTATCTATACGCTCCCACAGAATAATGCCCACATTGCACGGATGTACTTCTACGCACGAGACAATCTGGAAATGATACTGCACGACATCCCGGCGGATGAAAAAGCCGTTATCTTTATGTCCGGCGGTGATGACCTTGTCAAAATGAAAGAGCTGTTCGGTGATGCCGCCGGGTACTACTGCTCTGAAAACAATGCAAGGTACGGGAAGAAGCTGGATTCCCTTGAGGATTGCCTCAAAGACCGAATGCTCCAAAAGCGTTTTCTGTTCACAACAAAAGCGATTGGGATGGGAATTGAGATCAAGGACCGCACCCTGAAGCAGAGCATCTCACCATATCGGATGCCGGTACTGGTGGATTGGATAAAAGAACACCTCAATCAGCCAATGAAATGGAAAGATTTATATACAGGCATTATGATATCAAAAGTATTTGCAGAGTATAGAAACCGTCCAATGAAACCGACCACACTGAACAAAAAACTCGCAATCTATGGTGTACAAGCTGTGCGAGGACGCGATAAAAAAAGAGTCAAAGATGGAAAAGCAAATGAAAACAGAGATGTGCTATTCTGGTTCTTGGTCGAGTTTTAAACATTGTGAGATTTGGGGCAAGAAGTGTCATCTTTCTATATATAATAATGACAAATGTTGCCCCAGAATATAAATCTGACGTTAAGGCAGCTGTTTGATGGTAGAAATACATAAGGACTATTGTTGGAAGAGCATCTGACTCTTGACAGATTCCCCTACCGCGAATACAATATAATTAAAATTATCATAATTCAGATTATACTAAAAGAGGTGGGCTGTATGGATTTCATCGGCAGGACATCTGAATTGGCGACGCTGAACACCGAACTGAACCGTGGAAGCGGTTTTGTAGTAATCTACGGCAGACGGCGCGTCGGAAAAACAACGCTGATCAAAGAATTCATCAAGGACAAGCGTGCATTCTACTTTCTGGCAACAACGGAGAGCGAAGCGCAGAGCATGAAGCGATTTGCCGGAGTTCTTTCCCGGACAACAAAAAATCCCATGCTCAGTAAAGTGACATTTACAGACTGGCTCGACCTGTTCCAAGTGGTCGCAGACGATCACCCGGACGAGAGGAAGGTACTTGTCATAGATGAATTTCCGTATCTTGTAAAGACGAACCCGGAGTTTTCGTCCATCTTGCAGAACGCGTGGGATGAGGTGCTGAAAGACCACAATGTCATGTTGATCCTCTGCGGCTCGCTCATCAGCATGATGAAAAAACATGCACTGGCGTATAACAGCCCCCTTTATGGCCGCAGAACAGCACAGATCCGGCTGACGCCGCTGCAGTTTACCGATGTGTATGCGGCGCAGGATCTGTCATTTGAGCAGGCGGTAGAGCAGTATGCCATCACAGGCGGCGTGCCCAAATATATGGAATTTTTCCAGACAAATGAACCTTTGACGGAGCAGATTTGCCGCGTTGTGCTGTCCAAAAACGGATTTCTGTATGAAGAGCCGGATTTCCTCCTCAATGAAGAGGTCCAAACGCCTATCAACTATTTTTCTGTCCTGAAGGCCATCTCGGACGGCAACCACAAACTGAGCAAAATCGGAATAGCGATGGAGCAGGATACATCCGCCATCACGCCCTACCTGAAAACCTTGATCGATCTTGGTTTCGTCACCAAAAATGTGCCGATTACAGAGAAGAACCCGGAGCGCTCCCGCAAAGGTCTGTACTATGTCTCAGACAATTTTATCCGTTTCTGGTTCCGGTATGTGTATCCATTCAAAGGCGAACTGGAACTGGACAACCAGCAGATCGTTCTGGATGAGATGAACAAGGACTTCAAGCAGAAATTCGTTGCATTCGTGTATAAAAGCATCTGTCGGAATATTTTTGCAGAGCTGTGCCGGACAGGAAAAATCGCCTTTTCACCGTCACGCATCGGCTCTTACTGGCGGAACGATACAGAGGGAGACACTGAAATCGATGTTGCGGCGGTAGATAACCAGCACAAGCGGCTCTTCCTTGGTGAGTGCAAATACCATGCAAAGCCTGTGGACGTGGCTGTTTACTCCGCTTTGCAGGAAAAAGGCCAGTCCAAAGAACTGACGACCGTATTCAAAGGCTATGAAATCGCATATGGTCTGTTTTCCAAGAGTGGCTTCACCGACCGGCTGGTAGAGATGTCCGCAGAAAATCCGAACCTGCTTCTGGTTCAGGAAGACCACCTGTATCGAAAAGACCCTTGAGGAATCTAGCGTTCCTGCTATAGGATGAGTTTGCAGAAAGCAGCAAAAACACGAATCTGACGTTGGAACGGCCTTTCAACAGTGAAGCACATCTAAAACGAAATCAGCCAGTATATCGTGCATTTACGCATGGTATGCCGGCTTTTTGTTTTGGGAACGATAATCGAGAAGTTTTCCACATACAGGGGCGGGGTGATTAAAAATTCAGGCCCCACCCTATTCCGGCAGAACGAAAAAGTTGTTTTCTCTCCCCAGACCGGAGCAAAATCGAGAAAGCATGTATCCAACGGCCAAAACAAGCCATACTGAAAGCGGTATCTTCCATTGAGGTAATGGAGGATACCGCTTTTTATTCTTTGTTGTCTTAATTCTCAGCCTATTTTATCATAATTCTATCTGCGCTTCAATAGCATTTCCCATAAAATGTAATGCGATAACTCGGCATAAATGTGTTATATTACGTCATTTTACGTCATTTTGTGCAAAAACAAGAGCCGCTCAGAAGGGAAAAGACCGAAACATTCCATTAAGTTTGGGATAAATGGTCAGATAGGTGTCCAACCGGGGAGATTTACAATGGCAAGACGAGGAGAAAATATTCATAAACGCAAAGATGGCCGCTGGGAGGGGCGATATATCAAAGGACGGGCCGATGGAAAAGCCATCTGGGGGTATCTTTACGGCTATTCCTATTCAGAGGTAAAGACTGAGCTGACACGCCGGAAAGCCATGTCCGGTTTTTATCAGCTGTCCGGGGCATCCATGCGCTTTTCGGAGCTGGCCGAACTGTGGCTTGCTTCCTTTGCACAGGGCGTGAAAGAATCTACACTGACGCACTATCAGTATACTCTGCACAAATATCTGCTGCCGGTTTTGGGCGATCTGCCGGTTTCTGAACTGAATGAATCGACCTTGGAGCGGCTCTTCCTGCAAATTTTGTCACCCAGCGACAACAGCCACAAGCCGTTGGGAACATCCTCTGCGCAAGAATGCTTCGGGATGTTGAAGCGTATCTGCAAATATGCGGCACGCCTCCATCTGATGCCGCCTCTGGAACTCTGTGTGAAGCTTCCACGACAGAAAAAAGCAGAATCACGGCCTCTGAGTCTGGCAGAGCAAGCCGCTCTCCGGTCATTCCTTCTGGACCCGCCCACACCCAGAAAAATCGGGGTGCTCCTGCAAATGGAACTTGGCTTGCGTATCGGGGAAGTATGCGGGCTGAAGTGGAGTGATTTCGATCTCAAGAACGGCATTCTGACGATCCAGCGTACTGTCTGCCGCATTCCCCGTGGAGACGGCCACACAAAACTCATCGTGCAGACGCCAAAGACAAGAAAATCCACCCGGGAAATTCCTCTCTCCACCGGGCTTGTCGCCATCCTTCGCAAGTTGAGCAAAGACGTCACGCCTGACACATGGTTCCTCTCAGGAACCGAAAGCCGTCCGGTCGAGCCACGCTGTTACCGCAAAAGCATCCGCTGCTATCTGAAGCGGGCTGCTCTGCGCACGATCCACCCCCATGTGCTCCGACACACCTTTGCCACCACCTGCTTGCAGGCGGGCTGCGACATCAAAACGCTGAGTGAGCTACTGGGCCATGCCAACGCAAATGTCACCTTACAGCGCTATGTCCATTCCGATTTGAATCGGAAGCGAAAAGCGTTACAGCGTGTCTACGCCCTGTCGGACAGGATATATAAAGAGTCACTCAGGGGCAGTCAAAAAGAACAAACCGCATAGCATCAAAGAAAAATTGCGTATGCCCTCCATTACCTCAATGGAAGATACCGTTTCTGGCCTTATCAGAACGACACGAAGGAGGGGATGCGGAAAATGAATGCAGGCGGCCTTGTAGAGATGCACGCCCACATCCTGCCGGGGATGGACGATGGCAGCAAGAGCGTGGAGATGTCCATCGAGATGCTGCACAGGCTGGCGGAGATGGGCGTGGCAGAGGTCTGCGCGACCTCGCACTACTACGCCGGGCAGAACAGCGTGACCATGTATCTGGAGCGGCGGGCCATGGCGCTGGAACAGCTGCGGGAAGCTGTCGGGGCGCAGGATGATCTGCCCTGCATCCTCCCAGCTGCCGAGGTCGCCTACTTCCGGGGCGTGGAAGAGCATCACCCGGAGCGGCTCTGCATCGAGAACACCCGGACCCTGATGCTGGAGATGCCTTTTTCGGAGTGGACGGACCAGCAGACCGAGGCCGTGACGGTGCTTGCGCTGGATCTGCACTTCAACGTGGTGCTCGTCCACCCGGAGCGGTTCTGCTTCAGCAGCAACAACCGCCGCAGGCTGAAAGAGCTGGCCTCCCTCCCCATTGCTTTGCAGGTCAACGCGGACACGCTGCTGCACTGGCGGTCCCGGAAGCAGGGGCTGGAGCTTCTGGAGCTGACCTCGACTCCCCTGCTGGGAAGCGACTGCCACAATACGACGAGCCGCCCGCCGAATCTGAAAGGAGGAAGAGAGATGGTGCTGCGCAAGCTGGGCGAAAAATTCCTTGACCGGATGGACGAGAACGCCCGGATGCTGACAGTGCCTCATCTCGTGACAGAGTGAAATACCGTCAGAAAAAGCGTTTTGACAAAAAAGATGCCGTGAAGGCCGTGGTGGTGCTGGTGGTGCTGGTGTGCCTGCTGGTCTGCGGCGGTCTGGCTCTCCACCTCTGGGAAAACGGGCAGTACTCCACCGGCTCTGACGAAGTTGGCTGCGAAGTCATCGCAACTTCCGACGAGCTGAAGGAAGTTACCTATAACGGCCAGACCTGGCAGCAGCGCCCGGAGCTGGAAACTTACCTGCTGATGGGCATCGACAAAGAGGGCAAGGCCGTGGCCGTGGACAGCTATGAGGGCGGCGGTCAGGCAGATGTCCAGATCGTGCTGGTAGTGGATAACGCCAACCAGACCTGGCAGATGCTCCAGATCAACCGTGACACCATTACAAAAGTCCCCGTTCTGGATGTTATGGGTGGGGTATCCGCCTACGCGGACGAGCAGATCGCACTGGCCCACTACTACGGCAACGGCGGCAAAAACAGCTGCGAGAACACTGAGCTCGCCGTCTCCATGCTGCTGAACGACCAGCCCATCAACGGCTATCTGGCGCTCAACATGGATGCCGTGGGCATCGTCACCGACCTTGTGGGCGGCGTGACCCTGACGATCACCTCGGACTTCTCGGAGATCGACCCGTCCCTTGTACAGGGCGACACGATGACACTGGACGGGCAGAAGGCGCTGACTTATGTGCGCAGCCGCCATCACATCGACGACCAAACCAACATCGCCCGCATGCGCCGCCAGCAGCAGTTCCTGACGGCCCTGGAAGAAAAGCTGAAGCAGCAGGATACCAAATTTGCAGCCAAAGCCTACGATGCCCTGAGCGACTACATGGTCACGGACATCGCCAGCGGCACGGCGGCAAAGATCGGGGAAAAGCTGAAACAGTATAAGCGGCTGGACACCCTCACCATCGCCGGTGAGAATGTCGTGGAAAACGGCTTCTGGGCTTATCATCTGGACGAGACCAGCCGCCAGGAGACCGTTTTGCAGCTGTTCTATGAAAAAAGTGATACCTGAATTACAAAATAGGAAAGGATGTTATTGATTCGTGACAAAAGAACAACAGGAACTCAATCCGACCACGGCCGCTTCGCCCGCGACGCTGGTGCAGAATGACAAGTCGGAGGAAGAGATTGACCTCGTGGAGGTATTTTACCTGCTCTGGGGCCATATCGTGCAGATCATCGCGTGTTTTCTGGTGGGTGCTGTTCTAGCCTTCGGCTTCACCTTCTTCTTTGTGACGCCGAAGTATCAGGCATCGTCCAGCATCTATGTGGTGTCGGCCTCCAACAATTCTATCGTCAACCTGACCGACCTGCAGATCGGCTCCCAGTTGACGGCAGACTATCAGGAGCTGATGCTCAGCCGCCCGCTGCTGCAGGACGTCATCAAGAACCTCGACCTTGACGTTACATATCGCCAGCTGGAAAAGCAGATCAGCATCAGCAACACCAGCAGCACCCGCATCCTGACCGTCACGGTCACGGACACCGACCCTCAGCGGGCGGCGGACATCGCGAACGAGCTGGTCAAGCAGGCCCGCATCTATCTGCCCAAGATCATGGAGACCGAAACACCCAATCTGGTGGAGGATGCCGTGGTGCCCTCCCAGAAATACAGCCCCAGCTACGCAAAGAACACGACTCTGGGCGCTCTGCTGGGTGCCGTGCTCTGCTGCGGCGTCCTGCTGGTGCAGTACCTGATGAACGACACATTGGAGACGCCGGATGATGTCGCCAAGTATCTTGGCATCCAGCCGTTGACGACCATCCCCGAAGTGAGTCTGGGCAGCTTCAGCGATGACAGGGACGACGACAAGAAAAAGCCCTTCCATTGGGCAGGTAAATGACAAGGGGGAGAAGAAGATGAAAAAGATCACGATCGGCAAGATGCCGCAGCTCCCCTTTGAGATGAGCGAGGCCATCAACCAGCTGCGCGTCAACCTGAGCTTCTGTGGCAGTAACGTCAAGACCATCATGGTCACCAGCAGCACCCCCAACGAGGGCAAGAGCTTTGTGACCATGCAGCTCTGGCGGATGATCGCGGAGCTGGGCACGCCCACGTTACTCATCGACTGCGATTTCCGCAAGTCGGAGATCCGCCGGAAATACGGCCTGTCCACCTCCGGCCATCTGCTGGGCGGTGTGCATTATCTGGCAGGCAAGGCCGAGCTGGACGATGTCATCTACGAGACCAACATCCCCAACGGCTATATCCTGCCGGTGGCAAAAAACGTGACCAACCCCACCATCCTGCTGGAAAGCGAGCGCTTTGGACAGATGATGGAGCAGTGCTGCGAAAAATTCGGAGTCATCCTCGTTGACACGCCGCCGCTTGGCAGCGTGGCCGACGCTTTGAATATCGCCACCCACTGCGACGGCACCGTGTTGGTCGTCCGCAGCGGCGAAACGCCCCGTAAGCTCGTGGGCAACTCGGTCCAGCTCCTGCAGCGCACGGAAGTGCCGCTGCTGGGCGTCGTGCTGAACCGTGCCGAGGTGAATAGTAAGTCGAGCATGTATTATAACCGCTACTACAAGTCCGGCTACTATTATAAAGAGCACAGCCACGAGAAATCGGGCAATGCTCAAAAATAAAATGGAGGATAACTGTATGAAAAAGAAATTCGTAATGGCAGTCGCCGCAGTGGCGATGGCTGCGGTCGTCGGCGTCTCTGCTTTCGCTGCAACGGGCGTTACTGTTCCCAGCATCACTGGCGGTTCCGACACCGCTTCTACCATTGTTGCTCCTTCTTCCGACGATGCCAGCGAGACCACTAAGGTGGTCTACAAGACCATCGTTTCTACCGAGGGCAACACCGAGGAGAAGCTGGCCGCTGTCGTCGGCGAGGAGACTGTCGCACAGGCTGCTGCTGTTGCCGGCGTCGAGACCGTCGAGGATCTGAGCATCCGCGCTGTCGGCGACGTCAATGTCGATTCCAAGACCGGCGAGGTTGCCGTGACTGTCACCGGCATGGAGGACGGCGATACCGCTGTTGTTCTGTATCAGGACGCAAACGGTAACTGGGTCGCCATCAAGGCCGTTGTCGTCAACGGCAAGCTGACCTTTAAGATGCCCAAGTCCGGCACCATCATCCTGCTGACCCATAAGGCCTAATTCGGTCGATGCCCCGGGAGACAAGCCGCTTGCGGTTAAGTGACTTTCTCCCGGGCAGGGCCTCTGCCCGTCATCAGCGATTGTAGGCTGCACTCTCCTCATCGGCGGCTCTCCGTGAACCATCGGTGGGGAGAATGAAGGTTACAATTCTGCAAAAGTCAAGAGTGGAAAATCGGGAGGAAGTTATGTCGAAATTTCAACATGATGTGATGTTGCGGGTCGTAAAGATTCTGGACGTCCTGATGATTGAGCTGCCGTTTGCGGCATGCTGGTTCCTGTATTATTCCGAGCAGGTGTACACGAAGTTTTCATGGAAGGGCAATCTGGCCATCCTTGCGCTTTTTTTTGTGCTGTATATCACGCTGGGCAAAGTCTACGATGCGTTCTGGATGTCGATGCAGCGGATCTCCGAGCTGGTCTATGGACAGCTCCTTGCGGCCATGGCAACGGATGGCATTCTTTATATCGTCATCTGCCTGATGGCGGCGAAGCTCTGCAACCTCTGGCCCGGCATCGCAGCCATTGCAGGGCAGCTTGTGATGGCTGCTGTCTGGGCATCCTGTGCGCACAAATGGTATTACCAGATGTTCCCGCCACAGCGGACAGCCATCATTTACGATGAGCGTCATGGCATGGAAAAGCTCATCAACGAATATGGTCTGAACCACAAATATAATGTGCAGCTGACCATGAGTGCCGAAGACTGTCTTGCTGATCTAAGTGTTCTGGATGGCATGGAGACTGTTTTTGTCAGCGGTGTCCACAGCCACGAGCGAAATATTATCCTGAAATATTGTGTCGGTCAGGGCATCAACATGTTCGTCATCCCCCGCGTGGGCGATGTCATCATGAGCGGCGCATGGCCGATGCACATGTTCCATCTGCCCATGCTGCGTGTCGGCCGCTATATGGCCAGCCCGGAATATCTGTTCATCAAGCGGGCCGTGGATATCATTATTTCTCTGATCGGCTTGGTCGTTCTCAGTCCGCTGTTCCTCATCACTGCCATTGCGGTCAAATCGGATGGCGGCCCGGCATTCTACAAGCAGGTGCGTCTGACTAAGGATGGCGGGCAGTTTGAGATCCTGAAGTTCCGCTCCATGCGGGTGGATGCCGAAAAGGATGGTGTCGCCCGCCTCTCCACCGGCGACAAGGATGACCGCATCACAAAAGTCGGCCATATCATCCGTGCCTGCCGGCTGGACGAGCTGCCCCAGCTGCTGAATATCCTCCGGGGTGATTTATCCATCGTCGGCCCCCGCCCGGAACGCCCGGAAATTGCCGCCCAGTACTGCGAGGAGATGCCGGAATTCGCCCTGCGCTTGCAGGCCAAGGCCGGTCTGACCGGTTATGCACAGGTGTACGGAAAATATAACACGACACCGTATGATAAGCTGCAGATGGACCTGATGTACATCGCCCACCCAAGCCTTGTGGAGGACCTGAAGATCATGCTGGCAACCGTGAAGATCCTGTTTATACCAGAAAGCACCGAGGGAGTTTCCGAGGGTCAGACCACCGCAATGAGTGGAAAAAACCACTGAATATCGACGCTTTTGTACATTTTGAATTGCTAAAAATTGAAGAAAATTCCAGAGTGGAGTCAGGCATAAATACACCTCTTACGGTGGCGTGGCGTTAGAAAGTTGGTAAATTGACCGGTATAAGGCTGAAATACTGCTTCTAGGAGTGCAAAATGCCGAGAGATTGAGCGTGAGAGCGGGCAAAATGAGGTTGAATTGGGGCTTTTACGCCCTGAAAAAGCACTTTTATGGATGCGACCGTAGCTCGTGGGTTTATGCCAGATGGCACTGTGAGGGTACTGACGATACTGTGGTGACTTTCACATAGCGTTATCGGGGCTGGACCGTGATAACATCATCTGCGATTTCATCCCGGTCTTGGAGATAACAGGTTGGTACTGATGATCTTATGCTCATTCGTCTGGGGTAATCCGGCATAAACAAGGAAGCTACGATGGCGAGGATGAGTGGAACCCGGAATAAACACATGAGCTACCGTGGCGGGTGATAGTACTATCAGGACTAAAGACGGGGGCTACCATAGCGTCAAAAATGGTGCAATTTAGAGCGTAGTGGGGACCCAATGCAGCGGTATAAGACATAGCGGCAGTGTGGCTCACACTGCTGAGGACGATTAGTAGAGCTTTATAAGGAATAAACGGCTCAGACTCTTTGAGATGAGTCTGGGCTGTAATCTTTGATATGTGGAGAGGGACGATGAGTGTTGTGGAATACAGAGAATACTCCGTTCTTATGTCGGTTTATCACAAAGAGAAGCCGGAGTATCTGAAGCAGGCGATAGAGAGCATACAAACGCAGACGATCTCCACAAATGATTTTGTGCTGGTATGTGATGGACCGCTGAACGAACAGCTAGATGGCGTGATTGCTACAAAGCAGCAGGAGATGGGTGACACATTAAATGTTGTCCGACTTGCGAAAAACGGTGGGCTTGGCAATGCGCTGAATGAGGGAATCAAGTATTGCAAAAATGAGTTGGTCGCCCGAATGGACAGTGATGACATTGCGTACCCGGATCGCTGTGAAAAACAGATTGCTGTGTTTAACACACATTCGGAAGTGAGCATTTGCTCCGGCATTGTGGAGGAGTTTACCACTGATCCGAACACCGTTGATACGAAACGGGTGCCGCCGGAGACGAATGCAGAAATTGTAGAGTTTGCAAAGAAGCGTAATCCGTTTAATCACCCCTGTGTGATGTATAAAAAGTCCGCAGTCGAAGCAGTTGGCTCCTATCAAGATTTCTACTTACTGGAGGACTATTACCTCTGGCTAAGGATGCTGATGACAGGGTATCAGGGCTATAACATTCAAGAGCCGTTGCTCCATATGCGGGCAGGCTCGGATATGTATAAACGGCGTGCTGGTTGGAAGTATGCCAAGACTCAGGCGAAGCTGTTCAAGTTTATGAAACAGCAAGGCTTTATTGAAAAAGGGCAGTACATTAGGAGCTGTGTGATTCGTAGTGGATCGGCGGTGGCTCCGAATTGGCTGCGAAAGTTTATGTTTGAGAAAGTGTTGAGGAAGTAAATGGCTGTGGAGTCAGGAAATTTGAGGAGAGATTTGATGAGCAAAGAGAGTGTTTTATATAAGAATAGAAAAGGAGATAGACTCATATCGGCAATACTGTATTTGCTGACACCCTTTGCGTTTATGGCTAATCCTCTGTTGTTTGTTGTATGTGTTACTGCTCAACTCGTTTTGCAAACGCTTCACGGCTACCGTTTTTCCGAACTGTTTGTGGTTTTGCTTCTTAATGGATTTGTCTATTCAAGTGTTTCGTTTGCTGGTTTGCGATTTTATGATTGGATAATTATTTTCTCATTTGCATATGTTTTTATAAATAAAAGAGGTCATGTCGCGATTCCGGTTAGATTACTAATCTTTATTACATCAGTCTTTCTGGTTTTTCTTTTTCATGGGATGAAGACCAATGAAATCCTGGAAGTTGTACGATACTTTGTTTCAATACTTTTGATTGTTGTAGTCCTAAACACAAAACCCGATATGAATTTGATTTCGGAATCAATAATTCGAATATGCAAAGTGACGTTGTACAATGCAATAATTGTATTTGCCATGATACAACTTGGAAGAGTTCATAACTATATGAGCTCCTTTATCTCCACCAATGTCTATATTTATTCTGACGAAGTACGTCTTAATGGATTCTTTAGCGACCCCAATAAATATATGACATTTTGCCTTGCGCTGCTTTTTATAATAGATGTATTTGTAGAGAATCCAACATACAAAAGAAACGGAATTTTAATTCTGAGTATAGCAACTGTGTTATCAATGTCTAGAACCGCATTATTGTGTTTAGGACTTTATTTCTTTGTTAAGCTCTTATTGAAATTGAAAGAAAAATCTCCTGTGCTTTTTGGGTGCTGCATTATTACATTTAGCGTTGTCTGCATCCTACTGTTGGCGAGCCCGGATATAATTAATAGCATTATAAATGAACTGTATACTCTTGCCGCACAGGTTCTTGGTCGAGAGCACACACTCGAAATCAATGCCACGATGAAGGATGACAATAGAGTTTATGTTTGGGGAAAAGCAATACAATTTATCAGTCAAAAGCCATTTTGGGGAAATGGATGGCTTGCATATCAATCGTTACTGCCATATCCGACACACAATACTATTGTTTCTCTATTGCTTGACGGAGGGGCTTTTGTGTTAACGGCATATCTTTATACTTTTGGGCCGTTATTTTCAAATAAGCGATTTGGTGCAACAATATCATGCGTAATACTTCCAATGTTATTGTTGGACCTTGGTAATTATAGAGTGCTGTTTTTACTGCTTGCACTGATTATGCTACCCTCAAAAGGAAAAGCTATGCAATGAGGTGATAAAACAGTGAAGAAAAAAACATTGGTTGTACTAACAAAAAAGTGGGGGAGAAACTATACAGGTGCTACGCTGGCTACGCAATACTTTGTAGATAGATGGGCCTCTCGATTTGACAGAGTTGTAGTCTTTACATTAGAAATAGGAAACTATGATAATACGAAGCGGAATATTTCCGTTCTGAAATGCAAGAGTGAGCAGGAGCTTCTACTTGCACTAAAAGAAGAAGAGAGTCGATGCGATAGCAGTATTGTGGGCTATTCGGATGATCATCTTGGCTATTTGTTAAAAAAAGCAAATATTCCGTATATTCACACATATCATGGAAATTGGCCTGATGCCCGCTGGGTGAATGCGGAATTTTTTATTAAAAGCTTTTATTTTATGCCACTGTATAAAAGAACAATCAGAAACGCGGAGGCAGTGGCTAATGTCTCCATATATATGGAGAACTTCACAAAAAGATATAACAGCAAATCTATCCTTATACGGAACGGAATGGATTTTAAGCCGTGTGAGGCTGACAGATGTTATCCAAAAACATATGTGATGGTCGGTAATATAGATACAAGAAAATACAAAAACGCCATCAGACTTGCTAAGTATATCTATGATATTGATCCACAAGTGCGAATTAACATATACGGGAAGGCTATAGATAAGAGCGTTGCTAAGCGACTGGAAAAGATGCCAAACGTTCGTCTTATGGGGCAGCATAGTATAATTCCATACGGCTCCTATTGTGGATTAATCAATGTGTCCGAAATCGAGAATCTTTCAATTTCTGTTTGCGAAGCTATTAAATCTGACATTCCTGTATTCTGCTTTAATATTGGTGGGCTTCCAGAAGTTGTGAAAAAGGATGAAACTGGCTATACCTTCCCTAAAAGGGATTACAAGCGAATGGCACAGAAACTTGTTGACTATGCGTGTGACGAAAATAAGATGAGAGTTGATAAGAGTGTGTTGGATCCATTTGATTGGAACGTTGCTGCGAAAAAATATATGACACTGCTTGAAGAAATCATGAAGGATACGACGAAATGAAAATTGCAATATTAGGCCCAGTAACAACAAAGACCTATTTTGGCGGAGTTGCGGTATTTGATGAGGAACTTGCTGCTGGCTTTAAGCATAACGAATGGGAAGTTGTACTTATTACAAATCAAAAAAACGCTGATTCAGAAAAAAATGGTGTACCAGTTCGGATGATAAATGCTATCTCTGCAAGAAAAATCATTAAAGAAGAAAGCCCAGATATAATTTTGGCATCGTTGCAATATGCAAAGTATTGGAGATTTTGTAAGGAAAATGCCATCAGAATTTACTTTTTACACGGTTTCTTTAATCAAAGCTATTATGGAAAATTAAAATCTGAGGCGGCATCTCTTTATCAGCGATTAATTGCCAAACAATCTCATTACGTATTTGCAAATAGCTATTTCACTAAAATGGTAAATGACCAATTTTTTGGGATTCAAACGAATGAAGTTTTTCATCTCGGAGTAACATCGGAGTATTATAGCGCTATTTTAAACACCGAGGTACCCAAAGAAAAAGGTGCGATTCTATATACAGGTCGGCTCGTATCAGCAAAAGGTATTGGAAATCTGCTCTGGGCGATGAAAGTTCTCAAAGATGGGGGTATGCCGTATAAAGCCTATATAGCCGGAGATGGACCAGACAAAGAAAAATTAGAAAAGTATGTTGCCAAAAATAACTTGGATGTACATTTTCTTGGACGGGTTTCGCAGAAGGATTTAGTGACTTACTACTCAAAGGCGGAGATATTTGTGTCGCTGAATCCGAGTGAACCATTTGGCATTGTTTTCCCGGAGGCTCTATTAGCACGATGCAAAATTGTATGCCCGTGTACAGGTGGTCAGGTTGAATATCTAATGGATTACAAAGATACTGTTGCATTCGTTGATGAAGCCTCTCCAGATGCAGTAGCGAATGGTATCGAGAGATTAGGGAAATCTCCAGTCGCAGCAGAGTTGAGTGATAAGTATATACAGACTTTCCGTTATGATACTGTTGCAAAAGAAATGATTGATTACTTGAATGTGAGAGGCAAAAACAAATGGACGTTAAAAAATTAGATTCAAAGCCGTTCTTCTCCGTTCTGGTTCCAGTATATAATCAGGAAAAATACCTACCTGAGTGTATAGAGTCTGTTTTGAACCAGACATTTAAAGACTTTGAACTCATTTTGGTTGATGATGGCTCGACAGATTCAAGCGGAATACTTTGTGATCAATATGCCCAGGAACATCCGCGTCTTATAACGGTTATCCACCAGAAAAATCAAGGCCCTCTTTTCGCACGACGGGCAGGCATTGGAAACGCAAAGGGAGCATACTATCTGTTTTTAGATGCGGATGATAGCTTTTGTAGCACTGCTATGGAAACACTCTATAATTGCATAAGAGCGCATTCTGTCCAAATGGTGATTTTTAACGCATCATTTCAAGACGATTTTGAAACAAAATCCAATAACTATCCTTTTCCGAGCGGCAGCGTATTGGAAGGAGAGAAAAAAAGAGATTTTCTGAATGCATTTTGTGGAACACATATGTTCAATAGCATGTGCCTCAAGTGTGTTCATAAGTCAATAATTGACTCACATGATTGTGATAATGCTATAGAAGTTAGATATGGCGAAGATCTTTTTCAGTCTATTCCACTGGTTGATCGTGCAAGATCAATTTGTGTTATTCAAGTTCCATTGTACTATTATCGTCAACATGCAGAAAGTGCGACACATTGCTACAAGCTAGCACAATTTGAATCATTAAAAATTGTATGTGAAAGATTAATTGTATATAGCCAAAAGTGGGAAGAAAAATATGAAATTCCGTTAAAGGATAAGGCGTGTGAGTATGCTGGAAATGAATGCTACAGAACAGCCAAGAATGTGTTAAAAAGTAATGATGATTTTGACGCAAAACGCAATTATCTTGCTGAGCTAAAAAAAGACGAATTTTATAAAAAATATATCGAAAATAAAAGAATGCGCAGTCATCTTAGGATGTATGAAAAGTTTATTCTGTTTTCGGTAAAGTATGATTTATGTATGCTGCAGCTTGTTATAAGCACAGTCTTTTCTTTAGTAAGTGCAAAGAAAATGAAAGGTTAAAAGGAATCCTGATTATTAAAAAATATGCTGGATGAGGTAAAAGATGAAAAAATTAACGCCAGAGGAATGTAAACTCCGTATATTGAATTTGTTAGTTGAATTTGCGGACTACTGTGATACAAATAATTTAAGATATTACCTGCTGGGCGGTACATTGCTGGGGGCGGTAAGGCACAAGGGCTTTATTCCCTGGGATGATGATATTGACGTTTGCATGCCTCGCCCAGATTATGAAAGATTTATTGAATTACAAAGTAAAAATAAAAAGATAGAGTTCCGTTGCATTGAAAATAACACATCTGATCTGCCATTTATGAAAATCATTGATAAAAAGACTTTTGTAAGGCAGCTTTATACTGCTGAATCGGAAACTTCAAATTTATGGGTGGATATATTTCCGTTTGATGGATGGGCCTTTGATGAACAGCAGAGTAAAAAAGATATGAAGAAATGGAATCGGTGGCACTGGCTTTCAGTTTACGCACAGGTAAAGATGGGCGAGGGCACTACAAAAGTTCGTGCAATTTTGAAACTGCCAATGGCTCTTGGCGCTCGATTGATTGGCAGAAAAAATATTGCAAGAAGAATGAACGAACTTGCCCAGAAATATGATTATGAGTCAAGCGAGTGGGTCGGCAATTTTGTTTGGGCCTGCTATGGCATACGTGAGAGAGTACCAAAAGAATGGTTCTCGCAGCGCGTGAAGCTGGCGTTTGAAGGACACGAATTTTGGGCACCCAAGGAATGGGATAAATATCTTTCTCAAATCTACGGCGATTATATGACACTTCCACCGGAAGATAAAAGGGTTAATCATAACATGGAAGTTTGGCTGAAGTGAACGGCGGTATTAATGAAAATGAAAAACAAAGTGACTTTGGTCAACATGATCTCAAGTTTGGCTCTACAGATTTGCACGATTATTAGCGGATTTATCATCCCGAAGATTATCTTGTCATACTTCGGCTCTGATACAAATGGCCTGATTTCGTCTTTGAATCAGTTTTTGAGTTATATATCTCTCCTTGAGGGCGGAGTTACCGGTGTCGTAGCCGCAAATTTATACAAGCCGCTTGTCAATGGCGATAATCAAAAACTGTCTGCTGTTGTTGTTACATCGAAGAAGTTCTTCAACAAGGTGGGAGCAATATTTGTCGCATATACTTTTTGTCTGGCAATTGTATACCCCCTTGTCTTTAAAATGGATTTTTGGTATGTGTTTTTCCTCACAGTGATTCTTTCAATGAATTTGCTGGTTCAGTATATGTTCTCTATCACATTGAGGACACTTTTGAATGCAGACAAGAAACTATACATTGTTTCGTTTACGCAAATCATAAGTACTATCTTGAACACCATTTTGGCGTATGTTTCCGTTAAAATATACCCAAGTATTCACCTTTTGAAGCTGATTAGTGGTCTGCTCTTTTTTGCCCAACCAGTTATATATGGCCGGTATGTAAGGAAGTATTACTCCATTGATTGGTCGGCGGAGGCAGATAATCAGTTGTTGAAAGAACGCTGGAACGGTTTTGCCATCAATCTTGCAGCGCTTATTCATAACAGTACGGACATTTCCATTCTTACCTTTTTTACGAATCTTGCAACGGTTTCCATTTACAACATTTACTCCTTAGTGGCTGTCGGCTTAAAGAGCCTTGTTCAAGCGCTCACATCTGGAATCAGTGCGACCATTGGTCATGCGTATGCTAGAGAGGACTGGGATGAACTGAACCAGAAAATGGATCTCTATGAGTATATCGTTTTTTTATTGGTATCATTTTTATTTACAGTTGGAGCATTGCTCATCACACCATTTGTGATGCTCTATACAAGCGGCATCTATGACGCAGATTATAACCAGCCGCTGTTTGGAATTCTACTGTTGATTTCGGAAGCACTGTACATCGTCAAATACCCGCACCTCAATCTGTCCTACGATGCCAATAAATTCAAAGAGATTACCAAGCCGGCATTTGTGGAAGCTCTCATTAATATCGTTGTATCGGTTGCACTTGTCGGAAAACTTGGATTGGTTGGTATTGCAATCGGTACGACACTTGCAATGATTTATCGAATGGGTTTTCATGTATACTTTACAAGTACAATCGTCAAAAATCGTCCACAGAAGATTTTTTACAAGAAGCTTGCTTTGTTCGCAAGTGTATCTGTGTTTGGCGTGTTCCTGTGTCACAAAATATTCCCTATTTCTTCCTATACAATTAAGCAATGGTTAATCCATGCAATTGATTATAGTATCATTTTGGGCCTCCTTTATCTAGTGATAAGCCTACTGTTTTTCAAGAAAGAATTGCTGTTTTTTAAAAGCTATTTGAAGAAGTGATGCGGATTTTCTGTTAATCTATTAAAGACAAAAGAAAGGAAAAAAATGAACGTTGCAATTTTGACCGCGGGTGGTATTGGTTCACGCACTCATCAGGATATTCCAAAGCAGTTTCTAAATGTTGATAATAAACCAATCATTATCTATACGTTGGAAGCCTTCCAGCAGCACCCTAATATTGATGAGATTTGTGTTGCTATTTTGGAAGGATGGAATCAAATCCTCTGGGCGTATGCAAAGCAATTTAATATAACGAAACTGAAGTATGTTGTAACAGGTGGTGCCACCGGTCAGGAATCGATTTTTAATGGTTTGAAAGCTATTCGAGAAAATCATAATGACGACGATGTTGTGATTGTCCATGATGGTAATCGTCCGATGATTAGTCAGGATATTATCACTGATAATCTCGTTAAACAAAAACAATATGGCTCAGCTGTAGCAACAATTCCATGCACTGAGGTTATTTTTGTTTCTGAAAATAAGATAGATTCGGACAAATCTATTCCACGCGAAAATCTTCAGAGAACGCAGACACCGCATTCTTATAGATTGAGCGATTTGTGGGATGCTCACATGAGGGCAAAAGAACTTGGCATTACGAACACGGCGGCTTCATGTTCGTTGATGGAGGCTCTGGGAAAGAAAACGTATTTTTCTAAGGGTTCAGAGAAAAACCTTAAAATCACGACAGTTGAGGATATTGAGATTTTCAAGGCTCTTTTGAGCGCTAAGAATGAGGAATGGATAAAATGAATAATCTTGAAATGGAAGCGGTGAAACGAGTTGCATCACTACCATATGATTGGAGTAGATTTAATAATAAGGTTCTACTGATTTCCGGGGGCACCGGTTTTATAGGGTCATTCTTGATAGAGGTTTTGCGCTATCGCACAAATTGTTTCGGAAACACAATTAAGGTTGTTTCACTCTCACGAAGAGGAGGAGTGTCCGATGATTATCTGGAGAATTTGGCGGTCGATGTCTGCAATCCGATAGATTATACAGGAGATGTGGATTTTGTTCTTCATCTTGCATCTAACACGCATCCGAAACAGTATGCAGAAGATCCGATCGGAACGATTCTGACCAATATAGATGGATGTAACAACCTGCTGAGACTGGCAGTTGAGAAGAAGGCTCGTTTTTTACTTGCATCGAGTGTTGAAATATACGGTCAGGGCACCGAGAAACCAATGGACGAACACTATTGCGGATATATAGATTGCAATCAAGCAAGAGCTGGTTATAACGAAGCAAAGCGTACCTGTGAAGCATTGACACAATCTTATCGTCAACGGTTCGGAATTGATGCTGTCATTGTAAGACTTGCAAGAGTTTTTGGCCCAGATAAGAAAAAAGATACAAAAGCAATGAGCCAATTCATGGACAAAGCGGTTTTAGGCGATGAGATAGTGATGAAAAGCTATGGCAAACAACGCTACTCTTATGTTTATATTGCAGATGCAGTAAGTGCTCTAATCAAGATTCTTCTGGATGGAGTAGACGGTGAGGCCTACAATATATCCGATGATGATGATGGAAGAACACTTCGAGGATATGCTGAGTATCTTGCGACCCTTTCGAATCAGAAAGTGAAATTTGAAATCGAAAATAACTTAGCGGTGTCGAAGGCTACATTTGCCTTAATGGATACAACTAAACTGAAAGCCCTGGGTTGGATACCGCTCTATACGGTATGCCAGGGCCTAAAGGAAACATATACGATCAAGCGGCAAGAAAATACGGATTGCTAGAAGATGGGATTTTTAAATAATCTGGTTATCCCTTTTAGTCAGATGGATTAGGTGCTGTAGAAGGTAAAGCGTCCTTTGGATATAAGTACGGAATTGAAAAACAGCCAGATGGTTTAGTGAAGAACACCGCCCAAATTGATATCAAATATCTAACAGAAAAGATTTGTGATGCCGCAGAAGAATACTATAAGACCAAAAGCCCAAGCGACTTTGAGGAGCATACATTCGCGTTAATGTAAGTATCTGGCCGTGCAATAGCATAGCTACGCCATCCCAATATGCTGCCTCTCCGTGGTGAGCAGCAGACAACGGAGTGTATAAACACTCTCCGGCTAAAGCATATATTCGTTAATTCAATCTTTGGATGAGGAAAAAACTATAATGGGAAAGTATTTTGGAACCGATGGCTTCCGTGGCGAAGCCGGAATCACGCTGACCGCTGACCACGCCTACAAGGTTGGTCGTTTTCTGGGCTGGTATTATAACGCTCTGCGTGAGCGTAACGGCAACAACGGGCCTGCACGCATTGTAATCGGTAAAGACACCCGCCGCAGCTCTTATATGTTCGAGTACAGCCTGGTCGCAGGTCTGACCGCTTCCGGTGCAGATACCTACCTGCTCCATGTCACTACCACCCCTTCTGTAGCTTACATCGCCCGCGTGGACGACTTCGACTGTGGCATCATGATTTCTGCCAGCCATAATCCCTACTACGATAACGGCATCAAGCTGATCGACTGCTATGGTGAGAAGATGCCGGAGGAGATCTTGCTGTTAGTCGAGGATTACATCGACGGCAAGCTCAATGTTTTCGATAAGGAGTGGCCGGAGCTGCCTTTCGCTCACCGAGAACACATTGGCTGCACGGTGGACTATGTGTCCGGCCGCAACCGCTATATGGGCTACCTGATCAGCCTCGGTATCTACTCCTTCAAGGGTGTCAAGGTTGGTCTGGACTGCGCCAACGGTGCAAGCTGGAATATTGCTAAGTCTGTGTTTGATGCGCTGGGTGCCGATACCTATGTCATCAATGCACAGCCGAACGGTCTGAACATCAACAACAATGCCGGCTCTACCCATATTGAGGGTCTGCAGAAGTTCGTGGTAGAGAAGGGTCTGGATATTGGTTTCGCCTATGACGGCGATGCTGACCGTTGCCTGTGTGTGGATGAAAAGGGTAATGTCATCACTGGTGATCATATCCTGTACATCTACGGCTGCTACATGAAGGAACGTGGCAAGCTGCTGACCAATACCGTCGTTACCACGGTTATGTCCAACTTCGGTCTGTACAAGGCTTTTGATGAGAAGGGCATCGGCTACGCCAAGACCGCAGTGGGTGACAAGTATGTCTACGAGTACATGGCGAAGAACGGCTGCCGTATTGGCGGTGAGCAGAGTGGTCATATCATCTTCTCTAAGTACGCTAGCACCGGTGACGGTATTCTGACCAGTCTGAAGATGATGGAGGTCATGCTTGCCAAGAAACTGCCCATGAGCAAGCTGGCTGAGCCGCTGAAGATCTACCCGCAGGTTCTGGAGAATGTTCGCGTGACCGACAAGAAAGCTGCAAAGGACGACGAAGCAGTGCAGGCAGCAGTCCAGGCCGTAGCCGAAGCACTGGGTGACACCGGTCGTATCCTTGTCCGTGAGTCCGGCACTGAGCCTGTCGTGCGTGTGATGGTGGAAGCACCTGACCATGACACCTGCCAGAAGTATGTGACACAGGTTGTGGAGACTATCAAGAGTCGGGGTTATGGAGTTTGAGTGCAAGCCTAAAACGAGAATGTGGAATGCTGCTGATTGTATCTATTATCCTTCTTTCCATCTTGGCACTGTTGCCAGATGCTGATGTAGACCACGATGCAGGATACACTGCCTCAGAATTGAGTATCCGAGAAACCGTAGATGGAAGTGTGATCAGCACAAGCCATGTGAATCCTGATGGGGTAATCACAGACGCCATTGATATGGGCTATGCAACCGTGTGCAGAATGCAGGATGATGACGATCGAGTTGTAGAGGAACGTTATCTTGATGCAAACGGATACCCTGTGGCAAGGTATGAAAATTTTCATGGATTATCGTATGAATACGATGAAACGAGTACGGTGATCACATATCTTGATGTCGAAGGTAATCCAATAATACGTAGTGACGGATATTCTACTATTGTCAGAACGCAGGTTGACGGCAGGGCTTATGACGATTTCTTCTATGATTTGAATGGACAGCAGGTACAGTGCTCCGGCGGATACTATGGGCTTCGTCGTGGGTATAATGCTGAAGGTAAGGACATTAGCCTTGCCTTCCTCGATAAAGACGGTCATGCGGTATGTACTTCATCTGGATATGCGATTATGACATATCAGCGTGATATGAATGGTACCGTTGTCGGGAAACAGTATTTCGATACAGATGGTAATCCTGTAAGGTCCTCGCTTGGTAAGTATGGCGAGTTTTACCAGCGCAACGAGCAAGGATACACCGGGCAGATAACTTATCTTGACGCAGATGGCAACCCTGCCCCTACCAATGCAGGATATACTATTCTTAAATGTACCTACCATAGAGATGGCACAGCAGATACGGATATGTATTTTGATGCGAATGGCAATCCAAAGGCATTGTCTAAAGGGCAGTACGGCATCAAACGTAGTGGCAAGGCAAACATTCTGCTTGACAGAAACGGTAACGTTATGCCGTGTGTGGACAACCTTCTGAATGGCTTCCTGTGTATGGTAGTTGTTTTGGGTTGCGTTGTCTGCTTGCTGATGATTGCTCTTCCAAAGAGTTTGAGCGTGGTACGGACGGTTGTTTATATAGCTTTTATTCTTTATGAAAACTGATGTTTCGGGAGTCAGGGGATGCAAGAACGAACTTTGTCCTCTTTTCCTATGCTGGGAAGTTTTTGAAAGAGCAATCTGTGAGAGTGGGGGACATCAATAACATCTGGCTGCTTATTCCACTTGGAACGGGGCTGTATAGGTGGTTTCAGAAAAAGTGGGTGCTGTTGATTCCCTTCGTGATGTCTGTGGCAATTGAAACCACCCAGTATATTACGGGACTTGGCATCGCAGAGTTCGATGATGTGTTCGGTAATACGATGGGCGGGTGGATTGGCATTTTGGTGGCATACATCATAATGATGTGGCGTAGCGAGATGGTTGATCATCATCTTCCACGCCGTCCCATCCTATGAAGATTTCCTCTGCATCATCCAGTTTTGACCAGTCGAGATACTGTCCACATCGATGGCAGTACCCTTGGTATTCTCGCTCTATGCAGACATCGCACCTTGGACAGACGGAGAATATGTTTTTATCTCGATAGATGCGTACTACGGTTACAGTTTTGGGTAGACGGTATGTAGGGGAGAGCAGCAGATCAAGGATGACGTGGGCAAGAGTTGGTTTTACTGGATAGTCCATCCATTCCTCATCGTCAAAATCCAAATCATCTTCTTGTGGAACAGCATCGATTTTATGAAGGTAAGCACCTATTTTCGAGGAAATAGTTTTAAGAGCTGCAAATTTTCTGAACTGTGTTTTCGTTGTAATCACCTCTGCATTTAAGCATAGATGATTATTTGACTGCGGTGTTGTATAATGGCTTGTTATACAGCAGCCAGTCCAGCTCTGCCCGCTGTGCCGGGGTGTTGCCGTACTCGTCCTCCACGGCGATGCAGTCGATGGCAAGGGTGGTGCCATCCTCGAACCGGACTTCCACCCGGTTGGTATCCATATTGTAGCGGCAGGAAAGCAGTTTGTTCATGGTGACCTCATTTCTATGTAGACGGTGTCTGTTCGGATGTCCTAAACCCTGCCATAAAACCGGTGGTTGATTTGTCCATTGGGCTTTGTTTTGCCCGTCTGCACATTTTTGCACACTTTTTGCACACCTGAATAGCTGGATAACGGTTGCAAAGCATTACACTGTATGCAAACAATGCGGTATGTACAAAGGCGTGTTTTGCGATGATACGACAAAAATAACGTTTCTTCGAACTTTTGAAATTTGACGAATGATGCACCTTTGATTCTTTTAATCAGAGGGCCAGGGATTCGAGTTCCCTCGAGCGCACCAAAATCCCACGAGGAATCGCAAGATTTCTCGTTGGATTTTCTTTTTTCTGGGGCTCTGCACACTTTTGCACACTTTTTGCACACCGGCGGGAAAGCCGTGTTTTTCCTTGCATTGTCTGCATTCTGTGCTTTGTGAAAAAGAAAAATACCGCCCACGCAGCGCAGCGATGATTTTGTCGGGTGAATCGGCGGCAAAATTGATCGGGTGTGTTGCGGGGCGGTAAAAATCTTCATGGGGAATAAATCCTCGCCGCTCTGTACTTTTCTACAAATTTGGTGGGATTTGCGATAAAGGGTATCATGGATTGCGGAGCGCGTCAAGATGGTTTTGCAAATTTTATTGCAGTAAAGCAGTGATAGTAGGACTTATTATTTAACACACGGCAAGAAACAATTTCCGTTTCGCACATTGTAATGTTCGCAGAAAAAACTTATAATGCTTTTGAACCTGTAGGACACACAAAACGCGGAAAAGAGAGGGAATCATGAGAAAATTGTTCCTTTTGGAAGATGATCTGAGCCTGATCAGTGGGCTGACCTTTGCATTCAAGAAACAGGGCTTTGCACTGGATACAGCCCGGACGCTGGCAGAAGCCGAGGTGCTGTGGTCAGACAGAAAATATGACCTGCTGGTGCTGGATGTTTCCCTGCCGGATGGCTCTGGCTTTGATTTCTGCCAGAAGGTGCGGCGCACATCCAACGTGCCGATTCTGTTCCTGACTGCTTCGGATGAGGAAATGAATATCATCATGGGACTGGAACTGGGCGGGGATGATTACCTGACCAAGCCGTTCAAGCTGGGTGTCCTGTTGTCGCGGGTCAATGCACTGCTTCGCCGTGCAAATGCGTCCAGCGCAGGAGAACCCGTACTGGAATCGGGCAGCATCACCGTCCGGCTGTTGCAGGGGCAGGTATACAAAAACGGAATCTTGCTGGAACTGACCGGCGCAGAGTACAAGCTGCTCTGCTTCTTTATGCAGCATCCGAATGCCGTGCTATCCAAGGAACAAATTCTGGATGCACTGTGGGACTGCGATGGGGATTACATTGACAGCAGTGCCTTAACAGTGTACATCCGGCGGCTGCGGATGAAGATTGAGGACGACCCCGGCAAACCGCAGATGCTGCTGACTGTCCGCGGCATGGGCTATAAATGGAATGGGTAAAGGTGCCATATGAAAGTATTCGCAAACCGGGAGATCCGAAATTTGTTCCAAGCCGTGCTGGCGGTCTGGGTGGTGGCTTTGGCTCTCACGCAGGGCATCGTATGGCATACGACGCACGCATTTTCTTTCGGGTTACTATTGGTTTTTCTGCTTCTGGGCGGCTGTCTCTGGGGCGTGCTTTTCTGCTATTTCCAAAGGCAGAGCGCGCTTCTGGAACAGGCAGTCCAGCAAATCCAAAGCTGTCTGGATGGCAACCCGGATGCACGACTGGACTGCGACCGGGAGGGAGAACTTTACCGTCTGTTTCACTCCGTTAATGCATTGGCGGCAGTTCTGAGCGCACACGCAGACAACGAGCAACGGGAGAAGCGTTTTTTGAAAAATACCATTGCAGATATTTCGCACCAGCTCAAAACACCGCTGGCGGCGTTGAATATCTACAACGGTCTGCTTCAGGACGAAGTTGTTTCGCCGTCGGAGGTCAAAGAGTTTGCAGACCTGTCCGAACAGGAGTTGGACCGCATCGAAACGCTGGTGCAGAATCTGCTCAAAATCACCCGGCTGGATGCCGGTTCGGTCGTCTTGGAGAAGAAAAACGAAAATGTTGCTGAAATGGTGCGGGACATCGTGCGGCAGTACAACTATCGTGCAGAGCAGGAACAGAAAAAGCTTGTTCTGTCCGGCTCAAAGGCGGTTACACTTTGGTGCGACCGTGACTGGATGCAGGAAGCTGTGGACAATCTTGTAAAGAATGCCCTTGACCACACAAAGAGCGGAGATACGATTCAGGTAGAGTGGAATGCACTGCCGTCTATGGTTCAAATCAAAGTGCGTGACAACGGCAGCGGCATCCACCCGGAAGATTTGTACCATATCTTCAAACGGTTTTATCGCAGCCGCTTTTCACAGGATACACAGGGCATCGGGCTGGGTCTGCCGCTGGCAAAAGCCATTGTGGAAGCCCATCACGGCACCATTGAAGTAGACAGCGAGCTGGGAAAGGGCACGACCTTTACTCTGAATTTTCCGATTCCTACAAAATTGTAGGCTGAGTGTAGGCTTGCAGTAAGGTTGACGTGTTATCCTTTTCTGCACAGACAGAGAAAATCAGTCTGAATCGAAGGAACCTGTAAAGTGAGGGATACACTATGGAACTATTAGAAGTCAACCATCTCTGCAAGACCTACGGCAGCGGAGAAACCGCTGTCCATGCGCTGAAAGATGTTAGCTTTTCAGTGCCGAAAGGCGAATATGTGGCGGTCGTTGGCGAATCCGGCTCCGGCAAAAGCACCCTGCTCAATCTGATTGGCGGACTGGATACGCCGACTTCCGGCAAGGTGCTGATTGATGGTAAGGATGTTTTTGCCATGAAAGACCGGGAACTGACGATCTTCCGTCGCCGCAATATCGGTTTTATCTTTCAGGCATTCAACCTCATCCCGGAACTGACCGTAGAACAGAACATCCTGTTCCCGGTGCTGCTGGACTACCAAAAGCCGGACAGGGCATATCTGGAAGAACTGCTGACCGTGCTGAATCTGAAAGACCGTCGGAAGCATCTGCCAAGTCAGCTTTCCGGTGGGCAGCAGCAGCGAGTGGCCATTGGCCGCGCCCTGATGACCCGCCCTTCCCTGATTTTGGCGGATGAGCCGACCGGCAATCTGGACACCCAGAACACCAGCGAGGTCATTGCCCTGCTAAAAGAAACATCCCGGAAATACGAGCAGACCATCCTGATGATCACCCACAACCGCAGCATTGCGCAGACGGCAGACCGGGTGTTGCAGGTATCGGACGGCTGCCTGACCGACTTTGGGAGGTGCCGGGAATGAGCAGCACAGAAATGAAAAGCTATCTGAGCCTGATCCCGATTTCTGCCAAGGTACGCAGACGGCAGAACCGAATGACGATTTTGTGCATCGTCATTGCAGTGTTTCTGGTCAGTGCTATTTTCAGTGTAGCGGATATGATGCTGCGCACCCAAATGAATCGCGCAGCAGGAAAAGATGGCAGTTGGCATTTGCAGATTGCTGGAATTACACAGAGTCAGGCAGAACAGCTGGCACAGCAGCCGGACGTGGTGTGCGCAGGTGCAGGAGCGGTGTTCAATGAGGGCGGAGAAGAGGATTACCGCCTGAACGGAAAACGGGTGGTTCTTTACGGTTGTGATGCGCAATTTCTGCGTGTGAACCGTTCCGCAGCCTTTGAGGGGACTTTTCCGGAACAGGACGGAGAGGTGCTGCTTGGAAAAGGTGCCGCCCGGATTTTTGGTGTGGCAATCGGAGATTCGGTCACGCTGAAGCTGCCGGACGGGCAGAACCGGACACTGACTGTGACTGGAATCGGCGGTGTGGACGAAAGCTATTACGAAATGCAATTTGCACTGGTGGATATTTATCTGCCGCAGGAGACATTTGAATCGCTTCTGACTGGGCAGGGAGAAGCTCTGCCGCAGACTGTGTACGATCTGCAGTATACCAGCGCTGCCAAGGCGGCAAAAGCTCTGCCGCAGCTACAGCAGCAGTATGGCGAGGATGCCGTGCATGAAAATTTGAATGTGATGGGTTCTGCCGGACAGAGCAACAGCACTGCGTTCCGGACGGTGTACAGCATGGCGGGCGTGCTGTTTGCTCTGGTGTTGCTTGCCGGTGTGCTGATGATCTCCGGTACCATGAACAGCAATGTTACGCAGCGCACCCGTTTCTTTGGTATGATGCGCTGTCTCGGAATGAGCAAACAGCAGGTCGTTCATTTTGTCCGGATGGAAGCACTCAACTGGTGCAGGATTGCGGTCCCGATCGGCCTTGTTCTGGGGACATTTTCCAGTTGGGCGGTGTGCGGCGCACTGCGGTACGGCATTGGCGGCGAGTTTGCGACAACGCCAGTATTACGGTTGAGTACGGGCGGTCTGTGCGCCGGTGTTGTGGTGGGCGTAGTAACGGTGTTGCTGGCGGCACAGGCTCCGGCCAAGCGGGCTGCAGAGGTCCCGCCTGTGGCGGCGGCTTCCGGGAGTGAACAGGCGGCAGTTGTGCATCATGCAGCGAATCTTGGCTCCGGTCGGACTGAAACTGCACTGGGCATATACCATGCTACCGCAAGCAAAAAGAATTGGTTCCTGATTACCGCAAGCTTTGCATTAAGCATTGTGCTTGCACTGGGATTTATCGTTATTTTGCAGTTTGCTTCTCTGCTGTTGCCAAGTTTGGCACCATGGCAGGCGGATGTGATATACACCGGTTATGACAACGAACGGGTGCTGCCAGATACCATGGCGCAGCAGTTGCGAAGGATGCCCGGTGTTGCACGTGTATGGGGCTGTACAGGTCTTGTCCATGTACCTGCCAGCAGCGACCGGAACAATGTCGAGCAGGTCACATTCTGTTCGTACGATGACTTTATGCTGGAATCCAGCAAAAGCATGGTGGTCAAGGGAAGAATGGCAAAAAATTCCGGTGCAGACAATGAAGTGATGACGATGTACAACAAAACAAACCCCATCCGTGTCGGGGATACCATCACGGTGAACGGTGTGCCGCTGACGGTCGTGGGCGCATTCTCACAGGGAATATTTCCGGACGATGTGACCATTATTGCGCCTGAAACGCTGTTCCGCCGTGTAGCAGGAGAACAGAATTACAATATGATCGGGGTGCAGCTGGACCGCACCGCCAGTGACGAGACCGTGCTGGCGCTGGCGGCTTTTTCCAGTGATCAGATCGTTGTGCAGGATTTGCGGGAAAGCAACCGGCAGGACCGTGGGACTTATTATGCGGCACGGATCGTACTGTATGGATTTCTTGCCATTATTGGCGGCATTTCCCTGCTGAACATCATCAACAGCATTTCCATGAGCGTGTCGGCACGAATGAAGCAGTATGGTATCCTGCGTGCCATCGGGATGGATGATGCACAGCTGAAACGCATGATCTCTGCCGAAGCTGGCACCTATGCGGTGTCCGGTCTTGTGGTAGGCATTGCGCTGGGTCTTGTGCTGAATCGGAAGCTGTATATCCTGCTCATCACCCATTATTTCGGTGCAGCGTGGCAGATGCCGTGGGGCTGTCTTGCCGTGATTGTCGCAGTCGTGCTGGCGGCTGTGGTGCTGGCAGTATATAACCCGGTCAGGCGAATCCTCATGCAGCCCATTACTGCAACCATCAGTGAATTATAAGCCAGAACAACAGATGCCCACCAGCTTATGGCGAAAACCATAGGTCGGTGGGCATCGTGTTCTTTATAAGGGCTTAATCTTCCAGTCTGCCATGGTCACACCCCAGCGACAGATAACGCTCCATCTCCCCTCTCAGCACCATCTGTGCATACTCCAATGGCTTGTTATAGAGCAGCCAGTCCAGCTCTGCCCGCTGTGCCGGGGTGTTGCCGTACTCATCCTCGACGGCGATGCAGTCGATGGCAAGAGTGGTGCCATCCTCGAACCGAGCTTCTACCCGGTTGGTGTCCATGTTGTAGCGGCAGGAAAGCAGTTTATTCATGGTGAACCTCATTTCTATATCAAACGGTGTCTGTTCGGATGTCCTAAACCCTGCCATAGAACCGGTGTCTCATGTAAGATTGTTGTTTGGATAAAACTGGAAGATTTTGCACAATAAATATCGTTGAAATCCAGCTTTTGGGGCTGTGCGAAACAGCCTGTTTTGCCGGGCTGATTTTGGCGCTGCACACTTTTGCACATTTTCTGCACATCGCAAGGATGGATAACAGGTGCAAAGACGTGCAAGCAATGCAAAGGATGCAATAGAAGAACAACGGTAAAATAACGGCAATTCAATTAAAACGACGATTTAACGTTGAATGGTGAAATGGATAAAATGTGCCATTCGGTTCCTACGAATCAGTAGGCCGGGGGTTCGAGTCCCTTCCATCGCACCAAACCATGAAAATCCGAACCTTTTCTCGATAGGAGAAGGGTTCGGATTTTTTGTTTTCTTCGGAAAGCAGAATGCCGCGGTTGCGCAGCAATGAAAGCCCCAGTGGGGCTTTTAAGCGGCAGAGCGGTCTTGCGCAAGCAAGATGGAGGGGCCTTGCCCCGACAAGCTCAGGCTCCTTCCCGACGGCTGTGTGTCCAAAACCTTATACGCCACCTACAATGTGGGCCGCATTGAGGGCGGCAGCACAGTCAATTCCATTGCACAGGAAGTTACCCTGCTGTACGAGTACCGCTCTGCCAGTGAAGCGTGCCTGCAGGTCATGAAGGGGGAACTGAACCGGGTGGTGAATGAATTCCGCGCCAAGGGCAAAAAGATCAATCTGGAAGTGCTGGGCGTTCGCCCGGGCTGCGGCGATGGAGACAAGACCGAGCTGAAAAAGTGGACATCAGAAAACGCCGCCTGCATCCGGCAGTATTATGAGGGCGAACTGGATCTTGGTCCCTATTCCACCGATGCCAACATTCCTCTCTCGCGCAATGTTCTGGCCAATACCATTGGCACCGTAAAAGGTGCCGGTGCCCACACCCGTGCCGAGTGGGTAGACCTGAAAAGTCTCCCGGCAGGACTTGGCATCGTATTGAGCCTGATGAACCGATATCTGGATTAAAACGCAGAATGCCCGCCCACTGTGGCTTTTCCACAGTGGGCGGGCGTTTTCTATAAGGCAAACCGTTATTTGTGCTAAAAAACGCGCAGTTTCGTTTTTTGGCAGGGCTTATTTACACCACTTGGCAAACTCTTCGTCCGTGCACTTGACGTAGTGGCTGCCCTCCACATGGTGGCTGGTGCCCTTGGAATAGTCGATGCCGGAGGTGGCATAGTCATAAGTCTCGGCCACGCGGCGCTTTTCCACCACCGGGTTCGGCAGCGGAATCGCCGACAGCAGGCTCCGGGTGTAGGGGTGGATGGGGTGCTCGAAGATCTCCTCGGTGGTGCCGGTCTCCAGCAGGTGGCCCAGATGCAGCACACCGATGCGGTCGGAGATGTACTTGACCATGGACAGGTCGTGGGCGATGAACAGATAGGCCGTGCCGGTCTCCTGCTGGATATCCTTCATCAGGTTGACCACCTGTGCCTGAATGGACACATCCAGTGCCGAGATGCACTCGTCCGCAATGATGAGCTTGGGGTTCATGATGAGAGCGCGGGCGATGCCTACGCGCTGGCGCTGACCGCCCGAGAACTGGTGGGGGTAGCGCTCGGCGTGCTCCGGGGCAAGGCCGACCTTGGCAAGGATCTTTTCCACCTTTTCGCGGCGCTCTGCCTGCGTTTTGCATAGATGGTGGATATCCAGACCTTCGCCGATGATGTCCTCCACCTTCTTGCGAGGGTTCAGGGACGCCATGGGGTCTTGAAAGATCATCTGCATCTGGGTGCGCAGGGTGTTGTTCTGCGCATGGCTCAGACGGCCGCTGATATCCTGCCCGTCAAAGGTGATCTTACCCGCAGTGGGGTCGTACAGGCGGATGATGCTGCGGCCGATGGTGGATTTGCCGGAGCCGGACTCGCCCACCAGACCGTAGGTCTCGCCGGGGTAGATCTCAAAACTGACATCGTCCACCGCCTTGACCGTAAAGTTTTTGTTGACGCGGAAATACTGCTTCAGCCCTTCGACCTTCAGCAGCGGGGTCGTGCTCTGTGCTGCCATTTATTCCGCCTCCTCGATCTTTTTTGCTTCTGCTTTCATGCGGGCAATGCGCTCCTTGAGTTCCGGCGGCATCTCCACCTTGGGGGCGCGGGGGTCCAGCAGCCATGTTGCCGCATAGTGGGTATCGCTGATCTTGAACATGGGCGGGTCGATCTCGTCGTCGATGTTCAGTGCAAAGCGGTTGCGGGGTGCAAAGGCATCGCCGGGCTTCTCGTGCAGCAGGTTCGGCGGCGAGCCGGGGATGGTATACAGACGGTCATCGGCGGTGTCAAGGTCGGGCATGGCCGACAGCAGACCCCATGTGTAGGGGTGCTTGGGGTCGTAGAAGATCTCGTCAATGGTACCGGTCTCCACGATCTTGCCGGCGTACATCACATCCACATAGTCTGCCACCTTTGCCACAACGCCAAGGTCGTGGGTGATGTAGATGACCGAGATGCCGCGCTCCTTCTGGATGCGGCGGATCAGCTCCAGAATTTTGGCCTGAATGGTCACATCCAGCGCGGTGGTGGGCTCGTCGCAGATGAGCAGGTCGGGGTCGCAGGAGAGCGCAATGGCAATGACCACGCGCTGGCGCATACCGCCGGACAGCTGGTGCGGGTAGTTTTTCATCCGCTTCTCCGCATCGGTGATGCCCACCTCTTCCAGCAGTTCCAGCGCCTTTTTGTAGGCTTCTGCCTTGGGCATTTTGAAGTGCCAGAGCATGCCCTCCATGATCTGCTTGCCGATGGTCATGGTGGGGTCAAGGCTGGTCATGGGATCCTGGAACACCATGGCGATGCGCTTGCCGTTGATGTGGCGGCGGATCCACTTTTTATCCTTTTGCAGCAGGTCCACGGTCTCCGGGCTGCCGTCGGCGTGGTGGTAGCTGAACCGGATGCTGCCGCTGTTCACGGTGGCATTCTTGGCCAGAATGCCCATGGCGGCTTTCATGGTGACGGACTTGCCGGAGCCGGACTCGCCCACCAGCGCGACCGTCTCGCCCTTGTACAGGTCGATGTTCACGCCGCGGATGGCGTGTACCGGGCCTGCGGTGGTCTTAAAAGTGATATCAAGGTCTCGCACCGACAAGACCTGTTCTTTTTTTGCTTCAGGCATGGGGTGTTCCTCCTTACATACTCTTCATCTTGGGGTCCAGCGCCTCGCGCAGGCCATCCGCCACCAGATTGAAGCTGAGCATCAGCAGGCTCATGACCACGATGGGCGGGATGATCTGATAGGGGTGGGTGGTGAAGCTGTTGTACAGCTCGCTGATCAGAGAACCCAGCGAACACTGCGGCACCGGGATGCCCAGACCCACGAAGGAGAGGAACGCCTCGGTGAAGATAGCGGTGGGGATGCTGAACATGACCTGCGTGATGATGGGTCCGATGATGTTGGGCAGCACTTCCTTGAAGATGATGAAGAAGCTGCCCGCACCCAGCGTGCGGGACGCCAGAACGAACTCCTGATCCTTCAGCTTGAGCATCTCGGCACGGGCAATGCGGCTCATGCCCACCCACTCGGTCAGCATCAGGGCAAAGATGATGGTCACCATGCCGGGCTGCAATACGAGCAGCAGCAGCGTGACGATGACCAGACGCGGGATGCCGTTGGCCACTTCCAGAAAGCGCTGCATCACCATATCCACCCTGCCGCCGAAGTAGCCCGAGATCAAGCCGTAGCTCATGCCGATGACCATATCAATGATCGCAGCCGCCACCGCGATGATCAGGGAGACGCGGGCACCTTCCCATGTGCGGGTCCAGATGTCGCGGCCGTACAGGTCACTGCCGAACCAGTAGTAGACGTCCAGCTTGTCTTTTTCCTGATAGGCGTTGGTCACCTTGGTGCCGGTGGTGGTGCTCATCTTCTCGCTGCCGTCCAGAATGCCGAACTGCTCAATGCCCGGCACACGGGGCGCAAAGTTTTTCTGGCTCAGATCCTGCCCGGAGTAGGTGTAGCTGTTCATGCCCGGGCCAAAAACGGCCAGCAGCACGATGACCACAATGAGGACAAGCCCCAGCACGGCGCTCTTTTTATTAAAAAAGCGGATGAACGCTTCCTTCCAGAAGTTCTGCGCTGCAAAGTTGGTATCCACGCTGATCTCGTCCTCGTTGTGCTTGAGGGCAAAATCCTTTTCCGCAAAGGTGTGCTCCGTGTACATTGCGTCCACGGCGCTGACAATGGCATCGGCGGTGGATTCGCCGCCCAGCCGGATCGCTTTTTCTGCCATTTAGTCGTCCCCCTTTGCCAAACGAATGCGCGGGTCGATGATGCCGTACAGCAGGTCAACGACCAGCATGATGCCAATGTACATGGCGCTGTAAATAAAGCTCAGACCAATGACCACGTTGTAATCGTTGGACTGGATGGCCGTCACCAGCAGGCTGCCCACGCCGGGGATGGCAAAGATCTTTTCCACCACCAGCGAGCCGGTCATCAGGTCCACGATCAGCGGTGCCAGCACCGTGATGATGGGGATCAGGGCGTTGCGCAGCGCGTGGCGGAAGATCAGCGCCGGGCCGGAAATGCCCTTGCTCTCAGCCAGCAGCATATAATCCGAATCCAGCACCTCGATCATCTCGCTGCGGGTAAAGCGGGCGATGGACGCCATGGTGAACATGGAAAGCGAAATGCTGGGCAGCACGCTGGAGCCAAAGATGTCCTTGGCAGAAAACAGCATGGGGAACCAGCGGAATTTGAAGCCGAAGGTGTAGCTCAGCGCCAGTGCGAACACATAGGACGGCACCGATACGCCGATGACCGAGATGATGGTGGCGATGGAATCCACCACGGTATCCCGCTTTAAGGCGGCAAGGATGCCCAGCACCAGACCTGCGATGGCACCCAGCGTGACCGCCATGCCGCCCACCTGAATAGAGATGGGCAGACGGGACTGGATGAGCTGAGAGATGGGCGTATTTTTGGAGATGTTGTAGCTGACACCCAGATCGCCCCGGAGCATATTGCCCACATAGCGGAAGAACTGGATATAGATGGGCTGGTCAAGGCCGTACTTTGCGTACAGGGCTGCACGCATATCGGGCGTCAGTTTTTCATCATTGAAGGGCGAACCGGGCATCAGCTGCATCAGGATGAACAGCACCAGCAGAATTGCCAGCAGCGTGAACAGCGAGGTCAGGATTCGCTTGAGCGTATATTTTTTCACGTCGGGTGGACCCCCTTTTTCCTTCCGGGATCTCGCGGTCAGTCGTTCGTCTGCCGCGGACAGGCACAATGCCAAAAAGGCGCACAGTGGCTCTTTGCGGGCCACTGTGCGGCCTTGTTCAGTGTGCTTTCAGTTTTACTCGCTCTTAGCAGCGTTCTTGTACACGCGGTTCAGTGCCACGGGGTGGAACTCTACGCCGGTAACGGCAGAGGAGACCATCTCGGCATTGCACTGACCGTACAGCGGGAAGATGACCGCCTGCTCCAGAACGATCTGCTCTGCCTCGTACAGGGCAGCCCAGCGGCCCTCGGGGTCGGTGCACAGGTCACCGGTGGTGCACTCGTCAATGATGGCATCGTAGTCGGCATCGCTCCACAGACCGTAGTTGTTGGAGTTGCCGGTCACCCACATGCCCAGATAGGTCATGGGGTCGGCGTAGTCGGGGCCCCAGCGGGTCAGGCCGATCTCAAAGTTGCCGTCCTGCATATCCTGCACGCGCTGCTTCTTGGGTTCCACGGTCAGGTTCAGGGTAAAGCCTGCCAGCGTGGTCTCCAGCTGCTCCTTGACGACCTGTGCCACCTTCTGGGGTGCGTCATCGGCATCCACCACCATGTTGAAGGTGAAGGAGTCCTTGCCCAGCTCGGTCTTGGCCTGCTCGTAGTACTCCTTGGCCTTGTCGGCATCATAAGCGCAGAACTCTGCAAACTTGGTCTGGTCGGCGCTGAAGTCGCTGCCGTCGGGGCCGGTGGCGAACTGCGGCGGAACGGCGGTGTAGCAGGGTGCAGAGCCATCCTTCAGCACGTCCCCGGTAATGGCGTCACGATCCAGTGCAAAGGTGATGGCCTTGCGCAGGTTCTCGTTGGCCAGCTCCGGCACACTGCCGATGTTGGGGCTGATGTACCACAGGTAACCGGCACCCACGCTGGTAAATTCGGGATCATCCTTGACCTGATCCACCTGCTCGCCGTTCAGCAGGGTCATATCCAGAGCACCGGTCTGGTAGCTCATCAGTGCCTGCTGGCTGTCCTTGATGACCTGATAGGCCAGACCGTCCAGAGCGACCTTGCCGGCATCGTAGTAATCGGGGTTCTTTTCCAGCGTAAAGGCGGTTGCGGCGGGCTGATAATCGGTCAGCTTGAAGGCACCGTTGGACAGCACCGTGTCGGGGCTGGTGCCAAAGGTGTCCTTGCAGGTGTTGTAGAACGCCTCGTTGACCGGATAGAAGGTGGGGAAGTACATCAGGCTCAGGAAATAGCTGACGGGAACGTTCAGCTGGACTTCCAGCGTCTTGTCGTCCACGGCAGTCACACCCAGATCGGTGACGGGCTTCTCGCCTGCAATGATCTCGGCAGCGTTGACCACCTGACCGATATCCGACAGCATATAGGAATACTCGGAAGCGGTGGCGGGGTCCACAGCGCGCTGCCAGCCGAACACGAAGTCGGCAGCGGTGACGGCTTCGCCGTTGGACCACTTGGCATCCCGCAGGTGGAAGGTGTAGGTCTTGCCGTCCTCACTGATGTCATAGGTCTCGGCAATGGCGGGAACTGCTGCGCCGTCTGCATCCATCTGCATCAGACCGTCGGTGTAGTCTGCAATGACCTCAAAGGAGGTGCCGTCGGTGGCCACCTGCGGGTCCAGCGACTGGACCTCGGTCTCCAGCATGATGTTCAGGGTGCCGCCCTGTGCAGTGCCAGCTGTAGAGGAGGCAGTGCCGGAAGCGGAAGAAGCCGCCACCGAGCTGGAAGAGCCGCCGCAGGCCGTCAGAGCCAGCGCAGCGGAGGTAACGCCGGCAGCTGCCAGGAAGCTGCGGCGCGAAATACGACGATCGAATCTCATAGATGTTTCCCCTCTCTTTACCGCTTTAACTTTATACTCTGCTAAAGCGTTGCGTTCTAAAAATACACAAGGGATGTCCGTTCCTCCTTCTGGAACTTTGCACGCCCTTGTGCTATGGCGGCATTATACCGCTTCTTTTCGCAAAAGAAAAGGGTTTTTGCAAAATTTGTCCGCGCTGTGCGTTCATTTCTGCGGTTTGTCTAACGTAACGCCCCAAAAACCCCCCGGTTTTTGTACAATTTCAATCCATGAATGCATTTCACTTTTAAACAAACACACTTGAGAAATCGTGTTTTTTCTGCTTTGCGTCTCGCTGCTTGATGATTTTCTTTATTTTGTGAATACAATTATGCGTTTTTCTTTTTAATATTAAACGCTGGGAAAATCTGAATTTTCATCTCACTGTTGTACTCGGGAGAAATACAATTTTGAAGCTGGGAAAGCCGACTGCGGGGCAGACAAAAAGGAGCCGACGCAAAAAATGTGCGGCGGCTCCCGGAAGTAGAAACTGTATTGCTGAAAAAGCACTTCCTAGCGCAGCTCCTCCGGCGGGCAGCAGCTCTCCCGGGGGATGAGCTTATGCGGCACGATGATCTTTGTGGCCAGAAGGTTCGGATTCTCGATGTGGTTGATGGTCTGGCTGGCGGCCTCCATGCCCAGCTGGTAGGGGTTGACGTCCACGGTGGTCAGCTGCGGGCTGGTGATGCGGGAGAACAAGGAGTTATTGAAGGACACGATGGACAAATCTTTCGGGATGCGCAGTCCCAGTTTGCCGCAGAACTGTTCCAGCACCACGGCAAGGATGTCGTCGCTGACCAGCATGGCGGTGGGGTGGTCCGGCGCGGTGAGCAGGGCTTTCAGTGCCCCCTCGTAGGCATCGTTCAGGGTGTTGACCTCCACACAGTCCTCTTCCCGCGGGGTGATGCCGTGCTTGAGCAGGGACATCTGGTAGCCCCGCTTGCGTTCGGCAGAAAACAGCATGGCGTTGCTGACCCCGAAATACGCAATGCGGCGGTGTCCCATTTCGTAAAGGTAATCGGCGGCTTCCTCCCCGGCAAGGGCGTTGTCATTGTCAATGTAGATAGTCTGGTTGGCGGACTGCGCCGCCTTGCCCACAATGACATGGAGCAGCCCTTCATTGCGCAGATACGCCGCCACCGGGCAGTCCTTTTTGGAGTAGAGCAGGATAAACCCATCTGCCTGCGCGTTGGCCACCATGCTCTGGATGGCGTCCAGCACCTCGGCATCGTCCTGCCCGGTGATGACCGTGTTCACATACCGCCGCTGGTTGCAGAACTGCCCGATGCCGCGGATGATCTCCAGATGAAAGGCGTTTTCGTAGACATCCCGCTGGGAGGAGGGCAGAATGATGCCGATGGTCTTGGAAAAAGCCTCCACCGGTTCGGCCTCAAAATTCGGCTCGTAGCCCAGCTGCGCCATGATGCGGCGCACCCGCTCCTTGGTCTCCCGGCTGATGGAAGGGCTGTCCTTGCAGGTGCGGGACACCGTGGAGGGTGAGACCCCCGCTGCCGCTGCCACGTCCTTAATGGTAACTGCCATTGTCTGTTCCTCCCTGATATAGTAGTTCTATTGTAAAGCCGTTTGCACGCAATGTCAATGTTTGCGCACGGGATTGCGTAAACTGTGCAACACCGTGTCTGCGTACCTTCGACAATTTCCACAAAGAATCCTTCGCACGATTGTAGAAAACGTAGAAAGCTTGTTTTTCACGCAAAAAACTCTTGTAAAAATTGCGGAGTTGGATTATTCTTGTTGCGTAAAGTAGTGCAAATGTAGCGCAATGCTTGCACAAAACAATGCAAAAGGAATAAGGAGGAACATCATGGCAACAACAAAAGCGGCTCCGGGTAAAAAGGGGCTCATCAACTTCGACTTCTTACAGAAGCTGGGCAAGGTGCTGATGACGGTCATCGCCGTCATGCCCGCTGCCGGTCTTATGATCAGTCTGGGCAAGCTGGTGCAGATGGGCGGCGGCGACATTGCGGCGGTCATGACCGTCGGCACCACGATGGAGAATATCGGCTGGGCGGTCATCAATAATCTGCACATCCTGTTCGCCGTTGCCATCGGCGGCAGCTGGGCAAAGGAGCGTGCGGGCGGTGCCTTTGCCGCCGTGCTGGCGTTCGCCCTCATCAACGTCATCACCGGCAACATCTTCGGCGTCACCAGTGCCATGCTGGCAGACCCCAACGCCGTGACCCACACCCTGTTCGGGCAGGAGATCGCCGTCAACGGCTATTTCACCTCTGTGCTGGGCGCACCGGCGCTGAACATGGGCGTGTTCGTGGGTATCATTGCCGGTTTTGTGGGCGGCGTGGCCTACAATAAGTACTACAATTTCCGCAAGCTGCCGGATGCGCTGGCTTTCTTCAACGGCAAGCGCTTCGTGCCCATGGTGGTCATTGCCTACTCGGTGGTCATTTCCATCGTGCTGTCGCTGTTCTGGCCTGTGGTGCAGACCGGCATCAATAACTTCGGCATCTGGATCGCCAACTCTTCCGAGACCTCTCCCATTCTGGCTCCGTTCATCTATGGTACGCTGGAGCGTCTGCTGCTGCCCTTTGGTCTGCATCACATGCTGACCATCCCCATGAACTACACCTCCTTCGGCGGCACCTACACCATCGCTACCGGCGTCAACGCAGGCAGTCAGGTGTTTGGTCAGGACCCGCTGTGGCTGGCATGGGCAAACGACCTCATCAACTTCAAAAAGGCCGGCGATATGGCCGCTTACAACAACCTGCTGGCTACCGTCACCCCCGCCCGCTTCAAGGTGGGTCAGATGATCGGCGCAACCGGTCTGCTGCTGGGCATTGCACTGGCTATGTTCCGTCGGGTGGATGCCGACAAGCGTGCAAACTATAAGTCCATGTTCATCTCCACCGCACTGGCTGTGTTCCTCACCGGCGTCACCGAGCCGCTGGAATTCATGTTCATGTTCTGCGCCATGCCGCTGTACATCGTGTACGCACTGCTGCAGGGCTGCGCCTTCGCCATGGCGGGCATCATCCATCTGCGTCTGCATTCCTTCGGCAATCTGGAGTTCATCACCCGCATCCCCATGTCCCTGCAGGCAGGTCTGGGCGGCGATATCATCAACTTTGTGATCTGTGTCGTGGCGTTCTTTGTCATTGGCTACTTCGTGGCCTACTTCATGATCGGCAAGCTGCAGCTGGCAACGCCGGGTCGCCTGGGCAACTACACCGATGACAACGCGGACGATTCTGCCGCCGCCGCAAAGACCGAGAAGAAGGCCGACAAAAAGGCTGATAACGGTCAGGCCGAGCGCATCATCGCCCTGCTGGGCGGCCGGGAGAACATCGTGCTGGTGGACGCCTGCATGACCCGTCTGCGCGTTACCGTAAAAGACCCTGCCAAGGTTGCCGACCTTGCCGCATGGAAGGCCGAGGGCGCTCTGAGCCTGCTGGTGAAGGGCGACGGCATTCAGGCTGTGTATGGCCCCAAGGCAGACGTTCTGAAATCTGACATCAACGATATTCTGTAAAAAACTATGAAACTGCTGACATTGAATACCCACAGCCTTATCATCCCGGAGCATGAGGCAAAGCGGGAGATTTTTGTAGACTTCATCGCAAAGGAGCAGCCGGAGGTGTTCGCCCTGCAGGAGGTGAACCAGACCGCCGCTGCGCCGCTGCTGGCAGAGGCTCCGGCGGGGTACTACCCCTGCCCCGGCAATATGGTGCTGCTGAAAGCGGACAACCACGCCGCAGCCGTGGCAAAAATGCTGGAAGCGCGGGGCGTGCACTACGATTGGAGCTGGCTCCCGGCAAAGATCGGCTACGACATTTACGATGAGGGCGCGGCGGTGTTCAGCCGTGCGCCCATCACCGCCGCCGAAAACCTGCTGCTGAGCCAGATCAATGATTACAACAACTGGAAGACCCGCCGCACGCTGGGCGTCTGTGCAGGAGACGTCTGGTACTATACGGTGCATCTGGGCTGGTGGAAGGACGAGGTAGAGCCTTTCGCTCCCCAGTGGGAAAAGCTTTCAAAGGCAGCGGGCGCAAAAAAGACCGCCTTTCTGCTGGGCGACTTCAACAGTGAAGCCGACGTGCGGGGCGAGGGCTACGACCTTGTGCTGGGCAGCGGTTGGCAGGATACCTACCGCCTTGCACAGCATCGGGACGCGGGCTACACGGTAGTGGAAGCCATTGATGGCTGGCGGGATGCCCCGGATGCAGCGGCAAAAAAGCGCATCGACCAGATCTGGTGCTCCAAGGCGGTGGCTGTCAAGAGCAGCCGGGTGGTGTTTGGCGGCCTGCAGGAGCCGCAGGTGTCTGACCACGCCGGTGTTATGATCGAGTTATAAAGGAAGGTAAAAGAAGATGCAGAGAAGTGCAGGCATTTTGCTGCCCATCAGCAGTCTGCCGTCCCCTTACGGCATCGGCTGCTTTTCGCAGGAAGCATACGACTTTGTGGACTGGCTCAAGGAAGCCGGGCAGACCTATTGGCAGATCTTGCCGCTGGGTGTGACCAGCTACGGCGACAGCCCGTATCAGAGCTTTTCCGCCTTTGCGGGCAACCCTTATTTCATCAGTCTGGATGCACTGGTGGAGGAAGGCGTGCTGACCGCCGCCGAGTGCAAAAAGGCAAACTTCGGCCGCAAGGCAGATGACATTGATTACAGCCGCCTGTATACCGAGCGCGGCCATCTGCTGCGGCTGGCGTACTCCCGCAGCGACATCGGCCACAACGAAGCGTTTACGGCATTCTGCGAGAAAAACAAGTGGTGGCTGGACGATTTTGCCCTGTTCATGGCGGTAAAGGACCGCTTTGAGGGCAAGCCGTGGATCAAGTGGGCAGAGGATATCCGTCTGCGCTGGCAGCCCGCCATGGACTACTACCGCCGGGAGCTGTACTTTGAGGTGGAGTACCACAAGTATCTTCAGTTCAAGTTCGACGAGCAGTGGCGCAAGCTGAAAGCCTACGCCAACAGCAAGGGCATCCAGATCATCGGCGATATCCCCATCTATGTGGCGCTGGATTCTGCGGACGCATGGGCAAACCCGGGGCTGTTCCAGCTGGACAAGGACAACATCCCCACGGCGGTGGCGGGCGTTCCCCCGGATGGCTTCTCCCCCACCGGTCAGCTGTGGGGCAACCCGCTCTACCGCTGGGAGGCCCACCGCGCGACCGGCTATCAGTGGTGGATCACCCGGCTGTGGTACTGTTTCGAGCTGTACGATGTGGTGCGCATCGACCACTTCCGCGGCTTTGATGAGTATTTTTCCATCCCCTACGGCAGCGAGACGGCGGTGGATGGCCACTGGGAAAAAGGCCCCGGCATCGAGCTGTTCCGCGCGGTGGAGCAGGCGCTGGGCAAACGGGAGATCATTGCAGAGGATCTCGGCTACATGAGCGACACCGTGCGGCAGCTGGTGCGGGACAGCGGCTTCCCCGGCATGAAGGTGCTGGAATTTGCCTTTGACTCCCGCGATACCGGCAGCGCCAGCGACTACCTGCCCCACAACTACCCGGTGAACAGCGTGGCGTATACCGGCACCCACGACAACGAGACACTGGTATCCTGGTACCAGACCATCTCGGACGCCGAGCGCGCCATGGTGCGGGATTACCTGTACGACTACGCCACCCCGGACGAGCAGCTTTATAAAAGCATGATCGCACTGATTTTGCGCAGTGCAGCGGCAAGGTGCATCATCCCCATGCAGGACTGGCTTGGGCTGGATAACGCCGCCCGCATCAATAAGCCCTCCACCGTAGGCCAGAACTGGCGCTGGCGGCTGAAAAAGACCCAGCTGACAAAGAAGCTCCAAAAAGAGATCTGCCAGCTGACCACCCGCTACGGCCGGATGAACTGGGCGTAACCGCAAGAGATTTCTTTAAAGAATAGCAGCAGCACCCCGCACGCCTTTCCCGGCGGCGGGGTGCTGCTGCTTATTTTTGTTTTTCTGCACAAAATGTTCTGCGGGCAGGGTTTTCCTCTTGACAAGCGGGCAAATGTTTCGTACTATATTTAGTAGTATGGAATCAAAGACGCTGTACGCAGGCTTCTGTGTGACCCTGTACCCGTTTCAGGCAAAGTGTGCCTGTTTGATATAAAATGGAACCGTAAAGAGAAAAGCCGTATGCTTTTGCCCGTGCCGCCGGTTTTGGGCGGTGCGTATGGTTTTGGTGTCACTTTTTGCATTGAAAGCTCTTTCTATATCATTGCCCGTGTCCTGCTGCGCAGCGTCTCCTGCTTTTAATTTTGCATTGAATTGAAACAAAGGAGAGTGAACGCAATGACCGCGATCGGAGTGATCGTGGCCTTGATCGTTGCTGTTGTCGGTGTGGCTGCGGGCTATTTTATTGGTTACAACAACCGTAAAAAGACCGCCGAAGCCCAGATCGGCAGCGCCGAGGCCGAGGCTACCCGGCTGGTGAACGAGGCGATCAAGACCGCCGACCAGAAGCGCAAGGAAGCGGTTCTGGAAGCAAAGGACGAGGCTTTCCGTCTGAAAGCCGAGGTCGATGCCCAGAAGGCAGAGGCCGACAAGGAGATCAAGCAGCGCCGTGCGGAGATCAGCCGTCAGGAGAACCGCATCGACCAGAAGGAAACGGCGCTGGACCGCAAGACCGAAGCGCTGGAAAAGAAGGAAGAAGAGCTGAAAAAGCGCGCTGCCGAGGCCGAGGAGCGTCTGGCAGAGATCGACGCTCTGCGCGCCAAGGAGATGGAGCGTCTGGAAACGCTGGCCGGCCTGAGCCAGGAGGACGCCCGCGAGGTGCTGCTGCATAAGGTGGACGAGGAGCTGACCCACGAAAAGGCCGTGCGCGTTGCCGCCTACGAGACCGACCTGAAGGAAAACTGCGATAACATCGCCCGCAACCTCATCGGACAGGCCGTCAGCCGCTGCGCTGCCGACCATTGCAGCGAGACCACCGTCAGCGTGGTGCCGCTGCCCAGCGATGAAATGAAGGGCCGCATCATCGGCCGCGAGGGCCGCAACATCCGCGCACTGGAGACCGCTACCGGCGTGGATCTGATCATCGACGATACCCCGGAGGCCATTACCCTGTCCTCCTTCGACCAGACCCGCCGCGAGGTGGCCCGCATGACGCTGGAGCGCCTGATCGGCGATGGCCGCATCCACCCCGCCCGCATCGAGGAGACGGTGGAAAAGTGCCGCCACGATCTGGAACTGCAGATGAAGCGCGAGGGCGAGCGTGCGGTGATGGAGCTGGGCATCCACGGCCTGCACCCCGACCTGATCAAGCTGATCGGTCGGCTGAAGTACCGCACCAGCTTTGGCCAGAACGCCCTGACCCACAGCATGGAAGTGGCTTGGGTGGCCGGTCTGCTGGCAGGCGAGATGGGCGTGAACGTCACCATGGCACGCCGCGCCGGTCTGCTGCATGATATCGGCAAGGCACTGGATCACGAGATCGAGGGCAGCCACGTCCAGATCGGCGTGGACATCTGCCGCAAGTACAAGGAGAACACCCAGATCATCCACGCTATTGAGGCACACCACGGCGACGTGGAGCCCAAGACCCCGCTGGCCTTCATCATTCAGGCTGCCGACGCCATCAGCGCCGCCCGCCCGGGTGCCCGCCGCGAGAACGTGGAAAGCTACGTCAAGCGCCTTGAAAATCTGGAAGAGATCTCCTCCGGCTTCGAGGGCGTGGAGCAGGCCTTTGCCGTACAGGCAGGCCGCGAGGTGCGCATTCTGGTCAAGCCCGACGTCATCAGCGACGATCAGGTCATTCTGCTGGCACGCGCTATCGCCAAAAAGATCGAGGATACGCTGGATTACCCCGGTCAGATCAAGGTCAACGTCATCCGCGAGAGCCGCGCTGTGGAGTACGCAAAATAAAGCCTTTTTCCGCAGGCTGCCGTGTTTTTTGCACGGCAGCCTGTTTTTTGCGCCAAAACGATTGCATTTCCTGTTAAAAAAAGGTATCATGGATGCAGAAGAAAGCAAAAAGAACTGCGTCCGTGCGGACGCAGACCCGCAACGACCCCGGAACAGAAAGGAGCATCGTTCTATGAAAAACTGGAAGAAATTACTGGCCTGCCTGCTGGTCGGCCTGATGGCGCTGACCGTGTTCACCGCCTGCGATGCCAGCGTTGGCGCACCCATGGGCCCTAAGTCGGCGGACGCCGAAAGCAAAAACGTAAAGGAGCTGTGCACCAGATTCGGCGTGACCTACGATAAGGACCTGAGCGAAAAGGCTTACAGCATTGCGAACTGGGTCGCCGGCACCTCGGTGTCCTGCGACACCGACGACAATAAGACTGAACTTTACCGCGTTGGCAATGCAAATGACATTACTAAAACCAGCCTGTTGCAGCACAAATATGCCACTGCATTTGAAAGCATGGGTATGGGCGTTTATGGTTCGGATGAAGATTTTGTCCCGGGCTTTTACATTGACACGAATCTGGATTCCAGAAAAGACTACATCTGCTTTGTTCTGCCGAAGGACGGTCGTGTGACCGACACCATGAAGTCCGCTGCTGTCGGCAAGACCAAACTGGGCGTTGCTTATGTGGTAAAGGACGGCGTAAGCTACGCCGTGGTGCTGTTTGGGAAATAAACCCTCTCAGTCATCGCTGCGCGATGCCAGCTCCCCCGAAAGGGGGAGCTTTTTTGCGTGGTGGGAAAGCTTCTTATTGCGTCTGAAACTTCAGAGCTGAGGGCAATGGCGTGCGCCCTCTCCGTCTTTGCTTCGCAAATCCACCTCTCCCAAAGGGAGAGGCAAGAGCACTGCCGGAAACTTCCTCATTATGCCTAGCACTTTAGTGATGAACTTTACGGCTTGGCTCTCCCCTTGGGAGAGCTGGCGCGGGAGCGCCTGAGAGGGTTCAGCCCGCTGAAGGTCAGCAGGAAACCTTTCCGCAGCGCCGCGCTTTCGCAGAAAGCGGCGCTGCAACTGCCGTTTTTCGTTACGACCCCACCTGTGAAAATGGAACACCGGAGCGTCCGCAGACGCTCCGGTGTTCCGAAATATAAAATAATCTTTCCGCTGAATATGCGCAAAGCGAACGCGGAGCGCATTCAAAATCGTCCCACGCAAAAAGCAGCCGCCGCACTTTCTCGTGCAGCGGCTGCTTTGTTTGTGCTATGATGCGATCAGCCCTTCAGGAAAGCCGGCAGGGGCTTGCCTTCCTTGAGCCACTGGTGATACTCGGCGGTGGCGGCAAATTCCACGTCACCGGCAGAGTTCAGGGCAGTCTCTACCGAGTCCTGCACCACGCCGATGATGAAGCCTACGCCCACCATCTGCATGGCAATGTCGTTGGAGATGCCAAACAGCGAGCAGGCCATGGGGATCAGCAGCAGGGAGCCGCCAGCCACGCCGGAAGCACCGCAGGCACCCAGAGCGCTCATGGCGCTCAGCACGATGGCGGCGGGCAGGGACACCTGAATGCCCAGCGTATTGGCCGCTGCCAGCGTCATGATGGTAATGGTGATGGCGGCACCGTCCATGTTGATGGTGGCGCCCAGCGGGATGGACACGGAGTACATATCCTTGTCCAGACCCAGCTTTTCACACAGGGACATATTCACAGGGATGTTGGCGGCAGAACTGCGGGTGAAGAAAGCAGTCAGGCCGGATTCCTTCAGGCAGCGGAATACCAGCGGGTACGGGTTGCGGCGCAGGTAAACGAACATGATAAAGGGGGAAACGATCAGCGCCATGAACAGCATGGTGCCCACCAGCAGCGCCAGCAGCTTGCCGTACTGGGTAAAGATGGCAAGACCATTGCCGGAAACGTTGGTGTACACCAGACCCATGATGCCGAAGGGTGCCAGATTGATGATCCAGCGCACGATCTGAGAAACGGCATCGGCGGTGTTTGCCAGAAAGACCTTGGTGCTCTCTGCGCCGATGTTCTTCATGGCAATGCCGAACATACAGGCCCAGAACAGGATGCCGATGTAGTTGCCGTTCATCAGGGCGCTGACAGGGTTGGCCACAAAGTTGGTCAGCAGGGTGCTCAGCACCTCGCCCAAGCCCTGCGGGATCACATCGGACTGTGCCGCATCGGCCAGAACCACCGTGACCGGGAACATAAAGCTGGTGATGGCTGCAATGGCTGCCGCCAGAAAGGTGGTGAGCATGTACAGCCAGATCACGGTGCCAAAGCGGCGGTCCAGCTTGGACGAGCCCTGTGCCAGTGCGCTTGCCACAATGACGAACACCAGCACCGGGGCAATGCCCTTCAGTGCACCGACGAACAGGCTGCCCAGCTCGCCTACCCAACCCGCGCCCGGCGCAACAAGCGCCAGCACCGAACCGACTGCCAGGCCGATCAGGATGCGCAGGATCAGGCTGGTCTGGTTGTATTTTGCTACAACCGCTTTCAAGGTTTTCATATCGTAACACTCCTCTTACGCTGTACGCCTAGTGCGTACATTTTCCTGTTCCTTACACGAGAACAGTTGTCATTATAGCATATACGACCCAAAAGAGGAAGTGTTTTCAGGCATTTTGCAGTCCAAAACGGCGCTTTTTGTAAATGTTTGCAAAGTTTCCTCGAAAACTGTACTTGTATAAAATACAGTTTTGCGGTTTTGACGAGGAACAGAACCCTCTCAGTCATCGCTGCGCGATGCCAGCTCCCCCGAGGGGGGGAGCTTTAACTCCCTCAGTCAAAACCTATCGGTTTTGACAGCTCCCTCTGGGAGGGAGCCTTTGGCATAGCGGGAAGGTTTCTCATTGTACTTAATGCTTTAAAATAGGGCTGACGGCGCGCGCCCTCTCAGTCACCTGCGGTGACAGCTCTCCCAAAGGGAGAGCCAAGAGTACGCCCGGAAACTTTCTCGTTTCTCCTAATGCTTTAGCAACGGGCTTTAAATCTTGGCTCCCCCTGAGAGGAAAGACTTCCCCCGCTCCGGGGGAAGATGTCACCGTAGGTGACAAAAGGGGGAATCTGGCGCGGGAGCGCCTGAGAGGGTTCTCTGCCCATGAAAAAAGGTTCTGAAAAGCCCGCAGACTTTTCAGAACCACAAAATTAAAATTATTTTCCCGCTTACCCCAGCTGGCTCTGGGTCAGGGACAGCCGCTGGTAGGCGATGCGCGGGGTGCCGTCCTCTACATGGATGATGCCGCAGCGGGTAAAGCCCTCGCTTTCCAGCAGATGCTGCATCACCTTGTTGTCGGCGTGGGTGTCGGCGCGCAGGCTCTCGCAGTGCTCCAGACACCACTCCACTACCGCCTTGCCTACGCCCTTGCTCTCGCCCGCCGAAGCCAGCCGGTGCAGGGTGCCGTAGGGCAACGTGTCGTTGAGCCACTGCCCGTCCTCGATGACCTTATAGGTGGGGTCCTCGCCAAGGATAAAGGCAAACACCGCCTGCATCCGGCCGTTGATCATGTACACGAACAGCCGGTTGGTGTCGATATCCTCTTCCAGCAGCTCCGGGCTGGGGTAGTTGTCCCCCCACTGGGTGGGGTTGCCGTTTTTCGCCATGAAATCCCGCGCACGGGCATAGACTTCAAGGAGCTTTGCCATATCCGCTCTTACTGCTCCGCGAAACATATCCACTCATCCTCTCTTGCCCGCGCCCTGCTGCGCGGGGTACATTTATCTTAGTATAACACAATTTTCCATAAAGTACCAGATTTTTCTCCATTTTGCGGCAAAAACAGACCGCCGTGCGCGGGGCGGCAGCACGGCGGTCGGGGGCAGCAAATCAAAAGAGGGCTTCATGCGGTGGGGCGGCGAGAAGCGGTGCCGGTGCGCACCAGCCGGTACTCCCGGGGGCTCAGGCCGTAGCGCTCGTGGAACAGGCGGTAGAAGTAGCTGGTGTTCTCGTATCCCACCTGCGCAATGATCTGCTGGATGTTCAGATCACTGCGGCGCAGCAGCCGCGCGGCAGTTTCCATGCGGTGCTTTTGCAGCAGTTCCTTGTAGGTGCGCCCGGTCTGAGCGCGCACGCACTCGCTGACATACGCCAGCGAAACACCATAAGCCCTTGCCACATTGGAAAGGCTGGCCTCACGATAATTTTGGGTGATCTCCTGCAGCGCCGCCTGCACCAGTGCATCGCGGCTCACAGCCTCCATGCGGGCTTGCTGCGGGGAGCGTTCAAGCTTTGCCATCATTGTATCTGTCCTCCGTAACGGTGCGGCAGGCGGGGGACTGGGGGAAGCCGGACCACCCGCCGCACGATAACTGCGGAGCCCATTCAGGGCTCTTATACCTTGAATACGAATGACCCGCCGCAAACATTGCAGAAAAGATAAAAATTTTTTAGTCAATTTTCGTTGTAGAGGGAAAGAGGACGATTTGGAATGCGCTCCGCGTTCGCTTTGCGCATCTTCAGCGGAAAGAATATTTATAATTTCGCAATTCTGGAAAATCTGCGGATTTTCCAGAATTGCCTTTTCACGGGAGGGGTCGTGGAGGGGAACGGCATTTGCAGCGCCGCTTTCTGCGAAAGCGCGGCGCTGCGGGAAAGTTTTTGGTCAAACCGCAAGGTTTACGGGAGCGCTCGCTCCCCCTCGGGGGAGCTGTCGCGCAGCGACTGAGGGGTTATAGATGGAGAAGCGAAAAAAGCGTTAAAGCGATAGCGCCGACTGGCGCAGCGCTAGCTTTTTTGTGCTTCGACTTCTTCTTTAGGATTGTCAAGGGCGTGCAGCCCTTGGCCCGTTGCGGGGTGGGTGGAGTCCAGAGGTAGGGAGGGGGGAATCGGAACACCCCTCCCTGCCTCTGGCCCAGCGGAGCGTCTTTGCATGCTTGCGGCGAGCAGAAACTTCCCCCGCGGAGCGTGATGTATTATTTTCTGGTTCTCTTTTGGTGTCAAAAGAGAACATTCTCCTCCACAGAAAAAGGCTGCCTGCCAAGCGGCAGACAGCCTTTTCCAGAAGAAAATAAGGAAAACACGCGCCCAAAGGGGCAGAGTGAGTATCAGAACATGCTTTCGTCCTTGTAGCGCCCGGTGCGCACGAACTGCACCCATTCGGCTACGTTCACGGCATGGTCACCGATGCGCTCCAGATACTTGATGACCATGAGCAGATCCAGCGCGGCGTCCACCTTGGCGGGGTCGGCGGCGATCTCCTGTGCCAGTGTGTGCTTGATGGCGTTGAAGTCGTAGTCCACGGCGTCATCTGCGGCGATGACGCGGCGGGCGGCAACTTCGTCCTCGGCAGTCAGGGCGTCCATGGCGTCTAAGATCATCTGGTAGGCCTTGCGCCCCATGGCAATAGCCTGACTGACAGCGGGGTCTCTCTCCTTACGCACGGTGACGAGATGGGGGATGATCTCGGCGATATCCGAGGCGTGGTCACCCATGCGCTCGATATCGGTGACCACCTTCATGGCGGTGGAAATGTGGCGCAGATCGCCCGCTACCGGCTGCTGGCGCAGCAGCAGGGCCATGCAGCGGTGCTCGATGTCCCGCTCCATGTTGTTGATGCGGTCATCTCCCTGCACGATCTTCTGGGCGGCTACGGTGTCGGCGGTGCACAGCGCTTCCAGCGCGTTCTCCACAGCCTCGGCGGCGTTCTGCCCCATCTCCAGCAGCGCGGTTTTAAGGGCTTCCAGATCACTGTCGTATTGTTTGCGAATGCTCATTGCTTTGTTCCTCCCTGCATTAACCGAACCGGCCGGAGATGTAGTCCTCGGTGCGCTTGTCCCGGGGCGTGCTGAAGATCTGGTTCGTGGGGCCAACTTCCACCAGCTCCCCCAGCAGGAAAAAGGCGGTGCGGTCGCTGATGCGGGCAGCCTGCTGCATATTGTGGGTAACGATGACCACGGTGTAGTTCTTTTTCAGCTCGTTCATCAGCTCCTCCACCTTCATGGTAGAGCCGGGGTCCAGCGCGCTGGTAGGCTCGTCCATCAGCAGCACCTCGGGCTTGACCGCCAATGCCCGGGCGATGCAAAGACGCTGCTGCTGCCCGCCGGAAAGGCCAAGGGCGCTCTTTTTCAGGCGATCCTTCACCTCGTCCCACAGGGCTGCGCCCCGCAGAGAGGTCTCCACCAGCTCGTCCAGCTCGGCCTTATTGCGCACGCCGTGCAGCTTGGGGCCGTAGGTGATGTTGTCGTAGATGCTCATGGGGAAGGGGTTTGCCTTCTGGAACACCATGCCCACGCGGCGGCGCAGGTCGGTCAGCTCCATCTCGCGGGCAAAGATATCCTCGCCCTTCAGCCGTACATCGCCCTCGATGCGCACGCCCGGCACAAGGTCGTTCATGCGGTTGAGGGTCTTTAAAAAGGTGGACTTTCCGCAGCCGGAGGGGCCGATGAGTGCGGTGATCTCCCGCTCGCCCACATCCAGCGAAATGCTCTTCAGCGCTTTGAAGTCGCCGTACCAGAGGTTCAGATCCTTTGCCGATATCACCGGCACATTCGTGTTTTCCATAGAGTACCTCTTTATTTTTACTGCTTCTGTTTCAGTTTTGTTTTCGCCAGACGTGCTGCCAGATTGATCAGCAGCACCAGCACCAGCAGCACTGCGCCGATGCCCCATGCGGAGGTGAAATCGCCGTCCTCAAAGGCGCGCAGGTACAGCAGCACCGACAGGGTGGCACCGTTGGAGGTGTAGGCTTTGAACACGCTCTTGGCGATCACCTCTGCCGCACCGGCGGTGAACAGCAGCGCGGCGCTTTCGCCCACGATGCGTCCCACAGCCAGAATGCAGCCAGTGACGATGCCGTCAATGCTGCAGGGCAGCACGATGGTGCGGATGATGTGCCACTTGCCCGCACCCAGACCCATAGCACCCTCACGGTAGCCCTGCGGCACGGTTTTGAGGGATTCCTGCGTGGTGCGGATGATGGTGGGCAGGTTCATCACCACCAGCGTCAGACTGCCGGACAAAAGACAGGTCTGGAAGCCCAGCGCCTGACTGAACACCAGCATACCCACCAAGCCGTAGAGGATGCTGGGGATGCCGGCCAGCGTTTCGTTGGTGAACTCGATGACCTCGATGAGCCGCCGGTTGGAGGCGTATTCGGTCAGGTAGACCGCCGCACCCACGCCCAGCGGCAATACGATGAGTAATGTCAGCAGGATGACATACAGGGTGTTGAGGATGGCGGGCAGAATGCCGTCCGTCTTTTTCAGCACACTGGCGGTAGTGGAAAGGAATTTCCAGCTGATGTGGGGGATGCCCCGCACCAGAACCATGCCGATGATCCCGGCCACCAGAATCATCACCAGCACTGCGCTTGCCCAGACCAGCACGGTCATCACCCGGTTCCATGCCCGGCGGGAGGGCGAAAAGCCGTTATTCATCGCGGTTTCCTCCCTTCAGCACCACGTTCAGCACAACGTTGATGAGCATGATGAACACGAACAGCACCAGCGCGATGCTGAACAGTGCCTGCCGCTGCAATCCGCCGGCGTAGCTCATTTCCTTGGCGATGGCGGTGGTCAGCAAAGTAACGCTGCGGAACAGGCTGTCCGGCATATTGGGGCTGTTGCCCGCCACCATCATCACAGCCATAGCCTCGCCGATGGCGCGGCCGATGCCCAGCACAACGCCTGCGGCAATGCCGCTTTTGGCCGCTGGAATGCTGATCTTGAACCATGTTTCGGTGTCGGTAGCACCCAGCGCCAGACTTCCCTGCTCATACTCCGGCGGCACGGCGTTGAGCGCCGTCACCGACACGGACACGATGCTGGGTAAGATCATGATGGAAAGCACCACGATGGCGCTGAGCAGGCAGGCACCGGAGGCCTTGCCGAAGGTCTTTGCCACGGCGGGCACCAGCACCTGCATACCCAAAAGGCCGAACACCACGCTGGGGATGCCGGACAGCAGCTCGATGGCGGTGACCACCACGGTGCGCAGCTTGGGGTCTGCGGCCTTGGAGAGGAACACTGCCGTCAGCAGGCCGATGGGCACGCCGAGGATGGCAGCGCCCAGCGTGCCGTAGATGCTGGACAGGATGAAGGGCAGAATGCCGAACAGCGGCTCTGCCGCGGTGGACGCCCATTTTGTGCCGAACAGGAACTTGAACAGACCAATTTTATGGATGGCCGGCACACCGGAGATCACCATGTACACCGAGATGAGCACCACACAGCACACCGCCAGCATTCCGCACAGGAAGAAGATGAAATTCATCACCGCTTCCAGCCAGTCGGCGGGGGTGCGGGGCAGCCGTACCCGGCGCAGATAGGATTTTTTGTTCATAGCTGAAATCCTTTATAAAAGCCGCACCAGCCCAGCCTTTTAGGGCAGGCCGACGCGGCGGGCTGATTTTATCATCCTCCCATCCTGTTGCCGGGTCAGTTCGGCCGGGAGTTTCACCAGCGAATGATCCGAGGGTGGGACCCTGTTGCCGTAGGCAATAGGGCGGGAGCTGGAAGCCCCGAATTTCGCGGGGGAACTCCCAGCCGGGCTGACCCTGAGCGACTTTTACTCGTTCACGGGCACAGCGCCTGCGGTGCGGATGAGGTCGGCAGCGTCCTTGCTGGTGGCAAAGTCCACAAAGGCCTGTGCCTGCTCAGAAAGGGCAACGCTCTTGTTGGTGACGAACACGAAGGGACGCTGGATCTTGTAGCTGCCGTCCTTGACGGTGTCCTCGCTGCACTCCACACCCTCCACGGTGACCATGGCGACAGTATCGCCCACAGCGGACAGAGAAGCGTAGCCAATGGCCAGCGGGTTTGCCTCCACGGCGCTGATGACAGCGCCGGTAGCGGTCAGCTCCTGTGCGTACTTGCAGCTGTCCTTCACGTCCACGATGCTCTCAAAGCCATCGCGGGTGCCGGAACCGGCCTCACGGCCCACCAGAACGATCTCGCCGTCGTCGCCGCCGACCTCCTTCCAGTTGGTGATCTCGCCGGTGAACATCTTCTTGAGCTGCTCCACGGTCAGGTCAGCGACCTTGCTGTTCTTGTTCACGATGATGGCGATGCCGTCCAGCGCCACGATGGTGCCGTCCACATCGTTCTTCTCATCGTCCTTCAGGGCGCGGGAGGACAGACCGATGTCCAGCGTCTTGTCGGTAGCGCCGGTGATGCCTGCGCCGGAGCCGGTGGGGTCGTAGCTGACGGTGACGCCCGGCTCGACCTCGGCAAAGCCCTCGGTCAGGGCTGCAATGACGTTTTTCATAGAAGTAGAACCGCCGGTCGCAACGTTGCCGCTCAGGGTGCCGGCTGCCTGCCCGGCAGCGGAAGAAGCGGTGGTGGAAGCAGAAGCAGCGGTGGATGCGGAAGAAGCAGAGCCGCCGCAGGCAGTCAGAGCAGCAGCCGCAGCAGCTGCACCGCAAACGGTCAGGAACGAACGACGAGAGATCTTTTTCATGATAGAATTTCCTCCATTTAAACCCGGGCGCCCGCCCGGCACTGTCTTTTTGTGTTTTCCTTGGGAACGGCCTTATTCTACCGCTTTGCTGCCCTTGCTGCGACCATGGACGTGCAAAAAGTGCGTAAAACTTTGTGCACAATGACAGCTCCAATGTAAAAAAACGGTAACGAGGCACAAAACAAAAAGCCGCCGGGCACTCCTGTTTCCAGAAGTGCCCGGCGGCGGGGTGTATTGGGTTTTACTCTACGCTGCCCGTTACGTTTTTGCCGTTGTTCCCGTAGAGGAACACAGCGGTTTGACCATTGTAGCGCACACGCAGTTCATAAGTGCCGGTGCCGTTCTTTTCCGGCACACCTTCCTTGGTTTCCAGATAGAACTCTGTCGTGCCGTTGTAGACAGCCGGCAGCCCCGGCTCTGCGACCAGTTCCTTCCGTTTGAAATACAGCGTTTCCTCTGCATCTGCCTCGCGGAAGATGCAGGTGATGTCCTCCGGCTTGATGACTACCCTTTCTTCAGTGTTGTGATTCTGGATGGTGAACTGCGTCCAGTAGGTCAGCTTCGTGCCTGTGCCGCCGTGAGTAAAGGGTGTTGCGCAGATAAAGGTGACATCACCGATCTTCGCCACACCGCTGGTCTTGTCGATCACGGTATCCCCGCAGCCGGTCAAAGCCCCTGCGGCGGTCAGCACCAGAGCCCCGGCGCTGAGCTTGAGGAATGTTCTGCGGTCGATCATAGCAATGCACCTCCTGTATTGGGCAGTTTGCGTTCAATTACACAATGGCGGTATCCTTTTTAAAGGTAAAGTCCTCATAAACAGCGGTATAGGTCTCGGTGGGGTCAACGCCAACCGTAAGCTTGATCTCTGCGGTATGTGCTTCCATCGCCTGATAGAGCATCTTCTGGCTCTCATCCAGCCGGAAGGTCAGCACACCCGTTTTGCGCTCGCCCTTTTTCATGACCAGCGTGATATTGCTCAGCAGATTTCCGCCCTGCAGCGCGACCTTTTGACCGTTGATCTTAAGCACAAATACGGATTTTGCAGGGAAGTTGAAGCCGTTGACGCTATCCAGATTGTGAACACGCACTGTCACCGCGAAATCGGCATACCAGGATTTTCCGGTGCCCATACCCTGATCATGAGGGACGGCGCTCCATTCACCTACGGCAACCGTAAAGCCACCCAGATCGGTGCCGCTGTCACTCTCGCTGCAGCCGCCCAGCAGTCCGGTCATGGATACTGCCACTGCCATTGCGGCAGAAGTCTTTAAAAACGCACGACGATCCATTTTCATAGCCATACTATAAGCCCTCCTCAAAAGCTTTTTTGCACCCTAAGAGTACCACATTTTACCACATTGTCAACTATCGAAACTTAGGTTTCACCATTTTATCGTTCCTTTATAGTAGATATCGCAGCGCGGCAGCGGGCGCAGTGTCTGCCGCCGTTCCGGGGCTACGGCGAAAATTTTACTTTTTTCCAATAAAATCGAAATTTGCTGTTGACAAAGGGCACCCGGTATGCTAAAATAGCCAAGTCGGGTGCGAACACCTGATGCAAAATGGACGTATGGCCCGTTGGTCAAGCGGTTAAGACAGAGGCCTCTCACGCCTTTAACATCGGTTCGATTCCGGTACGGGTCACCATTTTATAGTAGTAAAACGGCTGTATGCCGTTTTATATAGATGCCTCTTTAGCTCAGTCGGTTAGAGCACCTGACTGTTAATCAGGGTGTCGCCTGTTCGAGTCAGGCAAGAGGCGCCAGCAAAGCGATGGAAAATTTCCATCGCTTTTTTCTTTTTCCGGCAGTCTTGTTGACAGCACCGCCCCGGGGGGCTATACTTAACACACTATAAAGGATTAAAGGAACCTCCTGCCGCGCAGCTTTACGGTGCAGTAAGGCGAAAAGGCGCCCCCTTGGGGGAGCTGGCAATGCCGCAAGGCATTGACGGAGGGGGTCAAACCCTTGACAAAGGAGAACATCATGAAAAAAGTTATTCTGACCGGCGACCGTCCCACCGGCCGCCTGCACGTTGGCCACTATGTCGGCTCTCTGAAGGAGCGGGTGCGGCTGCAGAACACCGGCGAATATGACGAGATCTTTATCATGATCGCCGATGCACAGGCGCTGACCGACAACGCCGACAACCCGGAGAAGGTGCGCCAGAACATTCTGCAGGTGGCACTGGACTATCTGGCCTGCGGTCTGGACCCCAACAAGGTGCACATCTTCATCCAGTCCATGGTGCCCCAGCTGACCGAGCTGAGCTTCTACTACCAGAATCTGGTCACCGTCAGCCGTCTGCAGCGCAACCCCACCGTGAAGAGCGAGATCCAGATGCGCAACTTCGAAGCCAGCATCCCGGTGGGCTTCTTCTGCTACCCCATCAGTCAGGCTGCCGATATCACCGCCTTTAAGGCTACCACCGTGCCCGCCGGTGAGGATCAGAAGCCCATGATCGAGCAGTGCTGCGAGATCGTGCACAAGTTCAACTCTGTCTACGGCGAAACGCTGGTAGAGCCCGAGATCGTGCTGCCCCAGAACGCCGCCTGCCTGCGTCTGCCCGGCATTGACGGCAAGGCCAAGATGAGCAAGAGCCTTGGCAACTGCATCTACCTGTCCGAGGAGCCGGAGGATATCGAGAAGAAGGTCAAGTCCATGTTTACCGACCCCAACCACCTGCGTGTGCAGGATCCCGGCAAGGTGGAGGGCAACCCGGTGTTCATCTATCTGGACGCCTTCTGCCGCCCCGAGCACTTTGCCGAGTTCTGGCCGGAGTACCAGAATCTGGACGAGGTCAAGGCGCACTATCAGCGCGGCGGTCTTGGCGATATGAAGGTGAAAAAGTTCCTGAACAGCGTCATGCAGGCTGAGCTGGAGCCCATCCGCACCCGCCGCAAGGAGTGGGAGCAGCGCCTGCCCGAGGTGGTGGAGATCCTCAAAGAGGGCAGCGCTTACGCCGAAAAGACCGCTGCCGCCACGCTGGACGAGGTGCGCAAGGCCATGCGCATCGACTACTTCGACAACGATAACCTGCTGAAGTAAGTTTTATGAGAGAACCCGAAACGCCTGCGGCGTTTCGGGTTCTTTTTTATATGGGCAGCGTCCTCGCCCTCTCCGTCTTTGCTTCGCAAATCCACCTCTCCCAAAGGGAGAGGCAAGAGCACTGCCGGAAACCTCCTCTTTGTACCTAATGCTTTAGCATCGAGGTTAACGGCTTGGCTCTCCCCTTGGGAGAGCTGGCGCGGGAGCGCCTGAGAGGGCGAACAAGGCTAGCGGGTGCTGCCCCTCTTTTTCGTAGTTTACGAAAATTGCATAGAAAATGCGGTCAAACTATGCTAAAATAGCGGCAACAAGTACAGAAAGCCCCGTTCTGGGGGCGAGAAGAAAAAAGGAGAACCACCATGCAAAAGACCATCTGGATCACCGGAGCAAGTTCCGGCATCGGCCGGGAGTTCGCCCGCCGGTACGCCGCCATGGGCTGTCGGCTCATCCTGACCGCCCGCCGCGCCGACCGCTTGCAGGCGCTTGCCAAGGAGCTGCACGCAGCCCACGGCACGGAATGCCGCATCGAGACCGCCGACCTCTCCCGCGCCGAGGAGTGCAGCCGCCTGTGCGAAGTGCTGGCTGATGAGCACATCGACATCTTCATCAACAACGCCGGTTTCGGCGTCTGCGGCAGCATTCTGGAAACGGAGGAAGCCCGCGAAGAAGAGATGGTTCAAGTGAATGTTGCCGCCATGGCGCGGCTGTTCCGCGCCGTGGTGCGCAAGATGAACGCGCAGGGCGGCGACACCATCCTGAATGTGGCGTCCTCTGCGGGGCTTCTGCCCGGCGGGCCCTATATGGCGGGCTACTACGCCAGCAAGGCCTATGTGGTCAGCATGACCCGCGGCGTGGCCGAAGAGCTGCGGGAGATGCACAGCCCGGTCTACGTCTGCGCCCTCTGCCCCGGCCCGGTGGACACCGAGTTCAACGACCACGCCGGTGTGGTGTTTGCCCTGCGGGGCATCACCCCGGAGCTGTGTGTGGAGGAGGCTCTGCTGGGCATGATGCACCGCAAGACCATCATCGTGCCCTCTGCCTTTATGCGGCTGTGCACCAGCGCCCAGCGCCTTGTACCCATTCCCCTGCTGATGCCCATCGTGGCGCGCCAGCAGAAGAAAAAGCTGGGGTGAAGCCAAAGGCCGCCTAAACTTGTCAACAAGCCCAAATTAAGCCGGGATATCTTGTGCACCGTGACAAGGCACGTCGGCCCGCACAAATTGATGGAAGAAAAACAGCGGGCTGACGTGCTGTTTTGTAGTTGGAAAACGGAAATCTAAAGAAAGTACAACAAAACTTCACAAGAATGTGCCTTGACACTTCCTGCAAAGGATGCTAGACTGGTATACAAGTAAGAGCGCGCTCCGGCACGGCCGGATACGACGCGCTTTGCAAAGCAGCACGGCTGCAATTTGCGCCGTGTAAAATATGGTTTTTGACAGGAGGACTTTATTATGGCACAGTGCACTCCCAAATCTTTTGACCTGACCGGCAAGGTGGCGCTGATCACCGGCGCATCCTACGGCATCGGCATGGCAATTGCAAAGGCTATGGCAGCCAACGGCGCTACCATCGTGTTCAATGATATCAAGCAGGAGCTGGTGGACAAGGGTCTGGCTTCCTATGCAGAGGCAGGCATCAAGGCGCACGGCTACGTCTGCGACGTCACCGATGAGGACGCCGTCAACGCTATGGTGGCAAAGATCACCGAGGAAGTCGGCCACATCAACATTCTGGTCAACAACGCCGGTATCATCAAGCGCATCCCCATGACCGAGATGAGCGCTGCCCAGTTCCGTCAGGTCATCGACGTCGACCTGAACGCTCCCTTCATCGTGGCAAAGGCCATCATCCCCGATATGATCGCACAGGGCGGCGGCAAGATCATCAACATCTGCTCCATGATGAGCGAGCTGGGCCGTGAGACCGTCTCCGCCTACGCTGCAGCCAAGGGCGGCCTGAAGATGCTGACCAAGAACATCGCCTCCGAGTACGGCGAGTACAACATCCAGTGCAACGGCATCGGACCCGGCTACATCGCTACCCCGCAGACCGCACCGCTGCGCGAGATCCAGCCCGACGGCAGCCGTCACCCCTTCGACCAGTTCATCGTTGCCAAGACCCCCGCAGGCCGCTGGGGCGAGGCCGAGGATCTGGGCGGACCCGCTGTGTTCCTGGCATCTGAGGCCTCTGACTTTGTCAACGGCCTGATCCTGTATGTGGACGGCGGCATTCTGGCCTACATCGGCAAGCAGCCCCAGTAAACGCTGAGGGCACTCCGCAGTTCTGACTCCCGGGGACTGCCGCACAGCGTTGTGTGGCAGTCCCCTTTTGTTTGTACGGGAAAGGATGTTATGCTATAATGGAAAAAGCACATCAGGATATCCCTTGGGTGCCCCATGCCGAAATTTCTCCGGAACCCTGCGGCCCCGGGGTGCAGCGCCGCGTACTGGCCTACAGCAAGGACGCCATGTGCGTGGAAAACACCTTTGAGACCGGCGGCGTGGGTGCCATGCACTGCCACCCCCACACCCAGATCACCTATATCGTCTCCGGGCGATACCGCTTTACCATCGGGGACGAGACCCGGGAGGTAGGCCCCGGCGACACCCTGCTCAAGCAGAACGGCGTCATGCACGGCTGTGTCTGTCTGGAGGGCGGCGTGATGCTGGATTTCTTTACCCCCATGCGGGAGGACTTTGTATAATCCCTGCGCACCGCAGGGAAAAATAAGAAGGAGAACCATTGTTATGAAGATCGCACTTATCAACGAGAACAGTCAGGCCGCTAAGAACGGCATCATTGAAGCCGCCCTGAAGAAGGTGGTGGAGCCCATGGGTCACGAGGTGGTCAACTACGGGATGTACGCCGCCGACGATGCTGCACAGCTGACCTATGTGCAGTGCGGCATTCTGGCTGCTATCCTGCTGAACAGCGGCGCTGCGGACTACGTTGTTACCGGCTGCGGCACCGGCGAGGGCGCCATGCTGGCACTGAACAGCTTCCCCGGCGTCATCTGCGGCCATGTGGAGGATCCCGTGGATGCCTACACCTTTGCCCACGTCAATGACGGCAACGCCGTTGCCATGCCCTTTGCCAAGGGCTTCGGCTGGGGCGGCGAGCTGAATCTCGAGTACTGCTTCGAGAAGCTGTTCGGCTTCGGCCACGGTCAGGGCTACCCCAAGGAGCGCGTTGTGCCCGAGCAGCGCAACAAGAAGATTCTGGACGGCGTGCGCGCTGCCACCTTCAAGCCCCTCATCGAGTGCCTGAAGAGCATCGATCAGGAGCTGCTGAAGGGCGCTGTGGCCGGTGCCAAGTTCTCTGAGCTGTTCTTCGCCTCCTGCAAGGACGAGGAGCTGGCCGCTTACGTCAAGACCCTGCTGTAAGCTGCGGAGGAGATCATGCAAGGACTGACCCTGTTCAACCTGAACCTCACCCACCTGCTGGATGCCTTTCTGGAAACTGCAGTGCCCATGATCGCCGGTCTTGCCGAGGTGGTGGGTCTGTTCATCATCATCACCAGTCTGGCCAAGGCCACTTTTTACTATGTCCGCGCCACCTTCTTCAACGACCACCGGGACTTCCACCATGAAATGAGCAGCGGCCTGACCACCGCGCTGGAATTTCTGATGTCGGCAGAGATCGCCAAGACCTTTTTGCTGCAAAATCTGGAGTCGGTGGTGCCGCTGGCGGCCACCTTTGCGCTGCGCGCTTTGATGAGTATGCTGCTGCACTGGGAGATGGAGGGCGGCCACCGCCCGGCAAACGCCAAGGAAAAGAACAAATCCGAGCCCCCGAAGGACGGCAAAAACGGCTGACAGGCAAAACATTTGCCAAACTTTAGCAGGGCAAAGTTTCGCCGTGTTGTGAAAAACGTAAAACCTTGAGATGAATACTTGACAGGTTTGCACAAAGAGACTATACTCGTGCCATCGAAAGCAAAGGCGCTGACGGAATTGATTCCGCCAGCGCCTTTTGTGTTTTCGGGGATACTGCCGCACGGAGAGAATAGAGGGCTCCCTGTGCAAAAAAACGACCGTAGGAGGTAGGAAAGTATGTTTAGCTCCATCAACACCTGCTGGACGCTCGTAGGAGCGTTTCTAGTGTACTTCATGCAGGCCGGATTCGCCTTGTGCGAAGCTGGCTTCACCCGGGCAAAGAATACCGGCAACATCCTGATGAAAAACATGATGGATTTCTGCATCGGCACGCCCTGTTACTGGCTCATCGGCTTCGGCCTGATGTTCGGCGGCACCGGCGCACTGATCGGCGGCTTCGATCCCTTCATTCAGGGCGATTACAGCCATCTGGGTCTGGATATCCCCCTGTGGGTGTACATCGTGTTCCAGACCGTGTTCTGCGCTACGGCAGCCACCATCGTCTCCGGCTCCATGGCCGAGCGCACCAACTTCAAGGCCTACTGCGTGTACTCCGCCGCCATCTCGCTGGTGGTGTACCCCATCTGCGGCCACTGGATGTGGGGCGGCGGCTGGCTGCAGAGCATGGGCTTCCACGATTTTGCAGGCTCCGCAGCCGTGCATAATGTGGGCGGCGTCATCGCTCTGCTGGGCGCATGGATGCTTGGCCCCCGTATTGGCAAGTACGATAAGGACGGCAACCCCCACGCGATCCCCGGTCACAACCTGACCGCCGGTGCTCTGGGTGTGTTCATCCTGTGGTTCTGCTGGTTCGGCTTCAACGGCGGCTCTTCCCTGAGCCTGTCCACCGATGCCACCATGAATCTGACCGGTCTGGTCTGCTTCAACACCAACCTTGCCGCAGCCGTTGCCACCTGCGTGACCATGATCTTCACTTGGCTGCGCTACGGTAAGCCGGATGTCTCCATGACCCTGAACGGCTCTCTGGCAGGCCTTGTGGCTATTACCGCAGGCTGCGATACCGTCTCCCCCTTTGGCGCTTTCTTCATCGGCTTTGTGGCTGGGTTCCTTGTGGTGCTGAGCGTGGAATTCTTTGATAAGATCGCCAAGGTGGACGACCCCGTAGGTGCTGTTTCCGTCCACTTTGCAAACGGCGTCTGGGGCACCATTGCGGTGGGTCTGTTCTCCACCGGCTCCAACACCGCCCATGCCGGTTTGTTCTACGGCGGCGGTCTGGCACAGCTGGGTACCCAGCTGCTGGGTCTGATCTGCGTGGATGCCTATGTTGTGATCGTGATGTTCATCATCTTCAAGATCATTGATAAGACCATCGGCCTGCGTGTGCCCGCCGAGGTGGAGATCGACGGTCTGGACATCCACGAGCACGGTCTGGCTTCCGCTTATGCAGGCTTTGCCATCTCGGATGCAAACTCCGCTGCCATGACCCCCAACGAGAACACCGATCTGGGCGAGGACGATGTCACCAAGGCTTCGGCAAAGCAGATGGATGCTGCCGTGCCGGTGGTGCGCGAGCCTGTGATCCACGATGGCGTTTACGACACCGGTATGCATAAGGTATCCATCATTGCAAAGCTGGCAAAGTTCGATCAGCTCAAGACTGCCCTGAATGATCTGGGTGTCACCGGCATGACCGTGACGCAGGTCATGGGCTGCGGCATCCAGAAGGGCACGCCGGAAAAGTACCGCGGCGTGCCGGTGGATACCACCCTGCTGCCCAAGATCAAGGTGGAAGTCATCGTCTCCCGCATCAGCGTGGACGCTGTGGTGGAAGCTGCCAAGAAGGCGCTGTACACCGGCCATATTGGTGACGGCAAGATCTTTGTCTACAACGTGACCCGCGTGGTCAAGATCCGCACCGGCGAGGAAGACTACGCCGCGCTGCAGGATGTGGAGTAACCCTCCACAAAATTCTCCGCTGTTCCCGCTGCGGCGGCAGCCCGGCTGCTCCGACACAGTCCCCGCCGCCCGGCGTGACAGATAGATCGTTCTCCTTTTTCCTTTTCCTTTTTTTGTCCGATTCTACAGTAAGTCGAAAGCCCCGCTCCTGCGCACAAAGGAGCGGGGCTTTTGCTGTGCTTACATAAAAAAGTACCCCGGAAACGCCGACAGGCGTTTCCGGGGTACTTATCATTTACACCTTACAGGCTGCGGGTGCGGATCTCGGTGGTGACCTTGGCGATAAAGTCCTCAAGGCTCATCTCGGTAGTCTCGCCCTTGCGGTCGCGCACGGAGATGTTGCCTGCTTCGGCTTCCTTGGCGCCCAGCACCAGCATATAGGGCACGCGGTCTACCTGCTGTGCGGCACGGATCTTGTAGCCGATCTTCTGGTTGTCGTCATCCAGCACAACACGGATACCGGCATCAGACAGCTTCTCGGTCACATCCTGTGCGTACTCCAGCGTCTTTTCGGACACGGGCAGCACCTTGACCTGCGTGGGAGCCAGCCAGGTGGGGAACTTGCCCTTGGTCTCCTCGATCAGGTAAGCCATGAAGCGGTCCAGAGAGCCCAAAATTGCGCGGTGCAGCACCACGGGGGTCTTTTCAGAGCCGTCCTTGTCCACATAGGTCAGGTGGAACTTTGCGGGCAGGCAGAAGTCCAGCTGGCAGGTGGACAGGGTGTACTCGGCACCCACGGCGGGCTTCACGTTCACGTCCAGCTTCGGGCCGTAGAAAGCAGCCTCGCCGATCTCCTCGGTGAAGTGGATGCCCAGCTCGGTCAGCACTTCGCGCAGGGCCTGCTCTGCATGGTTCCACATGGCATCATCGTCGTGGTACTTCTTCTTATCGGCAGGATCACGCAGGCTCAGCACGCAGCGGTAATCGGTAATGTTGAAGTCCTTGTACACCTCAAAGATCAGGTCGCACACGTTTGCGACCTCGCTCTTGATCTGCTCCGGGGTGCAGAACAGGTGAGCATCGTTCTGGCAGAAGTGACGGCCGCGCTCGATGCCCTTCAGGGTGCCGGAGGACTCGTAACGGAAATCGTGGGCGATCTCACCGATGCGCATGGGCAGGTCACGGTAGGAGTGGGGACGGTTTGCGTAGATCATCATGTGGTGGGGGCAGTTCATCGGGCGCAGAACATAGCTCTCGCCCTCCATCTCCATGGCGGGGAACATGTTCTCACGGTAGTGATCCCAGTGACCGGAGGTCTTGTACAGGTTCACAGTGCCGATGCAGGGAGTCATCACGTGCAGGTAGCCGCGTGCACGCTCCTTCTCCTTGATATAGTTCTCCAGCTCCTGCCAGACGGTGTAGCCTGCGGGCAGGAACATGGGCAGGCCGCGGCCAACCAGATCATCGGTCATGAACAGGCCCATCTCCTTGCCGATCTTGCGGTGATCGCGCTCGCGGGCCTCCTGCTGCTCCTTCTCCCATGCGTCCAGCTCCTCCTGATTGCGGAAAGCCACGCCGTTGATACGGGTCAGCATCTTGTTTTCCTTGTCGTTCTTCCAGTATGCGCCGGACTGCTGGGTGATCTTGAAAGCCTTCAGTGCCTTGGTGTAGGTCAGGTGGGGTCCGATGCACATATCCACGTACTCGCCCTGCTGGAAGAAGCTGAACTCAGTCTCGTCAGCCAGATCTGCCATGTGCTCGATCTTGTAGTTCTCCTTGCGCTCTTCCATCAGCTTCACGGCCTCGGCACGGGGCAGGATGAAGGGCTTGATGGGCAGGTTCTCCTTGACGATCTTGCGCATCTCTTTTTCGATGTTGGCCAGATCCTCGTCGCTCAGCTTCTGGTCGCCCAGATCGACATCGTAGTAGAAGCCGTTCTCGGTGGCAGGGCCGAAGGCAAAATCAGCCTGCGGATACAGGCGCTTGATGGCCTGTGCCATAATGTGAGCAGCGGTGTGACGGATAACGTGCAGCTCCTGATCCTGCGGGCACTCGTCCACATGACCGTCCTTGTAGATGATCTTCATAGTAGATTCTCCTTTGACAATGTGGTGTTGAACAAAAACAAAAAGCGCTTCATCCCGTAAAACTCACGGGATGAAGCGCCGATCAAATGTCTGCGTTCCACGGTTCCACCCGAATTGCGCGCTCCCCGGCGGGGAAACGCGCCCCTCGCAGTGCTGTAACGGGCACGCCCGGCAGAGGTTCGCCTCTGCACTCTGCGGTGGTAGAAGCCGGGGTCATGGCAGGCTGCTTGCAGCACCCGGAAACCCGGGGCAGCCCTCTCTGCGGCATGAAAAGCGGGGCTTCAGTTTGTCCGCATCAATGTTTTGGACAGGATGAAACTACGCTGATTGTAGCACGCCGGAACAAAAAAATCAAGGGATAGCGGCAGAAATATACTTTTTTATGCGCCCTGCTTCTCCACGCTGCGCACAGCCAGCGCCTTGGCGGGCTTCATCAGCAGCACGCAGACACCGTTAAAGAGCACAGAGCCCACGATGAAGGTGATGAAGAACTGCGGCAGATGGGCGGTCAGTGCAGGGATATCAATGCAGGCCACGGTCAGGTAGGCAAAACCTACGTTGTTCAGCACCTTGGGTGCGTAGGGGTGCAGGATGATGAGGATGAACAGCACCACGGCCAGCGGCAGGATAAAGCCGAAGAAATCGCCCAGAACAGGGGTCAAAGCACTGATAGACAGCAGCGCCGCCACGGTGAGCACCAGACCCACAAGGCCGCCCAGCTCCACGGTGACAAGGCGATCCTTCACGTCGCCCTCCAGCGTGAACATCATGATATTGCTCAGGAAGATCAGCCAGCTGTACTCCATGCCGGTCAGGTGGATGACGGCGTTTGCAATCAGGATCCAGACCAGCAGCATCAGGCGGAAGTAAAGCAGAAAGCGCTTGGTTACGGCCTCGTTCATAGGGGTTGTCCTCTCTTTCTCGTCTGCATTGACAAGTGCTTCTTTTCAAATGTGCGGATATTTTGGCAAGCAATACTTGCACTGAACGGGACAAGTATACAATACTTTCCAGAAAAAGACAATAGTTTGGCAAGTAAAAGTTGCATTCTATGTAAATTCGGTATGGCAGGGTGGCTGGGGATGCAGACGAGGCAGGCGAAGGATGTTCTCTTTTGATGGCAAAAGAGAACCAGAAAAGTACGCACTTTGCGGGGGGATTTTCTGCTTGAGCCGCAAAGTATCCGGTCACGCCAAAGGCTCCCTCCCCGAGGGAGCTGACAAAACCGTCGGGCTTTGACTGAGGGAGTTCGTTCCAAACCCCTCCCGTGAAAAAGTAAATCGGGAAAATCCGCAGATTTTCCCGATTTACAGATTATAAATAATTTTTCCGCTGATGATGTGCAACCCGATAGCTGCGCGCATTCAAATCGTTTTACACCGCACCAAAAATAGTTGCGCTGTACGGCGCAAGGGTGGCATGGCCGGTAAAAATGCGGCTTTGGCCGCGCCACAGGCTGGAAGAAGTGCCGTCGCTCAGCAGCTTCCACTGCCCGGCGGGCAGGGAGACGGTGCAGGTGGTGTCGGTGGGGTTATAAAAGACACACAGGGCGCTCCACGCCGCGCCGTCTCCCCAGACGGCGGGCAGCATCCAGCCCACCAGCGGCTGCTCCAGCGCAAAGAACTGCAAAGCCTCCGGGGCGTGACGGTTGGTGCTGCCCAGCCGGGGAAAGGCTGCCCGCAGCGCCAGAAGCCCCCGGTAGTAGTCCACGAGGGCGTGGTACTTCTCGGCACGGTTCCAGTCCAGACGGTTCAGGGCGGGAGAAGAGCGGTAGCTGTTCCCTACCCCCTTTTTGGTGCGGGCGAACTCCTCGCCCGCCTGCATGAAGGGCAGGCCGAAGCTGGTCAGGTAGATGCCCGCCGCCAGCCGGTTCTGTGCCAGCGCCACGGTGTCCCGGGCGGTGAACTCCGGTTTTTCGTACCGGACGCAGAGCAGCTTGTCCCACAGGGTAAAGTTGTCGTGGGCGGAAACATAGCTCACGATCTGGCTGGGCGCGTGGGGCGGCAGACGGTCGCTGCGGCACCATGCCGCCACCGCCGCGCCGATATCCCAGAAGCTGCCGGGCTTGCCCTCCACATAGCCCGGCTCCCGGGCATCGAAGCAGCCGCCCTTGATGGCGTCCCGGGTGTCATCACAGAAGATGCCCACCCGCTCGTTGAGCATGGCAAGGTTGGCTTTGTTGGCTTCGTACCGGTGCAGCTGGCTGGCACCGCCCTGCCACGGCTCACCGTACAGCAGGATGTCCCGCCCGCCGGGCAGGCTGTCCAGCGCGGTGCGCACCGCGTTGATGCTCTCGGCATCGTACAGGCCCATCAGGTCGAACCGGAAGCCGTCGATGTGGTACTCCTTTGCCCAATAGAGGATGGAGTCGATGAGGTACCGCCGCGCCATGGGGCGCTCGCTGGCAAACTCGTTGCCGCAGCCGCTGCCGTTGGAAAAGCTGCCGTCCGGGTTCTGCCGGAAAAAGTAGTACGGCACGGTGCTGTTCAGGGGGTTCTCGGTGCGGTAGGTGTGGTTATACACCACGTCCATCACCACCCCGATGCCCGCCGCATGGAGCGCGGCGATCATCTCCCGGCACTCCCGGATGCGCACCTCGCCCCGGGTGGGGTCGGTGGAGTAGCTGCCCTCCGGTACGTTGAAGTTGGTGGGGTCGTAGCCCCAGTTATACTGCCGCAGCAAAGGTTTTGCCTCGTCCACGCTGCCAAAATCAAAAATGGGCATCAGCTGGACGTATTTTACCCCCAACCGCTTGAGGTAGTTCAGGCAGGTGGGGTGGATGCCATCGCCGTGCAGGGTGGTGCCTTGCTGGGTAAAGGCCATATATTTGCCCCGCCACGCCGGGCGCACCCCGCTGGCGGCATCCTGCGAGAAGTCCCGCACGCTCACCTCCCACACGGCGCGCTGTGCCGGGGGGATATTGGGGCGCACATCCCGCTCCCACCCGGAGGGCGCGGTGCGGGCAAGGTCTACGATCATGCTGCGGACGCCGTTCACCCCCGCCGCCCGGGCGTAGGGGTCGCCGGTCTCGCGGGTGATGCCGTCCACGGTGACGGCAAAGGTGTAATAGCGGCCGTGCTGCTCCCCGGGCAGCCAGACGCTCCACACCCCCTGCGCCCCGCGCACAAGGGGCTTTGTGTCCAGCACGGCGCCGCCGTCGCCCTTATGATATAAGGTCACGGTGACCGCCTCGGCGGTGGGTGCCCACAGCCGCAGACAGGTGCCGCCGGGGGTGTAGTCCGGCCCAAGGGGGCCGGTATAGTAGTTTTCGCGGTGGAAGGGCACGTTTTCAAACAGTGTTTTCCACTGGGCAGGCGTTTTTGCAGCCATGGTCAGCTTCATTCCTTCTTAAAAGATTCGTTATATTCAGTGTATCGGACAACAGGCTTTTTTTCAAGAGGAAATCGACGTTTACCACGGAAATCAATTTTCCGAATAAAGGCTTCCCCCGCCGCGCGGCTGTTTCCGCAGGAAACCGGCGCGGCAGCTGCCGTTTGCCGTCACGACCCCTCCCCGTGAAAATGGGATAGCGGAGCGTCCGCAGACGCTCCGCTATCCCGAAATTTAAAATTATCTTATTCCAGATACATCCGCCGCAGCCGCATCAGGCGGGCGGGGGTCAGGCCGTATTCGGCTTCCAGATAGCTCTCGGCGCTGCCGTAGTCCTGCCGGATGGTGCGCAGCACAAAGGGCGCAATTTCCGGGTCTACCCCGGCGGAGGTCTGCCAGCGCAGCTTTTGCGCCGGGTCGGCGGCGATCTCCGCCGCATGGTCAGCCATGGCCTTTTCGATCTCGGCGGCGCGGCAGAGGTTGGTGCGGGCGTAATCTGCGCAGATGGTCTCGTCCGAAGCGCCCAGCGCCAGCAGGATCAGCATGGCGGCAACGCCGGTGCGGTCCTTGCCTGCCGTGCAGTGGAACAGGATGGGCGTCTCGCCGGCTTCCAGCGCCCGGAACAGCTCCTTGAAGGCCTTGTTGCCGGTGAGCATCCGGCGGTACATCAGCTGGGTGAGGCTCATCCCGGCGGGGGCGCTCTGCACCAGCCGCTGGATGTCGTTGGGCGAAAAATCAATCTCCTGCCCGGAGGCATCCCGCAGGCCGCAGATCTGCACCAGCCGTGCGCCGTCCGGCACATAGTCCGGCAGCTTGGCAGCTTCTGCGCCGCTGCGCAGGTCAAGGATGAGCCGCAGCCCCAGCCCGTCCAGCCGGGCGCGGTCGGCTTCGGTGGTCAGCCGCCCGGTGGGGAAACCCCGGTAGATCTGCCCCCACTTTACGGTCTTGCCCTCGTCGGCATGGTAGCCGCCCAGCTCCCGGAAGTTGTTGCCGCCCGCAAAGGGCAGCTGGGTGCCCGGGGCGGGATGCTCCGGGGCAGCCTTGGCGGCGGCGCTGGAAAGCACCGGCGCGGTGTAGAAGGGCTTTGCCGGGCGACCCCGGCGGGGCGGCAGGCTGGCGGTGCTGCCCAGAACCTCTAACAGGTAACTGCGCAGCAGGTCGATGTAGGCAGAGCTGGTGTCCCGCCGCTGCACCAGCGACACGCACAGCGGGGGCATATCCTCCAGCAGCACGTCCCGCACCCGGTCCAGCTCCCGGCGCGCGCCGGGCTCGTAGCGGGTCAGGCAGGTGCACAGCTGCTCCTGCACCAGATAGTAGGCCTGATAAAAGCTGGGGCCGATCTCGGCATTGGGGGCAAAGCCCGCCCGGGCGCAGGCCGCCCACAGCGGGCTGAACAGATCCTGCCGCAGGCTGGGCAGCAACACTCGCTGCCCGCGCAGCTCTGCCAGCGGGATGCGCTCCTTTTCCCAGAAGGGATGTCCCCGGGGCACCAGCAGGCAGGCGGGGTCTGCGCGCAGGGTGGTGCGCGCCAGCACCGGCGCGGCGCAGCCAAGGTCGATGACCAGACCAGCGTCCAGCTCGCCCTGCTCTACCCCATCGGCCACGGCGTCGTTGTCCAGCAGGCGGAACCGCATCTCCACATGGGGGTACTGCTGCCGGAACTTGTCCAGCTGGGTCTCCAGCCCGGGCAGATAGTCCGGCACCAGCGCCACGCTGATGCCGATGCGCACCGGCTGGGCAGACTGGATCTCTGCCCGCAGGGCGGCCTGCATCTGCTGGAACTGCTCCACCACCGGGGCGGCATGGCGCTGTAAGCTCATGCCCCGGTCGGTGAGCGCCAGCTTGTGATGGGCGCTGATGAACAGCGGCCCGCACATTTCGGCTTCCAGCGCAGAGATGCTCTGGCGCAGCGCCTGCCGCGACAGGAACAGCCGCTGTGCGGCGCGGGTATAATTCATTTCTTCGCACAGGGTCAAAAAGTAGTGCAGCTGGCGGATATCCATGGTCTCCTCCCGGGAAAGTTTGTTCTGGAAAAAGAATACCGCTTTTTCGGCGGAATGTAAAGGGAAGGACAGCAAAATAGATTCAACCCTCTCAGTCTGCTCCCGCTGGTCGCAGCCAGCTCCCCCCTCGGGGGAGCTGGCATCGCGTAGCGATGACTGAGAGGGTTCTTCCCCTTCAAAAAAGGAACACCGGAACGCCCGCAGGTGTTCCGGTGCCCCGAAGTTTAAATAAGGAAAATCAGATCAGGCTCAGAGCCTCTTCGTCAGCCACCAGAATGAAGTCCGGGTGCATCTGCAGAATGCTTGCGGGCACCTCCGGGGTGACAGGGCCGAAGAAAGCCTTTTTGACGATCTCGGCCTTGCCTGCGCCGTTGACCACCATCAGCACCTTGCGTGCCTGCATGATGGTGCGGATGCCCATGGTGTAAGCCTGCTTGGGCACCAGATCCACGTTGCCGTCAAAGAAGCGCTTGTTGGCCTCGATGGTCTCCTGGGCCAAGTCCACGCAGTGGGTGCCCAGATCAAAGGCATCGTGGGGCTCGTTGAAACCGATGTGACCGTCATGACCGATGCCCAGCAGCTGCAGATCCACGCCGCCCACGCTGCGGATGACCTCGTCGTAGCGCTTGCACTCGGCTTCGGCGTCCATGTTGGTGCCGTCCGGCAGGTTGATGTGGGCGGGGTCGATGTTCACATGGTCGAACAGGTTGCGGTGCATAAAGCTCCAGTAGCTTTCCGGGTGCTCCTTGGGCAGGCCGCGGTACTCGTCCAGATTGACGGAGGTGACCTCAGAAAAATCCAGATCTCCCTCGTTGTAGCGCTCCACCAGCTTCTCATAGGTGCCAACGGGGGTGCCGCCGGTAGCCAGACCCAGCACACAGTCGGGCTTCATGATGACCTGCGCAGAAATGATGTTTGCTGCCTTGCGGGACATATCGGCGTAGTCCTTTGTACGAATGATCTTCACGATAAACGACCTCTCTTCTTCATTTACTCCTTGTGGGCGGTGCATAGCGGCACACGCCCGCATCTAGTCCAAGTTTATCACATTTGCCGACGGAAAGCCACAAAACGGCACAATTTTTCCGATTTTCCGTTTCTTTTGGAAAAAATGCCTTAAAAACCGGCTGAAGTATCGTTCTTTTGCACAAAGGGGTGCGCAGGGGGTCAGTCTGCAAACCCGGCCTTTTGCAGGGCAGTGAGCAGCAGCGGGATGAACACCAGCTGTGCCACGATGCCCGGCACGGCGGTAAACAGCGCCCCGGACAGGAACGCACTGAAGGGAAAACTGCCGCCGGTCAGCCCGGCCAGCACAAACCGCACGATGCCCCAGACGATGCGCCCGGACACCATAGCGGTCAGCAGCACGGCGTAGAGCGCGGGCAAAGTGTGCTTTGCCCTGCGCCACAGCAGCCCGGACACCAGCCCGTAGGTAGCCAGCTCAAAGGCCATGGAGATGGCCACTGGGAACATGGGCGGCATCCCGAACAGCACCGAGCGCAGCAGCGGGGCGGCAAAGCCCACAGCCAGCCCCCACGGGCCGCCCAGCACAAAGCCGCACAGCAGCACCGGGAAGTGCATCGGGCAGAGCATATTGCCCACCTTGGGTACCTGTCCGGTGAGCAGGGGCAGCACAAAGGCCAGCGCTAAAAACAGGGCAGCCGGCACCAGCTGCCGCACGGTTTGAGTGTTTTTGGTTTTCATAAGGATTCCTCCATTTTCAGCCGCAAAATAAAAAGGAGCCTGCCCCGGCATTCCATGCCAAAGGCAGACCCCTTCGTGGCGTCTGTTTCAAAAAATATTGTTTGCAGGGGAAAGCGGCAGGCTGCTGCCCGCCCGTGTCCGGCTTCCTGCCGGAACGATGGTCAAAAGTATAACAAACCATTTTGCCCCTGTCAAGCGGGGCGAGATGTCTGCAAAATAGACAAAAATCGGTCTGTTCGCAAAAAAATTTCCCCGGGGCTGTACATTTTGCTGGAAGAAGCTTGACCTTTTTGCGCAGAATGGATAATATAAAATTGAAAAAAAGCGCGCTGCGGCAATCTTGACGCCGGGGCGCTGACGAGAGGCTTTTTTGAGCGCATGAATTCTGAGGTTCATACGGGAGGACCATCATGACAAATGCTGAAAAACTTACCCTGAAAAAGCACGCCTGCCACATCCGCATGGGCGTGATCGAGGGGACCCACAGTGCAGGCTGTGGTCATCCGGGCGGCAGTCTGAGCATCGCAGATGTGCTGTCTTATCTGTACTTTAAGGAATTGAACATCGACCCTGCCCAGCCCAAGATGGCGAACCGCGATCGTCTGGTGCTGTCCAAGGGTCATGCCGCCCCGGCGCTGTACGCCGCGCTGGCAGAGCGGGGCTTCTTCCCGGTGGAGGAGCTCAAGACCCTGCGCAAGATCGGCAGCCGCCTGCAGGGCCACCCCAACATGAACAGCGTGCCCGGCGTGGATATGTCCACCGGCAGTCTGGGTCAGGGCATCTCTGCCGCCTGCGGCATGGCGCTGGGCGCAAAGCACGCCGGCTCTGCCGTGAACGTTTACGCCATTCTGGGCGACGGCGAGGTGGAAGAGGGCGAATGCTGGGAGGCCTTTATGTTTGCCGCCCACTACGGCCTTTCTAACCTGTGCGTGATGCTGGACCGCAACCATCTGCAGATCGACGGCACCACCGAGACCGTGATGAACAGCGCCCCGCTGGAAGATAAGCTGCGCGCCTTCAACTTCAACGTGGTCACCATCAACGGCCACGACTTCGACCAGATTGAGAGCGCCGTGCAGGCTTTCCACGCCGAGACCGAAAAGCCCACCTGCATCATTCTGGATACGGTCAAGGGCACCGGCGTTTCCTATATGACCAATTCCGTTGCATGGCACGGCAAGGGCCCCAACGACGAAGAGTATCAGGTGGCCATGAACGAGCTGAACGCCGCCTATGCCGCGCTGGAACAGGAGGAGAACTGAGATGGCAGACGTGAAAAAGATCGCGACCCGCGACAGCTACGGCAACACCCTGAAGGAGCTGGCAGCGGAAGGCCATGATGATCTGGTGGTGCTGGACGCCGATCTGGCCGCCGCTACCAAGACCGGTATGTTCCAGAAGGCATACCCGGACCGTCACTTTGACTGCGGCATCGCCGAGGGCAACATGGTAGGCGTGGCCGCAGGTCTGGCCGCCATGGGCTATGTGCCCTTTGTTTCCAGCTTTGCCATGTTCGCAGCCGGACGTGCCTTTGAGCAGGTGCGCAACTCTGTGGGTTATCCCCACCTGAACGTGAAGATCGGCGCCACCCACGGCGGCATCTCCGTGGGCGAGGACGGCGCTTCCCACCAGTGCTGCGAGGACTTTGCCCTGATGCGCAGCATCCCCGGCATGACCGTCATCTGCCCCGCCGACGATATCGAGGCACGCGCCGCTGTGCGCGCCGCCTACGCCATGGAAGGCCCCGTCTACCTGCGCTTCGGCCGTCTGGCTGTGCCGGTGTTCCACGATGAGGCCAACTACCACTTTGAGCTGGGCAAGGGCGAACAGCTGACCGAGGGCAACGATATTGCCATCATCGCCACCGGCCTGATGGTCAACGAGGCACGCATGGCTGCCGAGCAGCTGGCTGCCGAGGGAATCCACGCCCGGGTCATCAACATCCACACCATCAAGCCCCTGGACGAAGAGATCGTCCTCAAGGCGGCAAAGGAGTGCGGCAAGGTCATCACTGCCGAGGAGCACAACGTCATCGGCGGTCTGGGCGAAGCCGTCTGCGCCGTCCTGAGCGAGAAGCTGCCCACTCCCGTGCGCCGCGTGGGCGTGCAGGACGTGTTCGGCTGCTCCGGCCCCGCATGGGACCTGCTGAAGAAGTTCGGTCTGGACGCTGCTACCATCTGCAAGACCGCCCACGAGATGCTGGGCAAGTAAGCGCTTTTTATAACAATACGATTTCGACTTTTAAGGCCGCCGCACAGTGCTTTGTGCGGCGGCCTTTTTTGAACGGTGTATCGCGGGGGTAAGAAAAACGCTCACGATGCACAGAATGCAGACAATGCAAGGAAAAACACGGCTTTCCCGCCGGTGTGCAAAAAGTGTGCAAAAGTGTGCAGAGCCCCAGAAAAAGGAAAATCCCACGAGGAATCTTACGATTCTTCGTGGGATTTTGGTGCGCTCGAGGGAACTCGAATCCCTGGCCCTCTGATTAAAAGAATCAAAGGTGCATCATTCGTCAAATTTCAAAAGTTCGAAGAAACGTTATTTTTGTCGTATCATCGCAAAACACGCCTTTGTACATACCGCATTGTTTGCATACAGTGTAATGCTTTGCAACCGTTATCCAGCTATTCAGGTGTGCAAAAAGTGTGCAAAAATGTGCAGACGGGCAAAACAAAGCCCAATGGACAAATCAACCACCGGTTTTATGGCAGGGTTTAGGACATCCGAACAGACACCATTTGATATAGAAATGAGGTTCACCATGAACAAACTGCTTTCCTGCCGCTACAATATGGACACCAACCGGGTGGAAACCCGGTTCAAAGATGGCACCACTCTTGCCCTCGACTGCATCGCCGTCGAGGACGAGTACGGCAACACCCCGGCACAGCGGGCAGAGCTGGACTGGCTGCTGTGGAACAAGCCATTGGAGTATGCGCAGCTTGTGCTGGGTGGAGGGATGGAGCGCTACTTGTCACTAGGGGGCGACCATGGCAGATTAGACGATTAAATCTTTATCATTAAAATCCCCTGTTTTCCACAATGTGCTACGCCATGTGGAAAACAGGGGATTTTCTTTATTGCGCCAATTATTCGCACATTTTCTCTAATAGTTCTCGTAATTCTGTGCTTTTCAATTCTGGCACTCCACCGTATTCTCGATTCAAGTATTTATTACGGATATTGTTGGTTGCATAGGTACGCTTTTTATAATCTGTAATACACTTTATCTGTTTATCCCATGGAAATTCCGGATTCATTTGCAAAATATAAGTCGCAGTTCTTGCAAACTCTGCCTCCATCAGCATGGTATTGTGAGTCGTCATAATTAGCTGTCCCTTAATCATAGGCTGAACCGTCTCTAACAGATTTTGAAACAGCAAGTCATGAATATTCGCTTCTGCTTCATCTAAAATTACAGTTTTTCCCATGCACGCTACCAGCAAATAGCACAATATTCTTAGTAACTGCCGATTACCTGTTGATTCCCGTTTGAATTCTATGCGGCGATAGTTATTGGCAATATATTTTTCTTCCACCAACTTATAGTAAATCAGCTCACCCACATACTCTTTTTCGTAGGTGACACAACGAATACTTGAATCATACATTGCAAAGAAATGTGAAAAAAATGCTTCTACTTGATCAAGTTCATGTTCTCGTTTGAGAGAGATTTTACCCGACAATGGCTGATTCAAAACTTTTAATTGTGCGTGTAGCCCTTCCCAACTTTTATCTCCCATAGATACCGTGCAAGATAAATTTCGGAATTCATTTAGAACCGCATTGAAATTCTCTGTTATGTTATCACGTCCGAACGAATTGGATTTATCCTTCATCTCGTAAATTAAAATTGCCAGGAGCGAATGTTTTCCCCAATAGCGTTTTGCCATTTCTTTTACATCTGCCAAAAATTCCTTTCCCTGCTCTTTTTCGATAATTGAATCATTTATATTGATGCCTGTAGCGCTACAATCAAAATACAGTCCGCGGCGACGGTTAAGAACATATTCCAGCCGTTCATGAAGAATTTCATCTTGCCCAAACTCCACTCGATAGCAGCCGTTATTTCCATCAATATTAAATTCGTATTCAGCAATAATGGGATTTTCACAATCAGCCATTTGGTAATCTTTAATGATGGCAGACATATCACGCAATCTTTGTCGTATGTGCTCCCGCATTTCCTTTTCCATATTTTCATCTTGGAAAATAGCACCTTGCGCTAAAATGCGTTCATAGGCCGCTCTCGCATCCATTGTGCGTGTCAGTTCTGGCAGCAGAACAAAAGCAGACATCAAGTTGGACTTGCCTGCACCATTTTCTCCGTAAAGGATAGCAAGATGCTTGGCCGTATTTCCTTTTTCCGTCAAATCCAACTCAATGTGGTCAAATGACCGAAAGTTTTCCAGTGTTATCTTCGTAAACATTGTTCTCTCTCCTTTGCCACCAGTATCTCACACCTCGCCCGAAATTTCAAGCCTTAATCTTGCTTTATTTGGATTTAGTTCGTTGCTTTGATGAGAAAGCTCTCCTTTTTACAAATTATTCTTCGAAAAAGCATTGACAACCGTTTCTTTTGGAGGTACAATGTGGGCAACAGGTTAGCACTTGGGATCTCTAAGTGCCAATTCTCCGTTTCGGGCATGAAAAAAAGACGCCTGGCAGGGCGTCTTCTTTCCCAGCTATTCCAACGGATTGCCGGCTTGATACTCCTATATCATTGGTATTATACCATAAATCAAGCCTTCCTGCAATCGGAATTTTCTGGCAAGTCATGCTCAGTCGCGGCATTGCACCGTTTTTCGTGCCGATGCCATCACTGTACCTGAGGGATACCTTTTAGGTGCCCGGACAACTATTTATAAGGAGCTTAATTTATGGTTGTAAGATTTTTTAGCGCATGCAACTATTCCGATTCCAGTAAAAACAATGGCGACTGCATCCTTTTGGATAGCGGCACCGAACTAGTCATCTACGACTGTGGTTGCGAAGAACACGCCCGCCGGGTTGTTCAGTATATGGATACTCACGGCTTCAAAAAAGCCAAGTTAGTACTATCCCATAACGATGCCGATCACTTCGATGGAATCCCCTACCTAATTGAACATGGTGTTCTTTCGGAAGTCTACACTCTCCTCTTGCTAAAGTACAAAGATGAGCTTTTGGATCGGGTCAACGATAAACGCCGCACGCGGGAATCCATCGCCAATCGGATTGCGGAAATTTATAACAATATCTATTCGCTGTCTGCACAAGTGGAGCTTAAAGACATTTTTACTGATACTGCGGTATCTGCAGGAGTTTCTATTCCGGGTCCAGGAAAAGAATACTCTTTAAATGCTGTTGCTAAAAGAATTGATAGTCGAGAAAGTGACCTTATCGACAAGGAAACAATTGTGAATGCCGTCAGCACTCAGCTATCTGTCGATTTTGGTTTCGGTAATCGTTTATTGCTCACCGGCGACAGTAGTTTTACTGCAATTGAAGATTCAGTAAAGTCACATTCTGCCATTCAGCTTCCTCATCATGGAAAACTAGAGCAAGCCGAGAAGATTTTTGCCTGCAAAAATAATAGTACTATTTATTATGTTTCTGATAATACTGGAAACTCAAACGGTGGTTCTGATAATTTGAAAGCCATGCATCCTCGTGGGCATGTGATTTTCTATACGGAAAACGGAGACCAGACTTGCACAGCTTCCTCCTTTGGTACCACTTATCCTGTTCGTTCCTATTTCTGCGGGTTTTGATTATGAGGTATTTACTCCATCAAAGCCAATTCAAAGAACTGCACGCTCGTCAAACCTATTTGTATGACATCTTCCATCTGTATTTTGTTCCAAGAAAATCAGAGGGAAACTTTATCGTCCTTGTTCCGCTGGGAAGGAATTATTCCAATATGCTTTTCATCACCGGACATACAAACTTTGTTTGGGAGTACATGCTTTCGCATATCCATCAGCTCCCTGAACGCCGTGTTGTTATCACTAGCTGTTTTGGGAATATTTTTAAAAAATTTTCTCGTGACTGTGAAATATATGTTCCCAATTTTTGTCAGGATTTGTGTCAACTACGAAGCGGCATTCCTTATGGATTTCAATTTGATATTTCCGATGCCGAGCTTTGTTTCTACAACACACCTGGGACCATAGAAAAACGCATCCACGCAGCGTATAAACAGCTCTTATAAGGAGAGTATATGAAATTGGATTTATTGGACTCTTATAATATTCGTGTACGTCTAAGCAGTAGCATTATAATTTTTGCTCCTCTTGCGCTTACCGTATTTCTATGCTTTGATGAATTATTTACATTTATCTCATCCTCTGTTTTGGTTGCAATTCTTTTGGCATTTACCAACTGCCTTCCAATTTTTCAAAGACATATTTGTCAGAAGAGAGTTACTTTCAAAAACTATGCTGTAGAATTTCTCCTACCTCACGATAATACACTTAACCTTGTCACAAAAAAGCGTTACTATAACTTCCTCGTTAAAACAAATGTGGCATTTGCAGCTTTTCAATCCCCTAATGATAGTGAAAGTTTTCGTCAATGCTGCGAAAGTGCGGTTCGGTATTTAAGGGAAAAAACCAGAAATTCCCCTCTAGTCATAGAAGAAAATATCAACTACGGATTCTATAAGACTCTTGTTTCATGCAAACCACTTGGAATTGTTTCATGCATAGTATTGGGTCTTTTTGTCGCCATATATTCATTACTTTACTTTAAAAATCTTTTCTTAATACCAATGAGGAATTATCTCGCATTCTCTTTCAACATTATTTTGCTTTTATTCTGGATTTTGGGGATCAGGCAAAGTATTTTGGAAGACACCGCAAAGCAGTACGCTAAAACACTGCTTTCAGCTATTGATTCTCTTTAACAAAATCATCTTTAAAACGCCTAACCATTGCAAAGCATTTTCCATGGTTAGGTATTTTTATTTAGTCAAATTTATTCCTCTGCCTTCGGCAAGCGGTCATACAGAACCACCGTATCCTGCGTTTCAATATGTACACGCTCTTTCTTCAGGAGCGTTCGAGAACGTTGGTTTGCACGGTAGTCACGGCCGCTTTCTTCAAAAGCAGAACAACACAGAAAGTCACATACCGCATTGCCGGAGGGAGATTCCCGGATAATGAACACAAAGGCAGTTGGTTCGATTCGGCTGGAAATCAGGTAATCCGCTTTGATTTTGGTCACGAACGGATAAAACTGGGGCATATAGGAGAACAAATCGAACTCCTGTTCCAGTATTTCTTTCAACCGCACCAGTGCCAGCAGACGCGGTTTCACATACTCCTGATAGAGTGTGCCCTTCTTTACCTTGTCGTAGGTGATCTTATCAGACAGAATCATATCAACCGTCTTGCGTGGACTATACCGGGGCAAGGCGATGTCTTTCAGGTAGTGGAACCCAGCAAGGTGAGGGAAGTCCTCTGGTGAAAATGTCAGCTTGATCTCGTGCAGTTCACCCTTATAGCCGTAGGTGAAAACATAGTGGTACTCGGTCAGTTCTTTCCAGACTTCTGCTGCCCGATACAAAATATCTTGCTGTTCGTCCTGCACATTTTCACCTTCCCTCAAAAAAATAGAAGCCCTGCCGAAAGGCAAGGCTCCTATTAAGCGTTTTCTTTCGATTCATCGAATCTATTCGGCTTGTGGTTCACGCTCAACCCACGGTCTGGCTCCACAATCGGCTGATACCGAACCAGTCCACTGCTTCATCGCCACCGATAGCTGGTCAATGCCGCTATCCTCTAGCTTTATTGTACCACAAAAGGACGTAAGTTCAAGCACTTAAATTTAAAAACACTCAATCATATTATATGCTAAAGGGGTTTGGCCATTGCTACGTTTGCGAACGTCATACACCACTCTTGCTATCGACTGCATCGCCATGGAGGACGAGTACGGCAACACCACGGCACAGCGGGCAGAACTGGACTGGCTGCTCTACAATAAGCTCTTGGAGTACGCTCAGCTTGTGCTGGGTGGAAGGATGGAGCGTTATCTGTCGCTTGGCTGCGACCACGGCAGACTGGAAGATTAAGCCCTTATAAAGAACATGATGCCCGCCGACCTATGGTTTTCGCCATAAGCTGGTGGGCATCCGTTGTTCTGGTTTATAATTCACTGATGGTTGCAGTAATGGGCTGCATGAGGATTCGCCTGACCGGGTTATATACTGCCAGCACCACAGCCGCCAGCACGACTGCGACAATCACGGCAAGACAGCCCCACGGCATCTGCCACGCTGCACCGAAATAATGGGTGATGAGCAGGATATACAGCTTCCGATTCAGCACAAGACCCAGCGCAATGCCTACCACAAGACCGGACACCGCATAGGTGCCAGCTTCGGCAGAGATCATGCGTTTCAGCTGTGCATCATCCATCCCGATGGCACGCAGGATGCCATACTGCTTCATTCGTGCCGACACGCTCATGGAAATGCTGTTGACGATGTTCAGAATGGTGATTCCTGCAATCACGAGGAGAAACACATAGACCACCAGATGGAACGCCCAGTAGGTGCTTTGTATCATCCGATTTCCTTCGATTCGGTTAGAAAAAACAACCTGCTTGTTTAACGTGTCGCTCAGCAGGGTGTGTATTTGTGCAATGGCTGTGTCTGCTGTGGTATCTTTTAGTTGAATATCGATCACCGCATAGCGGTTTTGCCCGGTCAGCTGATGGAAGGTTTCTTCGGTACAGATAACAATCGGGGAATCGGTACTGCTGAACGGACTGTCGTTTAATACACCCACGACTGTGAGCTTTGCATCCTCCAGCTGAATGGTATCACCCACGGTCAGGGAGTTGCTTTTGTCGAATACCGTCAGCACAGGGTATGTGCCATCCTCCGGCTCCTGTGGAAGGGTTCCGCCAATCAGGTCTTTTTTCGCCCAGCCAAACTGTATAGTATCGTATGAAATCAGGTCGATGGACCCCTGTTTTCCCTGATATTCCGCCGGGAGCGGGCAATACATCCGCCCGAATGCGTGTTTGACTTCCGGCAGAGCATCCAGCTGCTCCACCAGCACCGGGTCAAGGACATTTTGCCCGGATGTTTCAGCCACCGATAAGTCCGGTGTGTAGGACTGCAACGGATTCAGCGCAAATCCAACCCATCGAAGCAAAACCGAAAAGCTCAAAAACAGGAGAATGCTTAACGCAAAGGAACCTGTCATCAGAAGCAAGTTCTTTTTGGACGAGGTTGCATGGCTCACGCCCAAAGAAAGCTCTGCACGACTTCCAAACAACCGAGCATGACACGGAGAATCCGCTGCATTTTCCACCGCATTCCCAGTTGCTGCTGTGATCGGAGAAGCTTTTGCCGCCCGCCGTGCCGGAGAAGATGCCGCGAACCAAACCGTGATAAGTCCCAGCGCAGAACCACAGATAATACCGACCGGGCTGATGCCAAGCACTGGTAAAGAGCTGAACTCATCGCCGATAAATCCACGCAGAAAGGAACACAATCCCCATGTGGAAACGATTCCCAGCACACACCCTGCTGGAACAGCAGTTTTACACCAGAAAAGAGCTTCCAGCCGGACAAGCATCCGAACCTGATTTTTTCCTGCCCCAAGACAACGCAGCATTCCATAATAGCTGGTACGCTGCGCTACATTGCTGTTGATGCTGCCTGTGATCATAAAAATTCCGGCAAGGACGACCATGCCAGCCAACACAGACGCTACCGCATATAAGCCTACAATATAATCGTTGTTGCTGCTTGCGTTCAACGCCATCAGGTAAGTATTTTCGGAGATTTTTTCTTCTGAAATTCCGTACTTGTTTTCGATGTTCACAATGGACTGCCGCAAGTTGGTACGTGGCTTAAACTGGATGAAATACTGTGTTTCAAAGGATTCTTCTACCTGTGCGGCAATCTGAGAAAATGTACTGCGGTTCATCACCAGCACAACAGCATCATACTGGTTCGCATCGGAGGTATCCTCATTAAAACCTGCGACAGTAAGCGAAATGGTCTGTCCATCCGGGAGCGTCAGCGGAATCGCTGTACCGACCGTAACATCCAGCCAATCCCGGATGTTTGCTGTCACGAGCACTTCGCCATCCGCCGGGGCAGTGCTACACTGCATTCCCGGAAAGATTTGAAGGATTGCGTCATCTGCTCCTACCAGTGCGGCACGTTTATCTCCGGCAAAGTAGTTTTCCGTAAGGGAAGCGTTGATGTCGCTATACGCCGAAAATGCAGCAACATCCTCCTGTGCGGCAAGCTCTGCGGCTGTTTCAGGAGAGATGTCCTTTACCATGATATGCCAGTTTCCGTTTTTGTTCAGCTGGTTTGAGGTTTCCATCCGAATCGCCATATCTGCCATACTGAACACCGCCGTGACCAGAAACACCGCAAGGACGATGCACAAAATCGTCATGCGGTTCTGCCGTCTGCGTACCTTGGCAGAAATCGGGATCAGGCTCAGATAGCTTTTCATTTCTGTGCTGCTCATTCCCGGCACCTCCCAAAGTCGGTCAGGCAGCCGTCCGATACCTGCAACACCCGGTCTGCCGTCTGCGCAATGCTGCGGTTGTGGGTGATCATCAGGATGGTCTGCTCGTATTTCCGGGATGTTTCTTTTAGCAGGGCAATGACCTCGCTGGTGTTCTGGGTGTCCAGATTGCCGGTCGGCTCATCCGCCAAAATCAGGGAAGGGCGGGTCATCAGGGCGCGGCCAATGGCCACTCGCTGCTGCTGCCCACCGGAAAGCTGACTTGGCAGATGCTTCCGACGGTCTTTCAGATTCAGCACGGTCAGCAGTTCTTCCAGATATGCCCTGTCCGGCTTTTGGTAGTCCAGCAGCACCGGGAACAGGATGTTCTGTTCTACGGTCAGTTCCGGGATGAGGTTGAATGCCTGAAAGATAAAACCGATATTGCGGCGACGGAAGATCGTCAGTTCCCGGTCTTTCATGGCAAAAACATCCTTACCATCAATCAGCACCTTGCCGGAAGTCGGCGTATCCAGTCCGCCAATCAGATTGAGCAGGGTGCTTTTGCCGGAGCCGGATTCGCCAACGACCGCCACATATTCGCCTTTCGGCACTGAAAAGCTAACATCTTTCAGCGCATGGACAGCGGTTTCTCCGCTGCCGTAGGTCTTGCAGAGATGGTTGACTTCTAATAGTTCCATAGTGTATCCCTCACTTTACAGGTTCCTTCGATTCAGACTGATTTTCTCTGTCTGTGCAGAAAAGGATAACACGTCAACCTTACTGCAAGCCTACACTCAGCCTACAATTTTGTAGGAATCGGAAAATTCAGAGTAAAGGTCGTGCCCTTTCCCAGCTCGCTGTCTACTTCAATGGTGCCGTGATGGGCTTCCACAATGGCTTTTGCCAGCGGCAGACCCAGCCCGATGCCCTGTGTATCCTGTGAAAAGCGGCTGCGATAAAACCGTTTGAAGATATGGTACAAATCTTCCGGGTGGATGCCGCTGCCGTTGTCACGCACTTTGATTTGAACCATAGACGGCAGTGCATTCCACTCTACCTGAATCGTATCTCCGCTCTTTGTGTGGTCAAGGGCATTCTTTACAAGATTGTCCACAGCTTCCTGCATCCAGTCACGGTCGCACCAAAGTGTAACCGCCTTTGAGCCGGACAGAACAAGCTTTTTCTGTTCCTGCTCTGCACGATAGTTGTACTGCCGCACGATGTCCCGCACCATTTCAGCAACATTTTCGTTTTTCTTCTCCAAGACGACCGAACCGGCATCCAGCCGGGTGATTTTGAGCAGATTCTGCACCAGCGTTTCGATGCGGTCCAACTCCTGTTCGGACAGGTCTGCAAACTCTTTGACCTCCGACGGCGAAACAACTTCGTCCTGAAGCAGACCGTTGTAGATATTCAACGCCGCCAGCGGTGTTTTGAGCTGGTGCGAAATATCTGCAATGGTATTTTTCAAAAAACGCTTCTCCCGTTGCTCGTTGTCTGCGTGTGCGCTCAGAACTGCCGCCAATGCATTAACGGAGTGAAACAGACGGTAAAGTTCTCCCTCCCGGTCGCAGTCCAGTCGTGCATCCGGGTTGCCATCCAGACAGCTTTGGATTTGCTGGACTGCCTGTTCCAGAAGCGCGCTCTGCCTTTGGAAATAGCAGAAAAGCACGCCCCAGAGACAGCCGCCCAGAAGCAGAAAAACCAATAGTAACCCGAAAGAAAATGCGTGCGTCGTATGCCATACGATGCCCTGCGTGAGAGCCAAAGCCACCACCCAGACCGCCAGCACGGCTTGGAACAAATTTCGGATCTCCCGGTTTGCGAATACTTTCATATGGCACCTTTACCCATTCCATTTATAGCCCATGCCGCGGACAGTCAGCAGCATCTGCGGTTTGCCGGGGTCGTCCTCAATCTTCATCCGCAGCCGCCGGATGTACACTGTTAAGGCACTGCTGTCAATGTAATCCCCATCGCAGTCCCACAGTGCATCCAGAATTTGTTCCTTGGATAGCACGGCATTCGGATGCTGCATAAAGAAGCAGAGCAGCTTGTACTCTGCGCCGGTCAGTTCCAGCAAGATTCCGTTTTTGTATACCTGCCCCTGCAACAGCCGGACGGTGATGCTGCCCGATTCCAGTACGGGTTCTCCTGCGCTGGACGCATTTGCACGGCGAAGCAGTGCATTGACCCGCGACAACAGGACACCCAGCTTGAACGGCTTGGTCAGGTAATCATCCCCGCCCAGTTCCAGTCCCATGATGATATTCATTTCCTCATCCGAAGCAGTCAGGAACAGAATCGGCACGTTGGATGTGCGCCGCACCTTCTGGCAGAAATCAAAGCCAGAGCCATCCGGCAGGGAAACATCCAGCACCAGCAGGTCATATTTTCTGTCTGACCACAGCACCTCGGCTTCTGCCAGCGTCCGGGCTGTATCCAGTGCAAAGCCCTGTTTCTTGAATGCAAAGGTCAGCCCACTGATCAGGCTCAGATCATCTTCCAAAAGGAACAATTTTCTCATGATTCCCTCTCTTTTCCGCGTTTTGTGTGTCCTACAGGTTCAAAAGCATTATAAGTTTTTTCTGCGAACATTACAATGTGCGAAACGGAAATTGTTTCTTGCCGTGTGTTAAATAATAAGTCCTACTATCACTGCTTTACTGCAATAAAATTTGCAAAACCATCTTGACGCACCCTGCAAACCATGATATTCTCTGTCACAAATCCCACCGATTTTGTGGATTGGTTTGAAACCATCCACAAGATGTGGTCGTGTTCATTTTGAACACTGCCTCGCCGTGGATCATCCCTGAAAGATTAACTGCCCCGCAACACACCCGATTCATTTTGCCGCCGATTCACCCGACAAAATTTTTCGCTTGTCTTGCAGGGCGGCTCTTTTCTTTTATAGGACAGAAACTGCGAACCTTTCAACAGACCATGACAAGGAGGCGACCCGAAGCGTGATCTATCGAGACAATTTGTTTCTCAACGCCAGATTCCAAGAGGCTGTTCAAGCTGCCCATGACCAAGATTGACAAACCTTTGAAAAATATTCCTTCTACGATGCCAAGATGATGGAAGACCTGCTGTACAAATGCGAACATCTGATGCCTCTTGAAATCAAATGTCGGTACGCCTTACAACATTATTACAGTCACGGCGATCATTCTCCCATCATTCGGAAGTATGTCCGCCGAGCCAAAATCATTCGTCCTGACAACTGGCGCGATGCTCTGCCGGAGAGCGTAAGAGACATTGAGATGTTCACCGTATATCGCGGCGGCATCGGCAGCATTGAGCGCGCACCGCTTTCTATTTCATGGTCGCTCTCTTACGATGTTGCTGAATGGTTTACACACCGCAGTGAACTCTTTTACCGTTGCCCTTGTCATGTGTATCAGGGAACGATCCACGCCGACAAGGTAATTGCGTATCTTCCTGAGCGCAGCGAATTTGAAATCATCCAACATCGGAATGTCAAAGACGTGCAGGAAATTACGCCGCTGAGAGGATACAGTCCTCCGTTCAATGCCTTCAAATCATCGAAAAAATGGGTTCACGATGAAGAGGAAAGCAACCGCTATTTTAATGAATGGTATCATTCGCAGAACAGCTGATTTCTGCGCGGTTTCAGATGATAAGTCCTACTATCACCGCTTTACTGCAATAAAATTTGTAAAACCATCTTGACGCTCGCCGTAATCCATGATACCCTTTATCGCAAATCCCACCATTTTTGTAGAAAAATACAGAACGGCGAGGATTTATTCCCCATGAAGATTTTTACCGCCCCGCAACACACCCGATCTATTTTGCCGCTGTTTCACCCGACAAAATTTTTCGCCTGTCTTGCAGGGCGGTATTTTTCTTTTGGGAAGCTGTACCTTGAATCTTACATAAGCCGTCTGAACGTGATACCGTGCCATGACCTCACACTTTCTGTGGGCGAGCCGGACAACGCCGCTGCAAAACAGGGGCAGGAACTGCGTTCGGTGTGAACGGTGACCATGAGCAGGGGCTTTGCCTTTTCACACGTTTTGCTCTGCAAAATTTTCAACGTGCATTGCGGTTCGACTTCTGAAATTTTCAGTGTTGCACGGAAAGGGCGAAAGCAAGTATCGACCTGTGGCCACAAATTTTCAATGCTTGAAAAATTGCTGTCCACTCAGTCATCCTTGTTGGGGAGTGCCTTCCCCAAACCCTGCTCTAGCTTCGCACCGTTGGTGCGAATGCGGCGTGTCGCTTTACATAGCCCTCTCCATCCCGGAGTGGGCATTTATCATTTTCACAGGAGGTCGAATATGACTGAAATGAAAAGTCCGAACGCACACGCAAAGAAGAACCGCAATGACACGCCGCGAAAACGAAAGACACACATCATCAAAGTCCGAGTGACCGCAGAGGAAAAACTGCGGATCGCATACGCCTGCAAAGAACTCCATCTCACCCAATCCGAACTCGTCCGCCGCGTCCTGTACGGCGTGAACGTCAAGCACACCGTTGTGGTGGCGCAGGGCGGCGAGGATGCACTGGCGGCGCTTGCCGCCTTGTCTGCCCAGTGCAGCAAGGTAGGCAGCAACCTCAACCAGCTTGCACGGCACTTCAACTCCGGCGGCAAAGACACCGAGCAGCTCCGGGCACAGATTCTGGAGGAACTGTCCGCACTCACGAACTTTCGGCTGAAAGCCGAAGAAACGGTTGGTGAACTGTATGGCAACCATCAAGCATTTGACCTCGAAAAACTCTAACTATGCCGCCGCCGAAAGCTATCTCACCTTTCAGCACAACGAATACACCGGTCTGCCCATTCTGGACGAGAAGGGCAGACCCAAGCTGCGGGATTCGTACCTGCTTGACACCCTTGAGTGCGGCGAATCCTCATTCGCTATGGCCTGCCTGATCGCCAATCGCAAGTACGGCAAGAACGGCAGGCGGGAGGACGTAAAGACCCACCATATATGGCGACATCCGCCAAAGCGGATGCTAATATATTCGTGCGCAGCACGCACCGCTGGCCATACGAAGTATATCATCAGCTTCGACCCGAAGGACGCAGTAGAGAACGGCCTGACCATGGAGCGGGCGCAAGCCCTTGGCTTGCAGTTCTGCAAGGACAACTTCCCCGGTCATCCCGCCATCG
>OBRJ01000091.1_pt1 | contig 88487 bp, 74 predicted proteins | sample 1494831 | NCBI WGS metagenome assembly OBRJ01 (sample SAMEA3360658, study PRJEB22359) | human gut metagenome | biome: ENVO:urban biome; feature: ENVO:human-associated habitat; material: ENVO:feces | place: Bangladesh | collected 2011
CGTGGGATTTTGGTGCGCTCGAGGGAACTCGAATCCCTGGCCCTCTGATTAAAAGAGCCCACCGGGCAGAACACTCTGATTTTAGAAGTTTCGAGTTTACGTCATTTTTGTGCAAAGCATCGTGATTTTCTGCCCAGCAATTTCTGCACCCTTTGTCGTATTTTGCAAGTCAGAGTACCCATTGCATCCCTTGAAACCGTGCAAAAACAGTGCAGAAACCGTGCACTTACTCTTGGACAAATAAAAAATGATGATTTTTGATCCATGACTTGATGGCGGTTTGAGTGACCGCAAAGTCAAATTTGATACACGGGAAGAAAAATGCCCACTCGTCTGAGGAGTTCTCAGGGGAGTGGGCAGTTCTGTATAATGGCATTTTGTATATGTCACTTGCCACTTTTAGCATAAAGGTTGCCATTTTGGGAAAAAAGTTTCTGCTTTTTTATATGGCAAGTTTCCGCACTTTCCGCATTACTTTCCACACTTTCCGTACAACTCCGTGGTGCTGTCTGCGGTCTCTGGCGGCTGCTTTTCTCCACAAAGCATGACCTTGGCAGAGAAAACGCCATTCTGATGGGTAAATGTGCTTGCACCGCCGGTCTTTTCTGCAATATGCTGGACAGACTGGATGCCGATCCCGTTTTCCTTTCGCTTGGACGAGCGGAAGAGCCCGCTTTTTTCGTTGACTTCACCGTCAAATGCGTTTTCCACTTCGACCAAAAGAAGCCGCTCGGCATGGACATACGCGGTGATCGCGATCTTGCGCCGGGCGGGGGCGGTGCGCAGGCTGGCTTCGAATGCGTTTTCCAGAAGATTAGACAGCACCAGACACAGATCGATCTCGTCCACAGGAAGCACCTGTGGTAAGTCGAGTTTGGCACAAAAGGGAACACCCTCACGCTTTGCAAGGGCACAATAATAGCCGACAACACTGTCCGCTGCACGGTTTTCGCAGAAATTCATATCCAGATCCGGGATCCGGGAGACCGTTTTTGCAAGGTAATCCTTCAGGTTATCCAGATCTCCTGTCTCGGCCAGTGCGGAGATCTGATTCAGCTGGTGGCGCATATCGTGCCGCGCCTGCCGGGCTTCTTCAATGGCGGCTTTCAGGCTTTCATAGCGCTGCTGCTGCATGGAAAGAAACTGATTTTCCTGCTGCAATCTTGCATTCCGGTTAAGGCTGTTTGCCATCAGCAGAAAGATTGCATTAAACATGAACATCAAAAACAAAAGCGCGATGCTCATAACGATGTAGACCTGCAAGACCCGGCCTGTCTGAAGTGTTATCTGGTAGCGCGGGACCATAAAAAGGTTTAGCAGGATGAACACCATCGGAAGCACCCAGAACACATACCACGTCTGCGCAAAATTGTCATCCTCCACCATTGCGCGTACTGCGTGGGTGGCGGGATAATAGGCTGCGGCAGTGATCAGCCAGCAGACCGCATTATAAAAGATGCAGGCGCCAAAGCAGAACCACGGCTTGTCCGGCGGCAGCTGCAGCCGGATCGTGATTACCGTACCAACGGCGCGGGACAAGCTATTCAGGCACGCAAATACCGCGCAGACCGCCAGCGCGATGGTCCCGGATTTCCAGAGAGAGAGCCGCAGCGTTTTGAGATACAGGAAAATTGTCACAATCGTTATGAGCAGCAAGGGGAACGCGGTTGAGAGACCGAAATGATAGCAAAACAGCCCGCCGCCAAGGCAAAGCCCGAACAGCAGCGACACCTCCCATACCGCAAGCTTTGCGGAAGACTGCTTCAGATAGGAGCGCACCGGAAAATACGCGAGCAGCAGGCCGGGAAACACAACGGTAAGCTCCAGGATCGGGCGCAGAACATCCTTCAACCCACACGCCCCCTTTGCAGCAGAAATTCCATAAACGCCTGTCGGGCGGCTTTCAAAAGCTCCTGACTGACATAGACCTGGCTGCCGTCCGTCATACAGAAGGCGGCATCCTGAAAATCAGCAGCATTCTCCATATTGATGATCGTACCGCGGCCACAAACAAAAAAGCGCGGGTCCTTTTTGAGCGGCTCGGTGAACGCTTTGAAACTCTGGCGCGTAGCAAGCGTTTTACCGGCAGTGGTGCGGATGTTGATCATGTGGGCAAAGTGCTCGGCGGATATAATATCCCGATAGCACAAACGGATGTCGCTGCCGTCGACTTTTACCACCAGAACCGGCTCCGGGCGCGGAAGCTTTGCGAGCATTTCATCCAGCAGACCGGACAACTCGGCTTCTGAAAAGGGCTTGACCAGATAATGAAATGCCCGCACCTGAAAGCCCTCGAGTGCGTGGTCTGTCGAGGTGGTGGTAAAAACCAGAAGGCAGTCCGCATCTGTTTTCCGAAGCTCCCTTGCCGCGTCCATGCCGCTTAAACCATTCATGTAAATATCCAAAAATGCGGCGGTAAAGCGCTGCGCTTCTTCTGCCGCCAGAAAAGCTTCTCCGCTGTCAAATTCTAAAAGCTCTGCTTCTGTACCGCGCTGGCGCAGCTGCCGTGCCAAGCGCTCCTTCAGCAGCGTGCGCTCCGTACCAAGGTCATCGACGATCGCAAATCTCATGCTGTACCAAGAAGCTATTGTTATAGCTTCCAACCTCCTTTATAAACTCTTTCATCCTGATTATAGCACAGTTGCCCGGTTCTGTCGCAGCAGAAAACGGGATTTCGTGACGGAAACCGGGCTTTCGTGCCAAACAGCTTGAAACAGCCGTATCCGCCCGTATACTAGAGACAGAGAACCTCAACAACGGCAGAAGGAAGGAGGGTCGCTGTGTATCGAATCGCCGTGCTGACAAACAGCAGGGCGCAGGAAGCTTTTTGGGCAGAGCAGATCTTGCAGTTCTGCGCCGAGCATTGTTTATTTCCCCAAATGGACTGTTACCACGATCAGGAAAGCTTTTTTGAAGCCGCGCGCTGCGAGCCGCTGACAAATGCCGTGATTGCCCTGCCGGGGGTGGATGGATTGAATGCAGTAGAGCATCTGCACGCGCTTTGTCCCCAAACACGCGTTATCTGGTGCAGCGATCTGAATTTTTCGCTCCATGCCTTCCGGCTGCGTGCAGACTACTTTCTGCTGGAGCCAGTGACCGAAGCCGCTTTGCGGCAGGGTTTTTGCATCTGGCTGGATTAAAAAAATCCGGCAGAGCAGCGCCGACCTGACCGCAACGAACACAACAAGGAGAACGACTTATGAAAAAGAGAAAGATCATCCACTCTGCGTTGAGCTTGTCGCTGACCGCAGCATTGTGCCTTTCCATGGCCGCCTGCGGCGGTACGCAGACGCCCGCAGACAGTGTCGCCGCTTCTCAGCCCTCTGCACCGTCCGCCGTGGTGCAGCCCTCTGCTGCGGAGACGACCTCTGCGGCACTGCCTGTGAAGGCCTTGAACCCCAAGCAGGTGGAGGAAAACCCCTACATGGCCAAGAGCGATGCAAACATTCATCACGACGGCTACAACACAGATTCAACGGATGAGATCCTGCCGCTTGCGATCTATCCTGAGATCAACGTTTCCTATGAGACAACGAATGCAAATGCTTCTCCCGCTATCTATTTTGACAGCTACGGCCATGCCGTTGTGCCGCTGCTGGGCGGCATCGCCATCCGCGACCTGAACGCCGAAGAAACAAAAACGCTCGGCTATTTCTCGCCAAAGAAGCATGACGGCGGCGGTTACGTTATCCAGAGCTCCTATACCTTCATGGACGCGTCCAACCGCATCGTCTGCCCCACGAGCAACAACCATGTGCTGATGCTCCGTGCAACAGATGAAAACGGCAATGTGCTGCCCGAATTTGAGAAGGTGCTGGACATTGATATCAAGGCTGCCGCCGAAGCCGCGCTTGGAAAAGAGCTGACGCAGAATCTTTTGTCCGTGGTCTTTGATTATGACGGAAACCTCTGGTTTGCAACGGGCGGCTTCCGCATTTATCCGCAGCGCCAGCAGCAGGGCGTCATCGGCTATATTGCCCGTTCTGCCATTGATGCGATCCTGAACGGCGAGCAGACTGACCTTTCAAAGGCTGTCTTTGTCTACGAGCTGACCCCCGGCGAGGGTGCCGAGAACGGCATCGCCGCCTCCAAGGACGGTGCGGTGATCCTCACCAACCAGAACTGCTATCTTCTGCGTGCAGAAGAAGGCGTAGACGTTGTGTGGTGCACGCCCTATGAGAGCGCGGGTGCAAAGGTGAGCGGCGAAGGCGATAAGACCACCGGCGGCGGTCTTGCATGGGGCGGCGGCTGCTCTCCCACACTGACACCGAACCTTGTGCTGTTCACCGACAATCAGGATATCGTAAACCTTCTTGCGCTCGATATGAAGACCGGCGAGATCGTGGCAAGCGCCCCGGTGCTGGATGACCTGCCCGAGGGCTATCAGGTAGCCGTTGAGAACTCTGCCATCGTCTATGACGACGGCAATGGCACCGTCAGCACCATCGTCTGCAACTGGTTTGGCGCGGGCAATGCAGGTCTGGCGGACCCCAACAACGACTCCTCCATCCAGAGCTACGCCAATATTTACGACCAGAACTGGCTCATGAAGGGCAACGTTATGATCGCCCCCGGCATCGAGCGCATGGACACCGTAAAGACCGCAAACGGCTACGAAATGAAGAGCATCTGGAGCCGGAACGACCTGAGCGACACCTCCATCCTGAAGCTTTCCACCGCAACGGGCTATATCTACGGCTATGTGCAGGATGTGACCACCGGGATGTGGCAGTACATCATTCTGGATTTTGAAACCGGCGAGACTGTTTTCACGATGGATGTTTCCAACAAGTACGGCTATAACAACATGGCCATTGGAATGTATGCCGGCAACAGCGGCAATGCGCTCTACTGCCCGACAGGCTATCTGGAACTGCTTCGTTTGCAGGACCGTTTCGTTTATCTGCCCGAAATGCCCTACCGCAAGGTCGATCTTGATCAGGCAGCAAGAAATGTCCTCTCGCAGGAACAGTTTGCGCAGGACGGCGGCGAAGGCACCGTTGCAAGCTGGCGCAACACTGTGACCGTCCGCAACGTACATCCCAACACCACGATAGCTTTCCGCATGAATAACCTGTCTGGCAGCACCTCCAGTCTGACCCTCTACGCCTATGGCGTGGACGGCAAGCTGGCAAAGGTCGATCCTGCACTGTGGTCGATCACAGACGAGGACGGCGAGGCTGTAACGGAACTTACCGCCGGTACGCTCTATGAGCTGCACGTGACCGTCGCCGATGGCGGCGCTCTTGACCTGAGCGAGACGGAAAAGGAAATCAGGCTCTCCGTTGTACTCGGAAAATAAACATAAAACGCCCGCCCACCGTGTCCAAATCTCCACGGTGAGCGGGCGTTCCGCTTCCTTTTGAAGGCAGACCGCAAAGCCTATCAAGATCAAAAGCAGGTTCAAAAGCTGGGAAACCAGCGTGGCGATGGCAGCACCGGTAACGCCCATAGCGGGGGCACCCAGCTTTCCGAAGATGAGCAGATAGTTCGCCCGGTGTTCGCCGCTACCGCGCCAAAACTTGCCCAAAAGGGGACAGCGGCGTGTTCCTTGCAGCGCAGCCATGCGGACAGGACGGTGCTGACCACCATGGGCAGATAAGAGAACGCCACGATGCGGAAGTACCCCGCCCCCACACGGAGGATGGCGTCATCTGCCGTATAAAGTCCCAAGACCTGCGCCGGGAAGCCCCCTGCCGTCAGCAGAAACAGTGCTGCCAACACACCCCCGCAGACAAGGCTTACATCCAAACTGCGCCACGCCTCGGTGTGCTCCTCCGCACCCAGAAACTGTGCGATCAGAATACCGGCAACCGTGCCGACTGCGCCGGACATCACGGAGAAAATAAGAGTGAAGTTACTGCACAGTCCCACGGCTGCAATACCGGCTTCGCCCAGCTGCCCAATCATGATCTGATCCACGATAGAAAAGGAGGCTTGCAGCATTCCCTGTAAGGTGACCGGAATGGCGATTTTGCAAAGGGTCCTCATAAAGTCTGACATGGCAGCCTCCTTGTGCTTTCCCGTTCCCCCAGCTCCACCGGCAGAACGATGCCGGCATCGCAGGGGGTGCCGTCCCGCAGGGCTTCAAGGCGGCGGATGGCAGTCCTTGCCCGGAGCGCCGCATCCTGATGAATGGTGGTCAGAGCGGGAACTCTTTCTCGGCTTGCCAGTGTATCATCAAAGCCAATGATCTGCACATCCTCCGGGACGCGGATGCCCTGTCCCTGCAAAAATCGCATAAATTCCAGCGCATAGTGGTCGGACACCGCAAATACCGCCGTGATTTTTTCAGAAAAAAGGCGGAGAAGGTTCTCACTGTAAAACGCCATTCTCTCCCTTGCCGCAGCAGGGACCTGCCAGAATAAAGTTTCTCCCGGCGCAAAGGCGCTGCGGAAACCGTCTATCCGCTCCTTGTCCATTATACCGTTTTTATCAGTACATTCTACCACTTTATGCAGTCACATGGGTGGCATTCTCTTTCACCGAATTGATCGTATCCATCAGTTCACTGCCTGTTTTGCCATCAAACAGGCGGGTAAACAGGATGGGTTGGTCAAAGGGTGGCTTCATCAACACCGCTTTGCTTTCCACATAACCATTCTGCTCGATGTAATGAATGACCTTTTGAACAAATGCGATCTGCTTTGCATTTAGCGATTCGTCATTGATAAATTTTGAAAATGCCTGCATGGCAGCATCGTGGTCCAGCTTTGCCACTTTACGCACCAGCAGACCAAAGGGCGTATCCCGAAACTCCCGTACATAGTCCTCTTTGCTGCCCAGCTCACAGGTGAAGATATGTTCCAGCTCGGTGTAGTCGCCCCGGGAAAGCGGAATGTTCTGGGTCAACTTGTGGATGGCCAGCGTATCACTGCGGTGCTCCATGATGTAGCGGTTCACACGTTCCCGGTACTCGCCGAAATCGTAGCCGGAATCCAGCGCTTTGCCCTCGGTCTGTTCCAGTACCGGGTCGGCAAGGGCCGTGTAGACAGGTTTTTGCCCTTCTACACCGTCCACCAGAAACTTGATGAGCTCCCGCAGCTCCTGCCGCATTTCCTCAAAGCGGAGCAGATCATGCGAGGTCAAAAATTCGTCTGTCTGCACCTCCCGGATGAGGGGCAGCTTTGCCTGCACCTGCGGGATGGTAGCTTTCCCTTCCAGCATTGCCGCTGTGCTGCGCAGCTGTTTCTGGGCGCGGCCCAGCCCCGGCAGACCTTCCAGTTCACAGAGCAGCAAGCCATACACAAAGTTATCGAACCGCTTGGCGGCCTCGTCCTTATCGTCCAGCGAGATGAGCGGTGCCACCTCTTTCATCAGCGTGCCCTTGTCCGTTTCGGTCAGACTGACAAAGGCTTCCGGCTTTTGATAGTGTTCCACGGCCTGTCGGTGCAGCCGCACGGATACCAGCTCCGGGTTCAGCGCTCCCACTTCGGCACGGCAGGTCTCTGTTAAAATTTTACGCCAGTTCTGGTAGCTTTCGTCCCCATAGGCTCCATCCTGCAGCGCGGCGGCAATGCGCACCTGCTTGCAGAAAATGCTCTCGGACAGGCTTTTGGTGTCCGCGCTCTCGTAGCCGTTGGGTTTCTGACGGAAAAACTCAAAGTTGCCGCAGTAGTCGAAGATCAGAAACCGCCGTTTGCCCGTATACTCGCCGTCGATGGCATCCACGCAGGCAAGGGACGGGCAGAGCCGCGTACCACGGCCGATCATCTGCCAGAACTTCGTTTTGCTGCGCACTTTTTTGAAAAATACCAGATTCACGCACTCCGGCACATCGATGCCCGTGTCCATCATATCCACCGAGACCGCAAGAAACGGCGGCTTGTCCGGCTGCTTGAAGTCGTCAATGATGGACTGTGCATAGGCGTCGTCGCAGACCACCCGCTGGATGAATCCCGGGTACTGGGTCTCCAGCTGCGGGTAGAGCTTGCCAAAGCGCTCCCGGATAAACTCCGCGTGGCGCTTGTTCTGGGCAAAGATGATGGTCTTGCCGATGCGGTCGCCGCCCGCCGTCTGGATGCCGCGTTCCATCAGGTCTTGCAGCACCGTGTCCACGGTGTTGGCGTTGAAGATGAACTTGTTCAGCTTTTCGGACGGGATGAAGGTGGGCAGGGTGTCGTCCTCGGCAAAATCGTCCTCGTAGCGAGCCTTATCCTCCGGTGAAAGCTGGTCGTAGTGGATACCCTCTTCTGTGAATTTCGTCTTGACCTCGTAGTTGTAGTAAGGCACCAGAACATGGTCGGTGTAGACGGCGGTATCGTAATCGTAGGCGTAGGTGGGGATGCCGTGCTCCATCTCGAAAAAGTCGTAGGTGTTGCGGTCTACATCGGTTTTCGGGGTGGCGGTCAAGCCCACCAGAACGGCATCGAAATAATCAAAAATAGCGCGGTATTTTTTGAAAATGCTGCGGTGGCTCTCGTCCACGATGATAAGGTCAAAGTGGGCGGGCGAAAACAGCGGCACGCTGTCCTTGGTCTTGGCGTTGTCGATGGCGTTGAGCATGGTGGGATAGGTGGAAAACACGATGCGCGCGGCCTTATCGTCTTTGGAGGAGCACAGGTTGCAAAGCGACTGGTCGGGCAGATACTTTTTGAAGTCGTCCTTTGCCTGCTTGACCAGCGCGGTGCGGTCGGCCAGAAAGAGTACGTTGGTCACATGACCGCCCCGGCTCAGCACATCGGTCAGGCTGGATGCGGTGCGGGTCTTGCCTGTGCCCGTTGCCATGACCAGCAGATTGCGCCGGAAGCCCTGCGCGATGTGGGCGCAGACAGCCCGGATGGCGTTTTTCTGATAGTAACGGTCGGTGATTTTATCGTCAATTTCGATGGTGTCCAGCGACTTTTTCTCGGTGCGGCGGTTCATCAGTTTCTGCAAGTCGTCCTTGCAGAACACCCCGCTCACGGCACGCTGCGGGCCGCTCTGCTCATCCCAGAAATAGGTGGTGTAGCCGTTGGTGGTAAACAGCATCGGACGGCGGCCGAATTTCTGCTCCAGACAGTCTGCATAAAGCTGAGCCTGCTTGCGCCCGATGTTGGGGTCTTTGGTGCTGCGCTTGGCTTCAATGACCGCCAGCGGCAAGCCGTCCTTGCCCATCAGCACATAGTCCGCATAGCCCTTCTGCCCCAGCACGCCGTTCATGTTGTCCACTTCGTACTCGGTGCGCACATCGGCGTCCGGCCCGGTGAATTTCCAGCCCATGGCCTTGAGGTCGATATCGATAATCTTCTGCCGCGTCTCGGCCTCGGTCAGGTCGGCGGCGGTGAAACTGCGGCTCTGCTGGTTCTGCTGTTTGCTGGCCGTGTACGCCGTCGAAAGGCTCTCCACCTGCTTGCGCAAGGCTTCCAACTCGGCATCTTTCTGGGTCAGCAGGCTTTCCTGCTCCCGGATCTTCTTTTCGTCCAGTGTTACCTTTTCACCGGGGATGGCTGTTTCATCAAAGGAGCGCTCCACATAGTCCGTGCCGTAGCAGTAATCCACCCACTGGATGAAGTCGAACAGCCCCCGCAGGCTGAACACTGCATCCGCCGCCGACACGCTATGCCCTGTATGTACCGCCAGATTGCCCGCCTTCACGATGCTGGGCAGCACGCTCCACACATTGCGGTCCACCGCGAAGCGGAAGCTCGGCTCATGCAGGAGGGATTGCAGGTTGTCCTTGTAGGGCATCGTGATGGTCTTGTCTGCCGCATACACCCACTTCACCGCCAGCTCCAACGCCTTCCGGCACCCCACCGCGCACATCGCCGGGGAGGTGGAGAACACTTTCTCGGCCTCGATGGCAGAATTGGCGAAGAGGGAGTATTCGGGATGGGTGGAGAGATAGGAGAAGTTGGACATGGTGGGGCTCCTTTCTGTGATTATTGGCAATATTTCTGCAACTCCGGGAATGTATCACTTGCATCCCGAATCATCCGACGTTTGAATGCTGCAAATGGTGCATTCCATTTCAGTTTCATCATGATGGAACATTCAAGGTCTTTCTTATCCTCGCCATCTGCTGAAGCGTATTCTGTTACACATTCCTCAAACCGGTTCAACTCTTTTGACAGCTGCGTCCGAATGATTTTCGCTTCTTCGATTTTTTGCATGGTAGAACCGTAATACACCTCATTCAACAAGGCAACGGTGTTTTTTGTTTCCACGCTATCATCCAAGGCGGTAATGTCTAGTGTATCCGCTTCAAAAGGTTCAACGTGTCTACGAAAAGCGATTTTTTCATCGACAGCGACCTTTGTACAGTCCAGAATCGGGGTAAACCTGTCGTTTTTGATATTATTACAATGACTGCACGATAGGAACAAATTGTTCCAGTCGAACATCAACTCCCTGTTTTTTCGGTGTGGCACAAGATGCTCGATTTGTAAGCTGCTCAAGCCCTTTTGTTCACACAGGTAACATTTATGTGCAAACATCAGCCCCAAGGCTTTATTTACTTCAGGGGTGTTATAGGTGCCAGAACGCTTCGCTTTTTCTCGTTCCAGTGATGCAACCGCAGCTCTTGCTTCATCGCTGTCTTTTCGTTCTATCTTAACCATCAGGAAACCTTCTTTCCCTCGATTTTTTCAAGAACATCTGTTGCATCATTTAACTCCATCCGAAGATCAGCCCGTTCGGCTCGTTCTTCATCGGAAAGGTCAGTGCGTCCATAAAGCTCTTGGTAACGTTCTGTTTTTTTCTTCAACTCAGCAGAGTAAGCGTCGGCATCCAAATATCCTTCTGCAATGTCGTCCACAGAATAGGCCGAAAAGTCGGTGAACTGTACCCGCTTTTCCAAATCGTAGATGCAGGCGTTGCTGATGGAGTTGAGGATATAGGCCGAGTGCGTCGTGATGATAAACTGAATGCGCGGGAAGAACTCCGTCAGGAAAGGCAAAATTTTGCGCTGAAGCTCTACATGCAGATGCGTTTCCAATTCATCGATCAGCACAACGCCCTCCACATCGTACTGGCTCAGTTCACCTTTTAGCAGCCAGTTGCGATCCATGCGGAGAATCAAGTCTGCTACGATGCCAATAATTGCAGAATAGCCGTCGGAAAGTTCGTCTAAGCCGTACGGGTTGCGGCCTTTCTGTTCGATCAGGAAGTTATAATTTTTGTAGTCATACCGCAATTCAATTGATTCATCATCCAGAAGAACCCGCAGTGCATCCCGAAAGCGCAAAAACCACGACGCAATCTTCGCCTCAGTTCCTAAATCGTCCTCATTTCTTGCATACGCTTGCTGGGTCTTGAGGTGAACCATATACTTCAGAAGAATTTTCGATGGTTCCGAATCAATCGGGTACTCCGTCTCAAGCTTAACGTCTTCTGCCCCATGAACACGCTGAATTTTTGAGGTTCGGTCTGCCGCAAAGTAAGCAGTAATAAAATTGCCTTGCGCATAAAGAGATTCCAGAGCATTTTCATCCGAAAACAGCAAATCACACCCGCTCATATGCTGTTCTGCTATCTGCGAGATTTTTTCTATGCTCTCTTGGGCCTTTATTTTTTCCCGGTCTGTTTTGGCGTTATTATAGTTTTGGCGAAAAATTCTAATAGCTTCTGGATATTCCCATTTTACGACTTTCCACATTCCGTCGTTGATCATCTGTAGATGATTTCTTACGGCTTTTAGAACGGACGTTTTGCCCGAGCCATTTTTACCGGTCAGGATAAGATGCTGGCGCTTTTCAGGGTTCAACTTAATTTCAATATTTTTCAGGTGTCGAACCTCATTGATGTAGATGCTTGTAATAAAGTGCTCCATAATCTCACCTCTGAAAATTACTCATGTTCTGAAAAATCTGCCAAGCAGAAGCGCCAGCTTCAGTCTCAACCAGTTCTTTTGCGAGTTGTCGCTGTAGTTCGGGCTTAAGTTTTTGAAAAGAGTGCTTAGCCTTCAAAATATCGATTTTTGCGTTGTTGTAGTCTTTTTCTTCTTCAAAAGTCATATCCGTATGCTCCTTTCAAAATACTATCGTTAGGTTTATTATACCTCTTTAGACTAACGCCTTACAACACCTCACCCAAAATATTCCTGCATCAGTGCCTTTTTCATCAGTTCCAGCTTTTCTAGGCTCTGCTGTATGGTTTGCTTTTGCTGGTCTACGCGCTCTACAAAGGCGGCAAACTGTTTTTGAAGAGAAAGTGGTGGAACAAGAGTAGGTAATGCCCTAAGCTGTCGCATGTTGATGCTTGCAATGCCTGTGGTTTGCTTAGCACAACCTAAAAAGTAACGCTTGGCTTTTTGATGACGTAAATATTCGGCAAAGAAAGAGGGTAAAATTTCTTGTTCATTCAACCGCACACGGAAAATGTGATTTTGATGAATTGAGTTTTTCAGTGGCACTTTAATTATAGCTCCCCGCCCGACTTTATCAGGGTCACCGCCCTCAGTCATTAAGATATCATCCGGCATCAGTCTGTATTGCTCAATTTCCTGTTTTGTTGCCAGAATCGTCTTTACAGTTGTCCAATCAATATAACCGTCTTTTACATTTGAAACCGCCATATATGGTACTTCTTGCAAATCTGTTTCTGTTGTTTTGCGGCCTTTTGTAATTCCAGAAACAATGTCGGCCATCCTTTCCAGCGTTTTTTCTGGCCATTGCATGGAGTTTAGCAACACATCCCCAAACATCTCCACAAACCGTGCCTTTATCAGCTCGTCCAGTTTGGCAAGCTGTTGTTTTCGCAGAGAAATCAGGCTATCCATCTTGCTTAGTATCTCAGCTATGGATTTTTGTTCTTTTTCTGTACGCTCTAGTAGCTTTTCTTTTCCGTAATCTTTAAAATAAATGTGCGGTATCGTTGCCCCAGAAAAATATTTTGCAAGGTTCATGTGTTCCATTGCAAACGCAAGGTAATGGACATTTACTCCTTCATTCGGCAAAATATATTGCATTGTTCCAATAACAGACGATTTTTCAGGGAGACACATAACTCGGCCAATACCTGCACCATCTTTTACAACTGCAACGTACGGATTTTCCTGCTTATAAAAATCCACATATCCAATCAACCCACTCGCTCCATAAATGGGATATTGGCCTTCATGTCCCTCCAAATCTTTCTGTGCAATATTGGAAGAAGCTTTCTGGCATAAATCCTTTAATTGAATCATCACACCATCTCCTCCAACTCTGCCAGACCCTTGGTAATCTCCATTTCCAGCTCATGCAGGTCGGCCAGAATTTCCGTAGTCGAGGGGTACTCCACCGGCACATACTCCGTCTCTTTGTACTTATTGATGGATAAATCATACCCATTGGCGGCAATTTCTTCTTTGGGCACAAAGAAGCTCTGCTCGGTGCGCTTGCGGTCAGTTTCGGCGTTGAGGTTCTGGAACCGGGCGATGATGTCCGGGATGTCGTTTTCCTTCACCTCGGTGCGCTTGTCGTCCAGCGAGAAGCCGTCGGCTTTCATATCGTAGAACCACACCCTGTCGGTGCCGCCCGCGCCGGTCTTGGTAAACACCAGTACCGCTGTGGACACGCCTGCGTAGGGCTTGAACACGCCGGAGGGCATGGAAATGACCGCCCGCAGCTGGTGGTTTTCAATCAGTTCTTTTCGGATGCTCTGGTGCGCCTTGCTGGAACCGAACAGCACGCCGTCCGGCACGATGCAGGCGCAGCGTCCGCCGGTTTTGAGCATCCGCAGGAAGAGCGCAAGAAAAAGCAATTCTGTCTTTTTGGTGTTGGTGACGGCTTTCAGGTCGTCGTTGATGCTCTCGGCATCCACAGTGCCCTTGAACGGCGGGTTCGCAAGGCAAATGGTGTACTTGCTGCAAATGGAGTTCTGCTTCGACACGCTATCCTTGTAGTCGATCTCCGGGTTCGTGATGGAGTGGAGCATCAGGTTCATGGCCGAAATGCGGAGCATGGTGCGATCCATATCAAAGCCGGTGAACATCGGCCCAGCAAAATGCTGCCACTGCTCCGGGGTCATGGTGTCCTCGTAGCGGGCGCGGAGATACTGCGCACTGGACACCAGAAAGCCTGCCGTGCCGCAGGCGGGGTCGCAGATAAAGTCGTCCGGCGTGGGCTGCACCAGTTCCACCATCATGTCACGGATATGCTTGGGCGTGCGGAATTGGCCATTCTGCCCTGCCGTTGCCAGCTTGCCCAGCATATACTCGTAGAGGTCGCCCTGCATATCAAGATCGGCAATATCGTGGGTGTATAAATCTTCCAGCCCGGTGATGATCTTCTGCAACACCTGCGGCGTAGGGATGAGGAACATCGCATCGTCCATGTACCGCGCAAAGGCGGTGTTGCCCTCATCCGGGCGGGTGGGGTCGTCTGCGATCTCCACCAGCTCACCGTTTGCGTCAAAGTCCGGCAGGCGGCCATACTTCATCTTTTTGATGGCCGGGAACACCCGCTGCTGCATGGTCAGGAAAATTTCGCGGGAGTCCTTATCCTTGAAGCGGCTCCACCGCATAGACTGCCCTGCTTCGCTGGCCGGGAAGATGTGCTCCATCTTTTCGCCCGCCATGTTCTCAAAATCTTCGGTGGCAAACTCTTTCTCGTCCAGTGACCGGATGAACATGAGATAGGTCAGCTGTTCAATGACGGTCAGCGGATTGGTGATGCCGCCTGCCCAGATGTCCGTCCAGATCTTGTCTACCTTATTTTTAATGGCTCCTGTTACCATGCGTTCCTCCTGAATGTTTGCCAATCGCAAACGCTTTGCATCTTGAATTTTTGGTGATAATATCACAATTTTATTATAGCAGTGTACGATTGCATTTTCAACGTAGAGTGTTTAGCAGAAGTGCTTTCTTTAAAATGGCAAAGTGGATTTTATCTGCTTTGCCGTTTTTCTTTTTGTCCCCAATTGTGAAATTTTCAAAACTGTATTCAAAAAGGGCTCTTAAGATTCATATTGGTGTAAGAAGTTTTCCAAACAAAATTTGAAAATCAGGTTGCCAAACACCCGTTTTAGAATGTTATAGGTATAGGAGGTTGTTTGAAAAAGTGAAAAATTTCCGAATTTTCATAAGTCCCCATTTAAAAGCACCCCTTTAAGTTTGTATAGGGTGTAGGGACTACTTTCAGAAACGAACCCCTTTGCATTTTGGAAAGTCCACAACTTCTTACAAAACCACACTGTACCTTGACAACAACATGATCGGCTGCAAGCAACTATGCTTTTTCGGAGAAGTGCCGCCACGATAGGAGCGCACCAAGAAGAAGCCATACGCCGGAGGAAATCGGGCAGGAACAGCTTGCGGGCAGACCGACACCGAAGAAGAACCGGGCAAGCTGGCAGAGAGGACTTCGCAAAGTTTTGTCTGTCAGGTTGTTCGGCGCAAGAGTGCAGAGAGGTGCGGGTCGCCTGCGGCGACCTCAAAAGGCCACTGGCCTTTTGAAGCACCGACCGAGCCGACAGGCGAGACCAGCTCTTTGCGCAGGTCAAGGACGGCAGTCTTGCCCAGTGGATGTGATGCCTTGCGTCATATCCTACTGGGTATTATCTGGCGCATAGCAGGCGGCAGATTTGCAGCTTCGCTGCACCGCGTTGCCCCTACCCCGCGCACGGCGCTCTCTGCGTAACCCCAGAAAGGAGAGATGGTCGCTGAAACTGACCCGACACAATGGCCGCGCTGGAAAGCACGGCACTTACAATCCAAAACACAATGACCGCAGTTTTGAAATTGCCAACAGCGAGCATATCGACCCGGAACGTGTCCAGCAAAACATCTATTGGGATTGCTACAACGGCATCCGTTCTGCTCTGCAGCCCAAAGATGTGGATAGTCTGGCTGACACCTTTGAAGAAGTCGAAAAGCTCTACTACAAACTCCATTACACCAACTTCACCGAAAGACAGAATGAGCGCAACGCCAAAATCCGGCACACGGAACGAAACCGTTCTCTCGAAGATTTACTTACCAGCAAGAAAACCTGCCCCGAAGAAAGCATCTATCAGCTTGGAACGCTGGAGAGCCACGCTTCGCCCAAAGAACTTTTTCAAATCGCTACAGAGTTTATGGATGAGTTCCATGAGCGTTTCGGCAAACACGTTCACATTCTGGATTGGGCCTTGCATCTGGATGAAGGTACGCCGCACATCCACAAACGCCATGTGTTTGACTGTGAAAATAAGTATGGCGAGATTGCTCCGCAGCAGGAAAAGGCATTGGAAGCACTGGGTTTTGAACTGCCAAAACCAGACAAGCCCCTTGGACGCTACAACAACCGCAAAATCACATTTGATGCAGCCTGCCGCACGATGCTGTTTGAGATTGCCAAACGCCATGGTCTGGAACTGGACGAAGTGCCAGAATACGGCGGACGGGCTTATCTGGAAAAGCGGGACTATATCATGGCAAAGCAAAAAGAGCAACTTGCTCAACAGAAAAAAGCCGTACAGGAACAGACCGCTCAGCTTGAAAATTTGAAACAAGAGAATGAGAAAGCACATCATCAGCAGGTTCGCCGTACAACCTATCAGTCCCTAACACTTCTGAGCAACGATAAAAAAATTCAAAAGCAGGAAAAACAGTTAAGTGAACTTTCTCAGAAGATTGAAGATACCGAGAACTTGTTGGATGAGATTTCTGCGGTTGCCTACGACAAAGCTGTGGCTGTTGTTTCAGAAAACGCTGTGAACGATGCTTTGAAAGCAAGCACAGAACAGGTCGATATATATTTGGACTGGCTGAAAGAGCCGGGGCGAACGGCAAGCAAGGAAACATTGGACTACACCACATATCAAATCACAACGCTGCGAAAAAATATTATTGCAGCAGTAAACAGGATTACCGCAAGATTGACAACTGTCCTTATAAAGCCGGAAATCAAAAAGCCTGCCATCGAGCAAATCAAAGAAAATACTCGTCCGTCTGTTCTGCAAAAGCTGCAGGAAGAAATCGCACAGCGTGAGCAGACACGCACCAAGCCAAAGAAGCACAGTCATGGCATAGAACTGTAAAGGAGGAAAATCTTCAAGAACAACAATTTATTTGAAATTGTAAAGCTGAATATCACCACCCGGCAGGCCGCAGAAGCCTATGGCTTTCAGTCCAACCGCAGCAGCATGATTTGCTGTCCATTCCATGCAGACCGCAATCCCAGCATGAAAGTGGATTTTCGATTTCACTGTTTTGGCTGTGGAGCGGATGGCGATGTGATAGACTTCACCGCAAAACCGTTTCAACTGTCCCTGCTACAAGCGGCTGAAAAGCTGGCTGCAGATTTTGGACTTTCTGCAACAGATAACTTTCAACCACTTCCCTGCAAACCGGTGGAAAAACCGCTAAGTCCGAAAGAGCAATTCTACAAAATCCTGTGCGGCTATCGTTCTCTGCTAGCAAATTGGCGCATGGCCTATGCCCCCAAAAATCCAGAAGCATCCCTGCATCCTTGTTTTGTAGCAAGTCTACACTATGCAGACCGTGTGCAATATCTGCTGGATATTCTTTTGCAGGGAAGTCCAAATGAAAAGCAACAACTATTGAACGGAAAGGAAGTGACCGCCCTTGGAGAAGCAATCGAACGATGCAAAGAAATCGAAGCAGCAGCATAGCGCACCTGCCCGAAACTGGGTGGGTGACAATGGGAAAATTATTGAGCCATTATTTGCCGATTGTTTTTTGAGCCTGCACCCCATGCGCTGCTTTCAAGGCAGGCTGTTCACGGTGGACGGCATGATCGAGGATGAAGCCCCGTTGAAGAAAGAAATCTATGAGCAGATTCGCTATTACGCTACCACCAGCGTAGCACGACGTATTGAACATATCATGCAGGCCATCAAGTTGGCCTGTGCATCCGAACCACCGGAGATTCAGACAGACCGCATCCATGTCCGAAACGGCACATACTTTGTGGGCGGTTACTTTACTCCTGAAAAAGAATACTGCATGAACCGATTGCCCATCGCCTATGTGCCAGAAGCACCAGCACCGACACGCTGGCTGCAATTCTTGAACGAACTGCTATACGAAGAAGATATTCCGGCCTTACAAGAATACATTGGCTATTGTCTGCTGCCTGTTACCAAAGCGCAGAAAATACTGCTGATGGTCGGCAAGGGCGGTGAGGGAAAATCCAGAATCGGGCTGATCCTGCGAGAATTGTTCGGCAGCAGTATGTACACAGGCAGTCTGCAAAAGGTAGAAACCAACCGCTTTGCCCGTGCAGACTTGGAGTATAAGCTTCTTCTGGTAGATGACGATATGAAAACCGAGGCCCTGCCGCAGACCAACAACATTAAAACTCTTGTCACGCTGGAAGATAAAATTGACATTGAGCGCAAAGGCCAGCAGAGTGTGCAGGGTACGCTGTATGTGCGGTTTGCCTGTTTCGGGAATGGCAGTCTACACGCACTCTATGACAAGTCTAACGGTTTCTATCGCCGCCAGCTGTTGCTCACCACTAAGGAAAAGCCCATTGGCCGGGTGGATGATCCTTTTCTCATTGATAAGATGCGGAACGAAAAAGAGGGCATCCTGCTTTGGGCATTGGAGGGGCTTCATCGGCTGATTCGGAACAACTATCAGTTTACCATCAGTGAACGAACTGCTGCAAATCTGAAAGAAGCGATGGAGCAGGGCAACAATATCCTGGGCTTCCTCAAATCCGAGGGCTATTTTGAAATTCGGCAGGGGGCCAAGTGCAAATCCACGGATTTCTATAAAGTCTATGAACGCTGGTGTCTGGATAACCTGGAAAAGCCGCTGGCAGCATCAACCTTTATCCACCATCTAAAAGATAATCAGAAAAGTCTGGGCATCGTCTACGATGATAAGTGCATCGGCACAAACCGGGGCTTTCACAATGTAGCCGTTGACCTGTTTTTACCCGTTGATGTTCCAAGTCCGTGGGATTAAAAAATAGAATCAACTTGAAAAAGCCCTGCTCAGCCTGCTCACAGTGCGCAAAAGGTGCAGGATGAGCAGAGTGAGCAGGCAATTTTGAACTTACATCAAAAATAAAACATGGAGGTTTTGCCTATGAACAAATCTCGGCCTGTTGCGACCGAAACTGTGAAATATTTGGATTATACGAAAAATATCTTGCGGACCATTCCGAATAACGATAAAATGGAAGTGGTCACTCAAACCAATGCCGTCAAGTCTCCGACTGACAGCCTGAAAGCCACAACACTGGTGTACACGGTGGAAGAGATCGCGCAGATGCTGTCCATCAGCCTGCGCTCTGCCTACAATCTGTGCAACAGCACTACCGAATTCCGTGTTCTTCGGGTAGGCGGAAGCATCCGCATCCCGAAAGACAGTTTCGATGCGTGGCTCCGGGGCAGCTTGAAAAAGGAGATAACGTATGGCATATATTACGAAACGCGGCAGCTCCTATGGTGTCCGCTATACTTACCAAGACGAGCAGGGTAAAAACTGCAACAAATGGGAAAGTTTTTCCACGAAAGAGGAGGCAATAAACCGCAAAAAACAAATCGAACATGAACTGGCAAACGGAACGTTTCTGATTCCGTCCACCATCACCGTCAAAGAGTTTTTGATGGAGTGGCTTCCCAAGCAGTGCAACAAGCACAAGTGGGCACCCTGCACCTATCAATCCAATCTGGGAACCGTTCAGAACCTCATTATTCCGCATATCGGCGATATGCAGATGCAAAAGCTCAAGCCTTACCATCTGGAAGACCTGTATGCCACTCTCAGCAAAACGCCCTGCGGCCAGTATTATGATGGCAAAAAGCAGGTGCTCTCGGAAAAACAACAGCAGCGGTTTCTCTCCGGCACGACCATCCACGAGGTACACCGCCTGCTGCGAACAGCGTTTCAGTATGCGGTGGAGTGGGGCATTCTTGTCAAAAGCCCTGTTCCTGTGGACAGTCCCAAGAAGTCCACGCAGGAGCGCGCCATCTGGGACGCGGACGAGATGTGGGCCGCACTTGCCAGCATGGAAGACCCGATTCTGCATCTGGCTGTTCACCTCACACTGGTGGGCGCACTGCGTGAGGGCGAAGTCGCTGGCCTGACCCCGGAAGACCTTGATTTTGAGGGAGCAGACGGTACAGGCACTTTCCACATCAACAAGTGTATGCAGCGTGTCCAAAAGGCATCGCTGGCAAAAACGGGCAAGGGCTGCATCTTGCAAGAATTTGAGGATAAGCGCGAGGGCAGTACCACAACGCTGGTGCTCAAAAAGACCAAAACAGCATCTTCCAACCGAATCATCTTCATGACGACAGTGTTGAAAGAAGAACTGAAGCACTGGCTAAAGCGTCTGGAAATGGACGAAGCCGTTGACCCGGAACGCTATCGCAACAGCGGGATGCTCCTGCGTCTGCCCAACGGTCTGGCGGTAGAACCGATCCTCATCCGCAAGAAGTTCATCAAGTGGCAGGACGAGCACCCGGAGTTCACTCGCATCGTGTTTCACGGCCTGCGGCATTCCAGTGCCACCTACCAGCTGATGATCTCCGGCGGCGATGTGAAAGCGGTACAGGGCACAACGGGCCACGCCAGTGCCAATCTGCTGGTCAACACCTATGCACACATCCAGCAGGATTCCCGCAAGAAGCTGGGTAAAAAGTTCGAGGAGGGCTTCTACAAGCCGGGAGCAACACTTGTGCAGGCTACCCCGGTTGAAGCAGAACCGACCATCTCCGTGTCGGCTCTTCTGGAGCTTCTGAAGGACGCAGACCCCTTTGTAAAAGCGCAGCTTCGCCTGGCTCTGCTGACCTGAATTGCAAAAAATAGAACGAATTGCAGAGTAATTCACGGACTTACTCCATCTGACATGAAAAATGCGGACCGTGCAAAAACCGTGCAGAGACCGTGCAAATCGCGTATAAAAAGAAAATCCCACGAGGAATCTTGCGATTCCTCGTGGGATTTTGGTGCGCTCGAGGGAACTCGAATCCCTGGCCCTCTGATTAAAAGTCAGATGCTCTACCGGCTGAGCTACGAGCGCATATTCTGCGACAAAACAATACCGCCGAATAATATTACCACAATTGGCTGCAAAATGCAAGAGCAGCGCTCAAAAAAGCGGAAATTTCGGTTTTATACAGAAAAATCACTCAAAAAACCTTTGCGCCCGGCGCTGCAGCAACTCTACCAGCAGGCCGGTATAGATGCTGACCATCGAGGGTGTCTCGCCCAGATCCATCGCTTTGCGCTGGGGCAGGTCGGCTAAGCGCCCCTTGTACAGGCACTTCAGCTGGGGCAGCAGGGTGTAGTCGTTGGGGTGCATCAGGGTGCTGTCCTTGGGCAGCGCCAAAGCGCCGCTTTGCTCCAGCACCTCGCTGACGAACTGGGAGCAAAAATAATGGTGGTGGCGCTGCCAGCGGATATGCAGCCCGCACAAGATCAGCCCCAGCGTGTTGAAGCTGTACTCCTCGCTGTGGCGCATGAACTCCTCGGCGCGGTGCAGGGCGCGGAAATAGGCCTCGTCGGACACCTCCAGCGCATACAGCGCACAAGGGGCGTCGTCCCGCAGACGGAAAACGCCCTTGTTCAGATATTCTTTGCTGGGACCCGCCGGGAACATGGTGTAGCCGTTTTTACGGGTGGAGCTGTACAGGCAGTTCAGCTCTGCATCAAAGGCCATGGAGGCGTGGGTATAGTTGGCTCCGGTGGCGGCATAGACCAGCTTGGATAGCAGCGTGCCGGAGCGGGTGAGCAGGATGTAGATGGTTTTCATGGCAGTTTCCTTATGTGTGAGCCGCCGCAGCGGGCAGAAAAGTGTTTCTATTTAAAATAAGTATAGCACAAGTAAAGTCCTTTTGCCAGAAAAACGTTTGTATCCATGCAAAAATTGCACAATAAGACAAAGGCAGCGGCAAAGCGGGAACAAAAATGCGCAAAGTGTCCTGTTTTTTCATGTATCCCTGTTTGTCAATCTTTTATCAAAATGTCGGTTTTTCCCCGTCCCGCCTTATTTTTCATGGTCTGTGCCCCTGCCGGGCTTCGTGAATTTACTTAATGTGGAAAAGCCTGTTTATGAAATTTGTTTCTTTTTTGCAAACAGAACCTTCCATTTATTGCTTTTGGAAAGCTTTTGTGTATAATGGTAGACAGGAGAATTTGCATTGCATCGTTCTGTGCAGTCTCCCCCTTGTGCGGTGTCCGTACCATAAATGGCGCTGCATCTCCTACACAGAGTTATGTAAGGATCAAACGAAAGTAGAGGTACGCAAATATGGCAAAGTTGGATCTTACCAAGTATGGCATCACCGGCACGACTGAAGTCGTGCACAACCCCTCCTACGAGCAGCTGTTCGCAGAGGAGACCAAGCCCGAGCTGGAAGGCTACGAGAAGGGTCACGTCAGCGAGCTGGGTGCTGTGAACGTGATGACCGGTATCTACACCGGCCGTTCTCCCAAGGACAAGTTCATCGTGATGGACGAGAACTCCAAGGACACCGTGTGGTGGACCAGCGATGAGTACAAGAACGACAACCACCCCGCATCTCAGGAAGCTTGGAAGGCTGTCAAGGCAATCGCTCAGAAGGAGCTGTCCAACAAGCGCCTGTACGTCGTGGATGCTTTCTGCGGTGCCAACAAGGACACCCGCATGGCCGTGCGTTTCATCGTGGAAGTGGCCTGGCAGGCACACTTCGTTACCAATATGTTCATCCGTCCCACCGCTGAGGAGCTGGAGAACTTCGAGCCTGATTTCGTTGTTTACAACGCTTCCAAGGCTAAGGTCGAGAACTACAAGGAGCTGGGCCTGAACTCCGAGACTGCTGTGCTGTTCAACATCACCAGCAAGGAGCAGGTCATCGTCAACACCTGGTACGGCGGCGAGATGAAGAAGGGCATGTTCTCCATGATGAACTACTTCCTGCCGCTGAAGGGCATTGCTTCCATGCACTGCTCTGCCAACACCGACAAGAACGGCGAGAACACCGCCATCTTCTTCGGCCTGTCCGGCACCGGCAAGACCACCCTGTCCACCGATCCCAAGCGTCTGCTGATCGGCGATGACGAGCACGGCTGGGACGACAACGGCGTGTTCAACTTCGAGGGCGGCTGCTACGCTAAGGTCATCAACCTGGATAAGGAGTCCGAGCCCGATATCTACAACGCCATCAAGCGCAACGCTCTGCTGGAGAACGTCACTCTGGATGCCGAGGGCCACATCGACTTCGCTGACAAGTCTGTCACCGAGAACACCCGTGTGTCCTACCCCATCAACCACATCCAGAACATCGTGCGTCCCGTTTCTTCTGCTCCCGCAGCAAAGAACGTGATCTTCCTGTCTGCTGACGCCTTCGGCGTTCTGCCCCCGGTCTCCATCCTGACCCCGGAGCAGACCCAGTACTACTTCCTGTCCGGCTTTACCGCAAAGCTGGCAGGCACCGAGCGCGGCATCACCGAGCCCACCCCCACCTTCTCCGCTTGCTTCGGTCAGGCCTTCCTGGAGCTGCACCCCACCAAGTACGCTGAGGAGCTGGTCAAGAAGATGAAGGCCAGCGGCGCAAAGGCTTATCTGGTCAACACCGGCTGGAACGGCACCGGCAAGCGCATCTCCATCAAGGATACCCGCGGCATCATCGACGCGATCCTGAGCGGCGCCATCAACGAGGCTCCCACCAAGAAGATCCCCTACTTCGACTTTGAGGTTCCCACCGCTCTGCCCGGTGTCGACCCCGCCATCCTCGATCCCCGCGACACCTACGCAGATGCCGCTCAGTGGGAAGAGAAGGCAAAGGATCTGGCTGGCCGCTTCGTGAAGAACTTCGCCAAGTACGAGGGCAACGAGCACGGCAAGGCTCTGGTCTCCGCAGGCCCCCAGCTGTAAGCTGAAACCCGCATTTTTCTTCTGAACTCCATATAAAATAAGCGCCCGCCCCGTGGTTCTGCTCGAACCATAGGGCGGGCGCTTTGCTGTACGGCCTGTGCATGAAAATTGCGATAGTATCGTCCCCGCATTGCATTCTTTGTGCTGGAATGATACAATAGCAGCAGCAAACCATCGCCGCCGGACGTTTTTCCGGCAAATGACAGAAAGAGGGCTTTTGTTATGAGTATGAACACAGTTCCCGAGCGTCTGGCCGCGCTGCGTGCCGCTATGAAGGCAAACGGCGTAGACGTCTATCTGATCCCGGTGGGCGATCCGCATTCCAGCGAGTATCTGCCCGACCACTACACCTCCCTGACCTACTTCTCCGGCTTCCACGGCGAAAACTCCAACTTTGTGGTCACCATGACCGAGAGCGCCGTCTGGGCAGACGGCCGGTACTTTGTGCAGGCGGAAAAGGAGATCGCCGGTACGGAGATCCAGCTGATGCGCATGGGCGAGCCGGGCGTGCCCACCGCTGAGGAATACTGCGGCAAGGTGCTGCCCGAGGGCGGCACGCTGGGCCTGTGCGGCCTGACCGCCAACTGTGCACTGGTCAACAACCTGAAAAAGGAGCTGGAACCCAAGCACGGCAGCATCAAGACCCTGTTCTTGGAGGACGAGCTGTGGGTGGAGGGACGTCCTGCCCGCCCGGCTACTCCGGCATGGATCCTGCCCAAGGAATACGCTGGCTTCTCCCCGGCAGAAAAGCTGGAGCAGCTGCGCGCAAAGCTGAAGGAGCTGGGCTGCACCGCCCAGCTGGTGGGCAAGCTGGATAATCTGGCATGGCTTTTGAACCTGCGCGCCATGGATATCGAGTGCACCCCCTACGCCATGGCCTACTGCTATGTTACCCCCAGCCGCGCCGTGCTGTTCATCGATCAGGCGCGGGTCACCCCGGAGGCCAAGGCAGAGCTGGAAGCCAACGGCGTAACGCTGGCCGACTACGACAGCATTCTGGACGGGATGGCCGCCGAGACCGAGCCCCAGACTGTGCTGGCGGAGAGCGCTACCGTGAACTACGCCGTGTATCAGGTGCTGGAAAACAACCCCGCCCTGACCGTGAAGGACGCCGCCGACCCGTTGCTTGCCATGAAGGGCGTGAAGAACGAGGTGGAGCTGGCACACCTGCGCGAGTGCCATCTGCGGGACGCCGTTGCCATGGTACGGTTCCAGATCGAGCTGGAAAACCGTCTGGCTGCCGGAGAAACGCTGACCGAGCTGACCGTGGACGAGATCCTGCATAAGTACCGCAGCGCAAACGACAAGTTCCTTGTGGAAAGCTTTGGCACCATTGCAGCCTACGGCGGCAACGCAGCCATGATGCACTACCACGCTACCCCGGAGGATCACGCCGTTTTGCAGCGCAAGGGCTTTTTGCTGGTGGACAGCGGCGCAACCTACATGGACGGTACCACTGACATCACCCGCACCTACCCGCTGGGCGAACTGACCGAGGACGAGCGGCTGTTCTACACCTGGACGCTGCAGTGCCACATCGACATTGCCAAGGCCGTCTGGCTGGATTACTGCGACTGCCACATGCTGGACACCATCGCCCGCGAGCCGCTGTGGCGTCACCTCATCAACTACCGCTGCGGCACCGGCCACAGCGTCAGCTTTGTGGGCAACGTCCATGAGGGTCCCCACGCTTTGAACGGGCGCAACACCACCCTCATGCGCCCGGGCATGATCGTCACCGACGAGCCCGGCGTGTATGAAGCCGGCGAGGTGGGCATCCGCATCGAGAACGAGATCGAGTGCTACCACAAGGCCGACAACCAGTACGGCACCTTCCTTGCCTTCCGTCCCCTCACCTTTGTGCCCATTGCCACCTCTCCCATCGTGCCCGGCGTGCTGGACAAGGAGCAGATCGCATGGCTGAACGACTACCACCGCAAGGTGTTCGAGCAGCTGGCACCCCGCCTGACCGAGGACGAGCGCGCATGGCTGGCCGAGAAGTGCGCCGCCATCGGCTGCTAATGCTAAAAAGAACAAAAGTCAGCTGCCGCTTGCCGTCCTGACTCTTGCCGTAAAAATGCAATTCCGGGCAGACTGCAGTCTGCCCGGAATTGCTTGATTTAAGATAATTTTTCCGCAAAGGAAACCAAACCATGATCTTTCACATTGCGATCTGCAGCCCGGACGGGGCGCTGCGCAGCCGGCTGGAGCACCAGTGCATGGAGTTCTTTGCCCGGCGGGAGGACGCCTGCATCGTGGAGCAGCTGCAAAGCCCGGAAGCGCTTTTGCAGCAGGATGCCGCCGGGCTGCGGTACGAGCTGTACCTCATCGAGCTTGCGGCGGTAGCCCGGCCCGAAGGGCTTGCGGCGGCGGCAGAGCTGCGCCGCCGGGGCCGCCGCGCGCCGCTGGCCTTTGTGGCACGCACCCCGGCCCACGCATACAGCGCCTACCGGGTGGACGCCATGCAGTATTTGCTGCAGCCGGTACACCAGCCGGAAGTTTCTGCCCTGCTCAAGCGGGCGGTGGAGCCGGAATACGGCCCCACCCTTACCGTGACCACCGCAGACGGCGTGCGGGCGCTGGCCTATGCCGAAATTGAATATCTGGAATGCACCCACCACATCGTGCACTTCCACCTGACCACCGGGGAGGATGTGGCCTCCCTCTCGCTGCGGGTGCCCTTTTCCACCGTGGCGCAGCCGCTGCTTGCGGACGGCCGCTTTGTGCAGCCGCACCGCTCCTATGTGGTCAATCTGGAAGCAGTACAGCTGCTGTCCCCCGGCGAGGTACGGATGCGCAGCGGGGCGCGCATCCCCATTCCCCGCGGGCGGGAAGCCGCCGTCCGGGAGGCTTTTTGCGCCCGGATAGGGTAAAAAGTAAAAAGTCGCTGCACATTCGTGCGGCGGCTTTTGTTTTACGGGAAATTGCCGGAACGATTACTTGGACTGCGTTCTGCGCTTCAGCAGGGTCTGAGCCAGTCCGGCGGGCATAGTGCGCTCCGGCTGGGCAACAAAGGTGTAGAACACCAACAGCTGTCCGCTCCGGGAAAATTCCAGCTCGGCCAGAAGCCGCTTGTAATAGGGGAACATCTGCAAGCGGCTGCTCACGACCATGAAAAAATCCACATTGGTGTGCAGCAGGCTCTGAGGGTTCTGGATGTAGTAATAACCCGGGTCGGCAAGGGAGGTGTACACCTTTGCCAGCCGGAAATACCGCACGTTGAACAGCTGATCCTCGTTGTAGACTTCGCGGGTGAACCAGAGGTCTGCGTCCGTCAGCAGGCTGCGGCGGTACAGCTTATTCCACACCACGTTGAAATAGAAGGAGGAGGGCTTTTTCATGTATTTCTGCATAAACTCCTTCTGGCCGTAGTTCCCGGCGGGCAGAAAGCTGTAAACGTCCACCTCCGGCTCGGCGGTGTCGGTCTGTACGCCCAGCTGCGCCAGCAGCTTTTCGGTGCGCTGGCCGCTTTTGCTGGAAGCCAGCGGGATCACCATCCAATAGGGTGCAATGACCAGATCGGCATGGTTCTTCTCGGCGGCTTCCACCATGCGGGCAGTAAAGGTGGGTTCGATATAATCATCGCTGTCCACGAACTGCAAATACTTGCCGTGGGCAACACGCATCCCGGCGTTGCGGGCAAGGGAAAGCCCCTCGTTCTCCTTGCTGATGACCACCACGCGGGGGTCTTTTGCCCGGAACTGCTCACAGATGGCAAGGCTGCCATCCGGGGAGCCATCGTTCACCACGATGATCTCAAGGTTCTGGTAGCTCTGGCCGCAGATGCTTTCCAGACAGCGGGCAAGGGTCTTTTCTACCTTGTAAACGGGCACGATCACGCTGACGAGCGGGGTGTTCATGGGATTCCTCCTTCACAGATTTACTCCGTCCTGAGCTTCTGTTTTTTCTTGGCGGTGGTCTTTCGTCCGCTGCGCTCGGCGGCAAGCTCCGCTTCCTCGTCGCTGCCGGCAAAAAAGGCATACCAGTACTCTGCCGCGTCGCTCAATGCTTTCTGGATGCTGAGGGTGGGGCTTACGCTTTCCGCCAGCCCCACCAGCGAGGCGTGCAGCTGGGTCTGTACCTCTTCGTAAAGGCCCAGTTTCGTGTAGAGCGCCTTGTAGTAGTCTATCATTTGCAGACGGTTCTGCATGATGGTGGACAGATTGATCTGGGTGTGGCAGATGCTCTGCGGGTTCTGGACATAGTAATAGCCCGGCTCTTCCAGCGAGACCACCCGCTCCACAAATTCCAGATACCGGATGTTGAACTGCTGATCTTCGGCGTGGATCATCTCGTTGGTAAACTCCAGCCCGTGGGCGTTCAGCACATCCCGGCGGTAGAGCTTGTTCCACACCACATTATAGAAAAAGGTCACGGGCTTTTCCATCAGGTGCAGCGCGTAGCTTTTCTGGTCGTAGACACCGGCGGGCAGAAAACCGTATTCCCGGTACTCCACCTCCGGCTTTTTCCGGCGCAGCTTCTTTTTGGCGATATCTTCCGGGTTGCCAGCCTTGGCCTTTTCCCGCAGCTGTTCCTTCTGGATATCCCGGGGGATCTCCATCCAGTAGGGCGAGATGACCAGCGTGGCATCGTGCTGCTCGGCGGCAGTTACCATACGCTGGGTGAAATCCGGGGCAAGGTGGTCATCGCTGTCTACGAACTGCAAATATTTGCCCTGTGCCAGCCGCATTCCCACATTGCGGGTGATGGAAAGACCTTCGTTTTCCTTGTCCACCACCGTCACACGGGGGTCTTTGGCACAAAACTGATTGCAGATCGTAAGGCTGTCATCCTTAGAGCCATCGTTCAGCACGATGATCTCCAGCTCTTGATAGGTCTGGCCGCAAATACTTTCCAGACAGCGGGCAACACTATTCTGCGCATTATACACAGGCACGATAATGCTGACGAGCGGGTTTGTCATGACAGGGATCTCCTTTTGACGATAAGGTTTGAGGGATTTTTCACTTCACCAAAGCACGTCTTTGTAAAAGAGACGTAATTATTTATATTATCATACTCCTATGGCACGCAAAATGCAAGAGGATGGGCGTTTTATCCATCCGGGCGCAGGCAGTTTATACCTGCGCCCAGTCCAGTGCGGTCCAGTCCGGCAAAAACTGATTGCATATCCGGCGCAAAGCGGGGGCGTCAGCGGCACTGGTGGTGTCCTGAATGCCCACCAGATAGAAGCCGGCGTCATGGGCGGTCTGGGCGGCGTAGAGGGCGTCCTCGCACACGGCGCACCCGGCAGGGCTTGTGCCGCCAAGGCGGTGCAGCGCCTCCATAAAGGGGGCGGGGCTGCTCTTGCTCATGGCACCCCGCGCCTCGATGTAGAAATCAAAGTATTCGTCGATGCCAAGGCGGGTCAGCACGGTGCGGCACTGGCTGCTCCATGTGTTGGAGCAAACGCACATCCGTGCGCCCTCGGCCCGCAGCCGGGCAAGGGCGTCCCGCACGCCGGGCTTCAGTTCCACCTTCTCGTACAACTGGGCGATCACCTCGCGCATCACGTCCAGATAGCCGTTCCTGTCCAGCGGCAGCGCATACTCCCGGATGAGGTACTGTGCGCCGTCCTCCATGCCCATGGTCAGCAGGGTCTCGTGCAGGTCTGCCTTCGGGGTGCGGCCAAAGCGCGCCAGCAGCGCCTCCGGGGCACCCTCCCATACCACCACCATGCTGTCGGTCAGGGTGCCGTCCATATCAAAGATCCATTGTTTGCAGTGCATACGTTCCTCCTGTTGTGCGTCCCTTTGGGCTGCATCTATACTTATCTCCGGCTAGTATAGCACGAAACTTTCACAGGAAAAAGGCATGATCTCTGAAAATTCGGGAGAATTTTATCCGAAAGTATGGTATAATTATAACAATTTTAGAAAATACCGGGAACGTGCACGGGAGGGCTGGATATGGAACGCAGAGAACCCACGCAAAAGGCGCTGGTGCTGGCAGGCGGCGGTGCGCGCGGCAGCTATCAGGTAGGCGTCTGGCGGGCTTTGATGGAACTGGACTGGCACCCGCAGATCATCACCGGCACCAGCGTGGGCGGGCTGAACGGCGCCATGTTCGTGCTGGATCTGTACGAGACTGCCCGGGATATGTGGCTGACCATCCGCAGCCGGGATGTGATGGAGCTGCCGGAGGAAAATGCAGACCTTTCCGCCCTGCATCAGTTTCTGCGCCGGGTGGTAAAGGAAGGCGGCATGGACGTGACCCCGCTGGAGGAGATCGTGGAGCGGGTGCTGGACGAGGACGCGCTGCGGGCAGCGCCCATCCGGTTCGGCATCGTGACGGTGGAGCAGCGGGGGCTGCGCCCCCGGGAACTGACGCTGGAGGATATCCCTGCCGGGCAGGTGCGGGACTACCTGATGGCCTCGGCGGCCTGCTTCCCTGCCCTGCGGGCGCGGCAGATCGACGGGGTAAAGTTTCTGGACGGCGGGTACAGCGATAATATGCCCACCGGCCTTGCCAAGACCATGGGCGCAGAGGAGCTGGTCTGTGTGGACCTTGAGGGCGTGGGCATCACCCGCCCCAACCTGACCGGACTGCCCACCACCATGATCCGCAGCTACTGGGAGCTGGGCGATATCCTGCACTTCGACCCCGACACCGCCAAGCGCAACATGGAGCTTGGCTATTACGACACCCTGCGCGCCTTTGGCCGCATCCGGGGCTGTGCCTACGCGGTGGACAGCGGTGCGGACAGCAGCGCCGATGCCGAAGCCTTCCGCGCAGCCTTTGACGCAGTGCAGAAGGAGGTGCGGGAGAAGTACCCTGTCACCCTGACCGCCGATGCCGCTTTACTGCTGGCACGGATGAAGGACGCCCAGCTTGCCCCGCTGGAAGCCGCCGCCGAGGACGCCGGGGTGGACCCGACCCATTTCTACACCACCCGGACGCTGGCCCAGGCGTTTCTGGCGGCGTGCGATAAAGACCGCATGGAAAGCTTTGCCCCGCTGTTTACGGGCAGCAGCACCGCCGGGCAGGCGGCACTGGCCGCTTTGCTGCCCAATACATTCTTACAGGCGCTGGTGTGGCGCACTTTGACCGCATCGGCTTTGCCGGAGGTGACAGAAGATGAAGGTTTATAAAGGCGTATCCGCTTCCCCGGGGTTGGTGCTGGGACAGGTGAGCCGACTGGAACATCATGTGGAGACCTTCAGCCACGGCCCTTTCAACCCGGAGCGGGAGCTGCGGCTGCTGGCAAACGCCGTGCACACGGCGCAGAATGAGCTGGACTCCATGGCGGAGCGCGCCGCCCCCACCGAGCAGGCCATCTTTTTGTTCCAGAGCATGATGCTGGACGACGAGGGCATGATGAACGAGGTGCGCTTTTGCATCAATGCGGGCATCAGCGCTTCGGCGGCGATGCATCAGGTGGGGCAGCGCTACGCCGACCAGCTTGCCAACATGAAGGATAACCCCTATATGCAGCTGCGCAGCGTGGATATTCTGGACGCCACCCGCCGGGTGATCAACATCCTGACCAACCGCCCCCGGGTGTGGCTGGCGCTGGATCATCCGGTGATCCTTGCCGCCGACCGGCTGATGCCCACCGACCTGTTCAGCGTGCCCTCCGGCATGATCCTGGGCGTCATCACCGCAGAGGGCAGCGGCCAGAGCCATGCCGCCATCATTGCCCGGGCAATGAACATCCCGGGCATCGTGCAGGTGGGCAAGGATTTTCTGGACGACTGCGACGGCCGCACCGTCATTCTGGACGCAACCAACGGCAACTGCATCCTTGACCCGGATGCCGTCGCCCGCCAGCAGGCGGAAGCCAGCATCTGCCAGCTCCAGCGCGAGGACGCGGAGATGAAGCAGCTGCACAGCCTGCCGGACGAGACGCGGGACGGCGAACCCTTTGAGCTGCTGGCCAACTGCTTCGGCCCGGAGGATATCGACACCGCCATGCAGTCCGGTGCCAAGGGCGTTGGGCTGCTGCGCAGCGGCTACATGATGCTGCCCGGGCGCATTCTGGACGAGCAGGAGCAGTATTTCTTCTATTGCTCCTGTCTGGCAGCCGCAAACGGCTGCCCGGTGACCGTGCGCACCTTCGACTTTGGCTCCGACCGCACCGTGGCCGACGCCAATCAGGGGCCGCAGTCCTCCAAGCTCGGCCTGCGCGGCATCCGCAACAGCCTGCGCCAGCCCCAGCAGTTCCAGACCCAGATCTGCGCTTTGCTGCGCGCCGCCGCCCGGGGGCCGCTGCGGGTGATGTTCCCCATGGTGACCGATGTAGAGGACTGGGACGCTGCCATGAGCATTGTGGAGCACTGCCGCCAGAGCCTGCGGGAGCGGGGCGTGCCCTTTAACGAAAACACTCCGTTCGGCGTGATGCTGAGCATCCCCGCCGCCTGCCTGACCGTGGAGGACTTTGTAGCCCACGGCTGCGATTTTCTTGTCATCGGCACCAACGACCTGACCCAGTACACCCACGCCGCCGACCGGGAGCTTGCCAGCGCGGAGCACTACTACCGCCCCGCCAGCCCAGCCATGAAAAAGCTGATCACCATGGTGATGGATGCCGCCAGTGCGCACCACATCCCTGTGACCATCTGCGGCCTTGCCGTGGGCAACCCCGCCAACACGGCGCAGTACCTGCACCTTGGTCTGCGCAGCTTCTCGGTAAGCCCGCAGAATCTGCTCAAGACAAAGCAAGCCCTGCTGGACACCGATGCCCACCCGGATGCAGGGGAAAATAACTGAGAAAGCTTTACGAAACGTAATATAACGCAAAATAATAAGAGGCTGTTGCACAAACCTTTGTGCAGCAGCCTCTTGCTTATAGCTCCTCCTGCCGGGTGTAGGGTTCCATACCGTGGTCGGCAGGGTCGTAGTATTCCAGCACGGTGATGTAGTTTTCCATAAAGTGGCACATCACAGTCTTTAACATACCGCTCAGCTGCCCCTTTACCGTAATGGTGGACAGAGCAAAGTTTGCCACCATCTGTACGGTATCCGGCTGCAATTCAAAGCACAGACCGACCGCCAGCATAGGGATGACGATCTGCTGCGCCTGCAGCGGCACCGTGCTGCCCAGCTTTTCCAGCACCGGGCGGCTCAGCGCCGAAGCCGCTTGTACGCAGCGCTCCACCTTTTCCTGTGGGAAGCGCTGCATCAGCTCCATGCTGCGCAGCTGTGCCACCACGGCGGCATCGTCCCGTATGATGCCCCGGGTCACTTCTTCCTCCGTGCGGGTGTTGGCGCATTGCAGCATACAGCGCATGGCGTCCTCGTAGTCCTCGTAGTAGGTCTGACGGTCGCAGAACAGGTCCAGCATGGAGCGCAGCACGGCATCGGTCTCCTCGGAGACAGCCAGCCGCCCGAAGTCCATCGGCGTGCCCTCCATCCGTGCACTGCGGTCGTTCAGTGCCTCCAGCTCCTCCGGGATGACCGTGGAGGGCAGAAAGCGGTCGTTGCCGTTGCGGTAGAAGCGCCACTCTGCGGGCAGAACCCGGGGAATCACGTCACCGCTGGAAACGATATTGAAAATGTTGCTGGTGCCCCAGTCCTTTTTCAGCCTGCCGTCTGCCGCGTGGTTGTTGTCAAAATCCTGCTGAAATTCGTGGCAGTCTGCCGCCGTCAGGGCTGCTGGGGCGGCAAAGGTATAGACGTAGGTGTTTTTCTTTTCCAGCTGCGGCAGCACGGCAGGCAGGCGCGCTGCCACAAGGTTGGTCACGCCGCCGCCCCGGCTGTAGCCGCCCATCCAGAGCTTTAAAGTGCCCAGCGGCTGACGCTTTGCCGATGCCTGAACGTATCCGCGTATTTTCTCAACCAGCTGCCGCGCCGCCGTCACAAAGCCGGTGTGGGCGCTGCCGGGCCCTGCATGAAGGTTGCCGGACCACTCGGCTCCATAGCCGGAGCCGCGCAGGAATGCCCCGATGATGGTCACCTGTCTGCCGCCGCGCACCAGCGTTTTGCGGGCGATGGCACAGGCCACAGTGTCCGGGGTGTCGTTCAGGCTGTGGGTATAGTTGAACAGTTCCACCTCCGTAAAGCCCAGCTTTGCAAAGGCGTCCCGGATATGGTCGGCGCGGCCGACCTCGCCTTCCATCCAATAGCGCTGGTCGCTCTCCCATGGACAGTCAGTGGCGATCGCCATGCCCAAGGTGGCCAGCGCCAGCTGGTTGTCGTACTCCGTGGCAGGGTGGTCGAACAGGCTGTCGCTGTAATAGTAATCGTGCCGCAGGTCGGCGTTGTTGCGGTCGCTGCGGTACCACAGGGTATAGTAGTCGTCCGGCACAGCCCGGCCGACCAGCGCCGTAGCCGCCCCGGCCTGCGGCAGCGCCGCAGCAGGGGCAAGCGCTCCCGCTGCAAGGGTCACCGCAAGACCCTTACAAAAATCCCGTCGTTTCATGATTTCGTCCCCTCACATCCGCTTCTGCGGCCTGTACGCCGCAGGCTTTTTTATAGTATAATCCTTTTTGCCGCCAGATGCAATTTTTACTTGCGGCAGTCAACAAAAACCGGGAAGCTCCGCAGAACTTCCCGGTTGACAGATACAAGAATATTCTTTATTACAGCGAAAGATCCAGCTCGTGGCAGTACTCCACGATGTGGTGGAACATCTGCTCCACGGCGGGAGCCATAGAGGTCGGGCGCTGCACGGCCAAGCCCACCACGCGGTACTCCTCCGGCTCGATGGGGTACACCTTGACGGCGGCTTTGCAGTCTCGCAGCAGCATTTGGGGCATGATGGAGATGCCAAGCCCGGCCTCCACCATGGCAATGTTGGACTGGTCGTCGATGACGTGGCAGCGGCGCTCGGTGCCGATCTTGTATTTCTTGAGGAACTGGCGCATCTCGGCGTCGGTGGCGTCGCACTGCACCACAAAGCTCTGGCCGTTCATCAGCGCCGGGGTCATTACGCCGTCCTGCGGCTCCGGCCAGTCCTGCGGCACAATGCACAGCAGCGGCTCCCGGAACAGCTCGGTGAGGTTGAACTCCTCCCGGCAGGTAGAGGACAGGAAGGCGATGTCCACCTGACCGGTGCGCAGCCATTCCTTGACATCATCGTAGGTGCCCTGATATACTTCGATCTCGATCTGCGGATAATGCGCCGCAAAGCTTTTCAGCAGCCCGGGCAGCAGCGAAGCGCACACCGAGTTGAATACACCCAGCTTTACCTTGCCCTTTTCCAAGCCGTTCAGGCGGGCGATGCTCTGCTTCAGCGCCTCGTCACTGTTCAGCACATCGCGGATAGAGGGATACAGGGAAGCGCCGTAACTGGTCATGGATACGCCGTTTTTACCGCGGTTGAACAGGGCAAAGCCCAGTTCCTCCTCCATTACGGCAATGGCGTGACTGATAGCCGAGGGGGTCAGGTGCAGCTGCTGTGCCGCCTTGTTAAAGCTGCCCTGCCGGGCCACGGCATCAAAAATTTCGTAGGAAAAAAGCGTCATGCCCAAAGCCTCCTTCCGTCTTTACTGGTTCGGAGACGCCTGATTCTCTGTGAATCTTTTTCATCTTTCATTTGAGATAGTTCAATTATCTTCTTGATTGTACTATCCCGCGCCTTTTCTGTCAAGCATTTTGCCCCGATTTTTGCACGTTCTGTGCAGATTTTGCCGCGATTTTTGCAGGAAATGCCGCCTTTCCTCCGTTATAGTTCCTGTAACGATTTTTAACGACCTGAATGAGGTATTTTTTATGACCGCACTATCCCCGCGCCGCACCTTCAGCGGCACTGCTCTTAAAACCATTGCCTGCATTACCATGCTGGTGGACCACATCGGCGCGTCCTGCATCGAGGCGGGCATCCTTACGCCCGGGCTGGACGCCGGCACCCTCTCGCAGGACACCCTTTCCGCCTATCCGCTGTACCGGCTGGACATGGTGCTGCGCTTCACCGGGCGGCTGGCCTTTCCGCTGTTCTGTTTTCTGCTGGTGGAGGGCTTTGTGCACACCCACAACGTCAAAGGCTACCTTGGGCGGCTGGTGCTGTTCGGCCTTTTGAGCGAGGTACCCTTTGACCTTGCGTTCTTCCGCACCCCCTTTTTCCCGGGCGCGCAGAACGTTTACTGGACGCTGGCACTGGGCGTGCTGGCCATGGCAGGGCTCAAGCGCTTTGAAAAGGAAAACGGCCTGCCCGGCTGGCAGGGGCTTGTGTGGGCAGTGGGCTGCGCCGCGCTGGCGCTGGCTGCCAATACCGACTACAACGCCAGCGGCGTGATCATCATCTGCGCGCTGTACCTCACCCGCACAAACCGCAAGCGGCAGTGCCTTGCGGGCGCGCTGCTGTTCTTGTTCGAGCTTACCGCCCCGCTGGCCTTTGTGCTGGTCTGGTTCTATAACGGGCAGCGCGGCGCGTGCAGTCCGCTGCAGAAAAAGGCCTTTTACTGGTTCTACCCGGTGCACCTGCTGGTGCTGGCAGGTATTACGAACCTGCTGCTTTGAATTTACCGATAAATAGCGCAATGCCGGACAGTCTGCGGGCTGTCCGGCATTGTATTTTTTTATGGAAGGGTCGTAATGGGAAACGGCATTTGCAGCGTTGCTGCTATGGCAGCTTTCTGCTTGCCTTTAGCGGGCAAGGACGCTCCGCTGGGCCAGAGGTAGGGAGGGGTGTTCCGATTCCCCCCTCCCTACCTCTGGACTCCACCCACCCCGCAACGGGTCAAGGGCTGCACGCCCTTGACAATCCTAAAGAAGAAGTCGAAGCACAAAAAAGCTAGCGCTGCGCCAGTCGGCGCTATCGCTTTAACGCTTTTTTCGCTTCTCCATTGATAGCCCCTCAGTCGCTGCGCGACAGCTCCCCCGAGGGGGAGCAAGCACGCCCGCAAGCCTAATGGTTTAGCCGGAAACCTTCCCACCATGCCAAAGGCTCCCTCCCAGAGGGAGCTGGCAAAACCGTCAGGTTTTGACTGCGGGAGTCAGGCCGAAGGGGGCGCAAAAAGGAAAATCCCCCGCAGTTTTCATGAAACTACGAGGGATTTTCTTGGCGGAGTAGGAGGGATTTGAACCCTCGCGCCGTTGTTTAGACGACCTACGCCCTTAGCAGGGGCGCCTCTTCGGCCTCTTGAGTACTACTCCAGAGCAAAGTGCATTACACTTATTCAATAAAAAATGGCGGAGAGAGTGGGATTCGAACCCACGGTACGTTGCCGTACGGCAGTTTTCAAGACTGCTTCCTTAAACCACTCGGACATCTCTCCTTGTGGACACTCGCGTTACGCCGTGTCGAATGCCTATTTACTTTACCAGATTTACGCTGTTCTGTCAAGCCCTTATGCAAATTTTTTCTTTTTTCTGTACGGCGGCTGTACAACGGGCGCATTTATCACAACCTTTATTCGAAGTTTTTTTGGAATTTCTCTTTACAGAAACACCTTTTTGTTGTATAATAAAACCAACATAAACCACCCATCGGGAAAAGGAGCATCATCATGTCGTTTTCAGAGCTATTGAAGCAGTGCCGCAAAAAGCAGGGCGTCAGCCAAGCGGAGCTTGCCTCCAGACTGGGGGTCACACAGCAGGCTGTCGGCAAGTGGGAAAGCGGCAAGTCCTCCCCCGACCCCTCCACCGTGGCCCGCATTGCGGAGCTGTTGAACACCACGGCGGACTATCTGCTGGGGTTGTACCGCCCGGTCAGCAATGTTTCTGCCCCCGAGGAGCGCTTTTTCGGCAGCTATACCGAGAGCCTGATCCCGGTCATCGGCACGGTGAAGGCCGGTTACGGCGCACTGGCCTTTGAGGAGGACTACGGGCAGGAGTACGCCCGGGTGAAAGACCCCGCCAACTATTTTTATCTGGTGGTGCGCGGCGACAGCATGGAGCCCCGCATTCAGGACGGTGACCTTGCGCTGGTGCACAAGCAGGACACGCTGGAAAACGGCGATCTGGGCGTGCTGATCTACGGCGACGAGGGCGAGGGCACCCTGAAGCGCTACATCCAGCGCGGCAACTGCGTGGTGCTGCAGCCCTTCAACCCCGCCTATCATGAAATGGTCATCAAGGGCGAGGAGCTGAACCACCTGCACATTGCAGGCCGCGTGGTGGAGACCAAGGCCAAGTGGTAAGCTGAACGCTCTCCCCTATTTTTCATAAAGCCATCTGCTGTTTTGCGCATGGCTTTATTTTTTGACCCTTTTTCCGGTATTATCCCCTTTGGAGGTGCATTCTGCATGGAACAGACCCTGATGGATAAGCTGACCATTCTGGCCGACAGCGCCAAATATGACGTTGCCTGCACCTCCAGTGGGGCGTCCCGCACCGCGCGCCCGGGCACGATGGGCAGCTGCTATGCCCCGGGCTGCTGCCACGCCTTTACCGCCGATGGCCGCTGCGTCAGCCTGCTCAAGGTGCTGATGACCAACTGCTGCTCCTTCGACTGCGGCTATTGCGTCAACCGCCGCTCCAACGATATTCCCCGCGCCACCTTTGCGCCCCGGGAGCTGGCAGAGCTGACCATGGAGTTCTACCGCCGCAACTACATCGAGGGGCTGTTTTTGTCCAGTGCGGTGCTGGGCACCCCGGACTACACCACCGAGCGGATGCTGGCGGTGCTGCGGCTGCTGCGGGGCGAATACCGCTTTGGGGGCTACATCCACGCCAAGGCCATTCCGGGCACAAGCCCGGAACTTTTGCAGCAGCTGGGGTATCTGGCCGACCGCCTGAGCGTGAACGTGGAGCTGCCCAGCGAGCGCAGCCTGAACCTGCTGGCCCCGGACAAAGGGCGGCACTCCATCTTTCGTCCCATGAAGCAGATCGCAGTGTCCGGCGCTGCCAGCCGGGAGGAGCTTACCCTCTACCGCCACGCGCCCAAATTCGCCCCCGCCGGGCAGAGCACCCAGATGATCGTGGGCGCTTCGCCGGAGACGGACTACCACATCTTAAAACTGACTGAGGGAATGTACCACAAATACGGGCTGAAACGGGTGTTTTACTCCGCCTACATCCCGGTGGCCGAGGACACCCGCCTGCCCGCGCTGGACACCAAGCCGCCCCTTCTGCGGGAGCACCGGCTGTATCAGGCCGACTGGCTGCTGCGGTTCTACCAGTTCGAAGCGGACGAGATTTTAGATAAAGATAACCCCAACTTCAACCCCTATCTGGACCCCAAATGCAACTGGGCGGTGCAGCACTATGGGCTGTTCCCGGTGGACGTGAACCGCGCCCCCTTCGAGATGCTGCTGCGGGTGCCGGGCATCGGCCCAAAAAGCGCCCGGCGCATCTGGCGCGCCCGCAAGCAGGCGGCGCTGGGTCTGGACGAGCTCAAGCGCATGGGCGTGGTGCTCAAGCGGGCGCAGTACTTCATCACCTGCCGGGGCTTTTCCGGGGCGCACCCGGGGCGCGGCACTGCCGGGCGGGAGCGCATTACCCGGGCGCTCATCGACCCCAACGTATTCAGCGGCAGCTGCGAGCAGCTGAGCCTGTTCAGCCCGCCCGCCGTGGACAACCTCATCGGGCAGGGCGTGCCGCCCCGGGCGGCTGTCCGCATGGTAAGGGAGGAGGCGGTGCAATGTCTTGCCAAGGCGCTGTAAGCCCCAAGGGGGCACGCAAGCTGCACGATGCCGACGTGGTCTACCTGTACGACGGCAGCTTTGAGGGCTTTTTGTGCTGCGTGTACGAAAGCTTTGCGCAGCACGAGCTTCCCTTTGCGGTGTGGACGCCCCAGCGGGAGACTGCCACCCTTTACCCGGTCAAGGACATTGCCACCGACCCCGCCGTTGCCCGGCGGGTGTTCGCCAGCTTTGGCAAAAAGCTGGGCGCAGAGACCGAGTACCTCGTCAGCCGGGATTTTCTCTCCGGGCAGGAGGACAAGGAGTTGCTTTTGCTCCGGTTTCTGCATCTGGCCTTTGCGCTGGGCCCGGGCACGGTCAAGCGGGAGGGACACCCGGTGGTCGCGCCCCTCTACGCCATGAAAAAAAGTCTGGACTGGGAGGTAGACAAGTTTCAGGGCTTTGTGCGGTTCGAGGAGCACGATGGCATGCTGGGCGCGGTCATCCACCCAAAAAATTATATCCTCCCCCTGCTGCGCCCGCACTTCTGCGGACGCTTCCCGGAGGAGGATTTCATGATCTACGATGCCGTCCATCAGGCGGTGCTGCTGCACGAGGGGCGCAGCACCCGGCTGATGGAGTTGGCAGCGCCCTTGGAGCTGCCGCCGCCCAGCGCGCGGGAGCAGCAGTTTCAGGCGCTGTGGACGCAGTTCTACAAAACGCTGGAGATCAAAGCGCGCCACAATGAAAAAGGCCGCATGACCCATTGCCCCAAACGCTTCTGGGCGGATATGGTGGAGATGCAGGGGGAGTTGTAATTATTTTTCCTGTGCTTCCAGTGCGCTTTCCACGCCCTTGAGCAGATCCTCTGCCGGGATGCCGTACAGCCTTGCCAGTGCCATCAGGTTGGAGGTGTTCGGCTCCGAGGTGCCGTTCTCCCACTTGGACACCGCCTGACGGCTTACGCCGATAGTCTCAGCCACAAACTCCTGCGTCATCTTGCAGCGGGTGCGGTTCTCCTTGAGCATCTCGGAAAGCGACTTGCGCACGATCTTGACTTCCTCCGTGAGTTTGGGCGGCTTTTCCAGATTGCGGGCAATGCGCCAGAGCAGATAGAGTGCAGCCACGATGGCCACCGGCAGCAGCAGCCGCACGAGCATCGTCGCGATGCTCACCGTCTGGAGCGCTCTGAAAAATAGGTTGGTCAGAAAATCACTTTTCATATTCGTTTCCTCCTTTGGAAGCTTTCTCTTGTGGTTTTTTGTGGCACGATTCTAGCACAAAAGCCCGGTTGCGTCCACCAACCAGAGCGCAAACTCCGGTTGCGGCGCGCATTTTTAGCCTATTGGGGCAGATAATTCACAAAAACGTTGCATCTGCATCGTTGCAACGGGCAAAACCTATGGTATACTATAAGGGATATCCGGGTAGGTATTTCTGCCCCCCAACACCCCCGCTGCGGGGTCAACACAAAAGGAGTATTGTAGCGTTATGGTTCGCATTACTATGGAAGACGGCGGCATCATCGACATCGAGCTGAACGAGGAAGTTGCCCCCATCACCTGTGAGAATTTTAAAAAGCTGGTCAAGGAAGGCTTTTACAACGGCCTGACCTTCCACCGTGTTATCCCCGGCTTTATGATCCAGGGCGGCTGCCCGCTGGGCACCGGCACCGGCGGCCCGGGCTGGAACATCAAGGGCGAGTTTGCCGCTAACGGCGTCAACAACCCCCTCAAGCACACCCGCGGCGTGATCAGCATGGCCCGCAGCATGAACCCCAACAGCGCAGGCAGCCAGTTCTTCATCATGCACAAGGATGCACCCCATCTGGACGGCCAGTACGCCGCCTTTGGCAAGGTGGTTGCCGGCATGGACGTTGTGGATAAGATCGCTGCTGTCCGCACCGACTGGAACGACAAGCCCACCACCCCGGTCAAGATGAAGACCGTGGAGCTCATCGAGGGCTAAAATTTGATAATAAAAAATCCCGACACCTTGCGGTGCCGGGATTTTTTATTATAGATAGCTTTTAGCAGCCTTCTTTTTCAGCCAGCTTGCGGCCCATGAGCACGCCCATGACCGAAGCCATCATCAGCCCGCGCGTCCAGCCGGAGGAGTCGCCCAGACAGTGCAGACCCTGAATGTTGGTGTCGAGGTTCTCGTCCATCTTCACCTTGTTGGAGTAGAACTTCAGCTCCGGGCTGTACAGCAGGGTCTCGTTGGCGGCAAAGCCGGGCACGACCATGTCCAGCATCTTGATGAACTCGATGATGTTGGTCATGGCGCGGTAGGGCATGGCGGCGGTGATATCACCGGCTACGGCATCCTTCAACGTGGGCTTCACGTTGGACTGTGCCAGCTCCTTCTGCCATGTGCGCTTGCCGTCCAGAATATCGCCGTAGCGCTGCACCATGATGTGGCCTGCGCCCAGCATATTGGTCAGCTCGCCCACCTTCTGTGCATAGGCGATGGGCTGGTTGAAGGGCTCGGTAAAGTTGTGGGACACCAGAATGGCAAGGTTGGTGTTCGGGCTCTTCTTTTCCTTAAAGCTGTGTCCGTTGACCACCGCAAGGTCGTTGTCGTAGTTCTCCTGCGCCACAAAGCCGCCGGGGTTCTGGCAGAAGGTGCGCACCTTGTTCTTCCACGGCTTCGGGTAACCGATGAGCTTGGACTCATACAGCACCTTGTTCACCTTTTCCATCACCTCGTTGCGGCACTCCACGCGCACGCCGATGTCCACGGTGCCGGGCTTGTGGGCGATGTGGTGCTCTGCGCAGAGCTTTTCCAGCCAGTCTGCGCCGCGGCGTCCGGTGCCGATGACCACCTCGTCCGCATACACGGGCAGCAGGTTGTCGCCATCCTTCAGCAGCACACCCTTGCAGCCGTCCTCTTCCAGAATGATATTCTCGCACTCGGTAGAAAAGCGCATCTCCACGCCGTTGTCTGCCAGATAGTTCTGGATGGCCAGATACAGCTCCTGCGCCTTCTCAGTACCCAGATGGCGGATGGGGCAGTCCACCAGCTTCAGACCCGCGTGGATGGCGTTTTTGCGGATCTCCTTGATGTCCTCACCGGTGTAGATGCCCTCCACATGGGGGTCTGCGCCGAACTCCAGATAAATTTTATCGGTGTAGTCGATGAGTTCCTGCGCAAACTCCTCCCCGATGAGGGTGGGCAGGTCGCCACCTACCTCGTAGGACAGGCTCAGCTTGCCGTCCGAGAACGCGCCCGCACCGGAAAAGCCGGTGGTGATGGCGCAGGTGGGGCGGCAGTTGACGCAGTGGCCTACCTCTGCCTTTGGGCAGTGGCGCTTTTCCACCGGCTTGCCCTTTTCCACCAGCAGCATCTTCTTTTTGCTGCCGTGGCGCAGCAGCTCCACAGCGGTAAAGATGCCGGCAGGGCCTGCACCCACGATGATCAGATCGTACTTTTCCATGATTTTGTTCCTTTTCTTGTTATAGATTTACTCATTTATGATTTGGTGGAATGTGCTTGCCCTCTCCGTCACGGCGTAAACTTTCTCATTGCACCTAATACTTTAGTGCTGCGGTCAACGGCGTGCGCCCTCTCAGTCACCTTCGGTGACAGCTCTCCCAAAGGGAGAGCCAAGAGCACTGCCGGGAACTTTCTCATTGCGCCTGATACTTTAGCGATAAGCTTTACGGCTTGGCTCCCCCTTTGGGGGAGCTGGCGCGGGAGCGCCTGAGAGGGTTTATTCTTTACTCCCGCTCCTCCTGTTCCACGGTGGCGCTCTCGTCCACATGGTCCAGCTCCACGGCGGTAGCCTCTGCATCGGTGCGGGTCACGTCCGGGGCGACAACGCCGTCGCCGTTCAGGTCCTCGCCGGTAATGCTTTCCAGCACGGACTGGGTCTCCGGGTGCAGCTTGGCAAAGCGGCGCACCGCAAGGATGGTGTACAGGGCGCTGAGCAGGTTGATGGCACCTTCCACGATCAGGATGACGCCAATGGCCATCACCAGTGTTTCCATGGCACCGAAGGGGTTCAAAATCAGCACCACGCCCAGCACCACGCTGAGCACCGGCAGCAGCAGAAAGCCCTTCCAGCTGTCGTAGCCGCAGCGGCGCAGGTCTAAAGCGTTCTGCACCCGGCCAATGGCGTCAAAGATGACGAACAGGCCGAACACGATGGGCAAAATGCTTACCACGATATCGCTGCGCAGCAGCAGAAAAACACCCAGCGCAAGGCAGATAAGGCCGGAGATCAGGGTAAGCTGGCTCTGGAACACCCCGCGCTCCACCACAAAGTAGCGGATCAGCTGCACCGCTGCGCAGGCCAGCACTACGCCGCCCAGCGCGTAGCAGACGATGTTCAGCGCCGTGCCGGGCTTCATGACCAGAAAAATGCCCAGTCCGACATACAGCAGGCTCATGAAGATCAGGTTCCACTTCAGCTTTTTTACCATAGAGATCACGTTCCTTTCGTTTGCAGGGCCGCTGCCCGCACCCGGGTCAGTGGTACAGGGGTGCGATGGTGGTCTTGTTGATACGGGCATAGAAGGCCAGGCTCATCAGGATGCTGACGACTTCCGCAATGAGGAAGGCCCACCAGACATTGTTGACGCTGCCGGTCTGTGCCAGCAGCCACGCTGCCGGCAGCAGCACGAACAGCTGGCGGCAGACCGAAACGATCAGACTGAAAACGCCGTTGCCCAGCGCCTGAAACACCGAGCTGAGCACGATGCTGACGCCTGCCAGCAGGAAATGCAGGCAGATGATGCGCATGGCCGGGATGCCGATGGCCAGCATGGCATCGCTGGCGGCAAAGATGCTCAGCACCTGCCCGGGCGCAAACTGGAAAATGCAGAAGCCTGCCAGCATGATACCTTCGGCGTAGCACACCGCCAGCTTGATGGTCTTTTTCACGCGGTCCGGTCTGCGGGCACCATAGTTGTAGCTGATGATGGGCACCATGCCGTTGTTCAGGCCGAAAATGGGCATAAACACGAAGCTTTGCAGCTTGAAGTAGACACCGAACACCGCCACCGCCGTGGCAGAGAAGGCCATCAGGATCAGGTTCATGCCAAAGGTCATCAGGCTGCCCACGCACTGCATGGCAATGCTGGGCAGACCCACGGTGTAGATGCGGCCGATGGCCTTGGCGCTGGGACGGAAGCCTTTGAAGCTGATCTGGATATCCGGGTTTTTGCGGGTGTTGAAGTACAACGTCATGCCTGCGCCGCAGAACTGGCCGATGACCGTAGCCACCGCCGCGCCGGTGGTGCCGGACAGCGCCTGCCCGCAGTAGCCGAAGATGAAGATGGGGTCCAGAATGATGTTCACCACTGCACCCACCAACTGGCTGATCATGCTCAGATAGGTGCGGCCGGTAGCCGCCAGCAGCTTTTCGCCCATGGTCTGCGTGAACAGACCCAGACTGAAGATGCTGCACACCGACAAATACCGGATGCCCTGCTGCGCGATGACGGGGTCACTGGTCTGGGCGTAGAAGTAGGGTTTCATACAGGTAAGGCCGATGACAAAAAACACCGCAAAGCTGCACAGGGAAAGGAAGATGCCGTTTTCTGCGGTGGCGTTGGCGCGGCTCTGGTTCTTTTCGCCAAGGCTCTTGCTCAGCAGGGCGTTCACGCCCACGCCGGTGCCCACGCCCACGGCGATCATGACGTTCTGCAGCGAAAAGGCCAGCGATACGGCGGTAAGGGCGCTCTCGCTGACATGGGACACGAACACCGAGTCCACCACATTATACAGCGCCTGCACCAGCATGGAGATCATCATCGGGATGCTGAGCTTCAGCAAAAGGGGGTTGATCTCCATGGTGCCCATGATGTTTTCCCGCACCTCGGCGGGTGCGGTCTGCGATTGATTTGTTTTCACGATTTCTCCTTGCCGGAAACATGGGCAGGGCGCAGAAGCGCCCTGCCCACGTTCTGTCGTTGTTTATTGGGTCTTGCCGGGGGTCACAGCGTCTTTTCCTTTGCGGCGGCTGCGTCCAGGATCATTTTTACGCAGGTCTCGCGGCCAAGGGCGGCGTTGATGGCCAGATCGTAGTTATGGGCATCGCCCCAGCGGTTCTGGGTGTAGTAGTTGTAGTAGGCCGAGCGGTTGCGGTCGGTCTTTTCCACCTCGTCTTTGATGCCCTTTTCGTCCTTGGCCTTTACCAAGGGGTTGGTCTTGGCGTACTGCAAGCGCCACTCCTTGGGTGCATACACGAACACCCGCAGCACGTCCTTGCGCTCCCGCAGAACGTAGTCACCGCAGCGGCCAAGGATCACGCAGGGGCCTTCCTCGGCCAGCTGCTTGATGATACGGCTCTGCAGAATGAACACCTGATCGCCCAGCGGCAGCTCATTGCCCATGGTGTACAGGCTGTACAGCAGGCTGTGGGTATGCCGTTTCTCGCTGGCGGCAACAGCCTCCTCCGACAAACCGGAGTTCTTTGCTGCCATGGTGATCAGCTCCTTGTCGTAAAGCTTGATGCCCAGTGCATTTGCCACGTCCTCTGCGATGTAGCGTCCGCCGGTGCAGTACTCACGGCCCAAAGTGATGATCGTCTTTGCCATAATGTGTTCCTCCTGTTTCATATATCGCCCTGAAAAAGCTTACGGCTGTGCCGGGGCGTCCCCGGTCTGGCCGCTGGCTTGGGGTTCTGTGCTTGCAGGTACGGGGGTCGGCTTCGGCAGCCGTACCTCTGCTACCCGCATGGTGCCGGTCTGATCCACTGCATACACGCTGTAGCGCCCGCCTGCGGCCAGCAGCTCCGGCGGGAACTGTATCCCGCCGTCCTCGGTGCGGGTACAGCGCAAAAAGGTGCGGTGAGCGGTGGTGGCGTGCGCCACGCCATCGTGGGGCGCGCAGGCGATCCAGCCGGAAAAGCTTTCCGGCAGATCTGCGGGTTCTCCCCGCCGCTCAAAGTAGTAAACGCCCGGCTGGGTGCCGGCGCGCAGGTCGCACCGCAGCCGCCGGGGACGGTCGGCCTCAGCCTCCCGCTGCTTTGGCCGCAGGGCAATGGCCTTGCCGGTAAAGTAACGCATAAAATCCACCAGCGCCATGGTGCAGTTCACTGCGCCGTCGGTATCGGCGGTGGGGTCGTTCAGCAGCACAAAATCTGCCATTACGGCGTCATCGTGACCAAAACCGCGCAGCCCCATCCACAGCCGCGTCGGGTCGCGCTGACCGCGCACCCGCCGCTCCACCTGCACCGCCACCGAGCAGCCGTCATGGATCTGCTCCCGCAGGTCGGCAAGGTCCATCCACGCCTGCCAGCAGGGGTAGCCGCAGCAGCCTGCGGCGGCGGCAGCAAAGGCGGTGTTGCCGGTAGAGCGGGTGCTGCCGTCCTCCATGGCATAGGCCACTTCCTCCGGCAGGATATCCTCGCCCCAGCGGTTCATCAGCGCCGCCATGACCAGCGGCAGATCCATCTCCCGCCCAAAGCTGGGGTCGTGGGCAGAAAGGCAGTATTCCGGCAGATAGAGCCGCCGGTTCAGCGGGTGGCCGTTGTGCTTTTCCCACGCAAGAGGACGCACCGCCGCTGCCAGCAGACGCACCGCCGGGCTAACTTTATCGTTGTTGGTGGAAAGGTTCACCTGCAATTGCACGCCGGTGCCGCCGCCCGGGGCGGCTACCGTGACGGTATCGCCCATCAAAAAGATCATGCCGTCCTCGCTCTGGCTGGACACGCTGCACCGGGGGTAATCCGGTGCCCATTTGCCAAAGCTCATCCAGCTTGTCCACGCCCCTGCCGCGTACACCCGGCAGCGCACCTCCACCATGGTGTCCCGGGGTGCGTGGGCGTTCCAGCTGACGTTCAGGTTGCAGAAGGCCGGCATGGCAAACTCCGGGGTGGTGTAGCTGCCGTACAAAAGGCTGCGTCCGGCCACGCTGTCCAGCACCAGTGCGCCGTTTTCCAGCGCAAGGTTGTCCAGCTGCCCGCGGGAAAAGGTCTCTGTCCCCTGCAGCACAAGATTATTCCGTTGTTCCATGGGACATCGCTCCTTTCCGCAGTTTTATCGCTTATTCTTCCGGGGTGTCGTCGTAGTCCTCCTTGAGGGCTGCTTCCAGTTCGGCATCCTTCATCTTGCGGATGTTCTCTTCAATGTGGAACACCCGGTCAATATCACCGTACACGATCTGGCAGGACACCTCGGTGACGAACCAGAAACCGAAGATCAGCATCAGGAAAAGCCCCAGCGGCATGCACAAGATCACCACGCCCCAGAACAGCACCTGCACGATGGCAGCAGCCAGTGCGTGGGGCAGAAAGGCGATCATGCAGTTGATGCTGTTTTTCAAAGTCAGGCTCAAGGGCTGGTCCAGCAGCACTACCTGCGGCCACATGTAGGCAAACAGCATCTGGAACAGCACCAGATTGAGCACCGTAGCCACCCACAGCGGAACGCCCACGTTGGTACCGTGGTACAGCATATTGAAGCAGAAATAGACGAGGAAAATCTGCAGCGTGACCACCACGGTATACAGCACACCGGGCGCAAGGCTGGCCTTGAAGTTGCGCTTGAAGGCCTTGCGGTAGGTCACCCACCAGTAGCCCGCCTCGTCGCGCAGCGCGCGCAGGACGGTATCGTACATTCCGGACAGTGCGGGCCCGGCCAGCAGGCCGCCCACGGCGGCGCTGCCCAGCATCACCGGCAGGCTGTTCTGCAAAAAGCCGATATACACCAGACAGATGACCGGTGCAAACCCGATGCAGGTCAGCAGGTTTGCAAGGAACATCCCGTTCATATCACGGCCTACAAGCTCAAAAAAGCGGCCGATGCCGGTCTTGCGGGGGGCGTCCTTTTCGACGCCCTTCCCGGCCTTGAAATCGTTGGCAGAAGGAAAAAGACCCATAGTAACTGCGGTACCTCTCTTACGTTTTTAACCGGCACCGCAGGCGTTTTGTCTGGAAAGTGCCATTGTGCTGGCTTTACAGATATAAATATACCCGTATTTTGTCAACTTTGCAAGATACAACCGGGCGGAATTGTAAAAAAATATTTATCTCTCCCTTTTTTGTGCAAAGTGTGCTACAATGACAACGGCATTTTTTTGCATAGGAGGAAACCATTATGAGCATTCTTCGCACCATTGCGATGTTTATTTATCTGTTCGGGTACATGATCCTGCATTACAGCATCCTGCGCCGCGCCGAGCGCGCCGCAGCCGCCGGAGATACCGCCACCGTGGAGCAGATCGTGAACCAGCATATCCCCCGCTGGAGCCGGGGCATCTTAAAGGTGACCGGTGTGTCCCTTTCGGTGGAAGGGCTGGAGAATATCCCCAAAGACCGTCCCTGCGTGTTTGTGGCGAACCACCGCAGCTACTACGACATTCCCTTGCTGCTGGCCGGGCTGGAAAAACCCCACGGCATCCTTGCCAAGGAGGAGCTGGAAAAGATCCCCCTGCTCAACCGCTGGATGAAGCTGCTGGGCTGCGTGTTCGTGCAGCGTGACGATGTGCGCGCCTCGGTGCGGGCACTGAATGATGCCACCGCCATCGTGGAGGGTGGCCGCAGCTTTGTCATCTTCCCCGAGGGCACCCGCTACAAGGGCGAAGAGGGCGGCGCAGGCGAGTTCAAGGCCGGTGCCTTCCGCATTGCCGTCAAGACAAGCGCCCCGGTGGTGCCGGTGGCTGTGACCGGTGCCCGCGCCCTGTTTGAGAGCAATGGCAACCGCTGCCGCCCGGGCAGTGTGCGCATCAAGATCATGCCCCCCATCCAGACCGCCGGCATGAGCAAGGCCGAGCAGAAGCAGCTGCCCGACGCCGTGCGCCAGAGCATTCTGGCTGCACTGAAGTAACAGCGTTTCCCGCTCGTTTCATCATACAGGAGAACTATTTTATGGCAAGCTACCGTTACGAACGCGACATTGACCCCAAGGACCTCAAGCCCCGCAAGGAGCGACAGTACAGCCGCAAGGAGCGCTGGGCAAACTGGTGGGACTACAACCTGAAATGGGTGCTCATCTTCGGCATTGCGGGTGCGTTCGTGGCGTACTGCTTTATCGGGCAGTATTTCCTGACCACCCACCCGGATTACAACATTGCGGTGGTAAGCCCCTACTACCTGCCCGAGGCCACCGTCACCGCCCTGCAAGAGCAGCTTGCCGCCTACGGCGAGGACTGCAACGGGGACGGTAAGGTGGTGGTGAAGCTGAACCAGTACACCATGGCCTTCAACAGCGAGGACTCGGACGCTTATCTGGATATGGCGGGCACCACCAAGCTTTCCACCGATATCCAAAGCTCCCTCAGCTCCATCTTTATCCTGTATGACCCCGCAGGCTTCCAGCAGACCACCGGCACGCTGCGGTATCTGGACGGTCATCTACCCAAGTCCGACGCCGACAGCGACTGGTGGAACATGGTCTACCGCTGGACGGATTGCCCGGTGCTGACCGGGATGGCGCTGGGCAGCTACACCTCGGACGCGGTGCAGAGCGCAAGCGGAGACAGCCAGCAGCTGCTGGCAGATTACTATATCGGCATCCGGGGCGCATGGCTGAAGGAATCCGCTTCCCTGCTGGAAAACAGCGAGCCCCTTTGGGCAAACCTGACCGCCGGGGCAGTCTCCACCGCCGGGGAGGGGCACTAAAGATGCGTTTCCGCATCAAAGCCGGCGGCCCCGCTGCCCGGTTCACCTTTGACCGCACTCCAAAGCCCCAGCCGCCCGCGCCGCCTGTCCTCCGCGCCGCAGACCTTGATAACCCCTACGGGCGCTACTACGGCAAAGCCCGCAGCTGGGAGGATATTTTGAAGAATAAAAACAGCGATTGAGAGGCTCTCTGGTCGTCGCCGCAGGCGATGACCGGAGAGCCTCTGTTTTCTATTTTCGTCTTTTTACCCATGGCTGATTTGAAATTTTCTCCACCCTCAATAAAGTGCGGTTTGTTGTTTCTCTGTCCCGGTTATGGTATACTTACTAGGTATCCCCGCAAAAACCGACCAAAAAGGATGTGACCCCCATGGACGCACTGGAACAAGCCCGTGCCGAGATCGACACGGTGGATGCGCAGCTGGCTGCGCTGTTCGAGCGCCGGATGGCTGCCGTTTTGCAGGTAGCCGAATATAAGCGGGCGCACGGCCTGCCCATCTACGATGCCGCCCGGGAGGCCGCCGTGCTGGAAAAGGCCGCAGCCCGCATTCAGCAGCCTGCGCTGCGCCCTTACTATAAAGACCATGTCCAGCACATGATGGATCTTGCCAAGCAGTACGAAGCTGCCGTGCTGGGGCGTAACCGCGCCGCCTATCAGGGGGTGGAAGGGGCGTTTGCCCACATCGCCCTCAAGGCGCTGTTCCCCCACGCCGAAGCCGTGAGTTATTCCACGTGGGACGAGGTGTTCGAGGCGGTGGCCTCCGGCGAAGCCGCCCACGGCGTAGTGCCCTTTGAAAACAGCCACGCCGGGGACGTTTCCGCCGTGCTGGACCTGTGCTATAACCACCCGGAGCTGTGGGTGGTGGACGTGTACGACCTGCCCATCTCCCAGAACCTGCTGGTGCTGCCGGGCACCCAGCTTTCCCAGCTGCGCACGGTGTACAGCCACCAGCAGGCCATCGCCCAGAGCGAGACCTTTTTAAAGCAGTTCCGTCTGCCCGCCACCGCCATGGCCAACACCGCCATGGCTGCAAAGTTCGTGGCAGAAAACAAAGACCCGACAAAGGCCGCCATTGCCAGCGCCGAGACTGCCGCCCTGTACGGGCTGGAAATTCTGGTGCCCAACATCAACACCGACGGCGACAACACCACCCGGTTCATCGTGCTCAGCCGCGAAAAGCCCACGGCGGGCAACCGGTTCTCGCTGCTGTTCACGGTGGACAACAAGCCCGGCAAGCTGGCCGAGGTGATTCAGGTCATCGGTGCCAGCGGCTTCAATATGGAGTCCATCAAGAGCCGCCCCATGCCGCACGTCCCCTTTGAATATTATTTTTATGTAGAGCTGGTGGGCGATGCCGCCGCCGGCGAGACCGCCGCGCTGCTGCGCGAGCTTGACCGCACCTGCCGGACGGTGCGGCTGTTAGGAGTGTATACAAAATGAGTGATTTTATCGGAACCAAGCTGACCATGAATCTGGGCGAGCGCAGCTACGACATCATCGTCAAACGCGGCTCGCTGGAAAACCTGTATCAGTTCGCCCGGCTGGACCGCCGGGTGGCGGTGGTCACCGACAGCGGTGTGCCTGCACAGTACGCCCAGATGGTAGCCGACCAGTGCAAGGATGCCACCATCATCACCGTGCCGCAGGGCGAGGCCAGCAAGAGTTTTAAAATTCTGGAGACCGTGCTGCGGCAGATGCTGGACTTCGGCATGGGCCGGGGCGACCTTGTGGTGGCCGTGGGCGGCGGCGTGGTGGGCGACCTTGCCGGTTTTGCCGCTTCCATCTATATGCGTGGCATCGACTTTATCAACTGCCCCACCACCACCCTTTCCATGATCGATTCCTCCATCGGCGGCAAGACCGCCGTGGATCTGGGCGACACCAAGAACATCGTGGGTGCCTTCTGGCAGCCCAAGCTGGTCATCGTGGACCCGGACACCCTGTCCACCCTGCCCCGACGCCACTTCATCAACGGTCTGGCCGAGGCCGTCAAGGCAGGTCTCTTGGCTGACCCAGAGCTGTTCTCCATCTTTGAAAAGGAGGACGTGGACGACCGCATCGGCGAGATCATCTGCCGCAGTCTGCGCTTTAAAAAGAGCATCGTGGAGCAGGATGAGACCGAGCAGGGCATGCGCAAGGCGCTGAACTTCGGCCACACCATCGGCCACGGCATCGAGGCCGTGAAGGGCATCAAAGGGCGCCGCACCACCGGCCTGTTCCACGGCGAGTGCGTGGCGCTGGGTATGCTGCCCATGATCGAATCCAAGGCCTTGCAAAAGCGGGTGCGCGGCGTGTACCGCCGCTTAGGGTTGCCCACCCGCACCGCCTACGATAAGGAAAAGGTGCTGGCCGAGATGCTGCACGACAAAAAAGCACAGGACGGACAGATCACCATCATCAAGGTGCCCGGCCTTGGCTGCTGGCGCGCCGAGACCATCCCTGTGGAGGGGCTGCGCCCGCTGCTGGGCATGGAGGACTGACCCATGAAAAATACCTTTGGCAGCGACCTTTCGCTGACCATCTTCGGCGAGAGCCACGGCCGCGCCGTGGGCGCGGTGCTGGACGGCATGGCTGCCGGTGTGCCGGTGGACGAGAGCTTTCTCGCCGCCTGCATGGATAAGCGCCGTGCCCGGGGCGACGGCCTTTCCACCCCCCGGGTGGAGGCAGATGCGGTGCAGCTGCTTTCCGGTGTGGTGAACGGCCACACCACCGGCACCGCCATTGCCCTGATGATCGAAAACCAGAACACCCGCAGCGGCGACTACGCCAAGACCGCCGACCTGCTGCGCCCCGGCCACGCGGATTTTACCGCCTACGCCAAGTACCACGGCTTTCAGGACGCCCGGGGCGGCGGGCACTTTTCCGGCCGGGTGACTGCCGCCCTCGTGGCGGGCGGCAGCATCGTGCTTGCCGCTTTGCAGCGGGCGGGCATTGATATCACCACCCACATCGCCCGGTGCGCTGATCTTGCAGATACGCCCTTTGCGCTGGACGACCCCGCCGCCCTTGCGGCACAGGTGGGAACGCTTGCCAGTAAGACCGAGGGCTTTGCGGTGCTGGACGCCGCCGTGGAAGAACCCATGAAAGCTGCCATCCGCGCCGCCGGTGCCGAGGGCGACAGCGTGGGCGGCGTGCTGGAAACGGCCATCCTCGGTCTGCCCGCCGGCATCGGCGAGCCTTACTTTGACAGCGTGGAGAGCGAAATTGCCCATCTGGCCTTTTCCATCCCGGCGGTCAAGGGCATCGAGTTCGGCACCGGCTTCGGCTTTGCCGGGCTGCGCGGCTCGGAAGCGAACGACGCCTTCCGCATGACGGCAGAGGGCGCGGTGGTCACCGCCACCAACCACAATGCCGGTATCAACGGCGGCATCGCCAACGGAATGCCGGTGGTGTTCCGCACCGCCGTCAAGCCCACCCCCAGCATCTACAAGCAGCAGGATACGGTGGACTACATCGCCAAAAAGGACGCACAGCTGTCCATTCAGGGACGGCACGACCCCTGCATCGTGCCCCGGGCCGCCATCGTGCAGACCTGCGCCGCCGCCCTTGCGGTGGGCGATCTGCTCACCGCCCGGTACGGTGCCCGGTGGATGACCGACCCCACCGGCTACCGGAAGGAGGACTGAGATGGAATACGGACTGATCGGCGGCAAGCTGGGACACTCCTACTCCAAGACGATCCATGAGCTGCTCTGCGGGTACAGCTACGAGCTGTGCCCCCTGCCCACCGAGGCAGACGCCCGCGCCTTTTTGCAGCGGCGGCAGTTCAAGGCCATCAATGTGACCATCCCCTATAAAAAGCTGGTGATGGAGTACTGCTCCTTCATCGACCCCCGCGCCCGCGCCATCGGCGCGGTGAACACGGTGGTGAATAAAAACGGTCTGCTCTACGGCTACAACACCGATTATCTGGGCTTTGCCCACCTGTGCGAAGCCCACGGCGTGGAACTTGCGGGCAAGACGGTACTCATTTTAGGCACCGGGGGTACCCACAACACCACCCGCGCGGTGGCGCTGGACAAGGGCGCTGCCAAGGTGCTGACCGTCAGCCGCACCCCCGACCCGGAAAAGGGCGAGCTGAGCTACGCCGAAGCCGTGCGCAGCGGCGCACAGGTGGTGTTCAACACCACCCCCGCCGGGATGTACCCCAACGTGGGCGTGTGCAGTCTGGACGTGGCCGCCATGCCCGGGCTGGAAGCCGTGGTAGACGTGGTCTATAACCCCAACAAGACGGAGCTCATCCTCCGCGCCGATGACGCCGGTGTGCCGGTGGCCGTAGGCGGGCTGGAGATGCTGGTGGCACAGGCGGTGTACGCCGCCGAGTATTTCCTTGGCCGCAAGTTCGAGGACGCCCCGGGCGAGGTGCGGCGCATCACCGCCGCGCTGCGCCGCGAGACGCTGAACATCGCCCTTGTGGGGATGCCCTCCTGCGGCAAATCCACCCTTGGCCGCCTGCTGGCAAAGCAGCTGGGCAGACCCCTTGTGGATCTGGACGAGGAGATCGTCAAGGCAGACGGACGCAGCATCCCGGATATCTTTGCCGCCGAGGGCGAAGAGGGCTTCCGGGCAAAGGAAGCCGCGCAGATCGCCCGTTTCGGCAAGGAAAAGGGGCTTGTGCTCTCCTGCGGCGGCGGCGCGGTGAAGCGGGCAGAGAATGTCCGCGCCCTGCGCCAGAACGGCGTGGTGCTGTTCATCGACCGGCCGGTGGAAGCGCTGGCTGTGGGCGGCAACCGCCCGCTTTCTTCCAGCGCCGAGGCGCTGCGCACCATGGAAGCCCAGCGCCGCCCGCTGTACCTTGCCGCCGCAGATGCGGTGATTTCTAACACCGGCACGCTGGCCCAGACGCTGGCAGCTGCACAGGAGGCACTGGATGAAATTTTTGATTCTTAACGGGCCAAACATCAATCTGGCGCGCTGGTCTGAGCCAGGCGTGCCGGGCGAAGTGGACTACACCGGCCTGATGGACTATGTGCAGGCGGGCTGCGACCAGCTTGGCATTGAAACGGATATCTGCCAGTCCAACCACGAGGGCGATCTGATCGACGAGATCCAGTCTGCCCCCGGGCGGGTAGACGGCATCGTGCTGAACCCCGGCGGCTACGCCCATTACAGCGTGGCCATTCTGGACGCGCTGCGGCTGTGCAGCGTGCCCGCCGTAGAGGTGATGCTGGACGTCCCGGACGAGCGCGAGCCCTTCCGCAAAACGGACGTGGTGTCCTTTGGCTGTCAGGGGCATTTTATCGGCGAAGGCCCGCAGGGCTACCTGCACGCCTGCATCTGGCTGGCGCAGCTGCTGCGCACCGACGGCTCCTCTAAGGCGCATATCGTGATGTAAAATAAACAGGAAAGGAACGACCTCCCATGATCATCTCCACCAAAAAAGGCACTCCTAAAGAGGAGCTGGAAAAGATCGTTGACAAATTCGAAAATCAGGGTCTGGACGTGACCCTGATCACCGGCAAGGACTACAACGTGTTCGGTCTGGTGGGCGACACCACCAAGATCGACGAGCGGGACGTGCTGGCAAACCCGTGGATCGACAACGTTACCCGCGTGTCTGCGCCCTATAAGCGTGCCAACCGCCTGTTCCACCCCGCAGACTCGGTCATCGACTGCGGCGGCGTGAAGATCGGCAGCAAGGAAAAGATCGCCGTCATGGCGGGCCCGTGCAGCATCGAAAACGCCGAGCAGGCTCTGCGCATCGCGCAGGGGGTCAAGGCGGGCGGCGCGGCACTGTTCCGCGGCGGTGCCTACAAGCCCCGCACCTCTCCCTACGCCTTTCAGGGTCTGGAGACCGAGGGCATCTTAGACATGGTAAAGGCACGCGAAGCCACCGGCCTGCCCATCGTCTCCGAGCTGATGAGCGAGGACCGCATCCCGGAGTTTGAGGAGTATGTGGACGTGGTGCAGATCGGCGCACGCAATATGCAGAACTTCCAGCTGCTCAAGGCCGTGGGCAAGATGCACAAGCCCGTGCTGCTCAAGCGCGGCCTGTGCAACACCATCGAAGAGTGGATCATGAGCGCCGAGTACATCATGGCCGGCGGCAACGAGCAGGTCATCTTCTGCGAGCGCGGCATCCGCACCTTTGAAAAGTACACCCGCAACACGCTGGATCTTTCCGCTGTGCCCATCATCCACGAAAAGACCCATCTGCCCATCGTGGTAGACCCCAGCCACGCCACCGGCAAGGCCAATCTGGTGGAGCCTATGATGATCGCCGCCGTAGCCGCCGGTGCGGACGGTCTGGAGGTGGAGGTGCACTACGACCCCCAGCACGCATGGAGCGACGGCGCACAGTGCCTGACCCCGGACGCCTTTGCACAGGCTATGGCAAAGTGCCGTCAGGTGGCTTGGGCTATCGGCCGGGAGATGTAAAACGTTTACCCCCTCAGGCGCTGGCGCGCCAGCTCCCCCAAGGGGGCGCCTGAAACGCGCGCTGCCCGGGGGAAATTGCAAAAGGATAACACCGCTATGCTAGTAACCATCAGACCTGCCCCCGGCGGCATCGGGGGCGTGATCGCCGCGCCGCCCAGCAAAAGCATGGCGCACCGCGCCGTGCTGTGCGCCGCGCTGGCCGTGGGGCGCTCCCATATCACTCATCTGGAATTCAGCAAGGACATCTCTGCCACCCTGTCCGCTGCCGCACAGCTGTGCGCCGCTGTGGACACCGGCGCAGACGATGCCACCGTGCAGGGGCTTGGGCATTTTCTGCCCCTGACCGCCCCGGTGTACTGCTGCGAAAGCGGCAGCACCCTGCGGTTTTTGATCCCCGTTGCCAGCCTGACCGGCCAGCCGGTCACCTTTACCGGACGCGGACGGCTGATGGAACGCCCGCAATCCGTATACGAAACGTTATATCGTGAGCAAAATCTACGGTTTGAGCAGTCCCCCGCCGGGCTGACCGTGGAGGGCGCACTGACCCCCGGGGACTACCGGCTGGCGGGCAACGTGTCCAGCCAGTTCATCAGCGGGCTGCTGTTCGCCCTGCCGCTGCTGCCCGGGGATAGCACCCTGCACCTTATTCCCCCCGTGGAGAGCCGCAGCTACATCGACATGACCCGCGCCGTGCAGGCCGCTTTTGGGGTGCACAGCCGCTGGCTGGACGAAACCACCCTGCTGCTGCCCGGCGGGCAGCAGTACCACCCCTGCGACTACAACGTGGAGGGCGATTACAGTCAGGCCGCGTTTCCGGCGGTGCTGGGTGCAGTGTGCGGCGGGGTGACCATCACCGGCCTTGCGCCGGACACTTTGCAGGGCGATGCTGCCATTCTGGACATCCTGCGCCGGTGCGGCGCGGTGTTCACCCGCAAAGGCGACAGCGTCACCTTTGCAAAAGCCCCCCTGCATGGGGTGGACATCGACCTTGCGGATTGCCCCGACCTTGGCCCCGTGCTGATGGTGCTGGGACTGCTGTGCAAGGGCACCACCGTCATCCGCAACGCGGAGCGGCTGCGGCTGAAGGAGAGCGACCGCATCGCGGCCATGGAAGCCGAGCTGCGCGCCTGCGGCGGCGTGCTGGAAAGCGACGGCGGCACCATCACGGTGCACGGCTGTGCGGAACGTCTGCACGCTCCTGCCGCCCCGCTGCACGGCCACAACGACCATCGGGTTGTCATGAGCCTTGCGGTGCTGGCTGCTGCCGCCGCACTGCCCCTGACCGTGGACGACGCCGAAGCCATTCAGAAGAGCTGGCCCGGCTTTTTTGCAGATGCAGCGCCGCTTGGCGTGGAGGTAGAAGATGCTTGATAAAACAAAACGTTATCTCGTAGTGGGTCTGGGTCTGCTGGGCGGCAAGTACGCGCTGGAGCTGACCCGCGCCGGCTTCCATGTGGACGGCATCAACCGCAGTGAGGGACACTTGCAGTACGCGCTGGAGCACGGCTATATCGCCGGCGGTAAGACCCACGATTTTGAGAACCTTGTCCGGCAGGCCGACCATATCATCTTTGGCTTGTACCCCACCGCGCTGCTGGACTGGTTTGGTACCTACGGCCACCTGCTCAAGCCCGGGTGCATCTTTACGGATGTTTCCGGCGTCAAGACCGGCCTTGTGGAGCCGGTGCAGGCACTGTGCCCGGCGGGGGTGGAGTTCATTGCCAGCCACCCCATGGCCGGCCGCGAGACTTCCAGCGTGGAGCACGCCGCCGAGGTGAATTTTGCCCCGGCAAACTTCATCATCACTCCCACCGAAAAGAACACCCCGGCGGGCATCCAGTGGGCAAGGGAGCTTGCCCAGGTGCTGGGCTTCAAGCATATCTGCACCCTGACCGTGCAGGAGCACGACCGGATGATCGGCTATGTCAGCCAGCTGTGCCACGCCATTGCCGTAAGCCTGATGTGCGCCAACGACAACTCCTCGCTGTGCGAATACACCGGCGACTCCTTCCGCGACCTGACCCGCATTGCACGCATCAACGACAAAATGTGGGCAGAGCTGTTTTTGTGGAACAAGCAGAACCTGATCAGCGAGATCGACCAGTTCGATTCTGCCCTGCAGGAGATGCGCACCGCCCTTGTAGCGGACGACCGGGACAAGCTGGAACAGATGTTCCGCCTTTCTACCCAGCGCCGCGCCGCCTTTGACAAAAAGCTGCCGGAATAAACCGTGACGGAGGTATTGCCCCATGCCCAAGCAGGAAGGACAGAAATCCAAGCTGGTAACGCTGCTGCGCATCCTTGAGCAGCGCACCGACGAGAACCACCGCCTGAACGTGCCCCAGCTGGTGCAGCTGCTGGAAAATCAGGGCATTCTGGCCGAGCGCAAGAGCATTTACAGCGACATCGACACCCTGCGCAGTCTGGGCTACGATATCCAGCTGCAACGGGGGCGCGGCGGCGGGTACTGGATGGCCAGCCGTGCGTTCGAGCTTTCGGAGCTGAAGCTGCTGGTGGATGCGGTACAGTCCAGCAGCGTCATCTCGGCGCGCACCAGCAAGCGCATCATCCACAAGCTGGAAGCCCTCTGCTCCGACTACGAGGGCACCCAATTGCAGCGTCAGGTGTATGTGGACGGACGCCCCAAGACCGACAGCCAGACCCTTTTGTACAGCATCGACGCCTTGCACACCGCCATCAACCGGGGGTGTCTGGTGCAGTTCCGCTACAAGGGCAGCAGCGCCGTGCGCACCGTAAGCCCGTGGCAGCTGGCATGGGAAAACGGCTGCTATTACCTGATCGCCTATCAGGACGAAAAAGCACCCCCGGTGCGCCACTACCGGGTAGACCGGATGGCCGGGGTGCTGGTGCTGGACGAGCCGCGCCGGGGCAAGGAGTTCTTCCGCACCTTCGACCTGCCCGCCTATCTGCGCAAGCACTTCAATATGTTCGGCGGCACCGAGTACCGGGTCACCCTGCGGTGCGCTGCCGACCTTGAGCCGGTCATGCGGGAGCGCTTTGGCCGGGAGCCGGTGTTCTTCCCGGAGGACGCAGAGCACTTCCACTTTGACGTGCCCATCTGCGTCAGCCAGCAGTTTTTCGGCTGGGTGTGCGGCTTTGGCGGCAAGGTAGAGGTCACCGCCCCCGCCGCCGTCCGCGCCCAGCTGCACGAGATGGTGCAGAGCCTTGCGGAGCAGCATGAATAAATAAAAAGGGTTTCGGAAACGCCTGCGGGCGTTTCTGGAACCCTTTTTCATAATAATTTTTCCTTATTCCTCAAATTCCAGATCGCTGGGCTGGATGAGGTCAAGGGGAGCGGCGGGCTCAGCGATGAGGCGGCGGCTCTGGTTGAAGATGGCCTTTTCCAGCGTGTTGCGCGCCAGACGGCCATTGCCGGCGGTGCGGCTGTCCAGCGCCTGACGGCGCTTATAGTAGCCCAGCAGCGGGAAGGTGCAGCCCTCGGCAAGGCGGTAGCCCTTGCCCTTGGCCAGCACGGCGGTGATGTCCAGCAACTCGTCTGCGGTGTAGTCCGGGAACTCGATCTTGTTGGGGAAGCGGCTGGCAAGGCCGCTGTTGGCGGTGAGGAACACCTCCATCTCCTTGGTGTAGCCCGCAAGGATGACCACCAGCTCGTCCCGGTGATCCTCCATGCCCTTTACAAGGGTGTCGATGGCTTCCAGCCCAAAGCTGTCCTGCTGGCCGCGGTACAGGCTGTACGCCTCGTCAATGAACAAAACGCCCCCCAGTGCACTCTCGATGACGCTGTTGGTCAGCGGGGCGGTGTGGCCGGTGTAGCGCCCCACAAGGTCGGCGCGGGTCACCTCCACCAGCTGCCCGCCCCCCAGCGCGCCGATGGCCTTGAGGTACTTTGCCACCAGCCGGGCAATGGTGGTCTTGCCGGTGCCGGGGTTGCCGGTAAAGATCATGTGCATGGACAGGCTTGCGGTCTTGAAGCCCGCCGCTGCGCGGCGCTGCTGCACCTGTAAATTGTCTGCCAGACCGAACACATACTCCTTGACCGGGGCAAGCCCCACCAGCGCATCCAGCTCGGCGCGGATCTGCTCCACCGCGCCGGTGTAGGCCGCCGGAAGCAGGCTGAACAGGTCTGCCGGGGCGGCACCGTTCAGCGCAAATTGCAGCCCCTCGGGCGCGGCGGTCAGCGCCACCGTGCCGGAAAGCTTTGCATCGGTCTGTAAGCAGTACTCGCTCAGAGCCCGGAAGATCCGCTCGCAGCAGTCTGCCAGCCCCTCTGCGCCCTTTTCCTTGGAGCACTGCGCCGCCACATAGTCCCGCACCTCTGCCCCGGCGGTAAGGGTCAGGCCAAGGCGGCTGTTCACCCGCTGCGCCAGCGCGTTCAGCTGCTGCGCCGCCAGCGCAGCCAATGCTTCCGGGGTAAAGGGGGCGGTCTGGCACACATCCCCTACCGCCGCCACAAAGGGCGCGCCAAACTTATCCGCCAGCGCCTCCCGCCCCTTGCGGGAGAAGAAGATCAGGTACTTGCCGCAGGGGTCGATGCGGCTCACTGCGCCGGGGGCAAGGGCCGTGCCGGCTTCCACCAGAATGCCCTCTTTGTTCACCAGATACCGGCTGGACAATGGCGCGCTGCCCTTGACCGCAAGGTCGGAGAGGATGCGCAAAAAGCCGGGGTGGCAGCTCTCATAATGCTCGAACACCACGATCTCTCCCGGGGCGTGCAGGGCGGCGTATAGATCCTGCAAAAACAGCTTTTCCGCGCCGGGGTCGGGGTAGAGTGCAAGATCCATCACCGCCATCCGGTCGCTCTGCAAAAGCCCCCGCGCCGCCATGATGCGGGCGGTCTCGGCCAGTGCAAAGTGCCGTCCCGTGCCCGGAGCGCCCCACAGCAGGATCACATTGCGGGCGGCTGCGCCCTCGGTGCCCAGCACAAAGGGGCGGCGCATGGCCCGCACCACGCTGTCCACAAAGGCATCCTGCCCAAGGACGGTCTTTTTTACCTCGGCGGCAAGGCCCTCAAAGCTGCCCAGCTGCTCCGGCTTTGTGTCTGCCGTGCCCTTGGCCAGCAGGCCGTCCGCTTCCATGTCCCGCAGCATCTGGCGGCTGTCCTCCAGCGCCGTCTGCACCCCGGCATCCTGCGCTTTCAGCCGGGCGTTCTGCTGTTTGAGTAAGGTGTCCAGCTGCTTTTGCTGTTCCAGCAGCGCCGCGTTTAGGTCCGGCAGGCCGTTGCCCGCCGGTTTTTCGGGCTGCGGCTTTTCCGGCTGCGGCTGCGCGCCGCCGAACTTCAGTTTGCCGCCCGCGCCGAACACGCCGTTCATCAAGCTTTCCCAATCATCGGTGTATGCCATGGTGCTGCCCTCCATCGGTGTTTTTCTTCCAGTATAGTGAACTGCGCGGCATTTTGCAAGCACAAAAAAGCTCCCCCTTTCGGGGGAGCTGATTCCGCGTCTATGCGGGGATCATGCTGTTTTCTCAGCCCTTGCAGCCCTGCTCTTCCCAGTCGCCGAAATCGTTGGCATCGGCGATCTTGGTGACATCAAACTTGCCGCTCTCATCCTTGGGGGCAACGGCGGGGCCGGCCTCCACGGGGTTGGCGTTCGGGGCTTCGGGGTCGTGTACAGGGCGCTCTTCGGCGGTCTCCGGCTGGGTCTGGGGTGCGTTCTCAGCAGGGGCGGGCGCTTCCGGTGCGGTTTCCTCGGCAGCTTCTGCGGCGGCATCGGCAGCCTTTGCCTCTTCCTTGGCTTCAGCTTCCGCGTAGGCTTCGGCGGTCTTTTCGGCCTCCTCGGCGTCCTTTTCGGCTTCCTCCGGGAACTCGACTTCCTCCACATGGAGCGGGTCTTTCTGGTTCAGGATCTTGTCCAGCACCACGATGGCAGCGCCGGTGACGGCCACGGCAGCAGCCGTGCCAAGAATACGGAACAGAGTTTTCATACCAGAACCTCCTTGTAATAAAGAAACGTTAAGAGAACGTTACGACCTCTTCCAAAGGCTTTTCGGCAGGCTCTACCGACACGGCGGTCAGCACCGGGCCTTTGCCCCGGTAGATGTTGTGGAACTTGTAGCCCACCTTTGCGGTCACCCGCACCCATGCGCGCTGCTCCAGTGCTTTGTAGCCATCGTAGCTGCAGGGGAAGCCCACAAACTGGATATCCTGCACGCAGCAGGTCATGGCAAAGCGGCCGGGCACAAAGCTGTTTTTGCCGGCGCGGTTGGTCTGGCAGACCTGTGCCAGAAAGCGCACCGTCTTGCCGGTGTACTTCTGGGGCTCGTCCTGACAGTCCATGTACCAGATGCCGAAATCGTCATCCGGGATGTCGATGGGGTCGGCGTTGATATCAAAGGGCAGCGGGTCGGGGATATCGTCGTAGGCTACGCTGCCGTCCTTGAACTCGTAGGCGATATCGCACTTGCGGGAGGCCTGCCGCACCAGCTTGTGCAGCTCCTGCCGGGCGTCATCGTTGTTCACGGCTTCGGCGCGGTTGAACACGATCAGCTCACTGCGGGCGATCTTATCCAGCATCAGGCTGCGCATGGAGTTGTCGCGAGCGTAGGTCAGGGCGGTGGTGCCGTCGGCGGTGGCGATGCACTGGTACACCAGCCAGTTCTCGGGCAGGGCATCCGCTAAATCCTGCAGCAGCCACATACCGTTGTACTCGATGACCACGCGGCCTGCGTCTGCTTCCTTACCCAGCTTTGCAAGGTTCTGGGGGTTCAGCTCGGACTTATCCTCCAGCACCTTCACGGTCACGCCGGGGAAGGCGAACTTCTTCTCGTTGTATTCCTCTTCGCCCTCCTCGCAGATCAGCAGCAGGGTCTTGTCGCCGGAGTCGAAATTGGGGTCTTCAAAGGTCTCCTGAATAAACTTGGTCTTGCCGCTTTCCAGAAAGCCCACAAACAGGTAGACCGGGATCTCTTTTGCCATAATGAATGGTTGCTCCTTTTATCAATGATAGGCGCCCCCTTGGGGGAGCTGGCAATGCCGTCAGGCATTGACTGAAGGGGTCAGCAGCCGAACAGCTGGGCGATGGCAGTCTCGTTCAGCTTGGAGCCGATGACCACCAGCTTGCCGCCCACGTCTGCGCTGCGGCTGCGCACTTCCCACTCGCCGGGCACATAGTCGAACTCCAGCCAGCCGTCTGCGCCGCCGTCCACGATGCCCTTGCTGCGCAGGATCATGCCGTAATTGCCGGTATCCAGCTCGGTGAGGGCGTGCTCCACCTCGGCCTTGGTGAACTTGCGGGCCGTCTCCACGCCCCAGCTGGTGAACACTTCATCGGCGTGGTGGTCGTGATGATGATGACCGCAGCAGCAGTGGTCGCCGTGCTCATGGTCATGCTCGTCATGATCGTGGTGATGATGCTCATGCTCGTGCTCGTCATCATCTTCATCATGATCGTGGTGGTGACCGCAGCAGCAATGGTCATCATGATCGTGCTCGTCGTGGTCGTGGTGATGATGCTCGTGCTCATCCTCGTCGTCATCATCGTCATCATGGTCGTGATGATGGCCGCAGCTGCACACACCGTTCTCATGGTCGTGATGATGGTGATGCTCGTGCTCTTCGTCCTCGTCCTCGTGGGCGTGCTCCTCGTTGGCCTTGGCAGCCATGGCGATCAGCTCGGCCTTGAAGTCGTCCTTGGTGGACATGGCCTTCAGGATCTGCTCACCGGTCAGGTGATCCCATGCGGTGGTCACGATAGTGGCGGTGGGGTTCTTTTCCCGCAGCATTGCCACGGCAGCGGCGATCTTTTCCTCGCTGGCGGTCTGGGTGCGGCTGAGCAGGATGCAGCTTGCGTGGCTGATCTGGTCATCGTAGAACTCGCCGAAGTTCTTCATATACATCTTGACCTTGTTCACATCGGCCACGGTGACAAAGCTGTTCAGCTGCACGTCCAGATGTTCGGCCACGCCCTCCACGGCGCGGGTCACATCGCTCAGCTTGCCAACGCCCGAGGGCTCGATGACGATGCGGTCGGGGTGGTACTGCTCCACCACCTGCTGCAGAGCGGTGCGGAAATCGCCCACCAGAGAGCAGCAGATGCAGCCGGCGTTCAGCTCGTTGATCTGGATGCCGCTTTCCTTCAGAAAGCCGCCGTCAATGCCGATCTCGCCGAACTCGTTCTCGATCAGCACCACCTGCTGGCCTGCAAAGGCCTCGGTGATCAGCTTTTTGATCAGAGTGGTTTTGCCGGCGCCAAGGAAGCCGGAGAAGATATCGATTTTAGTCATGTTCCAAATGCCTCTTTCTTTTTATCGCAATATTCGCAATTGTTAGCGCAAAGGGCCGCAGAGTGCTGACCCAAAAATACTACACCTCTATTATAACAAGGCTGTCAATGGAAAACCGGCCTTTTTCAAGAAAAAATTGTAACTTTTTTTGCAAATTGACGGCGTTTTACCCCCTCAGTCTCACTGCATTCGCCAGCTCCCTCTGAGAGGGTTCTTTGTAAATGTCGTTTATCTCTACGACCCCACCCATGAAAATGGAATACCGGAGCGTCCGCAGACGCTCCGGTATTCCGAAATAAAAAATAATTTTTCCGCTGAACATGGCTAAAGCACAAGCGGCGGCCATTCTGATCGTTATACGCAGATCAGGAGATCGCGTCCACGTCCCACTTCATGCGGACGGCGTCGGCACCGTCCAGCTTGATGTGCAGCGCACCGGCGTTGTCCAGTACCTGCTCCGGCTTGCGGGCACCGCACAGAACGTGCAGCCCCGGGATCATGCGGGCGGTCATGGCGATGACCAGCTGCGCCATGGTGCAGTCGTACTTCTCGGTCAGGTCGCCCCACTTTGCCAGCAGTTCCAGCGCCTGTGCCCGGCGGGTGGGCTGGAAGCAGGGGTTTGTGTTGCGGGTGCTGCCCTCCGGGTAGGTGGTGTCCATGGTCACCTTGCCGGTCAGCAGCCCCTGCTCCAGCGGGGAGTAGGCCTGTACCGAGACGCCCAGCTCCTTGCAGGTGGGCAGCAGCTGCTTTTCAATGCGGCGGGTCAGCAGGCTGTACTTTTCCTGAATGACGTCCAGCTGGCCGTACTTGCAGTAGCCCCGGATGATATCGGAGGTGACGTTGGAAGCACCGATGGCGCGGATCTTGCCCTGCTCCTTCAGCTTCATCATGGCTTCCATGGTCTCTTCCAGCGGATACACGCCAAAATCCGGGCTCTGCCAGTGGGTGTACAGCACGTCCAGATGGTCGGTGTGCAGACGGCGCAGGCTGTCCTCCACGTCCTCAATGATGCTCTTGGCGGAGAGGTCGCGGTACACCTGTACGCCGTCCACTACCTTGTGCAGGATGGGAGACTCGTGCCGCCACTCCAGGCCGCATTTGGTGGAAAGCACCACCTTGTCGCGGTCGATGTGCTTCATGGCCTCGCCCACCACTTCCTCGCTGTGGTACAGCCCGTAGATGGGCGCAGTGTCGATCCACTGGATGCCCTGCTCCACGGCGGTCTGGATGGCCTTTACGGACAGTGCATCGTCGTTATCGCCCCACCATGCACCGCCGCCGATGGCCCATGTACCCATGCCCAGAAACGGCACGGCAATACCGCTTTTGCCAATATTGATATTCTGCATATACTTTACCCTCCATGCCAGCAGTGTTCCCCGCAATGAGAACCCTCATTCCAATGTCTGGCATACTTTGTTGTGTTTTTTATTCTATAAAAAAGAACTGCGGAGCGCAGGTGCACTCCGCAGCGCTCTTTTATCAGATGTTGCCGAACTCGCTCAGCTGCAAGCTCTCGTTGTGGGTCTCGGCCCAGCGCACCGCCCAGTCGGAGGTGAACAGCAGCAGACGGTTGCCCTTCATGTCCTCCACAGCCTTGGTGTCGCTGGTCAGGTCCAGATCCCGCAGGTTGTAGGTGTCGGGGTCGTTCTGCACCCAGCGCAGCTGCTCAAAGGGCAGCTGCTGCATGCGGATCTCTACGTTGTACTCGGTGTTCAGACGGTACTCCAGCACTTCCAGCTGCAGCACGCCGACCACGCCGACCACCACTTCTTCCATGCCGCCGCCTACTTCGCGGAAGATCTGGATGGCGCCTTCCTGCGCGATCTGCTCCATACCCTTCACGAACTGCTTGCGCTTCATGGTGTCCTTCTGCTCAATGCGGGCAAAGTGCTCCGGGGAGAAGGTGGGGATGCCCGCGAACTGGACCTTCTTTTTGCCGGTGCACAGGGTGTCGCCGATGGAGAAGATGCCCGGGTCGAACAGGCCGATGATGTCGCCGGCGTAGGCCTCGTCCACGATGGCGCGGTCCTGCGCCATCAGCTGGGTGCCGGTGGCCAGCTTGATGTTCTTGCCCTCCTGCACATGGTAGGCCTCCATGCCGCGCTCGAACTTGCCGGAGCAGATGCGCATAAAGGCAATGCGGTCGCGGTGGGCCTTGTTCATGTTGGCCTGAATTTTAAAGATGAAAGCAGAGAACTCGTCCCGGCAGGGGTCCACCGGCTCGCCGGTCAGGCTGTCCACGCGGGCCAGCGGGGCGGAGGTGAGCCGCAGGAAGTTTTCCAGGAAGGGCTCCACGCCGAAGTTGGTCAATGCAGAGCCGAAGAACACGGGGCTCAGCTCACCGCGCAGCACCTTGTCCAGATCAAATTCCTCGGCAGCGCCGTCCAGCAGCTCGATCTCGTCCACCAGCTGCTGGTGCAGATAGGGGGTCAGCAGCTCGTCCAGTGCGGGGTCGCCCAGCTCAGCCTCGGTCTCGCTGACCTTCTTCACGCCGTTGGCGCGGCCGTCGCTGGAAAAAGCCAGCACCTTGCGCGCATTGCGGTCGAACACGCCCTTGAACTCCTTGCCGCAGCCGATGGGCCAGTTCATGGGGTAGGTCTTGATGCCCAGAATTTCCTCGATGTTCTCCATCAGCTCAAAGGGGTCGCGGGCTTCGCGGTCCATCTTGTTGATGAAGGTAAAAATGGGGATATGGCGCAGGGTGCAAACCTTGAACAGCTTGATGGTCTGCGCCTCAACGCCCTTTGCGGCGTCGATGACCATGACGGCAGAGTCTGCCGCCATCAGGGTGCGGTAGGTATCCTCCGAGAAGTCCTGATGGCCGGGGGTGTCCAGAATGTTCACGCACTTGCCGGCGTAGTTGAACTGCAGCACCGAAGAGGTGACCGAGATACCACGCTGCTTTTCAATGTCCATCCAGTCGGACACGGCGTGCTTGGCGCTCTGCTTGCCCTTGACGGAGCCGGCCTGATTGATGGCTCCACCGTACAGCAGCAGCTTTTCGGTAAGGGTGGTCTTACCTGCGTCGGGGTGGCTGATGATGGCGAACGTCCTGCGGCGTTCGATCTCTTCACGATTTGTCATAGATGATAGCTTCTCCTATAAAAATTGCCTTTGCAAGGCAGAGAATAAACGGCAGACAGATGGTGTCTTTACATGGGAGCCTCCATCCTGCTTTCTGAGAAGCCCTCTCCGGCATACTGTCAGCCGTGACGGAGAGGGTTCTTGTTTTTACACATACGCACCTTATTCTATACGAAAACGCGTGATAATGCAAGGGTTTTCGTTATTTTTTCAGGATCAGGCAGGGCAGAGGGGCAGTTTCGGCCCAATTGGCAAAATCACACACCAGAACGGTGAAACTTTTCAGCGGAAGTGCCCGCAGAAAACGCAGCACCGCCTGTTTTTCGTCCGAGCCGATGACCGCCCCGCTGTACAGGATGGCGCTTACGATGCCGCCGGGGCGCACCGCCTGCAATGCCGCCTGCAAGGCGGGGATGCTGCTCTGCGCGGTGGAAAACACCGCATGGTCTGCCCCCGGCAGCCAGCCAAAGTTGAACATGACTGCATCGGCGGTGCCGGGCTGCACATACTGTAATAAGTCGGCGTGGCTGCCGCAGACAAGGCTGTACCGCTCGGCGGGCACATTTGCCTGTTCCAGCCGGGTGCGGGTGGAGCGGATGGCTTCGGGCTGCACGTCAAAGGCCAGCACCCGCCCGGCGGGGGCGGTCAGATTGCATAAAAAGGCGGTGTCGCCGCCGTTGCCGCAGGTGGCGTCCACGCACAGCTGCGGGTGCACCAGCCGGGCGGCCAAAAAGTCCTGCACAAATTTTACTGCCGTCAGGTCCGGAGTGCGGCGGCGCACCAGCTGCCCGCCCTCGGCGGCAAAGCCGAATTTGCCCCAGAAGGCAAGCTCGGCGGCGTTTTCTGGCAGCGGGGCGGTAAACACGGTGGCGGCTTCCCGGTCATAGCCGCCAAAGCTGCGCAATACTTCTTTTAACAGGTAGGAGCCGTAGCCCTTGCGCCGCCACCGGGGCAGGATGCACAGGGCGGTAAGCTGTGCGCCCTTGGGGGCGGGGGAGAGGGTGCACTCTCCGATGCAGTCCTTTTCTTTATACAGGGCAAATCCCTGTTCGGTGCGGCGCAGTTCCATAAAAAGCTCCTCCTTAACGGGCCAATGTTCTTCCCTTACAATAGCAAGCGGCGGCGCGGCTGTCAAGGGCAGAAAAACAGGACCGTATTTCACATATTCTTCACGGCGCAAGCGATTCATTTTCACATTTGACAGTTACAATAGGGACAGTTCAAAGGAACAGATGTCCCTGCGGATCGGCCTTTGAGGGAAGGATGTAGTAACATGGAAAACGAGAACAAGTGGGAATACGATTATTCCGCTTCCAATAACGAGACCGGCTACCCCAACGTGGGCAGCAGCGGCATGAACACGGCAAACCAGTACAACGAGCCGGAAGCACAGCCTGCGCGTCCGGTGTATAACGCCCCGGCAGACGGCGGCAGTGTGCCGCCCACCCCGCCGGAGCAGCCGCAGTACAGCGCCCCGGCGCAGCCGGAAAAGCCCCGCCGCAAGAAGAAGTTCAATGGCAAAAAGCTGGCACGCAGCGCCGTGGCGCTGGTGCTGGCAGCAGCCATGGGCTTTGCGGGCGGCTTTGTGGGTGCAAAATACGGCGGCGGCAGCAAGGTGGTCATCCAGCAGGTGGAGCGCCCGGCCAGCTCTGACAGCAGCACCGACAGCACCGGCAATTCCATCAGTGCCACCAGCGGCACCGGCCTGAGCACCGCACAGGTAGCCGAGATGGTCAGCCCCAGCGTGGTGGTCATCACCACCGAGCAGGTGGTCTACTCCCAGTGGTCGTGGTACGGCCAGAGTCAGGTGGAGAGCGGCGCCGGCAGCGGCGTCATCATCAGCTCGGACGGCTATATCCTCACCTGCGCCCATGTGGTGAGCGGTGCATCCAACATCACCGTGAGCATCGGCGACAAGGATTACCCCGCTACGCTGGTGGGCGAGGACACCACCAGTGATATCGCCGTGGTGAAGGTCGATGCTACCGGCCTGACCCCTGCCACCGTGGGCAACAGCGACAGCCTGAAGGTGGGCGAAAGCGTCATGGCCGTGGGCAACCCCTTGGGTGAGCTGGGCGGCACCGTGACCAGCGGCATCGTCAGCGCCCTGAACCGCAGCGTCAGCATTCAGGGTTCCAGCTCTGTCAACACTATGTCTCTGATCCAGATGGATGCCTCCGTCAGCCCCGGCAACTCCGGCGGCGGCCTGTTCAACATGAACGGTGAGCTGGTGGGCATCGTCAATGCAAAGTCCTCCGACAGCGATGCCGAGGGTCTGGGCTTTGCCATCCCGGTAAATGACGCCGTCAAGGTGGCGCAGGAACTGCTGGAAAACGGCTATGTGACCGGGCGTCCCTATCTGGGCATCAGCTACTATGCCGTGACCGACGCCCAGACCGCCGCCCAGCTGGGCGTGAACGCCTACGGTGTCTACATCGTGGAAGTGGTCAAGGGCGGCCCTGCCGACAAGGCGGGCCTGCAGGCAGGTGACCGCATCGTGAGCGTAGACGGCAGCGAGGTTGCCACCCAGAGCGACCTTGGCACCCTGATGCAGGACCACAAGGCCGGCGACACCATCGAGATCACCGTCGCGCGCGGCGGTCAGATGCAGACCGTTACCGTCACCCTTGGCGAAAAGGGCGCAGAGAATAGCTGAAAATAGCAGAAAGGCTGTTGCACGGAATGTGCAGCAGCCTTTTTTGTGTCTGCGTGACCCGGTCACGGAAAAGCGGGCGGCGTATGGGGTATACTGATGCTGTCAGTAAAAACACAACACCCATTCAGGAGGGAAAAAATATGGCAGTCATCAACATTACCAAAGAAAACTTTGCACAGGAAGTGCTCCACAGCGAAAAGCCCGTTCTGCTGGACTTCTGGGCCAGCTGGTGCGGCCCCTGCCGGATGCTGAGCCCCGTGGTGGACGAGGTAGCCGAGGAGCGCACCGATGTAAAGGTGGGCAAGGTGAACGTGGACGAGCAGCCGGACTTGGCGGCACAGTTCGGGGTGATGAGCATTCCCACCCTGCTGGTGTTCGAGCAGGGCAAGCTGGTGCGTCAGGCTGTGGGCGCACGCCCCAAGGCCGGTGTGCTGGAGCTGCTGGGCTGAATTATCGTTTTGAACTCAGGGCTGCTGCAAAATAGTCCCAACGAAAAAAATGAGATAGACTTCCCCGAAAGGGGCTGCCTATCTCATTTTTTTGTTGTAAGGTGGAACCGGCCTGCAATGTCCAGCTTGCGGTCAACAGCGAATATGTTAGAGGAGCGCATTCCAAATCGTCCCCGCGCAAAAGAAGCGGCGGTTACTCTCCTCTTGCCAGCGCTTGCAGCTTTTGCTTGTCCAGCACCTGCACGCCGCCGCGATACAGCCGCACCCAGCCCTCCTGCGCGAAGTACTTGAGCATCCGGCTCACTACCTCGCGGGCAGAGCCCATGTACTTTGCCATCTGGTCGTGGGTCATGCGGACGTCCGCGCCGCCGGTCTTGGCAAGCTCATCGGTCAGAAAAATCGCCAGCCGCCGGTCGGCGCTCATGAACAAAATTTGCTGCATCGTCCACATGGTATCGGAAAAGCGCTCTGCCGTCATCTGGTAGGCGTAGCAGCGCACATAGACGTTCTCCTGCATCAGCTGCCGGAAGATGCCCGCACTGATGCACAGCGCCTCGGTGTCCTCCTCGGCGTCGATGTAGAGGTCGATGTTCACCGCGTCCATCACGCAGGAGGCGGACAGGATGCACACCTCCCCGCCGAACAGGCGGTACAGCGTCACGTCCCTGCCGTCCTCGGACAGTAGATAGGAGCGCAGCTGCCCGCTGCGCAGTAAAAGGATGCCCACGCAGCTTTCCAGCGGGCTGTGCACCCGGGCGCCCTTGGCGTAGTGTACCGGGCGGGTAAAGCGGCACAGCCGCTCCTGCTCTGCCGGGGTCAGCTGCTCCCAGAACGGGAACGCACAGGCCAGACACCGGGCGTGCGGAGATGTTTCAGCCATACGGCTCACCCCTTTCGCAGCGCCTTGGCGGCTTCCGTACCCGCCAGTGCGCCCTCATAGACCGCTTTTGCCACCTGCAACAGCCCGCCGGTGCAGTCTCCGGCGGCGTACAGGCCGGGCACGGTGGTCTGCATTTTGTCGTCCACCACGATGCGGCTGCCCTCTACGGCAGCGCCCAGCTTTCGGGCAAGTGCGGTGCTGCCCGCCACGCCCAGCGCCACAAATACGCCGGATACCTCCCGCACCGCGCCGTCCGCCAGCTGCACGCCGGTGACGGTCTGCTCGCCCAGAATGGCTTCCACCTTCTGGGTGCAGACGGCTGCCTCGGGCGGGAAGTCTGCGGTCAGGGCTGCGCCGTTTGTCAGCAGGGTGACGCTTTTTACCACCGGCAAAAGCGCCTGCACCTCATGCAGGGCGTACTCGCCGCTGCCCAGCACCGCCACGTCCTTTCCACGGTAGAAAAAGGCGTCGCAGGCGGCGCACCAGCTTACGCCGTGGCCTTCCAGCCCGGTCAGTCCCGGGATGCGGGGCACAGCGCGGGAAGCACCCGTTGCCAAAATGACCGCGTCTGCCGGGTACGCGCCTGCCAGCGTTTCCACGGTCAGGCGGTCGGTCCATGTCAGCCCCACGGCCTCGGTCTGCACGAACTGCACCCCCAGCCGCCGGGCGTTCTCGATGCTGCGGCGTTCCAGCTCCGGCCCGGAGACCGGCTGGGCGAAGCCGTAATAGTTTTCGATCTTTTCGGCGCGTGCCAGCGCCCCGGAGCCCTTGGTCAGCACGGTGGTCTGCACCCCGGCGCGCACGGCGTACAGGGCGGCGGACACTCCCGCCGGGCCGGAACCTACGATGACGATGTTGGACATGGTGTTGCTCCTTTGCATGGTTCTTTTGCCTTATTATACACCAAAGCTGCGCAGATTTCTGTGACCGGGTCGCAAAAACTTTTTTGGGCGGTGGGCACTGTTCAAGCCCCGGGGAGTATGTTATACTGGTTTCATGTTGAAATTTCTGCCACAGGGGGCTTTTGCTTTATGTCCAAACAACGTCTGCTTTTCATCACCACCGGCGGCACCATTGCCAGCGTGCGCACCCAGCAGGGGTTAAAACCCGTGCTTAGCAGCGAGGAACTGCTTGCCCATCTGCCGGAACTGAAGGAGCTGTGCTGCCCGGAAACGCTGGCGCTGTGCAGCATCGACAGTACCGACCTCGGGCAGGAGCACTGGCTCATGATGGCACGCGCCATTCAGGAAAACTACGCCTTGTACGATGGCTTTATCATCTGCCACGGCACGGATACGCTGGCCTACTCTGCGGCGGCGCTCTCTTATCTGATTCAAAATGCGGATAAGCCCATCATCCTCACCGGCGCGCAGCAGCCCATCTCCAACGAGATCACCGACGCTAAGAAAAACCTGCGGGACAGCGTTGTCTGCGCCATCGACCCGGGCAGCCGGGGCGTGATGGTGGTGTTTGGCGGGCACGTCATCGCGGGCACCCGCGCCAAAAAGAACAAGACCATCAGCTACGACGCCTTTGCGTCGGTCAACTTCCCGGAGCTGGCGCTGGTGCAGGGCGACCGGCTGGTGCGGTACATCCCCTCGCCGTGGCCTACCGGCCCGGTGGAGTTCAGCCGCACGCTGGACAGCCGGGTATTCCTGCTCAAGCTGACCCCGGGCATGTCCCCGGCGCTCATCCCGGAGATCTTCCACCTGTACGACTGCGTCATCGTGGAAAGCTTTGGCGTGGGCGGCATCCCGCAGCAGCTGATGGACGCCTTTGCCGCCGGGCTGGGCGATTACGAGACCACCCACAAGGTGCTCATCATGACCACGCAGGTCACCTACGAGGGCAGCGACGTGGGCGTGTATGAGGTGGGCAAGCGGGTGCGCAACCGTTTCCGCTTTTTGGAAGCCCACGATATGACCATCGAGGCGGTGGTGACCAAAAGTATGTGGCTGCTGGCGCAGAACTGCGAAAGCTTTGACCAGCTGCAGCAGCGGTTCTATCGTCAGGTGAACTTTGACACCTTCTATCACTGAGCCGCGCGGCGGGACGATCTTAAATGCGCTCCGCGTTGCTCTGCGCATCATCAGCGGAAAAGATATTTTTATTTGCAGCTCCGAAACGCCTGCGGGCGTTTCGGAGCTGCTTTTTCACGGGAGGGGTCGTGGCGGAAAACGGCAGCTGCCGCGCTTGTTTCCTGCGGAAACCGCCGCGCGGCGGGGAAAGTTTCTGCTTGCTGCAGGCGGGCTGAACCCTCTCAGGCGCTCCCGCGCCAGATTCCCCCTTTTGTCACCTACGGTGACATCTTCCCCCGGAGCGGGGGAAGTCTTTCCTCTCAGGGGGAGCCAAGCCATCACGTTCGTTGCTAAAGTATTAGGTGCAATGAGAAAGCTTCCGGCAGTGCTCTTGGCTCTCCCTTTGGGAGAGCTGTCACCGCAGGTGACTGAGAGGGCGCACCTGCTAAAGAAAAGCAGCGATAACAAAAGCAGCCAGACCGGGCGGTCTGGCTGCTTTTATGCTTATAAAAAACTTTTACTCTACCTCTTCATCCGCAAAGATCCACAGCACCTCATCGATCTGGGAGCCGCTGTGGGAGTAGGGGGTCACACGGATGCAGAAGCTGCGGCCATCCGTCTTGCGGTAGCGGTGCTCCAGCAGATTGCTGCTGAACACGGTGCTGCGCACAAGGCCGAAATCCAGCAGCTTTGCAAAGCCATCCCGGTCTTCCGGCGTTACCAGCGTGTCGCGGTAGTGGGTCAGCGCCGCCCGGAAGGAGCCGCCGCAGGTATCCAGAATGGACTGGAAGTAGTCCGGCACAATGATAGGGCGCACAGTGTCCTGCTGCAAGTCCACCACGAATACGGTCTTGTACTTGGGGGCAAGCACCCTCAAAAAGTGCTCTGCGTCCCGCTTTTCCTGCAGGGTGCGCTCCATCTTTTCGTTCAGGCCTTCCAGCTGGCGGGCGTGGCCGTTGTGGTCGTAGTAGGCCTGCCGGTCCTGCCGCATGGCAGCCTCGGCCTTGGTGACAGCTTCGTCCAGATGGCGCAGGTCGGTGGTCTGCTGGATGCCTACGGAAATAGCATAGTCCTTTTCCTTCAGAAAAGCGCGCATCCGATCCACAGTGCTCCACACGCTGTAAGGCGGCTCGTTGGGGGTAAAGATGACAAATTCATCGCTGCCGATGCGGTACACCCGGCTGGTAGCAAAGAACTTGCGAGCGGCATTTGCCAAGCAGCACAGCAGGGTGTCGCCGCTGCGGTGACCCAGATGCTCGTTTACCTCGTGCATCCCGACCACATCAATGTAGGTGCACACCACGGACTCGTACCCGCTGTGGGGCAGCTCCCGCAAATCGGCCTCGTACCGGCTGCGGTTGGCAAGGCCGGTCAGGGTGTCGTGGCTGTAAGAGAAGTCCAGCTCCTCGCTGAGCTGGTCGGCCTGTGCATCGTTGCGCACCAGCACGGTCGCCCACGGGTTCTGAGCGCAGCAGCCCCGGCAGGGCAGCACCTCTGTGGTGACCCAGATATACTGGCCGGACACGTTCTCGCGGTAGCGGTAGAACTCCGGCGCGGTGGCGTGGTACAGCACAGAGCGCAAGGCTTCCAGATCGATCTGCTCCAAGAACAGGTCTGCGTCCTCCTCGTGCACGATCTTCTCGTTCACCAGGCGGTCGCAGTAGTTGACAAAATCCTCTTCTTTTTCCAGATCTGCACCCAGCAGGCGGGCGTCCCGCTTGATCACCCGGTACGCACCGGTGGCAAGGTTCAGCAGCGAGATCTCCAGCACGTTGTCGGTAAAGATCTGGTAGGCCTGCAAGGCCAGCGCGGTCTTTTCGGTGCCCGGGTTCTCCACCCGGCGGTCGCGGCGCATCAGGTCGCGGCGCAGATCCCAGTAATCCTGATTGGTGGGCTGCGCCAGCAGCTTTTCGGCGTTTTCCACCGGCATGGGCTTGAAGAAGTAGTAGCCCTGCGAGTACAGGCAGTCTGCGGCTTGCAGCATGGACACCTGTTCCGGGGTCTCCACGCCCTCGGCGATGATGGGCAGGTTCAGCCGGTGCGCCATATCCACCACCGACTCCACGATCTGCACGCCCTTGCTGTGGTTCTCCTGATTCATGTCGATGAGCTTCATGTCCAGCTTGATGGCATCGACATTGGTGTCCTTGAGCATATTCAGCGAGGAGTACCCGCTGCCAAAGTCGTCCATCATCACCGAGAAGCCCTTGCGGTGCAGCCCCTGAATGGCGTTTTCCACCATCTTGGTATCCTCGGCCACCATAGTTTCCGTGATCTCGGCCACCAGAAGCTTTGGCTCCAGCTTATATTTTTCCACCAGATCCGAAAAGATCTGCGGCACATCCAGGTTCAGGATATCCTGCACCGAAACGTTCACCGACACCGGCACAAGGTTGCTGCCGTTCTCCTGCCACTTCTGCAGGGTCTGGCAGACAGATTCCCAGATGTACTGATCCAGCCTTGTCACAAGGCCGGTGCGCTCCAGCAGCGGCATGAACTCGGCGGGAGGAACACAGCCCCGGGTGGGGTGGTTCCAGCGCACCAGCGCTTCCATACCCACGATGGCGCGGGTGATGCTGTTACACTTGGGCTGCAGGAAGAAGCAGAATTCGTGGTTGTCCAGTGCGTGCTCCAGCTCGCCCAGCAGCTGCTGCTGTTCTTTCAGCTCGTTGAGCATGGTGGGCTCAAAGCGGTGCAGGTAGCCGCTGTCTGTCGTTACACCGGCGATCTGCGCGTAGTTGCACAGGGTGGCGGCATCCGCGCCGGGGTTTGCCTGCACGGGGCACACGCCCATTACCACAAAGAAGGTGACATCCTGTTTGCCGGCATTCATGCAGGCTTGCAGCGTGGCAAGCACAGCGGTCTGCTCGGCTTTTTCGTCCGGCAGGCACAGGAAAAAGTCATCATTTCCAAAATAGCCCACAGGATAGCCGGTCTGCTTGCTGTAACCCAGCAGACAGTTTGCCACCGTTTCCAGCAGAGCATCGCCCTTTTCGGTGCCGTAAAGCTCGTTATAAAGCTTGAAGTGCTGGATATCCACAGCGGCGACAGCCCATTCCGTTCCCTGATGCGCGGTCAGGAATGTATGCAGGGCCTGTAAAAATGCGTCCTTGCGGTCGATTCGCTCCAACGCAGCAGATGCCGGTGCGATGGCATCTGTTTTGGTCTTTCGTTCCTCTGACATGACGATTCCTCACAATTTGGATAGATTGAATGCGGATAAGCCGATTGCGGTCGGTTTGTATACTTTATAATCAGTATAACACGGTTTAAGTCGTTTTGAAATAGTTTTTTCACACTTTTTAACAACATTGTTCGAGCAAAGCGCAACAAAAATGCCACACACGGCAGCGCCGGTGCGGCATTCGGGGTCATTTGGTATTCTTGTTGTCGTCCTTGTTTTCCTGCTCGGCGCGGCGCAGCATCTCCCGCAATGTGGGCAGGGTGCGCAGCTTTTTGCCGTGCCGGAGCTTCGGGTAGGCGCGCAGCATACGGCGCGGGCCCACGATGCGGGGAGTGCGCAGCAGCTGTGCCTGCATCTCCTCACTGCGGGCTTGCAGCTCTGCTGCCAACTGTTCCAATTGCAGCAGCTCGGCGGCGCGCTCGGCGGTGCCCTTGGCGGCAAGACGGGCGGCGTTGGCAGCTTCGGCAGCGTTCAGGCGGGCGTCCTCGCTGGCGCGGCGGGCAGCTTCGCTGGCCTCAGCGGCCTTAGCGCGGATGGCAGCCAGCGTCTCACGGGCAGAGGGGCGCTTTCCGGCGGCGTCCCGCGCCTCGGCGGCGGCAAGCTTGAATTGCAGCCGTCCCTCGTCCAGTTTCTGGTCGGCATTCAGGGTGGTGGTGCCCAGCAGCTGGGTCATGGCATCGCTGACGGCGTGGATGCTGTCGCCCAGCTGCTCCATGGTGTCCAGCGTATCGGCCAGCGCAGAGGCGGCAATGGCGGTAGCCACCACGTCCACCGCGTACACGGCGTACAGAAAGCACATGAGGATGACCCCCACAAAGGGCGGGATCAGGGCTACAAGGTCGGCCACCACCGGGTGCACGATGCGCATGACCACCAGCGTGCCCACGCCCCACAGCAGGCAGAATTCCAGACAGATATAGCCCCCGATATTAAAGGGAAAATCGCTGTAATCCCACCAGCGGGTGTGGTAGATCTTATACAGCGCCCAGCCGCCCACCAGCTCCAACGCACTGGGCAGGATGACGCCGCCTATATACAGCAGCAGGATGCTGTGCTGCAAGGGCGTAAGGGCAAACAGCACGATGATCATGCCAAAGCCGTAGATGGGGCAGACCGGGCCGTTGAGGAAGCCCCGGTTCACCAGCTGACCGGTGGTGGCGGCGGCATAGATGACCTCCAGACACCAGCCTATACAGGAGTAGATCAGGAAATAGGCCAGAATATGGTACAGCGAAAAGCCGCATACCACGGTATCGGTAAGAAAGCTTACCATAGGCACCTCCATTCTTCAGTTCTGTTTGGATACGATCTTATATTCGTCCCCCGGCTCAAAAAAGGGACAGGCAGCGGTATTATGCGCAAGATAGCGTGCCATCTCGTCCTCGTCCAGCGCAGCGCCCTGCGCGCAGTAGTAGCTGCCGTATTCGTCCTGAATATTATTCAGGCACAGCTCACAGGGGTCAGACATTTCCTTCGCCTTCCTGCGCGGCGGCTTCGGCAGCGGCAGCTTCGCGTGCCATCCGCTTGAGCACCTTGGGGTCTACCCATGTCACGCTGTCGGCACCGGGCTTTTTGCGGGCAATGAGTGCCTTGATCTTGATGCCCATTTCGGTGAACATGCCCTCGTGCTCGGTGCGGATGTTCCACTCCGGCTCGTTCTCGTGCAGGTCGTAGGTGATCCACTCGATGTCGTAGCCGGAAGCGGGGAAATACTCCACGCTGTCCCGGAACAGATCATCATCGTCGGTCTTGAAGTAGATCTCGCCGCCGTCCTTCAAAAACTCGCGGTAGGCAATGAGCTGGCGCGGGTAGGTAAGGCGGTGCTTGTGGGAGGAGTCGTTCTTGCTCCACGGATTGCAGAAGTTGATATAGATGCGGCTGACTTCATCCTCCGGGGTGATGACGCCCTTGATGCGCTCGATATCGGTGCTCATGATCTTTACGTTGTCGATGGGGCGTCCGGCTGCCTGATAGGCGGCCTCGATCTTGCGCTTGGCAAGAATGAGCACCTTGTCGGTGATATCGATGCCCAGATAGTTGTTTTCCGGGTGGGCGCAGGCTAGCTGGGAGATGAAGCCGCCCTTGCCGCAGCCCAGCTCCAGAATAAAGGGCTGCTCCGGGCGGGCATACTGGCCGTGCCATTTGCCGCCCCAGATGAGGGGCTCGTGCACATGGAAATCCGCAGCCATCAGTTCGTCGTGGGCATAGGGTTTGAAACGCATTCTCATAGTTTGTTGTTCTCCTTCAAAAATCTCTCCACCTGCTCCGGGGTGGCGGCGCAGCTGCCCTGACAGATGCCGGGCTTGCCGCCGCCGCGTCCGTTCAGGGCGGCATTCAGTGCTTTGGTCAGGGCGCGCACATCGCCGTCCCGCTGGGCAAGGCAGTAGCCGGTGCCTTTTTCGGTGGGGGTCAGGGCGGCGCACAGGCCGGTGGTGGCTTCGGTCAGACGCACAGCCAGCCGGTGCAGCCCGTCCGGGTCCAGCCCCGGCAGGGTGCGGATGGCGTCCGCATCGGGCGCGGTCAGCTGCGCAAGGGCGTCAAACAGCTGGCTGCACAGTCCAAAGTGTGTAAACTTGAGTGCGGTATACTCGTCGTAGACGCGATGCACCGCCACAGCAGTCTGGTCGGCCTTGGCAGAAAGCAGCGCACCGATGTCTGCCTGCCGGGCGCGCATGGCCTGCGCCGCCGCCAGTGCACGGGCGCCGCATACCACGCTCAGCCGCACACCGCCCTTGTAGTTCTCGCTGGCAAGGATCTTGATCTGCCCCACCTGACCGGTGGTGCGGGTGTGGGTGCCGCAGCAGGCGCAGACGTCCGCGCCCGGGATGGTCACGATGCGCACCTGTCCCTCGATTGCCTTTTTGGAGCGGTAGACAAGGGCGGCAAGCTCCTCCCGGGCAGGGTAGCTGACCAGCACCGGCACATCCTGCCACACGATGCGGTTGGCGGCAAGCTCCGCCTGCCGCAGCCCCTCGGGGCTGATGGGCACACTGGTGTCCATGCGCACGGCCTCGGTGCCCACATGGAAACCCACGTTCTCTGCCCCGAACATCTGGTGCAGGATGCCGGAGAGGATATGCTCGCCGGTGTGCTGCTGCATCTTATCGAACCGCCAGTCCCAGTCGATGCAGCCGGCAACGGCTGCGCCGGGCGCGGCGGCAGCGGGCAGGGCATCCACCGTATGCCAGATGATGCCCGCCTGCTCGTGGACGTCCGACACCTGCAGCACCGTGCCGTCCGGCAGGGTCAGCGTGCCCCGGTCGGCGGGCTGACCGCCGCCCTCCGGGTAGAACACCGTGCCGTCCAGCGCGATGCGCCCGCCGCCGGTCTTTTCGTCCGGCTCTGCGGCAAGGATGACGCTTTCGCATCCGGTGCGGAAAGCGTCCTGCTCAAAATATTTTTCTGTGCGCTGCATCGCGCGAGTACCTCCTGTAAAATAGAACGATTGAAAATGCCCTCCGCTTGCGCTCTGGGCATATTCAGCGGAAAATTATTTTTTATTTCGCGTTTGGAGCGACCGCGTTTGCGGAGCGTAGCGCAGCAATGAAAGCCCCAGTGGGGCTTTTAAGCGGCAGAGCGGTCTGCGTTAGCAGATGGAGGGGCTTTGCCCCGACAAGCTCTGCGGAGCGCTCCAAACGCTATTTTCACGGAGAGGGGTCGTAACCCCAAACTGCATTTGCAGCGCCGCTTTCTACGAAAGCGCGGCGCTGCGGGCGAGCGCTTGCTCCCCCGAGAGGGCCGACTTCCCCCGGCCGGGGGAAGATGTCATCGCAGGTGACAAAAAGGGGAATCTGTCGCGCAGCGACTGAGGGGCTATAGATGGAGAAGCGAAAAAAGCGTTAAAGCGATAGCGCCGACTGGCGCAGCGCTAGCTTTTTTGTGCTTCGACTTCTTCTTTAGGATTGTCAAGGGCGTGTAGCCCTTGGCCCGTTGCGGGGTGGGTGGTGTCCAGAGGTAGGGAGGGGGGAGTCGGAACACCCCTCCCTGCCTCTGGTCCAGCGGAGCGTCTTTGCACGCTGAAAGCAGTCAGGAACTTTCCGGTCAAACCACAAACTTTCCAACCATGCCAAAGGCTCCCTCCCAGAGGGAGCTGGCAAAGCCATCAGGCTTTGCCTGAGGGAGTTCAAAGCGTCATCTTTTTCAGTATACCACGATTTTTGCCTGTGGAAAATAGTTTGCGGTTATGTTATGATAGGAAACAACGAATATTCCCGAAAATTGACAGCGAGGAAGGTAACGGATCATGCGTGAAAGTGGTATTCTGATGCCGGTATCCAGTCTGCCCGGCCCTTATGGGATCGGCTGCTTTGGCAAGGCGGCATTTCAATTTGTGGATTTCCTGTCTGCAGCAGGACAAACGATCTGGCAGCTGCTGCCGCTCAGCCCCACCGGCTACGGCGACAGCCCCTACCAGAGCTGCTCTGCCTTTGCGGGCAACCCCTATTTTGTGGACTTGGAAGCGCTGGAAAAAGAAGGTCTGCTGACCGCCGCAGACCTCAAGGCGGAAAACTGGGGCAAAAACCCGCTGGAAGTGGATTACGGCACCTTGTACGTCAGCCGCTTTGCGGTGCTGCGCAAGGCCTACGCCGCATGGCGCAGCCAGTGCGCCGGGTTGCACGGCTGCACCTACTACTACCCCGACGACTACTACGCCTTTACCCTTGCCAATGAGGACTGGCTGGAGGACTACGCCCTGTACATGGCGCTGAAGGTTGCCAACAAGATGAAGAACTGGGTGGAGTGGGACGCCCCCTACCGCCGCCGCGACAAGGCCGCGCTGGCCGCCTTTGCTGCTGCAAACGAAGAGGAGATCGGCTTCTGGAAGTTCGTGCAGTACAAGTTCAGCATCCAGTGGCAGGCCGTCAAGGCCTATGCCAACGAGAAGGGCGTGCAGATCTTGGGCGATATCCCCATCTACGTCTCTGCCGACTCGGTGGACGCATGGGTGGGCGGCAAGCTGTTTGAGCTGGACGCTGACGGCCGCTTTGCCCGGGTGGCGGGCTGCCCGCCGGACTACTTCTCCGCAGACGGCCAGCTGTGGGGCAACCCCCTGTACGACTGGGCGTACCACAAAAAGACCGGCTACGCTTGGTGGATCCAGCGGGTGCGCCACGCACTGGGCATCTACGACCTGCTGCGCATCGACCACTTCCGCGGCTTCGACACCTATTGGGCCATCCCGGCCACCAGTACCACCGCCCGCACTGGCAAGTGGGAGAACGGCCCCGGCATGGAGCTGTTCGATGCACTGGAGGCCGCACTGGGCAAGCTGCCCATCATTGCCGAGGACTTGGGCGAACTGTTCCCCAGCGTGCGTAAGCTGCTGGCCGACAGCACCTTCCCGGGCATGAAGGTGCTGCAGTTTGCCTTCGGCGGCGGGGACAACGAATATCTGCCCCATAACCACGTCAAGAACGGCGTGGTCTACCCCGGCACCCACGACAACACCACCCTGACCGACTGGTGGGAGAACGGCGCTTCCGAAAAGGAAAAGGCCACCGCTGCGGCTTATCTGCACCTGACCCCCTGCAAGCCCACCGCCAAGGAAGTGGCAGCCGTCAAGACTGCCGCCGCGCGCACCGCGCTGCTGCGGGCGGCGCTGGGCTCGGTGGCGGACAGAGCCATCATTCCCATGTACGACTGGCTGGGTCTGGGCGCCGAAGCGCACCTGAACACCCCGGGCAAGCTGGGCGGCAACTGGGCATGGCGTGCCAAGGCCGGTTTTGACTCCAAAGCCCTTGCCGCACAGATCGAAGCTGAGTGTGCCGTGTACTGCCGCTGCAATGCAGACACGCAAAACGTGAAAGAATCAGCAATCTGACAGAATTGTAAAAACTGCCGTAAAAATTTGTGCGTTTTGCTGGAAAACTCTGTATTCCAATGGTATAATAGCCGTAAGTTCCCGGATTTGTGGGAAAATTGGAATTTCGCCCGTCGGAAGCGGCGGCGCGTACGGATGATGGGGAAGTTACAGATGGACAGAGAATGGACAGAGCAGGATCTGCGCGCCTTTACCGAGGGCGCACAGGCTGCGTTTGAGACGGTATTGCTGGACGAGCTACCACAGGACACCGGCTGGCAGGACGAGGGCTTGCAGGTGAGCTATGCCCTGTGCAACGGCCGGGTAAGCTGTGTGCTGCACCGCACGGTGCGGGCAGACGGCAAGCTGTGGCGGATCACCATGTCTGCCCCGCTGGCAGGCAACCTGCTGCCGGAGGAGCGCATGAGCGCCCGCGAGCGGGAGCTGTGCCGCGAGGACCTGAACCACGATTTTCTTTCCGGCGTGTACAACCGCCGCTACCTTGAGACTGTGATCGCCGCCGAGCTGGACCGCTGGGCAGAGCAGGGGCGCAAGGCCGCTGTGGCGCTGATATCGCTGGATCACGGCGCACAGCTGAGGGACACCTACGGTCAGCCGGTGATGGATCAGCTGATCTGCTTTGTGGCAAACCAGTGGAAAAAATATTTCGATATCCCGGGCAGTCAGATCGTCTGCCGCCTGACCGGCACCACCTTTGTGGTGGGCTGTCTGGACATGGACGGCGGCCAGCTGGCCGAGCAGATGCGGAACATCTACGCCGAAATGCCCCACGAGTGCGTCACTTCCATGGGGATGATGAAGCGGGTGCCTTTCACCCTGAGCGTCGCAGTGGCAGGGCTGGACGAGCTGGACAGCGCCGCCAGCTGCTGGCAGCGCCTGTACGCCATCTGTGACGAGCGGCTGCGCGGCATCCAGATCTCCGGCGGCAATAAGATCTGCTAAGGTGTATCTGAAACAACCGTATAAAATCCCCCTTTGGGCACATACTAGGTGCCAAAGGGGGATTTTTTGTATGGAAAACCAGAAAAACGACAATCTGAACCTGCTGGAGGCGGTGGTGCAGAACACCGAGATGGGCAAGAACACCTTGGAGCAGATCTTACCCATGACCAACGATGTGCAGTTCAAGGCCGAACTGCTGCGCCAGCGCAACATTTATCATCAGCTCAATCAGGAGGCGCACACCGCCATAGAAGCCTGCGGCGGCAGCGCGCAGGGGCAGAGTACCATGGCAAAGCTGAACACGAAAATGGGCATCGGGCTCAAGACCCTTACGGACAAATCCACCCGCAATCTGGCCGAGATGCTCACACAGGGCAGCGGCATGGGGGTGGTGGACTGCGTAAAAAGCTGTAAAGACTACCCCAACGCAGCTCCGGGCGCAAAGCGCCTTGCCCAGCGGCTGCAGGATTTTGAAGAGGATAACCGCATCCAGCTGGAACGGTTTTTGTAAATACGTTCCACCCCATGAAAACACAAAGTCGGGCAGCCTGCGGGCTGTCCGACTTTGTTCTGGTTAAAATAATTTTCCGCTATTGCGGGCACTCACTCCCACAGCTTCTCGGGGTACTGACCCTCGGCGGTCTTGCGGGCGATGGCATCCACCACAAGCGGCTTGTCCTCCCGGTAGGTGACGCCGAACCACTTATCCGTGCTGCGCAGCACCTGAATTTTTGCCTTGTTTTCCTCGATCAGCTCGGTCACCACCAGCGGCAGGAAATACTCGCACTTCAGGGGGTTCACCGGCAGGTTCTCGGTCAGCCAGCCCGCAAAGCGCTGCTCGGCCTCGTCCAGAAAGCTCTTGCCAAAGCCCCACAGGTTCATGCTCACGGGGGTGTCGCCGGGCAGGTCTACCCAGCTCTCGCCGCCGTCCTCGGTGTAGTGTGCGCCGCCGTCGCAGGGCTCGATGCGGGTGCGCTCGGTCACGCTTTGCAGAGTGCCGTCCTCGTTTTTGATGCACACGCCGCGTGCCACGCTGCCGTTCTCGGACAGGGTGTTTTTCAGCAGGTAGCTGACCATGCAGTAGCGGTAGAAATCATCATCGGCGTGGGTGGACAGGTAATCGTACATCACCTGAAAAGCCTCCGGGCCGTAGTAGTCGTCTGCATTGATGACCGCAAAGGGACCGTCAATGAGGGGTTTTGCCGCCAGCACGGCATGGCAGGTGCCCCAAGGCTTTACACGGCCTTCCGGCACGGCAAAACCTGCGGGCAGCTCTTCCAGCTGCTGGAAGGCGTACTTCACGTTCATCGCCTTCGCCACGCGGTCGCCGATGGCTGCTTTGAAGGCATCCTCGATCTCGTGCTTGATGACAAAGATCACGGTCTCAAAGCCGGCGCGGCGGGCATCGTAGAGAGAATAGTCCATAATGACCTGTCCGTTGGGGCCCACCGGGTCAATCTGCTTCATGCCGCCGTAACGGCTGCCCATGCCGGCTGCCATGACGACCAGTACCGGTTTATTCATCTTCATTTCCTCCTGTATCTGCCGGGGTTTCCGGCGTTGTATCGTTCTGCGCCTATTATACACTGCTTCGCCGCCCGTGGCAAGGCACAGAGGGAGAGGATGTCGCGCAGCGACAAAAGGGGGGAGCTGGCATCGCGCAGCGATGACTAAGAGGGTCTAGTCCTCTTTCTTATCCATGATATACGCCGCCATGCCAATGGTGCCGTCATCCGGGTCCTTGCGCATCTGATGGTTCTGTTACCCGCACACACTGCCGTCCGGGGCAAAGAACTGAACGTGCTTTTGCCACTGGGTAGGGCTGATGGTGCGGCGGTAGCAGTCGGTCAGTGCCTCTACCGCAGTCTCCGGGGCAAGGGGTGCGCAGCCCGGGCAGTCCAGCACCAGAATGCGGAACCATGCGTCAAAAAGATGCTCGGTGTAGTGGGTGTCCCACGCGCCGCAGCGGGCGTAAAAGCCCAGCCGCCGCACCGCCATGGCGGCGTCCTCCGCCTTTTCCGGCATTTCGGCTTCAATCAGGATGGCTTCGGCGTCGCCCTCCTGGGCGGGCAGCTGCGCCAGCAGCTGCGCCCCGATGCCGTGGGCGCGGTAGGCGGGCACTACGGCAAAATAATCCAGCTGGCTCACCCGGCAGCCCTCCGGCCGCACCATCAAAAGATAAGCCGCCAGCGTGTCGCCGTCAAACACGCCCCATGTGTGGGCGGTGCCGTCCGCTTCGCTGGTCAGGATCATGCTCAGGGGCTTCAGCTCCCCGGCGGGGAAATCCCGGCGCATCTCGTTCAGATACACCTCGGTCAGCTCGGGGCCGGTGAGCAGCCGCCATGTGAAGGTTTTGGTACACATACGATAAAGAACCCTTTCCGATGCTCCTTTGCGCAGCATCACGTTTTTTGTCCTGTATAGCATAACGGATGTTCTGCCGAAAGTCAATCTGTGCGCCTTTTCGGGCGGCAGCGCCGCCGGTTTTGCCGGGGGGCTTGCATCCGGGCGCAGAATCGGGTACTATACAGGTAACAGAATTTTTCCCTCCGGCGCTGCCGGAAGGGCAAGCAGATAAAAAGGAGACTTGTACTATGGAATGGACCGATATCCGCCTGACCGTGGCCAAGGCTGATGCCGAAAACGCCGAAGCCGTTGCCACTCTGATCGCCGAGGGCGGCATCTACATCGAGGATTACAGCGACATTGAGCAGCAGGTGGCCGAGATCGCCCATGTGGACCTGATCGAGCAGGAGCTGCTGGATAAGCCCCGGGATACCGTGATCATCCATCTGTATCTGGAGCCGGGTGCTTCTCAGGTGGAGACGCTGGCGCTCATCGCCGCCCGCATGGAAGCCGCCGGCATTCCCTACACCGTGGAGACCGAGGGCGTGGAGCAGGAGGACTGGCAGAACGGCTGGCGCAAATATTATCACCCCATGGAGATCGGCAGCCGTCTGGCTGTGGTGCCCTCGTGGCAGCAGTACGACACCGACCGGGTCAAGCTGATCCTTGACCCCGGCCTTGCCTTCGGCACCGGCGGTCACGAGACCACCAGTCTCTGCCTTGAAGCGCTGGACGAGCAGGTGCGCGGCGGCGAGCGGGTGCTGGATATCGGCACCGGCAGCGGCATCCTTGCCATTGCCGCCCTCAAGCTGGGCGCTGCCAGCGCCGAGGGTGTGGACATCGACCCCGTGGCGGTGCGCACTGCCGGGGAGAACGCTGCGCTGAACGGCGTGCAGGACAAGCTGACCGTGCTGGTGGGCGATTTGTCTGACAAGGCCAGCGGCACCTATGATATCATCACTGCCAACATCGTGGCCAATGCCATCCTCAGCCTTGCACCCGCCGTGCCCGGCCTGATGGCCGAGGGCGCTACCTTTATTGCCAGCGGCATCATCGACAGCCGCAAGGACGAGGTGATCGCCGGGCTGGAAAAAGCAGGTCTGTCCGTCGTGGAAGTCAAGGAAAAGCGCGGCTGGGAGTGCATCGTCTGCAAAAAGGCCTGAGATTCAAATATTGTAAGAAGGAGCGCACAGTATGCCGCACCGCTACTTTACCACCGAGATCTCCGACGGCACCGCCACCCTGCGGGGTGCGGACGCCCATCACCTTGCCCGGGTGATGCGGGCAAAGCCGGGGGATACCGTCATCCTTTGCGACGGCAACGCCGTAGAGTACACCGCCACCATCACCGGCTTTGGGGAGGACAGGGTGGATTTTGCCGTAGAGCCGGGCTACCCCAGCGCCGCCGAGCCCACCGTGGAGGTGACGTTGCTGGCGGGCTACCCCAAGCAGGACAAGCTGGAACAGATCATCAAGCACGGGGTCGAGCTGGGCGCGGCGCATATCGTGCCTTTCTTCAGCCGCTACTGCGTCGCCGCACCCAAAAAAGAGGAGCAGAAGAACGAGCGCTACAACCGCATTGCACTGGAAGCCGCCAAGCAGTGCGGCCGGGGCGTTCTGCCGGACGTAGCCCTGCCGCTGCCGAACTTCGGGGCGGTGTGCCGCAGCTTTGACCAGTACGACCTTGTGCTGTTCTGCTACGAGTGCGGCGGCGCACCCCTGCGTCAGCTGCTGGCTGATGCAAAGCCCGCCGACGGGCAGAAGCTGCGCCTTGCCATCGTGACCGGTGCAGAGGGCGGCTTTGCCGCCGAGGAGGCCGAAATGGCCGCCAAAGCCGGGGCAAAAACGGTGGGTCTTGGCCCCCGCATCCTCCGGTGCGAGACCGCCCCGCTGGCGGTGCTCTCCGCCGTCATGACCCTGACGGGGAATCTGGAGTAAGGCTTTTGACGATTTTGCAGCGATGCAACTTTTTAATGCAACATCGTTGAATCATAACGCAAACCGCTATAAAAAACACCCCGGGAAAATCTGCGGAGCATGTCAGGGCAAAGCCCTTCCATCTGCGAATGCAGACCGCTCTGCCGCTTGAAAGCCCCACGGGGGCTTTCATTGCTGCGCAAACACGGATCTTCCCGGGGTGCTTTTTCGCGGATGGGGACGCAAAGAAAAACGGCAGCTGTAACAAAAAAAGACGCTGCACGCGGTCAGCGTCCTCACCCGCATTGGTCACCTTTGGTGACAGCTTCCCCCCAATCGGGCAAAGCTCAGAACTTGAACAGGTTCAGCCCGGTAATGGGGTCGTATTGGCGGTCTACCGTGCCGTCCAGAACCTCCACCACCATCTCGCAGGTGGCGCTGACCACCGCCCGGTTCAGATGCCCGCCGAACACCTCGCCCTTGTCGTTCCCGGCGCTCATGTGCAGGTGGGTGTAGAACGCACCGTTCATGGTGTTGATGGTGCCGGTCAGGGACACGATCTCAAAGCTGCCGCTGAAGGTGTTGGCGTAGTATTGCTTTTCCGCTACATTGTATACGCCCACCGTGAAGCTGTTGGTAGCACCCAGCGCCTGCACGGCGGCAAGGCGGATGTTTTCCTTCAGGGCAAGCTCTTTGACCTGTTCAAGGATCTCCTCGTCCTTGTCGATGCGTACAATGATCTTATTGCCAAAACGTTTGTATTCCATGGGGAAGGTTCTCCTTTATGTGTGTTTTTGCGCGCCGCCTTTTGCCGGGAACGCGCGCGACAAACTGGAACTTGTCTTACTTCTTGTCATTGAAGTAGATGATAAAAGCACC
>OBRJ01000096.1_pt1 | contig 86615 bp, 83 predicted proteins | sample 1494831 | NCBI WGS metagenome assembly OBRJ01 (sample SAMEA3360658, study PRJEB22359) | human gut metagenome | biome: ENVO:urban biome; feature: ENVO:human-associated habitat; material: ENVO:feces | place: Bangladesh | collected 2011
TGCTGGGGATAACAAAACTCCCGAAGACTGTTTTCCGTTTTAGTTAGGATCTAGTCATTCGGGAGTTCAGGCTTGAAGGTCCTTTGTTTTTTTCGTGATGATCGTGCTGGCTGAATTCAAAAACAAAGGGCTTGAACTATGCAGTTCAAGCCCTTTGCAAGAATCTGGTACGCGGTACTGGGATTGAACCAGTGACCCCTGCCGTGTGAAGGCAGTGCTCTACCCCTGAGCTAACCGCGCGCTGAGAGAAAAGGAATTGTACTGAGAAAACGATGCTTTGCAAGAGATGCGTCGAATAGATACCGTCTTTACGCGATCTTACGATAGTTTTTCGGGTCGTTCGCCTCTGGCGGCCTCAACGCCGAGATTGGCTAGTGCATCGGCTTTCTCGTTGCCTGGATTGCCGGCGTGTCCTTTTACCCAACGCCAGTCAATCTGATGCTGACTGACCAATCGATCAAGTTCCTGCCAAAGTTCGCCGTTTTTGACGGGCTTTTTGTCAGCGGTGCGCCAGCCGTTTTTTTTCCACCCGTGAATCCACCGTGTAATGCCGTCTTTAACGTAGCTGCTGTCAAGATGAATGATGATGGGACAAGGCCGTTTGACCGCCGAGAGTGCGCGAATGACAGCTGTCAGCTCCATTTGGTTGTTGGTCGTAAGCGCGCTGCCGCCATAGAGCTCCAGGGTGTACTTACCCCAGACGAGCCAGGCTCCCCAACCCCCTACGCCGGGATTTTTTTTGCAGGCCCCATCAGTCCAAATTTCAAGAACAGTAGATGTAGGTGTGTGAGTCATGGTGCTTTATGGTTTCCCGCAATCGGTGCGGACGGTGTGATGGAGGTTTGGGAGAAAGTTGACGAGACACGGCCGGCGGCCGGCACGCCTGAGGTCGGTACTTTAGCTGGAAGATTGGCAAATTCGCTGCAGTTGACGATTCTCGCTCCGGGACGTCGCTTAACAGCGGAGAGCAAAAGAATATTTGAGCATTGCGGCAGCCATCTATCGCCGGCTTTGTCAAGCCACTCCCAAGCATGAAGCCGGCGTGCGCTGCGAAATCCCGGACGATAGAGTCCGAAGCGTCCGCGGTCAATTTCCAGTCCGAGAAGCGCAAACCAGTCTTTGAGGCGTCGAAGCGGAATCGGCGCCATGTCGGTAGGCAGATAGGGCTTGGCGCCGAGACGGACGGTCTGCTGCCGCATCCACCAAAAACCTGCGCCGTTGAAGGCAGTAAGAATAAGCCGGCCTTCGGGCTCGAGCACTCGAACGGCTTCGTGAAGTGCCTGCTGAGGGTTAGGGGAAAGTTCCAGCACATGCGGAAGCGTTACTAGATCCATCGACTCATCAGCGATAGGCAAGAGCTCCGGGGCAGCGACGATGCAGCCGAGATCTCCGCTTAAGACGTCGGCGGAAACGGAAGCCGCACTCTGCAGTTCGATCAGCCACTTCGACTGCATACGATTTTCGGCAAGCGTGTTGAGTTCGGGCATGCCGATCTGCAGCGCGCAGCTGCCGAAGACATCAACCGTCAATTCATCGTAGGCTTCAGCTTCCCATTCAAGGAGCAGTCGGCCCGGCGATGTGCGCAGGAACCCGTCAAACGTAAGGCGTGCAGGCAGAGCTCCCGCGCCCTTGTCAGGGCGCTCGGAGCGCCCAAAAAAGCGCTGGAACATAGGTGCAGTTAACAACTCGTTGCGGAAACTTGCCCGCTGCAGAAGTTTGAAGCAGGCAGAAATGCTCGGATGACGGAAGTCCGAGGCATTACAAGCATTAAGATTAACGGATTATGCAGGCCTTACGCCCGTTAACTGTTCCGGAAGTTCTCCGCTCATGAACCCGTCGTCTTTTCGATCTGCCCTTACTCAATTGTCTGTCGCGCTTTTCATAGCAACTGCGGCGGTTCATCCGACTTATTCCTTTGCGGAGGATGTTCCTCAGGATGCCCAGACGAATGCATCTGCTGGAGGGACTGTGGTCGAGACTGCGTTAACGGAAGCGGCTTTGGAGCGTGAGTCCGCAGTGCCCGCCAGCGTTTGGGATCGAATTCGCGGAGGTTTTGGTATTCCGGAACTGAATTCGCCTTTGGTGGATCGGTGGACGACGTATTACGCCAAGGATCCGGAGTACGTGCAGCGCATGGCGATGCGTGCGAGTCAATATCTCTACAACATCGTCGAAGAGGTGGAGTCTCGCGGACTGCCAATGGAGCTCGCACTTTTGCCTTTTGTAGAAAGTGCCTTCCAGCCCGAAGCACTTTCTCGCGCAAAAGCGTCCGGCCTTTGGCAGTTCATGCCGGCAACAGGCGCGGATTATGCGCTTGAACAAAACCTCTGGCGCGATGACCGAAACGATGTATTGGAAAGCACTCGTGCAGCACTCGACTATTTTGAATATCTGCACGGGATGTTTAATGACTGGCAGTTGGCGCTCGCTGCCTACAATTGGGGGGAAGGAAGTGTTCGGCGTGCTGTTGAGCGTGCCAAACGAAGCCACAAGGCAACTGACTACGCGCATTTGAAAATGCCTCGAGAGACGGCCAACTACGTTCCGAAACTGGAGGCTATCAAGCGCATCGTGAAGGATCCCGGCCGCTATGGCATTGAACTGCCCGACGTTGGCAACGAGCCCTTCTTCGTGCGGATTACAAAGCCTCGCGATATTGACCTTAAAACGGCGGCGGAATTGGCCGGCATGTCTGAAGCGGAATTCCGGCAGCTCAACCCGAGCTTTAAGCTTCCGGTCATTGTGGCATCGCACAACAATGTGATGCTTCTGCCGGCAGATCGTCTTGACTTTTTCGTCGACAATCTCGCAAGCTGGATGGATTCTGGACAGCCGCTTTCACGGTGGACAACCTATCGACTGCAGGCGGGGGATACGCTGGCCTCTGTGGCTGAACGCTCTGGCATGACGGAATCGTTCTTGCGTGAAGTGAACGGCATCCCTGCCGGCCGCAAAGTGCTTCCGAATTCCACGCTGCTTGTTCTCGCGGATGCAGATGAGCAGACAGACATCGCTGCGGAGGAAGCCGATGCAAAGCTGCGTCTTTCGCCGCTTACGACTTGGCGCCGTGTCACCTATCGCGTGCGTTCGGGCGACACACTGTCGAGCATTGCGCGCCGTTGGCACATTACGGTGAAATCAATTGTACAGGGCAACCGACTTCGCTCAGATCGTCTGCATTCCGGGCAGCGTTTGGTGCTCACGGTGCCCAATGTTGCGCGTGAACCGATTCGTACTGCGGCTAAAACTTCGGCACCATCGTCTTCCGGACACGTTATTTATGCGGTAAAGCGCGGTGATTCGCTGGCGTCTATTGCCAAGCGCTACGGCGTTTCGACGGCATCCCTTAAAACGACGAATCGATTGAGCTCCAATACCATCAGAGCCGGACAACGACTGCGCATTCCAAAGTCGGGTGAACCTATCGAGGAAGAAACGACAACCTATGTCGTTCAACAAGGGGACACTCTTACTTCGATTGCCAATCGGTACGGCGTGAATGTTGTGAAGCTAAAGCGCTTAAATCGGCTTACCTCCAATGCTCTGAAGGCGGGCGATCGGTTAGAGATTCCAGAGAGCGATGCGCCTAAAGCACCGCCCGCACCTGCAACGGCAGCGAGCCCGAGAACCACAGTGCACACTGTGGTCTCTGGAGATACGCTTACGTCGATTGCTGAGCGCTACGGTACAACCGTGGCAAAGCTGAGAAGTGCCAATGGATTGAGAAGTTCAAGACTCTCTATTGGTCAGCGTCTGGTGATTCCTGCATCAGCTTCCAAAGTAGCAAGTGCCAGTGAACCCCGCAGATACCGCGTTCGTTCTGGAGATACGCTCACTTCCATTGCTGCGGCCCACAACGTGTCTATTGCTGACCTGATGAGTTTTAACGGGCTTACGACAAGTCGTCTGAACGTTGGACAGTCACTGCGCATTCCTTAATTGACTCTGCTGGCCGTTCGTCCGTTTGGATGTGCGTATTTAAGGGGAAATTATCCGAGCGGTAGACTGCCCGCTTAAAATGGCGGGCAGCATTACGAGTGCTGACGCCGTCAGCACTCCAATTTCATATTGATGGGGGAGACCCCGCTGCCAATCATAACGACAGCGTTTTTCCCATCCCTATTAAAAGAGGACCAACATGGGATTCCTGACCGGCAAAAAGCTCCTGATCACGGGTGTTATCTCCAACCGTTCCATTGCCTACGGCATCGCCGAAGCGTGTCATCGTGAAGGTGCTGAACTGGCTTTTACGTATTCTGATGAACGCTTCGCAGAACGCCTGAAGGGATTTGCCGCGCAGTTTGGCAGCGATATCGTGCTTCCGATGGACGTTACCAAAGACGATCAGATTGCTGCCGTTGTTGAGACGCTCACGGAAAAGTGGGGCGGGCTCGATGGATTCGTTCATTCCATCGGCTACGCTCCTCGTGAGTCAATTGCCGGCGATTTCCTTGAAGGTTTCTCTCGCGACGCTTTTCACACTGCGCTTGATATTTCAACGTATTCCTACCCGGCCCTGGCCAAGGCCTTCCTGCCGATGATGAAGGGACGCAATGCGTCTTGCCTTACGCTGACTTATCTGGGCGGAGAGCGTGCCGTTCCAAACTACAACACGATGGGTTTGGCTAAGGCAGCGCTTGATGCGTCAACGCGCTATCTGGCTCAGTCACTCGGCCGTGAAGGCATTCGCGCCAATGCCATTTCCGCCGGTCCGATCAAGACGCTCGCTGCATCCGGCATTAAGGGCTTTAGCAAGCTTTTGCGTGTGATGGAAAAGAATGCGCCGCTCGGTCGTACGGTGACCATTCAGGAAGTGGGCAATACTGCTGCTTTCCTGCTCTCTGATCTGGCGAGCGGCATTACCGGCAACATCTGCTACGTTGATGCGGGCTTCCACGCCGTGGCAGTAGCTGACGTTGAAGATTAAGTGGCAGCTAATCGATAAAATAAAAGGGGGTCTTACTGCAGCATTGCAGTAGGGCCTCTTTTCCTATTTATTCTCTTCCGATAAGGGCCTTGAAAGATGGAAGACAAAAAGATTTCGGTCGTGATTTTGACTAGGAATGAAGAAAGAAATATCCGGGCCTGCTTGGAAGGATGTAGCTTTGCCGATGAAATTATTGTTGTTGATGACGGCAGTACAGATAAGACGGTCGAGATAGCGAGAAGCTTTGGGGAAAGGGTGAGGATTTTTCACCATGCCATGGATGGAGATTGGGCGCAGCAGCAAAACTTCAGCATTGATCAAGCGACCAACTATTGGGTTTTTTTATTAGATGCAGATGAGCGTATTACGCCAGATCTGGCACAAAGACTTCAGCAACTAGCTCATGGACCAGACAAAGCTTATCTAGTTCAACGACACAATAAATTTCAACATATTGAAGCAACACATGGAATACTGCGTCCTGACTGGGTATGCCGATTTGTACCTAAAAGCTTAATCAGAGTTTATGGACAAGTTCACCCTGAGATTCGAGTTAATTGCGAAAAGGAGCGCCTTCAAAGCAAGGGACTGATTCACTACCCCTATCGTACCTGGAAGAGTTATTTCAACAAATTCAATACGTATACTGAATTGTCAGCAGAAAAGTACTTTGAACAAGGAAAGAGTGTTTCGTTTGTAAAGGACATCATGCTCCGTCCAATCTGGGCTTTTCTGAAGATTTACTTCATCAATGGTGGCATTCTGGATGGTCGTGCGGGTTTCATCTTCAGTATCAATCACGCTTTCTACACAATGAATAAATACGTCAAATACTATTTTCTGAAATACTATTCTGGTGAACTTTGAGCCTCTGGATATCAGCTATGAAAACCGTCGGCGTATTCGTCAAACCAACTGAAAATCTCAGTGAACCTCTTGAACATTTGGTGAGTGTGCTTCGTCGTGCGGGGTGCAAGGTCCTTTTAGAGGAACGCGCGGCTCAAGCTCTCGGTAATCCTGATGGAGGCTTCCCGCGCCCTGAGTTGGGACGTCGCAGCGACGTGGCCGTGGTACTGGGTGGTGATGGAACATTGCTTGGTGTCGCTCGACAGATTGCAGATTCCCATTGTCCGTTGATTGGTGTAAATGCCGGTCGTCTAGGCTTCATCACCGACGTTGTGCTTGACGATATGGACAGGGTGCTGCCTGCCATGCTGGCAGGGGAATGTTCAGCAGACCAACGTCACCTGCTCGAAGGCGTGGTGTTTCGCAATGGGCAAGAAATCTTTCGCAATGTCGCAGTGAACGATATTGGCTTCAGCCATGGTCGTGCCGGAGGCATGGTTGACTTCATCATCTATGTCGACGGGAAGCAGATGAGTGCTCAGTCGGCAGACGGTGTTGTCTGTTCAACCGCTACGGGGTCAACCGCCTATGCACTCGCTGCTGGCGGTCCCATTTTGCATCCATCAATGGATGCAGTTGTATTGGTGCCGGTTGCCCCGCATACGCTTTCCAATCGTCCCATCGTATTGCCGTCCTCAAAGCGCATTGAAATTGAACTCGTAAACGCTCGTGATGCAACAGCGTATTTCGACATGCAGGAATTCTGTGACGTCGAACCGGGTGACATGCTTCGCATTCAGCGCTCGGAACGTGTGATGGAGATTCTTCATCCGCTCAGTTACGACTATTACGACTTGCTCCGCCGAAAATTAAAGTGGAACTATTCACCCACCAGTGTGAAGCACCACGAGCAGATCAGTGGCTGAAGGAAGCTCTTACGATGCTTACAACGCTCAACCTTAAAGACTTCGTCATCGTTGATCAGCTTTCGCTTGATCTCTCTACGGGCTTCACGGTTTTGACCGGTGAAACCGGTGCCGGCAAATCCATTTTGATTGATGCAATTCAATTGATTCGCGGAGCTCGAGCCGATGCTGATATGGTGCGTAAGGGCGCTGAACGAGCCAATATCATTGCTGAATTCATGCCTTCGGAAGAGGCTCTTCGGTGGCTTGAAACCAATGATTTGCAGGATTCCAGCGCGTCAACAGTGCTTGTACGACGCAGCATCGATAAAAACGGACGCTCACGTGCCTGGATCAATGGCATTACGGTGACGCTCTCGCAGCTGAAGGAGCTTGGTGACACTTTTGTCGATATACAAGGGCAGCATGCGCATCAGCTTCTTTTAAAGACGCAGAATCAATTGAAGCTGCTTGACGCTTATGCAGAAAACACAGCTCAGCTTGAGGCTGTTAAAAAAGCTTTCGCGACTTGGAACGCCAAGGCCAAACGCCTTGAAGAAGCGAGCTCTAGTGCAGAAGTTCGTACCGCCAAAATCGAGCAGCTCACCTGGCTGCTTGAGGATCTCTCCACGTTGGCGCCTAAAAAGGGAGAGTGGGAGTCGCTTAACGAAGAACATACTCGACTTTCCCACGGCGTTTCTATTATTGAAGGTCTCACTGCGTCTGTTGATTGGCTTACCCAAGGTGAAGATTCGGCGTCTGATTTGGTTTCACGTGCACAATCTCGTGTTGATGATTTGTCTAATTACGACGAACGTCTCAAGGGTGTCAGTGAAACTCTGACCACGGCAGCTGAGCTGATCGATGATGCGGCACACGATCTTGAGCGGATTCTGGATAAGACAGAAGCGGATTCCAATCGTTTTGAGAAAGTAGATCGACGCGTATCCAAATACTTTACGATGGCACGAAAGTATCGCACTGAACCAGAAGTGCTTTATGTCTTTGAGGCAGAAAATAAGCGTCGTTTGGAGGAGCTTCAGAACGACGAAAATCTGGATGCTTTGAGGGCTGAAGAAGCTGAGGCAAGAGCAGTCTATGATGCCGCAGCGGAAAGGCTCACAAAAGTTCGTCGAGAAGCGGCAGTGCGTTTCGCCAAGGCGGTTACGAATGAAATGCAAACCCTGTCCATGAAGGGCGGACGATTTGAAGTAAACCTTGTCCCCATTCCGCGCAGTGAAGTCGGCGTTGAAAAGTGCGAATTCTTAATGGCAGGCCACCCTGGTGTCGATGTTAGTCCCTTGGCTAAGGTGGCGTCCGGCGGGGAGCTGTCTCGCATTGGACTTGCGATTTTTACATTAACCAGCCGTAATACAAGCGTCCCGACGCTTATCTTTGATGAAGTCGACAGTGGCGTAGGGGGTGCTACAGGTGAGGTGGTTGGCCGAATGATGAAGCAGCTTGGGCAGACGAGGCAGGTGCTTTGCGTGACGCATTTGCCGCAAGTAGCTGCTTGCGGCGACCATCATCTCAAAGTAGAGAAGGTTTCTGACGGTATTGAGACTGTGAGCTATTTGAGAGAACTCAATCCAACCCAGCGTGTGGAAGAGATTGCTCGCATGTTGGGAGGACTCCTCATCACGCAGAAAACGAAAGTACTTGCCGAAGAAATGGTTAAAGCAAACCTTTCTCAGGAAGAGTGATTTTATTTTGAAGCCGCTGCTCGAGACGTTGACGATTGATGCCTGCTAAATGGCGATCATTTTCACGGTGATACAGATGAAAAACAGTCGTTGCGAAAAGACCAAGTTTGCGCTGCATCCCAAGATTGATCAAACGGATCGCTAGGTCGGAGTCTTCAAATCCCCAACCTTCATAGGCTTCATCGAATCCATTGACAGCTAAAAAATCCTGCCGCCAAACCCCTAAGTTGCAAGTTCGAACTTTTGCCCATGATGTTGGTTTAAGTTTGCGCATTGATCCCAATGGGATTTTAAGAAGCGGTATAAGCCGATTGATGTGATCTTTATGTCTTAAAACGTTTAAACCGAATAGATCTGTAAAAGGGATTCTGTGTGTTTCAATTGCATGACTGAGCGTTTCATCCAACAAAACTCGATTGCCCGCAACAAATGCATGTTTTTCTGAAAGTGTCAGGTGCTGATGAATCCAGTTCGGACGGGGAATACAGTCCCCATCAAGAAATAAAAGGTAATTACCAGAACTCATCCGGACGGCATTGTTGCGAGCTGATGCAGCACGAAATCCTCTGTCATCTTGCCAGGCATGCAGTATTGGAAAGGCTGACTTTTGCTGGAAATTCTCAATGATTTGTTGAGTATCTTTCGTGCTGCCGTCATCAGCAATGCAAACTTCAAAGTCTTGAATTGTTTGCAGCTTCAATGCTTCAAGCACTGTCAGCAATGCTTGAGGGCGATTGTAAGTAGACAAAATGATGCTGGCTTTCATGACGCATTCGCGATTTTCTTCATTGCGCCTAAAACTTCATCCTCAGTCGGCCATCCATTTTCGCTGCCCAGGACAATAGCCCTAGGGTTCCACGGACGTGTGCGAACTGGGTTCGTAACGCCGATCAATGTAATCTGATTGGCGCCAACCGCTGCAGCTACATGGCTCATGCCGGAATCGTTGGCAATAACCACGCGTGCATGTTTGGCAAGCGCAGCAATAGTACCGAGAGATGTCGGAGGACAAATTTTGGCGTCTGGGCAGGCGGCTTTCGCCAATTCAACCTCTCGAGCGGCAGGGAAGACAACTGGTTCTATTCCCATATCACGAAGCGGCCTACAAAGCTCATTGAAGTGTTTCCAGTGCTTCTCTTTCCCGTGGTGAAGCCCTCGAGCGATTGGTGCAAGAAGTGCATAGTTGACTGGAATGTGGCACTGTGCCCTCAAGTTTCTAGCACCCGCTTCGTGACGTTTTAGCGGTATTAGACCAAGGCTTGGAGGAACTTTGTCCCAGGCAGGCTTGATATCCCAAGCTTCGAGTGCTTCATGGGCAAGTATGAAGAACCGTTCAACCTCATGCACTACTGCATTAGGTTCCGGTACAACCGTATCGAGAAGAATACGGCGAAAATCTGTGGGGAATCCCGCACTGCGAATACCCCCAATGCGGTAAAGAAGCGCTGAACTTAATGAGTTGGGAAAGAGCAGACCCTTGGGATGTTCTCCCCAACGACGTGCAATATTGCGGATACGGCCAAGATCTTCTGTAACGTGTCCTTCTATAGGTTCGAATCGCCAACCTGTGCCGGCGAGAAGATCTTCGGCCCAACGTTTGCCTGTTAGTACAGGAGTGAGGCCGCTGGCTTCAAGAAGTCGTAGTCCTGGCAAGGCCATGCAGCAATCGCCTACATGATTGGGAAGGCGGCATAGAGTACTTGTGAGCATTGTTGAAATACAATTATAGTTTATTCAATTTTGAATATGTATACAGAAGTATGAAGCTACATGAAATTGTGAGTGTAGACGTGTGGCTGTAATTAAAAGTTTGAATCCTCAGATAGTGAGCTCAATGACTTTTGCATATGCACGACTATTGAATTGAAAGATTCAAGTTTAAAATCAGTGTGTACCGCTTCCATATTCTGTCATATTGTAGGCATAGAGTCACTATATAAGATTGAAAATTGTTGCTCAACGATGATATCAAGATAAATGGCACAAAGTTCGAAAATGATTTATTTCCGGAAATAAATGAGCAATGCAGTTCCTATATTTTATTTATTATTTTAATTATCTATTTATTTTTATTAGAAGCAAGTCCCTTTATTAAAGCATTCCATTTTTCCCAAACAATATTAGGTGAGAATAACTTCATTTCTTCTTTTCCATGAGTCCCCAACCTCATACGTAACTCTCGATCCTTCATGAGTATTGATAAGCATGCTGCGAATGATTCAGCGGTCGGATCAGAAAGCAAACCATTTATCCCATTCTTGATTATTGATCTTACAAAGGGACAATCATTACATCCAACTACTGGCAAACCTATTGAAAACGCTTCTGTTAATGCTAGACTGAAGCCTTCTAATGCTGAAGGGAATGCAAAAATTGAGGAATTAGCAAGTTTTTGAGGTATTTCATTTGTCGTACCACATAATTTTATATTATTCTCAAGATCTAAATTCTTAATAAGATTTTTAACTTCCACTACATCTTTTTCGCAAGCTTTATCATCTCCTCATAACTCAACGTACCAATCAGGAAATTGTTTCTTTAAAAGATGGAAAGCTTCAATAATTAAATATTGACGTTTATCTTTATTTATTCGAGCAACACAAATAATAGTTTTCGAGTATAAATTTGAAGATAAGCTAGATTGAGGAACAGCATTAGGTATGTAAACAATTTTTGGGTTGGGTAATATTTCCTGAACATGAGTGACATAATCAGGCATCAGAACCTGAATAACATCACTCTCATTTAAAGACTTTCTACAGAATTCATAGTTAGGGTTTTCTATAAAATATGATGGATCACTATGGAACATACTGATCAAAGGCTTATTGATTTTAATTAGGCTATTGAGTATGTATGTGGTTTGGGGACAATATGAGATAAAAATATTTGTTGTCCCTAAGTGACGAATAACATTTTTAATGGCTGTAGCTTTCCATTGTATATCTATTGTTCGCCGAAGGAAATGTCGCCTATTTTTGTTTATTGAAAAACATCTAATTAAACGAAAAACTTTTCTATAAAGTAATGGAATAGACGTCCTAGCATTTATGAAATCAACTTCATTTCGAATATAATATCCTGGTTGCCCTGAATGTGGATCACAACATATAGCAGTAACCCTAAAACCAAGGTCTATAAAATTATTTGCCATTTCACTGAAAATTTTTTCAGCGCCACCCTTGAAATTAATCATCGTTCCTGTATGAACTAAAACAACGTGAATTTTCAAATTAGGAGAACACGGATCTGACATATTTCCGTTTAAATTTCTAGAGAAATTAATAAATTTTTAATTGTTTTTTGAGATTTACTAGATACTTTAAAGTATTTTCTAAACTATCTTCATTTCCTGTAAAAGGGTTTATGTAATGCGTATATTTAATGTATGTTATATAAAATAATTCATCTAAAGTTAATTTTCTTAGACGTCTATTGCAGTGCATTTTATCGATAGTTAATCCCCAACCTGCATAAAAAGGCATCCCGTAAGTGTGCACTTCCTTACCGCATAATAATCCTTCAAATCCCATTTGTGATGTTGCAACATAAATTACATCAATTTGTTGTATTAAAGCTATAGGATTGATTGGATTTGATAATATTGTAACTTGATCTAGAAGTTCTTTACTTATTTTTATAGCTGCTTTTGTTTCGAGAGTATCTGGGTGTATTTTGAATAATATTTCCGAATTTTTATTTTCTCTTATAGCATCAGAAAGCATTTTCTCAAAAATGCTGTCGTCTACCCCCCCCCCCGAAATCGATTGATCTCCACGACTTTGATCAATAACTAAAACCTTCTTTTTGCAAGAAGAATTTGCTAAATGGCTAATAGAACAAGATGGTTGATAATTATATTTTGATAATTTATTATCAATAATAAAAGATTGCAACTTTTTAGATTCATTTAATTCACTATCGTTAAGTTGATAGTTATTTAATAAATCTTCAAGATCAGTCTGGCGTGACGAATCAAAATAAAATCCCTTTGTGTCAACTACATAAGAAAGTCCTGAACGAAGAGATGGATCAACATTTGCAACCCAAGAAAAGATGCTCCTAATAAAACCATCCTCGATTAGGAAGATGGGTACTCCTCTGTTTTTAGCTTCTTTGGCAAGCTTGATTGTTGAGGCGTTTTTCCCCCAACCAAGATACGCAGATGAAAAGTAACGGAATCTAGCGAAATTTAAGTGTTTATTAATATAAATGCAATTTTTAGTTGATAAATGCGGATAAAATTTATAATCCCCTATGTGTGCGATGCTGGCATCTTTATTTACATCATTGATTAAATTATAAAAATATTCGTCAACTGTATTTTTTAACTTATTCTTCTTTGACATTGTATGCATATACTATTTGTATTTAAAAGTTATTTCTTTAGAGAAGAATATGTGTCGAATAGAGTTTAATAGTTTTCTTGATTGACGCTTTGGATTCAATGTAGCGAGTGTTGAATTTTTCATGTTAATATTTCTTTTAACAGAGCTAATCGTAGATGAAAATGTACTATCACAGACTATTGCAGGATTCATTTTCCAAGTGGGATGACGTTTAGCCCAAGAAGACATAGCTCCAAATAGGAACTCATCGACTGGCATAGCAATTTTAAAGCTGTGAGCTATTGCATCGATAGCTGCATTTTTAGATATAAAATAAGCTAGTGTTATCAAATATACATATAAATTTTTTAGATACCTTATATCTCATTATTGGCTGTACAACGAACGGCTGGATGATGTCAACTCCTTCAGGAATCCATGAGCTGTCTGATAAAAATTTTAATGCTCTTTCTGAAATTTGAATATCATCTTCCATAACTAAAGCCCAATCATCATCGGAGCTAACGAGTTTTTTCCAACATTCTAGATGTGATAAATAACATCCTATTTCTCCTGATGATATTTCTCTAGGGAACTCCCATTTGCTGTACAATTTTGGTGTTAATTTTTTTATTTCATCGTGAGTTAAGGTGTTTCCGTCGAATGCTGATATTCTTTCAGCATTAATTCCTAACTTCGTCAGTTGCTTGTTTATGGATAACCAGCGATCAGGACTGCGATCGAGATTTATAACAAATCGGAGCATGAGAGTTAAAATCAAGTTGCGTAAGGATTAATATGTATTATTTAAATGTAAAAGTTAGATGAAATAATAAATCGAGTATCATAAATATGGGTAGAAATAAGGAGATATGATGTGTTTTTTAAAACGTAAATACTTGCCAATTCTTAGAAACGCGGCATTGATGAGGCTTTTTGGTTATCTGCCAACATATAAAGGGTACATCATTGGAGCAACACTCGCCATGATCATAGGTGGCGGTGCTTCTTCATTGATCGCTTTGGTGCTAGGCAAGTTGACGGATATGGCCTTCTACCAACAAGACACGATAGTTGTTTATCTTGCTCCGATCGCACTTGTTGGTATTTCAATCTTGCATGGTGGTACCCAATATCTCAGTCAATTTTTATTGGTGCGCGTGGCTCAAGGAGTGATGCTTGAGATTCGAACATTGATGTTCGATAGGATTCTCCGTTGGGGGGACGAACTTTTCATGAAGTATCGCTGTGCGGAGGTACAAGCGAAGTTCATCAATGAAGCCTCCACGGCTCTGACTAATGCTGCCGGTGTACTCACTATTATCATTCGTGATTCCATTCAAATTGTCTGCCTTTTAGGGGTGCTTTTTTGGCATAACTGGTTACTCACATTAGTGACCTTCATCGTAGGGCCGGTTATTGCCTTAATTCTGAAATGGGTTAACAGACATATCAAACGCTTGACATCTCAGACTCAGAAGACGTTTGGGGAGTTGATTGGCACTATTCAGGAGAGTTACAACGGTGAACGCGTGGTCAAAATTTATGATGGTTATGACTACGAGAAGGAGCGCTTCCGAAATGTTAACGAAAGATTGCGGTCGCTTACACTAAAGGCGCAAAGAGTTTATTCTGCAGGAACACCACTCACACAGTTCACTTCGATGGTAGGGGTATCGATTGTTATTGTGTTCGCGCTGATACAAGCAAAAATGGGTATGTTGACGGTTGGTGAGTTTACGACCTTTTTAGCGGCAATGCTTCTGTTGTTGCCTCCGATTCGCAAACTTTCAAGTGTCAACGGTACAACAGCTGCAATGACAGCCGCCGCAGAAAGTCTCTTCCGTATGGTTGATGAATTGCCAGAAAAGGATGCTGGTACAAGGACATTAGAAAACTATAGTGGTGCAGTAGAATTCCGAAATGTGAGTTTTGCTTATCCTGCTAAAGATAAGAAGACAATTAACAATTTCACTTTATCGGTGAAACCGGGAGAAATGATTGCGTTGGTTGGGTCATCAGGAGCTGGTAAATCCACGCTGATCAATCTAATTCCGCGTTTTTGGGTTCCTACTGAAGGCGAAATTTATTTTGATGGTATTGCTCAGAGCGAACTCACACTTAAAAGTTTGCGTAAGCAAATAGGTCTTGTTAGTCAAGATGTGACAATTTTTGATGACACAATCGCTAATAATATTGCGTATGGCTGTCGTGACAGAGTCACACGAGAGCAGATTGAGGCTGCGGCAGACGCGGCCGCATTGACAGATTTCATCAAAGCACTGCCGGAAGGGTTGGATTCTCCAGCAGGGCCTAACGGCAACCATTTGTCTGGTGGGCAGCGACAGCGAGTTTCTATCGCCAGGGCCTTTCTTAAGAATGCTCCCATCTTACTTTTGGATGAGGCAACGAGTGCTTTGGATACGGAAAGTGAAAAACATATTCAGAAGTCGCTGGATACGCTTCTTAAAGGGCGTACGTCATTTGTCGTGGCACATCGCTTATCAACCATCATCAATGCTGACCGCATCATTGTGATGAGGGATGGAGGTATTGCAGAAATCGGTACGCATGAAGAATTGCTTGCCAAGGGCGGTTTATATAACCATCTCTATACCCTTCAGTTTTCGAAAGAGAATTAAGTTTATTTCATGTGGATCGGAATCTTTTTCGGCATGATAGCCTGTGCTCTGTGGGGACTTGTCTACATCATTCCGTTGTGGCTCTCTTCATATGATCCGATGCTAATAGCATTGGCCAGGTACGTGTTTTTTGGTTTTTTTTCGGCGATCCTTCTTGTTTTTAATGGAAAGTATTTAACTCAAGTCACTAGAAAAGATTGGATCAGCGCTACTGCTTTAGGCGTGGTAGGAAATCTTTTTTTCTATTGGCTATTGGCGTCTGCAGTTCAATTGGCTGGTGCGCCGATTGCTGGTGCTTTTACTGCGGTCATCCCAATTAGTGTGGCTATCGTGGCGAATACAACGGCAAGGCAGCATGGCGTTGGGGTGCCATGGAGCAGTCTCGTTTTCCCGCTCAGCTTGGTGGCTGCCGGTATGGTCTGTCTCAATTGGACAGAGTTCAGCTACTTCCTCGCAAATTCCAATGAACCTCCAGCAGGATTTTGGCTAGGGGTGTTCTATGCATTTTTAAGTTTGCTAGTTTGGACTTGGTACCCAATCAGCAATGCGAATTGGTTAATTGCGCATCCGAAAATTTCTCCAATGTTCTGGACGGCAGCTCAAGGTGCTGCAACACTGCCGACGGCAGCTATCGGTTTGGCAGCTTATGCTGGTATGGCGGAGTCTACATCTTCACTCTGGGAGCCTACACCGGCACATTTTTTTATTGGAGTGTTGTTTTTAGGGATCGTGTGCTCGTGGCTTGCCATTTGTTTTTGGAATGATATGAGTCGCAGGTTGACACCCGCATTGGGCGGTCAAATGATTATTTTCGAAACGATTTTCGCAGTGATTTATGCACACATTATGCGACATGCTTTACCTACAACATTAATGAGTGTTGGTATGGTGCTACTTTTGGCCGGTGTTTTTGCTTCAGTACGGGTGTTTCGCCGTACTGAGATTAAAGCGGTATAGATCTTATCGGCGTGTAACGGTAGAGTGCATTCCAAACTTTTTCAACAGAAATACTTTGCATACAGCGAGACAGTTGAGGAGGATTGTGATGAGCGCAGAGATGGCGGGAGCATCCTGAGCAAGGAGTATCCGCATCATCACGTCTCACAATAGTGACGTTACCGACTGTTTGGATCCCTAGGTGCTTGGAATATGGACTCGATTGACCATTTTTAGGTGCAGGTCCCCAAATATCGACTGCTGTAGGTCCATAAAGACAGATGCAGGGTATTCCCGTGGCAGCCGCAACATGTGATGTCGCTGTATCAACACCAATATAAGCGACCGCGTTTTGGATAATCCGAGCTGTTTGCCCAAAACTTGCCTGGCCTGCTGCAATAAATGTTTTTTCTTTAGGAAGCTTTTCAATGATCTGATGAAGATAAGTTATGTCATTAACTCCTCCAGTAAAGCAGATGCTGTAGCCAGAAGTAATTAATCTAGTTGTTAATTCAATCCATTTTTTGACGCTCCAGTTCTTATCTTGGTAGCGAGAGTTGCATTGGCAAACGATATAATGGCCAATTCTCAATAGGGTAGCTTTGAGTTCTGAGGATAATTCTCGATCTGGGCAAATAGGGGTGAGAAGAGGAATATCCGCGCATAAAATTGGCTTAAGTAGAGGTTGTAGCATTTCAAGAATTTGGCCGCGCGAATAGGTTATTTGATCGGTAATAATTATTCGCTTCCAAAGCTCCTCTAAAGATGAGTTTGGACGCCCTATTATTTGACGTTTGGCTGAAAAGTAACCATAAAGAACCGAACGAGTACTGTTCATGGTGATGAGTGCCCAGTCATATTTATTCCATGAAGTTAAGTGATTGCAGATTTGTGTGAATTTATTGGGATGACGGTCAACTGTAATCACATGATCTATTGCATTAATGCCTTCTAAGATAGATGCATTGTCTCTAAAAGTCAGCATGTCGACTTGAGCTTTAGGGAAACGAGACTTCAGTGCTGGTGCCAAAGCAGCAGCCAAGAGGCAGTCACCAAGATAGCGAAGGGAAACGATGAGGAATTTCATGAACGTAAGATGAATGGGGGCAAGAACTTGCCTAAACGATTAGCCCTTTACAATGTGCACACTATTCAAACGGCAAGTTGAGCATCGTCCTGTGGAACAGATACTTATCAATACTTCTAGAGAAGAAACGCGTGTCGCTATTTTAGATGACGGCCTTCTTCAGGACCTCTTTATTGAACGTGCCTGCGCTCGCGGGCTAGTCGGAAACGTTTACTGGGGACAGGTTGTTCGCGTTCTGCCGGGAATGCAAAGTGCATTTCTGGACGTTGGTCTGGAGCGTACGGCATTTCTGCACATTGCAGAGATTGAAGGAGCCAGAACGGACACTGGAACATTCAAGCCGATAGAGTCTCTTCTGCATGAAGGACAGCGCTTGATGGTTCAGGTGGCCAAAGATCCGATCGGTACCAAAGGCGCACGGTTGACAACAACAATTTCACTTGCTGGCCGTAAGCTTGTCTATCTCCCCAACGATTCTCATATTGGAGTTTCGCAGCGTATTGAGGATGCGGCTCTGCGTGAAGAACTCAGGACTCTAGCAACGACTGTTCGGCTAAAGGATGAAAAGGGCGGCTATATCGTTCGGACGTGCGCTGAAGAAGGGGCGACAGAGCAGGAATTCCTTTCTGACATGGCTTATCTGGCTCGGCTGTGGGATGGCATTCGTCATCGGGCGCAGGAAGTCAAGAAGCCGACATTGCTGTATCAAGATTTGACGTTAGCTCAAAGAACGCTGCGCGATATGGTGCATGAAGGGACAGCTGTCATTGAGGTTGATGATGGGGCTGAATATGAAGCCTTATTAGAGTTTGCCAAGCATTTCGTGCCTGCGGCGGTGGACAAACTCCATCATTATGAGGGTGAGCGACCGCTTTTCGAACAGTATGACATTGATGAAGAAATTGAACTTGCACTTGGGCGCCGAGTTGAGTTGAAGAGCGGCGGATACCTTGTATTTGACCAGACAGAAGCAATGTCGACGATCGATGTCAATACAGGTGCTTATGTCGGGAAACGAGACTTTAGCGATACCGTTTTCAAAACTAACTTAGAGGCGGCTCAGGTTATTGCTCGTCAGCTTCGGTTACGCAATCTCGGCGGCATCATCATTGTCGACTTTATTGACATGGCTAAAGACGAACACCGCGAAGCGGTGCTGAGCGAATTGCGTCGAGCTGTTTCACTCGATCGCACCAAGATGACGGTGAGCGGCTTCAATGAACTCGGTCTCGTTGCAATGACGAGGAAGCGCACACGTGAATCTCTTGCGCATACCCTCTGCGAAACTTGTCCTGTTTGCGGTGGGCGCGGAGAGATTAAGACAGCGAGAACGGTTTGTTATGACATTCTGCGCGAAATTACGCGCTTAGCGAAACTCTATAAGGAGATGAAGGAATTTCGTATTTTGGCAAGCCAAACCGTCATTGACTTACTGCTAGAAGAAGAATCACAGGCGCTCGAGCTGTTGCAGCAGGCGATCGAACGCCCCATCCTGCTGGAGGTGGAATCCGTTTATACGCAGGAGCAATGGGATGTCATCATCGCTTAAAAATAAGAAGGACAGCATCATGACTCAATCTTCGATGGGCGCCCAATCTGTCGAGCCAACCTTTTATTGGTATGACTATGAAACTTTTGGCGTCGATCCACGCAAGGACAGACCGGCGCAATTCGCCGGGCGACGCACAAGACTCGATTTGTCGCCCCTTTCGGACGATACTGGTGAAATTTTCTACTGTCGCCCAACGGATGATCAGCTGCCCAATCCTGAAAGCTGTCTGTTGACCGGCATTACGCCGCAATGCTGTGCAGAAAAAGGCGTTTGCGAAAGTGAATTTGCGGATTTGATCTGGGAGCGGCTCAATACTCCGGGAACCGTCAGCATTGGCTACAACACATTGGGTTTTGATGACGAAGTCAATCGCTTCCTCTTCTGGCGCAATTTTCTTGATCCGTACACTCATAGTTGGGCAAAAGGATGTTCCCGATGGGATCTATTTCCTGTTGTCTGTGCTGCATGGGCGCTTCGCGGAGACACTATCAAGTGGCCTCGATGGGAAGAGATCGATCCAATAAAGTATCCGAAGGCCGAAGGTCGTAAAGGCGTGTGCTTCAAGCTGGAGTTTTTGACAAAGGCCAACGGGATTGAACATGGTCATGCGCATGATGCGCTTTCCGACGTCGAAGCCACGATTGGAATGGCGAAACTTTTGGCAGAGAGGGAGCCTAAGCTATGGCGTTGGGCTTTTGAAAATCGGACGACAGCCAAAGTGTCTGCTGCAGTAGCGGATATGAAACCTGTGGTCTGGGTTACGCCTAAATTTGGTATCGCTCGGGGATGTACGGGGATCGTAGCTTGCTTCTATCAAGAGAAGCACGACTGTTGGATGTGGGATTTGTCTTTTGATCCGACTGTATTGCAATCGCTCTCTTATGAAGAAATCAAGCAGCGGCTCTTTCCTTCGATAAAGGATCGAGCGCAGGGGATTGAGCGGCTGCCGATCCGGCGACTGAAGGCGAATGCTTCACCGTTTGTTTGTGCAAATCTCAAAGTGCTCTCTCGGGAACGGGCGCAGAAATACGGCATTGATCTGGACGTTGCTGCCGCTAATCTTCAAAAGCTTAAGGCTGTGGCGCCGGCGGTACAGACCATTTTTGCGGAACTGGCTGCAGAACGGCGCTCTAATGATGCTGCAGCGCCAAGCGCGGATCCTGATCGATCTCTTTATTCTGGATTTGCGAGCAGTGGAGATAAAGCGCGATTTGTTCAGATCCGCAGCATGATGCCTGAGCATCTCGCAGCGGAAGCTCCAAAATTTCGTTTCGACGACCAGAAGTTTGCTGAAATGCTCTTCCGCTTCCGCGCACGGAACTGGCCTGAAATGCTCTCAGCCGAAGAGACTGAACGGTGGCGGCAGTTCTGTGCAGATCGGATCATGTCAGGACGAGATGGGATGCTTCAACTTTCCGACTATTTTGATCAGATCGATGAAGCGCAAGCAAGCGGACTCTATGATGATGAAAGACATCAACAAGTGCTCGAAGCACTTTACGATTGGGGTGAAACACTTGGGAACCGTCTGAGCGATTGAGTACGAAATAAGTCGTTTCCGTACCAATTGAGTTCATGCGCAGTACGACGAATCGTGGTTCGTCGTACTGCTGCGCGAAAGGAGAAGAATGATGGGCAGAAAAAAAATTGGTTTGACTTCGGGGCTGAATCCGCTGCCGGCATTGAAGATGAAGTCTTGTCTGATCGGTGTCGGCGCCAAACTCGACCTGCCGGTCGAAGTGGTGGAAAGCAATGTAGAGCTTCCGCTCGATGCTCCCACACCGCGTATAGCGCTCGCAGACCGCAAGATTACGGCTCTGATTGCGCTTGAACATCTTCAGCGTCAAGGCTGTGAAGCCGCGGTGCTGGCCGACATTAAGAGCGAACCTTTTCTTGATGAGTTGAGAAAAGAGTTGGAAATGCCGATTGTTTCGCTGCTGGCAAAATTGGATGACAAAGTGAAAAGTGGCACCATTCAGACAATGGCTTGTCTTGGGACTGCTGTGCCGCAGGAATTCTTCGCAGAGCATTTTGGTCCAGCGGTCAAATGGGTTTCTCCCGACGAGGAGATGAAGGCAGAATTTGCCAAGATCCAAAATCCGTGCGAGGGATTGCGCCGCAATGGTTTGACGCCGGCATTTAAAGCCTACCTCGTCAAGGCTGGTCATGAACTCATGGCGCAAGGCGCGGAGGTGCTGATTCCTAATTGCTCGCAGATGGCTCGATTTGTCGAAGAACTTCGAGCTGAAGGTCTTCCCGTAGAAGACCTCCTTTCTGATGCGGCTGAAATGGCCGTTGCTTCAACTCCCGCTCGTCGGCCCAAGCCCTTTAAGGTCGGACTAATTGGAGGATTAGGGCCGGCTGCAACAGTGGATCTTTACGACAAAATTGTGAAGGCAACACCTGCCAAGACGGATCAGGAACACATCAAGCTGGTTGTCGAACAGAACCCTCAGATTCCGGATCGCACGGCTTGTCTCTTGAATGGCGGTGAAGACCCGACGCTTGCGCTTTTTCATTGCGCACAGCGTCTGGAAGCCGATGGCTGCAGCACATTGATCGTGCCCTGCAACACCGCTCATGCATTCCTGCCATATCTAGAACGCTTCATCAAGATTCCGTTTATCAATATGCAGCAGGCGGCTTTGGATGAAATCCAAAACAAACTTGGCACGCGCGCCAAAATTGGATTGCTGGCAACAACGGGAACCGTGCAGACAGGTATTTATGGTGATAAAGCCAAGGCCATGGGTTTACCGATGTTTGTGCCTGATGATGTGCATCAGGAGCGTGTTATGGCTGCGATTTACGGACCGCAGGGAGCTAAAGCTGGTTACACGAACGGCATTTGCCGAGAGGATCTGATTTCAGCCGCAGAATATCTGGTAAAGACTCATGGCTGCAACTGTCTCATTCTGGGCTGCACCGAACTGCCGTTGATTCTTGATGAATCCGACGATTTTGAAGTTGCCGGCAGTCGAGTCATTGTCGTCGACCCAACGGCAGCCCTTGCTCGGAAAGTGGTAAAGACTGCTGAAGATGCCTATGCCGCTACCGGTATCCGCTGATTAATGATTTGTAGCGGGGCATCTCTTGATATGTGAGGTGTCCCGCTGTTTTTTGATAGGTGTATGTAATGCAGCAGAAAAACTATCCGCAAATGCCGTCCATAAAGGTTGCATTTTTAGGTCTGGGTGTCATGGGGTATCCCATGGCGGGACACCTGTCTCGAGCCGGGTTAGATGTATGTGTCTACAACCGTACTGCTGCTAAGGCAACTAAATGGGCCGCCGAGTTTGGCGGTCGGACTGCTTCAACTCCCCGAGAAGCGGCGTGTGGAGCCCAATTTGTATTTGCCTGCGTAGGCAATGATGATGATCTGAGAAGCGTTGTGTTGGGGGAAAATGGGGCTCTGGCAGGTATGGATTCCGGCAGTGTGCTTGTAGACCATACTACGGCAAGCGCCGTGGTGGAGAGAGAGCTCTCCCAGAAAGCCGCTGTACGTCAGATCGGGTGGGTGGATGCTCCTGTGTCCGGCGGGCAATCTGGTGCAGAGAATGGCTGCTTAACCGTACTTTGCGGCGGTACGAATGCGGATGTCTCGGCAGCAGAACCAGTGATGCGTGCTTATGCTGCTCAAATTACGCATTTTGGTGCTGTGGGTTCCGGTCAGCTTGCAAAGATGGTGAACCAAATCTGCATAGCGGGATGTGTGCAGGGACTGGCAGAGGGGTTGGCATTCGGCATGCATGCAGGACTAGATATGCCGAAACTCATCAAGGCGCTCTCCGGCGGCGCAGCATCCTCTTGGCAGATGATCAATCGGGGAACCACGATGGTCGAAGGTAAATTCGATTTTGGATTCGCTGTGGATTGGATGCGTAAAGACCTGGGTATTGCGTTGGCAGAAGCCGAACGCAATGGTTCCAAGCTTGATATCGCGAAAATGGTTGACAGTTACTACCAAGAAGTGCAGCAGATGGGCGGTGGCCGTCTTGATACTTCGAGTCTTATCAAGCGCCTCGTTTAATAAAGTTCTATGCGACAGCTCTCTACTGGACATCCAGATGTCATTTTGATTGAACCCCAATTTTTCAGAGATGATCGTGGTTATTTCTGCGAAACATACAATCAACAGAGTTTCGCAAAGATCGGCATCTCTGATAAGTTTGTGCAGGACAATGAATCAGCATCTTCTTACGGCGTTGTTCGAGGTTTGCATTTCCAAAGAGGAATTTACGCTCAAGCAAAACTGATCCGCGTACTATGTGGTGACATCCTTGATGTCGCAGTTGATATTCGGATGGGATCTCCAATGTTTGGTCAAGTTGTTTGCTGTCAACTTTCAGCCGAAAATCACAGACAAATATATATCCCTAAAGGTTTTGCACATGGATTTTCGGTTCTTTCTAAATACGCAGTCGTGTCATATAAATGCAGTGATTTTTATGTTCCAGAGTCGGAAGGCAGTATCGCTGCAGATGATCCCCAACTGGGCATCGACTGGCATATTCCCGCAGAGCAATACATCCGTTCCAATAAAGATTTAAATGCAGCCTCATTTGAAGCTTATTGTCAAACTCCAGCATTTCATTTCACTAAAGGGTGCATGAGGTGATTGCCGTAACCGGTGCCGGCGGTCAATTGGGCAGAACTATGCTGTCAGCCCTTAGGAGAAGGGGAATATTGGGACTGGGGTTTGATCGGCATGAGCTCAATATTGCGGATCAGAATGCAGTCATTCAGAAGCTCCGGCCTGGTGTTTTTGACTGCATTATTAACTGTGCTGCTTATACGGCTGTTGACGATGCCGAAGATCACTCCAGGGATGCCATTGCGGTTAATGCAGCCGCGCCAAAATATCTAACGGATACTGGCATTCCTATCATGCATATCTCTACTGATTATGTGTTTGACGGCAGGGCAAGGCAGCCGTATGAGGTTGACAGTCAAACTGCACCGCTGTCAGTTTATGGGCGCAGTAAACAAATGGGGGAAGCCGCACTGCTGACTTCAAAGGCTTGTGGCTGCATCATTCGTACTTCTCGCTTGTATTCGCCGACTGCAGGAACGAGGAGTTTTTTTCAAACAATGCTTCAACTGCTTTCCGAAAGACAGTCGCTCGGCGTAGTTAGTGACCAGTTCAGTGCTCCAACCTTGGCAGAAGATTTGGCAGATGCTCTCGTAGAGCTTTACCTGCAAGGCGCACATTTGCGATCCATGCAGGTGCTCCACTTTACCAATACCGGTGAGACCTCTTGGCTTGGCTTTGCTTCAGCAATTCAGGAAAGGATAGGAACGACCTGTAAACTTGAGGCAATCCCGGCAGTCCAGTATCCGGCGAAAGCACGGCGTCCACACTACAGTGTGTTGTCTCTGCAAAGTCTTCAGGCTTGGCGAATTAAGCCCCGTTCATGGCAAGACGCTCTTACTGAGGCTTGTGTGCAGTGCGGCCGAATTAAGTCTTAATTGTTATGGAAACTATTTTAATCACCGGCGGCGCCGGTTTTATAGGTACGAATTTTATAGAGTATTTTGCTCGAAAATATCCAGCATATCGTTTGATCGATCTGGATGCGCTGACATATGCTGCTAATAAAGAAGCTTTTCCTCGACAAGCTAAATTGTCGAATGTCATTCCAATCCACGGCGATGTTTGCGATGAATCAGCTGTCAGAGATTTGATGGAAGAGTATGACGTTACTGGTGTAATTCATTTTGCTGCAGAAAGCCATGTAGACAATTCCATTGCTGATCCGATGCGTTTTGTGTTCACCAATATTCACGGTACGACTGTGATGTTGGATGCTGCTCTCCGGTATTGGCAGCGTACGGGACGGTTAGTGTCGTCGCGCTTTCATCATGTTTCGACTGATGAGGTTTTCGGCACACTGGGAGAGTCCGGTTTTTTTGACGAAAATAGTGCTTATGCTCCCAACAGCCCTTATTCGGCAAGTAAAGCAGCATCCGATTTGATGGCTCGTTCTTACGCCAAAACTTATGGGATGAACGTGACCTTGTCCAATTGCTCAAACAACTATGGACCCTGGCAGCATGATGAAAAGCTCATTCCAACGATCATCCGGCGTTGTTTGGCTCATACCCTAGTGCCTCTGTACGGCAACGGTCTCAACGTGCGTGATTGGCTATGGGTAAATGATCACTGTCGAGCGCTTGATTTGATTTTTCATCAAGCGGCACCGGGCGCTCGTTACAACGTGGGAGGGCATTGTGAGCGAAGTAATCTCGATATTGCTGAAGGAATCTGCAGACTGCTCGATGAGATGCACCCTTGGAGCGGTCATCAATACCGAGAGCTCGTCACCTTTGTTGACGATAGGCCAGGACATGATTTCCGATATGCCGTCGATGCGCAAAAACTGGAACGAGATCTGGGGTGGAAGCCAGCAATGCCGTTCCTTGTCGGACTGAAGCAGACTGTGGAGTGGTATCTCGCACGGTATCAGGCTGCAGGGGAAATTTGATTGAAATGTGCCGTGATCTCCGAATGACGGATCTGACGGCGGTAAAATCAAAAATTCAACACAATTCAATATCAGAGGTTCGCCAAGCGGTGAAACCTCATTTTTCCCCTCTTGGAATTCGGCGATGAGTGAAATCACGGAAGCTCAGACTGGGCGCGCAACCAACTTCATCCGCAACATTATTGAAGAAGATCTTGCTGCCGGCGTGAATCAACCCCGGCTCTGGTGCGGGCATCCTGCGCCTTATTCCGAACAGGCCGCCATTGGGGTGCCTGATCCGGCCAAAATTCGTACGCGCTTCCCGCCGGAACCGAACGGTTATCTGCATATTGGGCACGCCAAGAGCATCTGCCTGAACTTCGGTCTGGCGCGTGACTACGGCGGGCGCTGCCATATGCGCTTTGACGATACCAATCCGGTGAAGGAAGATCAGGAGTACGTTGACGGCATTCTTGACAGCGTACGTTGGCTCGGTTTCACGTGGGAGCATGACGGAGAGAAAAATCTCTATTTTGCAAGCTCTTACTTCGAGTACATGTATCAGTTTGCAGAGCATCTGGTTCGCACTGGCTACGCTTATGTCGATGAGCAGACTGCAGACGAAATGCGTGACAATCGCGGCACGCTGAAGGAGCCCGGCAAAAATTCACCGTATCGTGATCGCCCGATTGAAGAAAACTTGCGGCTCTTTCGTGAAATGCGTGAGGGCCAGCATGCGGAGGGCTCAATGGTGCTGCGGGCGCGCATCGACATGGCCAGTCCCAACATGAATCTCCGTGACCCGGCGATCTACCGCATTCGTTTTGCCGAACACCATGCAACGGGAGACAAATGGTGCATCTATCCGATGTATACGTTTGCGCATCCGATTGAAGATTCGCTTGAAGAAATCACGCATTCCATTTGCACTCTGGAGTTTGAGGATCAGCGAGCTTTCTATGACTGGGCGCTTGAACGCGTGGTTCCGGTACTGCGCACGCCGCAGTTCGAGGAAGCCAAGGCTGTCCTCACTCAGATGAAGGACCGTACGCATCCCAAAGCTGCTGAGTTTGCCGCTGCTTGCTTTGCAGCTCGCGAGAAACTCGGCCAAAGTGCTGTGGAGCAGAGTGCTGCAAGTATTCTCAATGGATGGACAAATGGCGTCCCGGATGTGTCCGACGCTTCAGTCAAGGCACTTTTTGAACTGCTTACAGATCATCCTGAACACTTCACGCCGCTTCTTCAGTCGGCGCTTTCTGCTGTCATTCGTCCCAACTTTTTCCTGCTTTCGCATCAGTATGAATTCAATCGTCTGAGTCTCACCTATGTTGTGGTGAGCAAGCGTAAGCTCATTCAGCTGGTGAAGGAAAAGTATGTCGATGGTTGGGATGATCCTCGCATGCCGACCATCATTGGCTTGCGTCGACGCGGCTATACACCCCAAAGTATGCAGATGTTTGCTGAACGCTGCGGCATCTCAAAGGTGTCTGGCGGATGGATCGATTACAGCGTTCTCGAGCAGTGCCTGCGCGAGGATCTTGAAGGCTGTGCACATCGCCGTATGGCTGTGATGAAACCGTTGAAGCTCATTATCGACAATTACCCCGAGGGGCAGTCTGAAGAGCTGGTTGCAGAGAATCACCCGCAAAAGCCTGAAATGGGCTCCCGCAGCATCACGTTCTCTCGTGAACTCTGGATTGAAGAAACTGATTTTGCTGAAGTGCCGCCAAAGGGTTTCCGTCGTTTAACGGTGCCGGCGGACGGTTCTCCTGCTAAGCCCGTGCGCTTGCGCTACGGGTATGTGATCGTTCCAACGTCTTTTGAAAAGGATGCAGAGGGGCGTGTGACGGCTGTTCACGCGAATTATCTCCCCGAGACCAAGTCCGGCACGGAAGGCTCAATGTCCGTGAAAACCAAGGCTACGATTCATTGGCTGGATGCCCAGACAGCCCGTGCGGCGGAATTCCGGGTGTACGACCGGCTCTTTAATGAGCCGAATCCTGAAGCGGGCGAAGGAACGTTCCTTGATCATCTGACCCCCAACTCCAAGACGATTCTTCAGGGTTATGTGGAGCCTTGCACTGCTGATGCAGCCAATGAAGAGCGTTTCCAGTTTGAGCGTACGGGATACTTCGTTGCTGATCGTAAGGATCATGCTCCCGAACATCCGGTTTTCAATCTCTCTGTGGGTTTGCGCGACTCTTGGGGGAAATAATTCGAAAGAATTAATGCGAGGGGCCTAAGCAGCAAATGAGACTTAACCCGTAGATTTCATTTTTCACTGTGATAATATGACCCGTCAGCTGAGCTGACGGGTTTTTACTGTCGGCTCCTGAAGCAAAGACTTCTGCCGGAATCGGTTTTAAAGAGTTCCAGGCAAGTCACCGCACACAAATACTCGAGGAATTTGACATCATGAAGAAGATCATCGTCGCTACCGCTGCCGCGCTGCTCGCCGTCGGTGCCCAGGCTGCCACCTACAAAGATGGCTCCTACACGGGTGAAGGCAAGGGCCGCGAATCCGTGATCACCGTTCAGGTCGACGTTAAGGGCGGCAAGATTGCCGACGTCAAGGTCGTCAAGCACGGCGAAACGGAAATGATCATCGCTGCTCCGATCGAACAGATGATTCCGGAAATCGTCAAGAAGAACGGCGTTGAAGGCGTTGACTCCGTCGGCGGCGCCACGCTGTCGTCCGAAGGCATCAAGGCTGCCGTTAAGGACGCCCTTTCCAAGGCCCAGTAATTCGGCTTAAGGACAGCGGCTTCTTCGGAAGCCCTGAATCCGAAAAGGAGGATTCTCGCATCTGCGGCGTCCTCCTTTTTTGTTGTCTGAGCTTCCTATCTCTGTTCTGATACGTGATGTTTGCAAGAAAAATCTTTTGGATTGCCGCGGCTGCGGCGCTCTGTGCCTCGTTACCGGTACTTTCTATTCATGCTGCAGAAACGGCAGCTGCTGCCGAGTCTGAGCAGCAGGAAGCCAAAGAATACGAATTAGACACAACGACCTTCCATATGGGAACGGTTGTCCAGATCAAAGTCTTTGGGAAGACACCAGAAGAGACGAAGCGTTTTGCGCAAATCGTTGAGGACGAGGTCGTGCGCTTTGACGACATGATGAGTGTGCATAAGGATTCTCCCCTCAACAATGTCAATAAGCATGCCGGCGAGAAGGTGGAAGTCACACCCGAAATCGCCGAGATGACTCTGGAAGCGCTCACTATTGCAGACATGACCCATTCGGCATTTGAACCGATGATTGGACCGTTGGTGAACCTTTGGAAGATCGGTTTTGGCGGCGATCATGTGCCAAGTGATGAGGCGATCAAGGAAGCAATTCGCCGCGTGGATCATCGCCACGTCCGTGTGACGGAGGAGAACGGCAAGTGGTTCATGCAGATTGGCCGTGACCAAAATGTTGATATGGGCGCTATTGCTAAGGGCTACATTGGACAGAAACTTGCAGAGAAACTCAAGGCTGCCGGAGCAACTCATGCGCTGCTTGATTTGGGCGGCAATATCGTAGCAATGGGGGAAAAATACCCGGGAACGCCATGGCGCATTGGTCTGCAGAGTCCCGATAAGAGCCGCGGCGCCTACTTTGCTGTGGTTGCTGCGAGCGATACAAACGTTATTACTTCTGGTGCATACGAACGCAACTTCGAGAAGAACGGTCATCGCTATGGGCATATTCTTAACCCCACGACAGGCCAGCCAGTAGCAACGGACATTGCATCCGTGACGATTGTGGATCAAAACGGTGCTCGGGCGGATGCTCTTTGCACAGCACTCTTTGCTATGGGATGGGAGAAGGCTGAGGCGTTTTTGCTTGCCCACCCTGACGTGCATGCGGTGCTGCTTAGGGACAATTTGAAGGATGTGCTTGTAAGTGAAGCACTCCGCGATAAGATTCAGCCATACGACCCTGAAGTGAGCATTCGTTTGCTGAAGCAGTCTTAATTCATACTGCCTCCGAACTGCGGCGCTCCTTCTTCAACAAGGCCTGTTGAGGAACCGGGCGCCGTTTTCATTTCTGCATGCCTTTCTTTGTTTTACGCTGATGCCGTCTCCACGTTTCGTTCACCTGCGTTTCCACTCTGAATACTCAATTACGGACGGCATTGTCCGCATTGACCCCATGATCCATGCCGTCCTTGAGGGCGGCGGTGCTGCAGTGGGCATCAGCGACTTGATGAACGTTTTTGGCGGCCTGCGCTTTTATACGCATGCGCTGGCGGCAGGGCTGAAACCCATTCTTGGGTGTGACTTAAAGGTCATTAATCCGAAGGATCTCAATAAACCCTTCCGGCTGGGGGTCCTTTGCATGAATCACGAGGGCTACCATTCGCTCTCAGTGCTGCTGACCAAGGCATTCTTGACGAACAATGATGCAGCTCGAGGTTTGGTGGATCCCAAATGGTTTGATGACGGCGGATCCGAAGGCCTCATTGCATTGTCGGGCGCTGCGCAGGGTGAATTGGGCTCTTTGCTGTTAGGCAAGAAGTGGGCGCTTGCTCACGAAGCAGCGGAACGCTTCAAAGCTCAATTTCCGGGCCGCTTTTATGTTGAACTGCAGCGTGCCGGTCGCCCGACAGATGAGCTCGCCACGGCTCGCCTGGCGAACTTCGCGGTTGAGGAAAAGCTGCCAGTGGTAGCCACGCATCCTATTCAATTCCTAAAGCCCGAAGACTTTGAAGCACATGAAGTGCGTTGTTCGATTGCCGAGGGCTACACGCTGCAGGATCCTCGACGCGTCAAGCGCTATACGCCGGAACAGTATTTGAAAAGTGAAGCCGAGATGTGCGAGCTCTTCGCAGATATTCCGGCCGCCATCGAAAATACAGTGGAAATTGCCAAACGGTGCAATTTGGACGGCGTGCTTTCTAAGCCTCAACTGCCGCTTTTCCCGACGCCCGACGGCATGTCGCTTGACGACTACATCGATCAGCTCTCAAAGGAAGGTCTGCAAAAGCGCCTCGAGTTTTTGTATCCAGATCCGAAGGTTTTGGAAGAAAGGCGTCCGCCCTATGACAAGCGTCTTGAATATGAGCTTGGCATTATTAAAGGGATGAAGTTTCCTGGTTACTTCCTGATCGTGCAGGACTTTATCAATTGGTCGAAGACGCATGGCGTGCCAGTGGGACCAGGCCGAGGGTCTGGTGCGGGTTCGCTTGTCGCTTATTCGCTCGGCATTACGGATTTGGACCCCCTTCATTTCGACTTGCTGTTTGAACGCTTCCTGAATCCGGAACGCGTTTCCATGCCTGACTTTGACGTCGACTTTTGTCAGTACAACCGAGACCGAACGATTGACTACGTCAAGCGAACCTACGGTGTGGATGCCGTGAGTCAGATTGCTACGTTCGGCACCCTGGGGGCCAAGGCAGTTGTGCGTGATGTGGGGCGTGCGCTAGACGTCCCATACATGAAGACGGATGCGCTCGCGAAGCTTATTCCCATGCAGCCGGGGCGGAACATTTCTCTCGACGATGCAATTGCCGAAGTGCCGGAATTCAAAGAGGCAATTGAACGCGATGACGAATATAAAGAAATCATTCGACTTGCCAAACCGTTGGAAGGCCTGACACGGAACCTCGGTATGCACGCCGGCGGCGTGCTGATCGCACCAGGGAAGCTCACGGATTTCTGTCCGCTCTACAACTCCGACGGGCGTCCCGAAAATACTATCAGTCAGTTCGATAAGAAGGACGTCGAAAATGTTGGCCTTGTGAAGTTTGACTTCTTGGGGCTCACCACACTTTCGATTCTTGCCAAAGCAGTAGAGATCATCGACAAGCTCTATCCAGAGCAGCATTTTGAACTTGAACGTATTCCGGTCGACGATGCGGCGACTTATGAACTCTTCCAACAAGCCAATACCGCCGCAGTGTTCCAGTTTGAATCGGATGGCATGCGGGGACTTTTGAAACAGGCGCGTCCAGATCGACTAGAAGACTTGGTGGCTTTGAATGCACTTTACCGTCCGGGCCCAATGGACCTGATTCCGTCCTATATCGATCGAAAATTTGGGCGGGAAAAGGTTGAATACCTTGACGACCGGATGGAACCGGTCCTTAAGGAAACTTACGGCATCATGGTCTATCAGGAACAGGTGATGCGTGTGGCTCAGGTGGTGGGCGGTTACTCATTGGGCGGTGCAGACTTGCTGCGCCGCGCAATGGGTAAAAAGAATGTCGAAGAGATGAAGCGCCAGCGCGCTGTTTTTATTAAGGGTGCAGGAGAAAGAGGTGTAAAGGAATCGGTTGCCACGGAGATCTTCGACTTGATGGAAAAGTTTGCGGGCTACGGTTTTAATAAGTCGCACGCCGCAGCTTATTCTTATGTCGCATACCAGACGGCATATCTCAAGGTTCATCACACAGCGGCATTCTTTGCTGCCAACTTGTGCATGGTGATGGACGACGGTGACAAGATGAAGGCACTGATCGATGACGCTCGAGCAAACGGTGTGGACTCCAGACTGCCGGACGTGAATGTTAGCGAATGGTTCTTCTCCGTGCCGACAGAAAACGTCATTCAGCTTGGTCTTGGTGCGATTAAAGGTATCAACCGTGCTTTAGTTGAAGCAATTGTGTCCGAGCGCGAAGCGAATGGACCATTTGAAGATATTTTTGACTTTGCTGCTCGTGTAGAAGGCGTCAATTTTCGCATCTTTGAAAGCATGGTACGTGCAGGGGCGTTTGATTCCACAGATGCAGATCGAGGCAAGCTTTTCAGCAACATTAGTAATGCATTGCAAGGTGGCGCCGCTGTACGTCAAAGCGCTGGTCAAGACAGTCTTTTCGGCGGAGAGGAGACTAAAAAGATCGTCAATTGGGTAGAGGGCGAACAGTGGTCTTTCCGTCGAAATCTAGAAGAAGAGATGACGGCATTCGGCTTCTCACTTTCCGGTCATTTCTTTGATGAATATAAGGACGACCTCCGGGCAATCGGATGCATGCCTCTTGATGAGCTTCAGGTCAGCAAAGAGAACGTTTGCGTCGGCGGGGTTATATCTTCTATTCGTCAAATCAATGGAAAACGCGGTGTAATGGGTGTTGTCGGCATTGACGATGGGACACACAGTATAGAGTTTTTCGCATTTTCGGATCTTTGGGCAACACTGAAGACTTGGATTGCGCCCAAGATGGCTGTTTGGGTCAAGGGAAGGCCAAAATATGATGATTTTTCTAAGAAGGTGACTATCTATCCAGAAGAAATTATGTCAGCAGATGATGCTGTTTGCGCTCGGCTAAAAGCAATAACGATATGCGTGGATTCCGTTGATACACTGAAGACATATTCATTTTTACAGCAACGTTCTTCTAATGCAGAAGGATATGCCCCAGTTATTAATATCTCCGTGAGAACAGTTGACTTATCTGGGAATGTTCAAATTTATTCTTCTGTAGAAGCCATTAAAAAATTGATGAAGACGGTTAAGCGCAAATCAGTTGAATACGTTTGATGAATATGTTGCTATAAAAATGGCCGAGTGACAAACTCAGCCATTTTTTGCAAATAATGCTTTAGTCGTTATTTACGAGAATTAAAAATCTCTTCCCACCGCTTCACCTGAGCAAGCACTTGATTTGGGGCCGTGCCGCCCACATGATTACGAGCTTTGACGGAGCCTTCAAGACTGAGCACCGGATAGACATCTGCTTCAATCTTGTCACAGAAGCTTTGCAGAACTTCAAGAGGAAGTTCTTCAAGTCCACACTTGCGCTCAGCAGCCGCTCGAACCGTCTGACCGACGATGTCGTGGGCTGTGCGGAAAGGAACACCGTGACGGACAAGATAATCAGCAAGGTCAGTTGCTGTGGGGAAGCCCATCTGCGCAGCCTGATGCATGGCTTCAGGCTGGGGTTCCACACCAGCCATCATGTCGCAGAAGGCGCGAAGCGTATCCTTGACGGTATCAATCGCATCAAAGACAGGTTCTTTATCTTCCTGGAAATCCTTGTTGTAAGCGAGCGGAGTTCCCTTCATGAGGGTGAGCATCGACATCAAATCGCCATAAACACGACCGGATTTGCCGCGAGCTGTTTCCGGAACATCCGGATTCTTCTTCTGCGGCATGATGGAGGAGCCCGTCGTAAAGCGGTCCGGCAACTTGATAAAGCCGAAGCGCTGGCTCATCCAAATGACGAGCTCTTCAGAGAGGCGGGAAATGTGCGCCATGATGAGAGAGGCTGCTGCGCAGAACTCGATGGCAAAGTCACGGTCTGAAACGGCGTCCAATGAATTCTGAGCAACCGTTTCAAAACCGAGGAGTTTCGCTGTGTATTCACGATCAATTGGGTAAGTCGTACCCGCAAGGGCAGCTGCGCCAAGAGGTGACGAATTGACGCGATGACGCAGGTCAATCAGACGGGCATGATCGCGTTCAAGCATTTCGACATAGGCAAGCATATGGTGACCAAACGTAACCGGCTGAGCAACCTGCATATGCGTAAAGCCAGGCATGATGACGTTGTAGTTCTTTTCAGCCTGAGCGACGAGGACCTCTTGAAGATGCTCGACACGACGAATAATTTCGTCGATTTCACCGCGCAAGTAGAGGCGGATATCGGTTGCAACCTGATCGTTGCGGGAGCGACCAGTGTGAAGACGCTTGCCGGCGTCACCAATCAATGCAGTGAGTCGAGCTTCAATATTGAGATGCACGTCTTCAAGTTCAAGCTGCCATTCAAACTTGCCGGTTTGGATTTCTTCACGAATCTGAGCCATGCCTCGCTTAATGTCTGCCAGATCCTGCTCTGAGATGACGCCAACTTTGGCGAGCATCGTGGCGTGTGCAACGGAGCCGTCGATATCAACGAGCGCCATGCGTTTGTCGAAATCAACGCTTGCCGTGTAACGGAGTACAAAGGCGTCAACGGGTTCGCTGAAGCGGCCGGACCAGGCCTTTTTCTTGGCATGCAGGGGATCGTTGGAATTGTCTTGAGCTTGGCTCATGGACTTGCCTCTTCTTAGTATGAGGATGGAGATAAAAAGATAATTTTAAAGGGTGTCGGCCTAAATCGGCCTTTAATAGGTTGGTGCGGAAGCAAAAGAATCAAGGATCCCCTATAATCCGCATTCTTCGGGGCGTAGCGCAGCCCGGTAGCGCGCTTGCTTTGGGAGCAAGATGTCGCGAGTTCGAATCTCGCCGCCCCGACCAGAATTCAACGTAGACCTGCCCGTAGCTCAGTTGGATAGAGCATCTGCCTTCTAAGCAGAGGGTCGCGGGTTCGATTCCTGCCGGGCAGGCCAATATGCTCATTTAAGGTTTGATGAATTCAGGTTCAGATGAGCCCTCAAATTTTAAATATCCTGCATCTCCGGTAATTAAATTGCCAGTTACATAACCTACGGCACCCTTGTCCGAAGGTACTTCATCGTAACCCATTAGATGCATGATGTAAACAGCTAGTTGATATTGATATGGGACCGCAGGAGCCTGAATATCTTGAGCTGCTAACTCAATGTGCTTCCTGTTTTCAGAATAAATGACTAGAGGGACAGTGTAGCTGTCCTCATTGTTTGCCATTCCTTGATTAGCTATTTCTCCTTTCACAAATTGACCATGATCTGATGTATGAATGAAAATCCAATCTTTTGATTTTAGTGATTTTAAGTAGGTCAATATTTTCTGAATGATGTGATCAGTATGTATGATGGTATTGTCATACATATTATTTGCGTTATCTGTCCCAAATATAAGTTCTTCATTAGTTAATAATTTTCCATACGGAACATGACTGCCGCGTTGGTGAAGAACAATAAATTTTGCATTCGAACTGTTGAAATCAATATTTTTTAATTGATCGATTAGGACATCATCTCTTGCAATTTCTTTAACCCCCCCCCCCGTTAGTGTTGAGGGATATGTTAAATGGTCAATATAAGCCTTGCCAATTAAGTTGATGATGTTCATTTCACTTTCTGGCTGAGCGGTAAACCAAAAAGTTTCCATATTTTGAGCTTGAGCTAATCGTAAAAGGTTAGTTCTCCCGCTAACAATTTGGTTGAGGCCGTTGGGTTTTGGGATGCTGTTAATGAAGTACGGTAATGATACGGCAGTCATCATACCAGCAGATCGGCACTCAGTTAAGAACAGCGATGCACCTAAGACTTCGCTTTTCAATTGATCTATATATGGTGTTGTTTTTCTTTTATATCCAAAAGATGACCAATGTTTAGATGTGGCAGATTCCCCCATCAGTAGAACAACGTTTTTAACTTTAGGCGGCGCTGATGAAATTGGTGCAGATTGGAAATAAATCGGAACAGAGCTTAAATTAAGAAGAGAAGTAGGAATGGTTCTACCTAATAAATAACCTGTAACGAAAAAATTACTCTTCACGCGACCATATATATCTTTAGGGCTAATACCTTGTTCCTGCCTGGTATTTATTGATCTAATTGAAATAATTGCAATGGCTATAAAGAATAGTAAATCGCAAGCTATGAGTTTTCGTTTTCCTTTTATGATCAATGCGGCAGAACAAAATATACAGGTATCTACTATGGACCAAATGAATGGAATAAGTGCTTTATCGACATATGAAGGGATGGCGTTAGTTACTTCACTTAATTCAATAAAAGACAAGTAGTAATTTACAGCATTGATCCATGATTGATAGATTGCGTAATGGATATTGTTGGCAGTACAGCAGAGGAAAAAGAAGGTTGCTACAATAACTCTGGTAACTGTAAATTTTGCAAATGCAAAAATTGATATAAAGGTGAGTATAAAAAAGAATTCTTCAGCAAGGTTTTTTGCTGTCATTTGAACGGCAAAAAAATACCTATATAATCCTTCGGAAATTAAAAGGAGAAGGCTTAGAATGATCAGTAGTAGACCATTTCTAATGGAATGATGAAAAGAGGATGAACTATACATACAAATAAAGGGGCAGGGAGACAAAGGTGCCCCTACCCCTTAAAACTATTAGGTTAGAGGAGACTATTCAGCCGGTAGCTTGTTAAGCTGCTCCTCAACCTTAGCAAGGAGCGCCGTGAATTCTGCAAGGCGTTTCTTTTCTGTATCCACGACAGCAGCAGGAGCCTTCGAGACGAAACGTTCATTGCCCAGCTTGCTCTGGCACTTCTTGACTTCTCCGGCAAGACGAGCAGCTTCCTTGGAAAGGCGCTCTCGTTCAGCTTTGACGTCAATTTCAACCTTGAGCATCAGTTTGAAGTCGCCAACGATGGCCACGGGCGCTACGGAGCCTTGAGCGGCCTGCTGAAGATCCTCGACGTGCGTAACGGATTCAAGGCGCGCAAGCTGCTGCAGATAAGGTGCCGCCGCTGCGCATTCAGCTTCTGGTCCAGAAATGAGGAGCGGCATCTTCTGCGACGGCGGAAGCTTCATTTCGCTTCGCAGATTGCGGATGGAATCGATCTGCGCCTGAATGGTCGTCATGCGCGCCACGGCGCCGGCATCCACTTTCGCCCCATCAAATGTCGGATAGGCCTGGAGCATGAGGAAGGCATCTTCATCAGCCTTACGCACGCCAGCCGTGAGAGAAACTTTCTGCCAAAGCTCTTCCGTGATAAACGGAATGATCGGGTGGGCGAGGCGCAGAACAGCTTCGAGTACCGTGACAAGGGTATGACGCGTAGCACGTTGTTCGGCTTCAGAACCGCGCAGCTGAACTTTGGAAAGTTCCACATACCAGTCGCAGTACTGATTCCAGACGAAGGAATAGATGGCATTGGCAGCATTGTCGAGGCGGTAGTCCTCGTAGGCTGTCGTCACCTCCTTCACCGTGCGTTCGAATTCGCTGATGATCCACTTGTCGACAAAGGAGAGCTCCATGGGTTCGTTCGCCGTAGCGCCGACACCGCAGTCCTTTCCTTCAACGTTCATCAGTACAAAGCGCGTAGCGTTCCAAAGCTTAGTGCAGAAATTGCGGTAGCCCTCAGCTCGCTTCAGATCGAAGTTGACGTTGCGGCCGAGCGTTGCATACGCCGCCATAGTGAAGCGAAGGGCGTCAGCGCCATGGGCAGCAATCCCGTTCGGATAGTTCTTGCGGAGCTTGGCTTCAACGATCGGAGCTTTTTCGGGCTGGCGCAGACCGCGGGTGTTTTTCTCAATGAGGTGCTCAAGGTCAATGCCTTGGATGATGTCGAGCGGATCAAGCGTGTTGCCTTCGCTCTTAGACATCTTCTTACCTTCTGCGTCGCGCACGAGACCGTGAATATAGACATTCTTGAAAGGAACCCGACCCGTGAAGTGACGCGTCATCATCACCATGCGGGCTACCCAGAAGAAGAGAATGTCATAGCCGGTTACGAGCACAGTGCTCGGCAGATAGAGGTCGTAGGCGGTTTTTTCGTCGCCTTCGGGATGGGGCCAGCCAAGAGTCGAGAAGGGGACAAGAGCGGACGAGAACCACGTGTCGAGCACATCTTCGTCGCGCGTAAGCTTTACATCTTCGCCGGCCTGCTTCTGCGCTTCTTCTTCTGTACGCGCAACATAGACTCGGCCAGCTTCGTCATACCAGGCAGGGATTTGATGACCCCACCAGAGCTGACGAGAGAGGCACCAGTCTTGAATATTTTCGAGCCACTGACGGTAGACGCCGCGCCATTCAGCCGGGAAGATATTTACTTCGCCGGATTCAACTGCATCAAGTCCCACTTCAGCAATTGATTTGCCCGGATAGAGGGAGCCTTCAGGAGCGGGCTTACTCATTGCCATATACCACTGCTCGGAGAGCATCGGTTCGACGATTTCACCGGTACGAGAAACACGAGGCACCATGTGTTTGATGGGCTTCACGGCGACAAGCAGACCTGCAGCTTTGAGATCCTCAACTGCGGCCTTGCGGCATTCGTAGCGATCCATGCCCTGATACTTCGCCGGTACATTCTCGTTCATACGAGCAGTCTTCGTCAGAACATTGAGCATGGCGAGATTGTGGCGGCGGCCGACTTCAAAGTCGTTGAAGTCATGGGCCGGCGTGATCTTCACGCAGCCCGATCCAAACTCACGATCAACGTATTCGTCCGCAATGACAGGAATTTCACGATCAGTGAGCGGGAGTTTCAGCATCTTGCCGACAAGCGACTTGTAGCGTTCGTCTTCGGGGTGAACCGCGACGGCTTGGTCGCCAAAAAGCGTCTCCGGACGGGTCGTTGCAACGATGACGCCTTCTGAGCCATCAGCGCCGGGGTAGCGAATTTCCCAAAGATGACCGTCAGTTTCTTCGCTTTCAACCTCAAGGTCAGAAACAGCGCTCTGGAGTTTCGGATCCCAGTTGACCAGACGCTTGCCGCGGTAGATGAGGCCTTCTTCGTAAAGTTTCACGAAAGTTTCAATGACAACCTTCGAGAGCTTCGGGTTCATCGTGAAGTAAAGGCGATCCCAATCCACGCTGTCACCCATACGGCGCATCTGTTCCAGAATCGTGCCGCCGGAGAACTTCTGCCATTCCCAGATTTTCGCAATGAAGTCTTCACGCTTCATGTCTCGACGGGAGATGCCTTCCTTTTCAAGCTTGCGTTCTACAACGATCTGAGTGGCAATGCCGGCATGATCTGTGCCCGGCAGCCACATTGTGTTGTAGCCCGCCATGCGGTGATAGCGGGTGAGCGTATCCATTACGGTCTGATTAAAGGCATGGCCCATGTGCAGGATGCCTGTAATGTTGGGCGGGGGGAGCTGAATGGAAAAAGCAGGCTTTTTCGGATCAAGGCCGGCTTTGAAGCAGCCGCTCTTTTCCCAGACAGGGTACCAGCGCGCTTCAATTTCATTGGGTTCAAAACTCTTGGCGAGTTCCTGCGTTTCTTTATCCGTCATGGTGAGTTGTCGACTAACAAAGAGGATTTCGCGCGATCGCTGGGGGTCATACCAAGAGCGCGCAAGGAAAAATCAAAAGTAGAGGCAGGTCAGATGACTGTCCTCTGCGTAAATTCAAAGCATTTCGCCATTTTCTCACGAACAACTGCTGCCTTGAGTCAACGGGCTTCTGCATTCGAAAATGATTCAGCGCTTGATGATGTCGGAGAGGTCGAGTTTTTGGACTTCTGCGGCGACGGCCTGCTGAATGGTTGATGCTACGGAACGTTCGAGATCTGCTTTGATCCGGGTTACTGCATTTTCGGCTGCCATCTCAACCGTATTCTTCAAGTTTTCTCGAAGTGCGGCTTCTACTGCTGGTGCGAGACGGGCAATAAGCGCTTTCTTTTCCGCTTCAGTCAGAATCAATGGCTGAGGCTCGAATGGTTGAGGCTCAATTTCAGCGACGGGCTGCGACTGGACATGCACCTGCGTTGGGATTGGTGTCTGCGTCTGTTTCGTTAAATTTTCGACAGTTTCCCAAGGAAGGTCCACGCGATCCTTCAGCGTGCGGTATTTAAGAAACCGTGAATCGATAACAGGTTCCTGGCGGTTCATGGGTGAAGTCCTTCAAAATGGGTCGGCAGCGGATTATTTGCGGCGGTCATAGGCAGCGAGTTCCACCCCCGCCGCTTTATAGGCACGCCAACGATCGCGCGAAAGTTTGAGTTCGGTGGGCTCAGTGCTCACAACATCAATGATGCGTGAAAAACGTCCAAATTCTTTCTGCCAGTCAGCGGGCAGTGCGTCGTCAAGGAGCACAAGTACGTCACCGGTGAGTTGAGGCAGTTTGGTTGAAAGAAGAATGGGCGTTTCAGCTGCGTGACGATCATCAGCGAAAACATGCGGAAGAAATGCGAGATCGTCAAACCTCCACAGCAGCTCGTCGAGCTCTGTGAGTTTTTTCGTCTCCGACGACCACATCGCGAGTGTGAGTCCACGCTTATAGACAGTACGCGCAACAAGACACGCATACCGTAGGCGATTGGGGACATTGAAGTGAAAATCAATCTTCTGCATGTGCAACATTATGGCGCATGCAACTGCCGAATCTGCAATGAGGAAGCACGGTACGATTCTTTGCTAAATGCTCAAAGAACCGATCTGAGTTGTGCTATACCGCATATGCGGGATGAGTGAATAGACTCTCTTGCGAAGTATTTGGGTGAGAGGCATAATTTCTCTCCTCTGGCGGGGGGGTAGCTCAGCTGGGAGAGCGCTGCGTTCGCAATGCAGAGGTCGGGAGTTCGATCCTCCTCCTCTCCACCACCTGATACGGCCTGGTACGTCTCATAGCGTTCCAGGCCGTTCCATTTTTGCAGAAATAACAGCGATTAACGCTCATTTTCGGGCTTTCGAAGGTTGCATGTGGTTGCAACAAGATTCATGCAAGCCCACGCCGGATGGCATAAAAGATGGCATAAAGAAATCTCAAGCAGGAGTTTTTATGCCAAAAAACGTCAGACCACTCTCCGTGAAGGAGATCGCAGCAATTACACGAGTGGGAACGACTGCTGTCGGTGGTGTTCCGGGACTCTCTGTTCAGGTTCTTCAGACTGGTGACCGCTACTTTGTCTATCGCTATCAGATTGACGGTCGCCGCTCGATGGTCTCGCTTGGATCTCTCTCTGAAATCTCTTTGAAGGTGGCGCGAGAAAGGGCCGCTGCTTATGCAGAGTTGGTTAAGCGCGGCATTTCTCCGGTCGAACACCGTCGAAAGGAAGCAGAGAGACGCAAGCGTGAATCTGATGAGAGTGCAAGAGAAAGAGATCGACAACTATATACCGTTGCCGTGTGTGCAGAGGAATGGATTCAGGAGCGTGTGCAGGCGAACTATTGGGCTGCAAATATCCGTGGGGAATCTGTCATGCGCGCGTATTTTCGCAATCACATCAACCCAAAAATCGGGGCTGTACCGATTGGCGAACTCTCTCCTCAACAGGTATTCGATCTGCTGAGGCCGCTGTGGCAGACGACAACTGATACCGCTGAGAATTGCAAATCTGCAGTTTTTAATCTTTTCCGATGGGCTAAAGCTCGGGGGTATTGTGTACAAGAGAATCCTGCTGACATTAAGGGTGTTCTAGGAGTTCTTCTCGAACCTCTGCAGGCCACTCGTAAAAAAAATCGAAATCTGCCGGCTCTTGATTATCAAGAGATTCCAGATTTCTTTGTGGAATTGATGGCGTCGGATCGAGTGTCTTACAGGATGACAGCCTTTGCTATTCTCACGACTCTGCGGTCGAAGATGGTGCGGCTTGCGAAATGGTCAGACGTGAATTTCCAAGAGCGAACATTGACTATCCCAAATGCAAATTTCAAGACAAAGGGACGGGGGGATCACACAGTGTTTTTGTCGGCGGCAGCCTTGCAGATCTTGAATGGGATGCCGCGATATCCAGGTATTGATTTGATTTTTCCCTCGCCGCGCCAAAAACGAGAACTTTCTGATGCGGCAATGGGAGTTGTCTTTGCCCGACTGCACGAACGAAGTCTTCAAAGTGGCGGAAAGGGATGGATTGATCCCGTGCTATCTAAAAAGGAAGGGGTATTGGTGATTGCGACGCAGCATGGAACTTCTCGTGCAAGTTTTAAGACTTGGACGAAGACCGGAGAAAATCGCAAACTTTTTGATGAGGAGGCCGTGGAACTGTGCATGGCGCACAAGCTCCAGGATGATTATGGCGGGGCATACAATCGCGCGACGTTAGAGCCAGAGCGACGGCAGGTGATGGAGGCGTGGGGACAATACTGCTTTTCAAAATTAAAACTTTAAGCGGGCTGGGAGGATTAGTTCCTCCCATTCTCGTCATGCCTCAATCCGTGCAACAAAAGCATCAATATCGGCTCTGCGAAAGGCGGCGATAGTGGCGCTAAGTCGAATGGGCTTTGGAAAGTCAGGTCGTTCTCTAGCCCAGCGCCAAATTGTTGTACGTGAGACGCGTAGATATTTGGCTGCTTCGGCGGGCCGCAGAAATTCGCAAGTCTTTAGCGGTTGCTGTTCTGTTTGTGTCATGGTTGACCACCTTAAAGTTGCTGATTCAAAGTGAATTACGCAGTTAGTTCCAGATTGGGGTTACGTTCGATCAAGCCTTCATGGCGTAGGCGTTGATAGAAGAAATACAGTCCCTTGCCGGTTATCCGCGCATGTGCTTTTTTGTCGAGTTCCCCATCGGTGTGCTTGAACGTATGGAAACGAGTCACCATCAGCCCTTTGTTGATCGAAAATTGCATGGCTTGCGTGCCCTGTTTATAGATAAAGCCGTTCGCGCGAAGCCAGTCGAAAAACTTTCTAGGGCGAATGCTGAGCACTTTGGCGGCTTCGGTGATGGTGTGTTCGGCATCTGATGCAGTGACCGCCTCGGCAAAATCGATCTTTGGGGCGTCCTGCTTCACTTTGTGCTCAAGAGCCTGTCGAAGCTCGTACTGCTTTGCCCACTCCCGCGCGGCAATGGCCGGGTTGGTAAAGTCTGGGAGAGCAAATGAGGTCGCTTCCTTCGCAACTCGTTCGCATTCGATGAAGTAAAGACGTGCCTCCTTGCCCTTGGCGTTGCGTTCGACCATGCTCAGCTCTTTCGCCATCGACAACGATATGTAGTATTCGATCGATCGACGGTCCCCACCCCTTTGATTCCCCGAAACGGGGGAATCAATTTTTGCGAAATCAACTCCTTCGATAAAATCGTATTTCTTGATCCGATCTTTAATCCAGGTTGAAAAATCTTTTCCAACATCTAAGAAAGAGTGAAGCTCGCGAGCGTTGCAGGTCTGGATCTGTTCTCCGCCGACATCGGCAAACAGAATTGGAATGAGTTCATTCATTGCGAATGCTCCAAAAGAAAAGGCCCCCGACGAATCGGAGGCCTTGGTTTGTGGTATGCGTTGATAATTATTCTTTGAAATTCTTCGAAGTGTCTTGAATTTGCCTATCAAAGTCAGTGATGTACTTCTGCGTCAGATTGAAAATTGCATATTCGTCTGATGCTTTGCGAACAGCCTGCTTCTTGCTAACTTTTCCATTCCCATCCAATATTGGATAGTCATTAAACTCAAGGAATCGTATAACGGCCTCAGCAAGAGTGCTCATAGTGAACGTCTTATGCCGCTCGATCTGACCTTCGATGTAGTCGAAAAATGAACCGACCGAGCGCTCAAGAGAACTAATTTGTTCTTTGGTTAGATAGTTTTTCGCAATAATAACATCGGACTTAAAAATCCGTCCATCTGGTGCCGTATTCCACGTAGTGAGACCCATGTGCGGTTTTTTATGGTCTGCATGAGTGTAGACAATTTCTGCGGCAGTCTGGCCAGTGATGGCGAAGTGAAACAGATTTTGGACTCTTGCGAAGAACTTCCTTGCTGTTTCCGATCCTTTGTCGTAGTCGATGCTACAGGCGATGAATATGTCAGTCACCTGCCGCCAAATTTGTGCCTCGCTGGCGCGGATTGATCGAACTCGCTGAAGGAGCTCTCGGAAGTAGTCTTGTCCGAACAATTTTTTGCTCTGTTTGAGACGTTCATCATCAAGGGCGAACCCTTTGATGATGTATTCCTTCAGTACTTGTGTTGCCCAAATGCGGAACCGAGTTGCCTGAGTGCTATTTACACGATAGCCTACAGATATGATTGCATCCAGCGAGTAAAACATTGTCTCGTAAATTCGACCGTCCGAGGCAGTATGTGCAAATTTTGCACATACCATATCTTGTGTTAGCTCGCCTGATTCAAACACGTTCTTGAGGTGTTTGCCAATAACGCTTCGGTCAACGTTGAAAACTTCGGCCATCTGGCGCTGCGTCATCCACATGGTTTCATTCAGGATGAACACCTCAACAATAGGGCCGTTTCCAAGCTCGCCATAAAGGACGACGTTCTGCTTTTCAGAAGTGGCACTGATATTGGGTAGAGTTTCGACGTCTTTCTGAGGTTCAGGTTTTTTGGTATGATTCATGTTGTCCTCGTTAAGGATGTTTACAGGCCTCCGGTTCATGCTTCGTTCCGGAGGCCTTCTCATTCTACGGCGTGATGCGGCTCGCTTAGCGGGTCAGCGCCTTGTAGCAGTCAAGCTCCTTCACGTCGAAGCCGAGCTTTGCTAAATCGCGCTCAGCAGTTGACAGATGCATGCCGTGAACTGCTTCCCAGAACTGTCCGGCGCGCGGTGAATCCACGCGGCGCATGAAGTCGATGAAAAGATCGAGTTCTTCGCGGAAGAGGTATCGCACGTAGTAGATGAATGTACGTTGACGCTCCATGTACCTCTCATCGACGAGGAACTTTTTTGGTTCCTTCTGTGGCGCAGCAGATATCTGTTTCGGTGCGGGGGAGTTCAACGGAGGCAATTCCATCGGCGGCAACGACTCAATGAAGGCGATTGCTGCATCGAAGTCAGCCTCGAGAATGTGCGTGTATTTCTCAACCTTGAAGTGATCTTTCAGAGCGCGATAGACAGTCTGATAGTTGACCGACTGCCCGCGCGCTTTTCTGCCGACGGCTTTTTGAATCGCCCAACGGTGCTCAACTGAAATGTATTCGGGCTTCGGTGGATTGCGCAGCGCTTCTTCCATTCGTTCGAATTGATCGTAGAACGCGCACTTGAATTCGAGCGCCTTAGCTCCGGTGAAGCCCATCGCAAGGAGCGAGAATCCCTTGCGATCCATGAGGATGATTGGCGTTGTGCGGGTAGCGCCCTTGCCAATTTCTACTTGATCTTCGGCTTCAATAAAGTTTGCGTGAAGCGCAGGTTTTGCTGTAAGCAAGTCGCGGATACTTCTCAATACGTCGTTGTGACGCTTTTCAAAGTGCGAAGCAACTTCGCGCGAAGATGTGACGGGGTGCCCTTTGACGATACGAAAGGCGTTTGAAAGAACGAGTTCAGCCATTGCTGTCTCCTGCTGAGATTTAAAGACCTCGCACCCAGTTCCAAGTGGGTGGGCGAGGGCTTGCAGGTTGGAACTACCGCTCAACAGGTGACGGCCACTCTTACGAGTGCCTGCAAGTCCTCTCCCGCAAAGGAGACCGATCATGCGCGCAAAATTGCGCAGATGATCAAGACATCAAAAAGGCCGCTATAAGGCGGCCGTGCGCCTGTTGATTTGAGCGGGGTTCCAATCCCGATCAGCGCCGCTTTCGCGCTGACACGGGAAGCATAGCACATACCAGAACACATTTAACAAACTTGACAAACTTGACTAACTTGATGTTGAGGGTCACTTTTCGTACAATGAGGTTACGGATCCTTCGGGAGTCCGTGTACCGAGGCTAAGTGAATTAACGTTTAAGCGCGCTGTAAGCACGCCACCCCTCGGGGAGAAGCCGCCTATATAGAAATTGGCGGCTTCTTTTTTGCTTGTGGTTTTTGCATGAAAATTTTTGTTGCCTCCGACGAATCCGGCGTCTTTGACGTTGCTCACAATTCTGTCTACACATACGGCGGATTAATCCTCTTCTCTAACGAAGAGCGCGAGAATTTGCAAAGAAAGTATTTATCTATTGAGCGGGACGTAAAGATACACGAGGATCTTCAGGCTTCTGATGAAGCGAAGGCTACTGTACTAAGCAATAAAGCAAAGGCAAGATTGTTTCGCTCCCTGAACGGGACGCAGCTTTTTGGAGGGGTTGTCCACCAAAATCTGGTAAACGTAAATATCTTTGCAAACAAAAAGAGCAAACAAAGATATCTCGATTACGTATACAAGATTTCGCTGAAAAGAAAGTTTCAAGCATTAATAGCGAACAACCTGTTAAATGCCGATGATGTGACTTGTCTGTCTGTTTGCGTAGATGAGCATGCTACTGCTACTGATGGACGATACGAATTACGGGAATCCTTAGAGCAAGAGTTCAAGTTTGGAACATTCAACTTTGAATGGACAAAATGGCATCCGCCAATTTTTCGCAACATTCAACAAGTTACTCTCTCGCTGGTTGATTCCAAAACAAATACTCTCGTTAGGGCGGCCGACATTGTGGCTAATCGCGTATACCATGATGCCCTATCTAACTCTTTAGGAAAATCAAGAAAAAACATGACGATTACAGCATTCCCTTAGTGATAGATATCATCTACCTTCACCATATCCTTGATCCAACGAAACCATTGCTGAGCGCCATGCAACGGCGGGTATGCTGTACCAAGAAGAACAAGGCGCTCAAAAATGAATATTGAAAAAGGATGGGGAGAGCGAGCAGAAGGCGAAGCCGGGGTCCGATCTGGCGATGATGAATGGGCGGTCGGTTCCGGTCTCGGCGGGCGTCAGCGCCAGCACCAATTGTGCACGCCGGGGGAGGCCGAGGAGCTCCATTGGGTCGATTTCGTTAAGTTCCATGATTTCTGCTTCTGGTGTTAATTCGTATTGAGCGGCGCCCCGGATTGAGGCGTCCTTCAATGCGCCCCGCGCGGAGCGGGGCTGCGGAAATTCAGGCGAGATAAAGATCCCGTGGCAATGAATCCCTGTTTTTTCTGACCAGTTTGTTATCTTTGAACATGGCTTCTTTGACGATCTCTCGAAAGTCTTTACGAAGCGAGGGCGGTTCCCTATAGAAGCTAACCGAGCCACCAGTGGGAATGGCGCGATATTTTCTAGATATCTTTTTAAGATCATTCGCTAGGTCAACCATGTCCGCAACGTACTGAGAAATCCCCTCTTCTGAGAATGTAAATCCTGCTAGCCCGCGATTAAGAAGTCGTTTTTGAGCCATTTCTGCGATGTAGTCCACGTGCATCCGGCGAACGAAGTCAAAGTTATGAACAATGATTTCCGCCTGCTTCTCAGTAAAATAAAGGCCGCCGCGCATTTTGATCAACCCTAGGCTACAAATATCCAGGGTTTCAAGCATATCCAGGAGCTCATCAGGTTTAACGCCTACCCGGCGTGCTAATACTCTATGCGTCACGCGAAAATCGCGGTCATCTGAGAACATATCGTCTTCTTCCATGATTTCGCCTTTGCGCCTTTCGGCGCGTCTTCTTTTGCAGAATGTGGATCGGGGAGGGCGGGTTGGAGTCGGCATCGTATGCCTGCCTGCCATGCAGATGCCCGCCCTTGTGTGATTTCGCCGAAGGGTCTGCGAAACTCGGGAATATCTGCGTCACCCGATTTCCCCAATTAGGAATCCGCCCCGCCGCCCGGGAAGTCATTACGTTCGCCTCAAGTAGCAGGGCGGAAAATTTGAAGCGCTCAGTCGCCTGCTGCTTGAGCAGCCTCGGCGGCCTTCATTTCTGTGAGCCACGGATCCTCTTCAGCAGGAGGAGCCGGCGGCATTCCAGTGGCCGGTGCAGCGCCGAAAAGATCGGCGGATGGATTCACGCTCTCCGGTTCATCAGATCCTGCATCAGGCTGATCGTCAGCTGCGATCGGCGTTGCTGCAACCGCCTCGGAAGAGGTGGCAGTGGTTTCAACAGTCGAAGACGGTGCGGGGACCGCGGCTTTCTTCTTGAGCTTGTCTTTAAGTCCGGCTGCGCCTTTTTTTGCAGATGCATTTGCAGAAGTTTCCGGAGCAAACCAATCTTCGGGCGTGCTCACACCATCTCGAAGACTTCTGTAGATGTTGCGCAAGTTGACTACTTGTGCCGGAAGGATCGAGTCTATGCGGCGTTGAATACGATCTTCAAGCTGCTTTTTGGATACGCCAAACTTAGCAAAAGTCTCCACAAGACCTTTGATGCCCTCAGCCGTCATGTCAACGTTTGCTCTTTGAGTAGCTTCGCACTGACTTAGCGCCGCTTCGGTTACATCGCCTGGAATAACAGACAGGATGCATGAGCGAAGTCGACGAGCACCTTGATTTGCGACGAGTTCATAGATATCTCGATTCTTTGTAAGCTGATAGCTGCCATTACCTGTATCGCGCTTCAATGTGACTTGAAAAACCACTTCGCGTCGCGTGTTGGTTTCTACGTCCCACGCGAAAGCGGCTACCGTGGAAACGCCATCCTTTTGCGACAACTCGCGGATGCCGTATTGAATATTTCCCCAGGCTTGCGCAAGGGCTTCAGCGAGTCTGATTGAGGGGCCGCTGACAGTATTGCTGCCACGGGTATAAACGTAAACGGCTGAATTGGCCAGCGAAGGGCGACTGCACGCATTGAGAATGCGATCCATAGCAACGATGGGGTTGCGGGGGTTCATGCGTGCCACCACAAGCGCCGCTTGCACCTCGGCAATCGCTCGTGCTTGATCTGTAGCAGCCAAGGGATTGTTGGCAGTAGGTGTCGATACCTCAGCGCCAGTTGCAGTGAAGGGATTCACGACAGTTTTTACCGGGATCGGCTCAACAATTTGAGTGGTCATGATTTTTAATCCTTTGCAGGGTAAATTCGGAACGCCCGAGACGGCGCAGATTCCGTCGTGCAGGCTTTGTAGACGTCAAGAAACTTTTCTTTGAGTTTCTTGGAATTGATGGTTTTGCGTGAGCTAGGAGCAGACCATGAGGCAATCGTTTTGCCGTCCCTTTTCAGCGAAACCGCATCCTGCATGAACTCCATGATTCGCAGTTGATACGTCTTTTCTTTCGCATCAAGCAGACTCTTCTGTTCTTTAATCGCGCACAATTTGGTCCATGCGTCAACGACATCTCCAGCAGTTGCTTCAACAGCCTTTTTTGCCGTCGCAACGCGGTAACGTCGAGCTGCATCTTTTGTTGAAGTCAAGTCAGGCGGAGTCCTGGACTCAACCAATGCCCAGAATTCGCTTTCACGCTCGATCAACAACGCTTGAAGTTCTTCATCGGCTTCGACCGTATAGATCCTGAAGTCGTTTCCGCCGATCAGCACTGCGACGTCAGCAGTCTTGACGCCCGTTACAGCAAGGTAGTGCTGAACCTGCGTCATGTAGTAGTCGGGGATTTCATCTGTTCCAACCTCACCCCACCCATCAGACTTAGACGATGTCTTGAACTCAACCACCCGGCCGTCATCAGCGATTCCGTCAAGATTTGCGCGCATGAAAGGGTATTTCGAGCTCACAAATGCCTCTGCGGGCTTCGTAACCGTGCGCCCCGTTTTGTCTGCATATGCCTGACGAATAGGTGCTTCCAGAACACGTCCCCAGTAAAGCGCAGGGCGATCATCTTCTGCTGCGGTTTCATCTATTGGCGTCGTTTTCTCTTCCCAAACTTGGTAAGGAGTGCGCCAAGGAGACATGCCAAGAATCGCAGCGACATCGGACCCGCCGATGCCTTTTTGACGTTCTTTTAGCCAGTCAATTTGAGAAATTGATTTACTCATGGGTTAACTCACATAGTCTTCAAAGAACTTTTTGACAGCTGGATAAGTGAAGAAAAATTCTTTTTTCCCATGCTCGGATATGAGGCATACCAGTGTTTCATTACCTTCTTTCGGCATATCAACGAGAAGGCGAGCGATTTGCAACCCTCTGTCGTCATAACACGTTATCGTGTACCTACCAAAATCCTCTAGGACGGTGTTTGTATGGCTACTCTGAATGAGTTCTCTGATTTTTCTGAAAGAACTCTTCCAGGTCTCTCTCGGTGAGTGTTCTCCTCGATCAGACCGAGGGATGCCATGCATCTCATCGCGGACCCTTTTCAGGTGCGTTACGCTGACCGATAAGATCTCGGCAATTCGGGGCAAGGGAATGTCAGCGTTGATAGCATCCTTGATGATTTCGCGGAACTCTTTTGTAAATCTCCGCGAGCGTGGAGATACGATCCGTGGAGTATTAGCTGCTCGCTCTTTAATCTGAGCAATGATGAAATTTGAGTTGTCGATTAGGTCTGTCATAGTTTTGTCGTCTGCTAGTTAAGACCGAAGGTTGTTAATTTTGTGGTTGGTCTTCTGGGCAAATTCTTCCAAGAAGGCTGGTGGTATCGGCGAGTTGTTGAAGAAGTCGTAGAGGTATTCGACGGCATCAAATAGTGTGCAGACGGCTGTTTGACCTTTGTTCTCTAGAATTTGCTTCGCCAATTCATCTGAATCAGATTCAAGATCAAACTTCCGATCTAGGCAGCTAGGATCGAAGCCGTCGGGATAGTTCCATGTCATAGCTTTAATCTCTTGATGAAAGCAAAGATGTAGTCGATGACCGTTTTTGTGGTGGTCGTAGCCGTGCGATTTTGGGCTTTGCGTTCACGCTCTTTACGGCGTGTGGCTTTACTTTTTTGTGATGCGTGCCGGAACGCTCATGCCGCCTCCTGTTCTTCAGGGCGACGGTGAAAATACTGGCGCCAGGATGCGACTTCTTTTTTGAAGTTCGGATGCTTTTCGACTTGTTTTGCTAGCCAAACTTCAAAATCATCGAGCGATGGTTCTTGTACACATGCGCTGTACCACTGGTACATAACGATTGCCTCACGCCCGTGACGGCTGACAGCTGCTTTGGTTGCCAATTCGAGGCTTTGGTTGTCATTGACGAAAGTAAGAGCAACGCTTCTGATTAAACAGTTCAGCGCCGCGGAGATGCTTTTAACGTTCATCGACTGAACTCCTAAAAAAGTACATACCCATTCAGGACCGCCCACCGCATGAGCAGGCAGAGTGAGATACCGAGAGCGCAGATACCGGCGCCAGTCAGAACGGCGCAGATGATGATTGAGGTTTCGCTGAAGCCCGTTCTTTCGTTGTGGCCGAGAAGTTTTTTCAACGTCATGGCGTTCTCGGAAAAAGAAAAAGCCCCGGCAGGTGAGTGCCGAGGCCAATTAAGAAAAGTGGTTGCTTACGCGGCTTTGCGCTTGGGTTGGCAGGAAGACCAGTGCTGATAGCAGGGCATGTCGTTGATGTCGTGCCCGTGCTTGGCAAGAATTTCTAGGATGCGACCCCAAGAAACTTCATGGAAAGCGTCCCAAAAGCTTCCGGCCAAAGGTGAATCAACTATGCGCAAAAGGCCGTCAAGCTTTCCAAAGACGTCAGCAAAGAGAAATCTCACGTAATAGATGAATGTGAGCAGGGCTTCGGCCTCTTGAGCGGACAAGATGACTGAGCCTTCCGCAAGCGTCGGCGCCGGAAGTTGCGGCTTAAGTGTGCATGTCTCGATGAGCGTGAGTGCAGCTTTCATCTGATCGTGTCTTAGGTCTTTGTAGCTCGCGATCTTGAAGTAGTCGTAAAGAGCGTTGTAGACCGTCTGGTAGTGAACAGAGCTGTTCTTTGCTCGCGCCTTGATGGCCTTGCGGATCTCGTACTGCTCTGTAGTCGAGATGAGCGCGGACTGGGCTGTTTCGTATCGTCCCGTGCGGCGAATCGCCGGAAGGACTTCAGAAGTGACCCAGCGCTTGAAGCGCTTGGCGGTATCGAGCTTTGATCCGAAGATCAGGGCGTAGAGGCCACTTTCATTCACGGCGTTGACCGTCTGGCGTCCGCCGTTGGTTTCGATTTCGACCTTGATCAGGTCTTCGGGGTCGACGTGGTCCTTGATGGCCTTTCGCGGATTGGTGTGACCGAGGGCGCCGCAAACGTCCAGAGCGACGAAAAGCGGGGTTTCGGGTGTGCCGAGCGTGCGCACGGCGTTGTTCTCGAACGAGAAGCTGAGGGCTTGCATGAAAGCCTCCTATGCAGGTTGTGGACCTGCCGCACGACGCCAATCGTGGCGGCAGAGCTTGCGGGTTGGCGTACCGATGCATAGGAGCCGGCCCTCGTGAGAGGCCCGCAAGCCCCGCCGTAAATCAGAGGCTTGCAAGGGGGTAACCGCGAGTTACACCCTTTGCGCTCAATAAAAAAGCCGCTCGTAAGAACGATCGGCGCTGAGCGCCTATGCATTTCGGGACGCCAATCCCGATCAGCGCCGCTTTCGCGCTGACACGGGAAGAGTACTCGATCTGGAGGCGCGTGTCAAAAAAAGCCCCGACGCTTTTTTAGCGTCGAGGCCAGTAGTTGGTGGCGGGTTGCAATGTAGGCGCCCGCTGCGTCGATATTGCATCCCAAAAGCGGCAAAACGCCAGAGATCACAACGCTACAAGCTATAGCACTGAAACGAGCTACATCACCTAGAAAAACATTGTCGACAATGCGATAAGTAGTGTTGTGTACTGGAGAAGGCTTCGATTGGCCTTTTCCCTCCTTGAGTGCGATCATCTAGTTGTCGGACTCCTTTTCGACAATTGATGAACTCAACCCAAGGAGAGAAAAGATGGTTTCAGTTCTTGAAGATGCAATCAGGTCAAGACGTGTCGTTACTTTCCATTACGATGGTCTTCCTCGAATTGTCGAGCCTTTCTTGATTGGTACCACCACGGCAGGGCGTCCTGCATTGCGTGGTTTCCAAACAGGAGGCGGAAGCCAATCAGGCAGAGTGCCTGGATGGCATTTGTTCTCGCTTGACAAAATTGTTGGAATAACCATGACCCCAACGACGTTCTCAGGCGTGCGAGATGGGTACAACCCCGCTGATAAAGGAATGTCAGCCATCGGCCTTCACGTCTAGCGTTGAACCCACAGTTGCAAGAACCTGCCTTATCGGCAGGTTCGTTGTGTATCGCGCAGTCACTGTCGTGTTGAATCATTAAATAGTCCTCTTAAAAGACTCACTACTGCGCCAGGGAAGACAGACGCAGTAATTGGCCTTTTCCCTCCTTGGATGCGATCATCTAGTTGTCGGACTCCTTTCGACAATTGATGAACTCAACTCAAGGAGGGAAAAGATGATTGAACGAAAGGCTGCTTATGAAGGTGTTGAACCAGAAGCGCTCTCGTTGCAGGAGCTGATGTACATTGGGCTCGTTCAGGGCGGAGCGGTGAAGCTTGAAGAAGTCGTAGACGACCGCGAAGCTTGGACGAGGAACCTCAACAAGCTTCGTGAGGCTTGGCATGCCGCAAGAGGAACAGTGGCGCTTTGGGAGGAGGAACGCCGCAGACTTCGCGAACAGCACTAAGCTCCTCACGCAGAGAGCCTAAGGCGGCGTCCAAAGCCGCCTGAGTGTCCTGCACGTCTTTTTCGCAGATCGGTTGATTGAACGGGCGCCCCATCCTCTCGTTGTAGAGAGGGTGACTCTTTCCTGATACAAACGCGCAAGTGACTTCCAGAAGTACATCGAAAGCTTGCCGAGCTTCCGACTTGCGCTTAGGTATGCTCAGTTCAAGGTAGCGACTAGGGTTGATGTTCATATTCATCTCCTGAAAAGACCCATGGTTGCGCCCTCATGAGAAGGCGCAACGGTTGGCCTTTTCGGCCGGGCGGGTGAGGATCCGTAGATCTTCAGACCGCTCGGTCGACACTGCATCCTTAAGCCTTTGCGCTTTTGTGCGCTCGGCGCGGAGGTACTGGCTCCGCACCTTCTTACGGCCTTCCGTCTGCCGCTCCAGCTATTCACTGTCGCGTGCCCCGCTAACGCGGAGGAAAGGCAATCGATCTTGCCGATTGCTTAATTAAAATATTAAGCAAGCTTAGCGTAAAAGGCAAGTTAAATAAATTATAGCTTAGCGCTTAACAATTGATTTCCATCAATCAACTGTTAAGTTAACTTAATTTATAGGGCAACGAAAAAGCCCCAGCGCGGAGCGTCGGGGCTTGTTTGCTATGAGCTATAGCATTGAAACTGCGAAAGTTCAAATAGCGGGAGCTGAACGTGAGAAGTTAATGCGTTTATCTTGTGCGGCTGCCTCTCGGCCAAGTCGCATTCCCACGTAAATCATGAGTAAGGCGGTCTTGGGTTCTCCAATGGAGTCCATCGCGAAGGCCATCCCGCGAGCGAGAGTAAGCCCTTCCGAGTCTTCCTTATAGCAATCGACTAGAAAATCAATGATTTCATCGTCTGAATGCAGTTCGTTGACAGGATTATACGGTTTGACTTTTATGGTGTTTGTCATTGCTCTTCCTCAATATCCATGTCTGCCATACTCTGAGCTTTAGCGATATCTGCTTGCTGGGTTCGCTTGTTCCCGCCGAGTAGAAGGAGGATGACTTCCGTACCGCGAATTGTAAAGTAGATTCTATAACCAGGCCCGACATCCACACGAAGTTCTGAAATCTTACCTATGCGCTTTACATCTCCCCAAAGACCTGCTGCGATGCGGGTTTCTCTGGCGCGAATTGCGCGTAGTGCTACAGCGTCGCGTAGCCCGGCCTTCCAAGTGGAATACTCCTCTGTCGTAATGATTTTGTAGAAATTGCCCTGCGACAGAGCGCTCAACGTCTTTGGAGTTAGGATGGGTTTAGGCATTGATCTTTATTATTGATCTAATTGTCAGGTGGATTTTGTCGGCTGTCAATCTGAAAAGCTCTATACAGCCCGCCCAATGCGGGCAGTATAACTCTCAAAGACTTCGATTAACCTCCAGTACGCGGCCTAGAATCTTAAGTCGGTCGCACTCATCACCCACATATTCTTCAGGACGGTAAGCGGAGTTCTCAGATGAGACGAGTAATCCGTTTTTAATCTTGGAAAGGTACTTGATGCGGTACTCCCCGTCAATGGTGAGTACATAAATTCCACCGTCAGAGATATGAACGCAACCGGGCCGAGTCTCGGTGAAGCTTTCAAAGAGGATGGTGTCTCCATTTTGAAGCTCCGGTTCCATCGAATTTCCGCAGACTTTCGCTCTTTTGCATTGACTCGGTAGCAGATGCCTCTTCTGGAAGAACGACTCCCGGTACCAGCAATCTTCACTGTCGTGTATCAATTCCCAGGTGGGCTCACTGCCGGAACCCGCTGAAAATTCAAGTCTGTATTCGGGAATTGCGACGAATCCGTCAGGAATTTTATCGCCAACGCCGTATGACAGAACTTGTGCAGTCTTCTCTCCCTCACCGGTTTGAAGCCAACGTTGAGAGACGCCAAAAAACTCTGCGACTTTACGCAGATTGCTGTCAAAGATCTTGCCGGATTTCGTCCATTGATTAACGGCAGACGTGGATACCCCGCAGTAGCGGGCAAGGGCTGCTTGAGTCTTGCCAGTGCTTTTATCGAAGAGCGATGCAAGACGAGCTGAAAGTGTGCTGTCTACTGGTGCCATTTATTGCTTACTCCTGTTAAGCGAGCTTACATCTTTATGCCTCCGGATTAATTTGACGCAACAATTAAGATAGCTTAGTATATTGCTTAAAATGACTTAGCAAAATTGCCATTTTTAAGCATGAACACTTTAAGAGAAATTAAGAGGGCTTCACCTGAGCAGTCGTGTCTGTATATCGACCAGATGGGAGGCACGGGTGCTGTCAGTCGCATTTGCGAAGTTTCGTCCGCAGCGGTTAGCCAGTGGCGCCGATACGGTATTCCCCATGCACGCCTGCAGTTCCTGCGAGAGAGGTTGAAGAATCAGAAACTTCTAGAACAAGCACAGGCGCTCATAGCTGAAGTCAAATAAAGGGACTGGACGTGAGCATGCTTGCCCTCAATTACGTGAAAAAGAATCTCCGTGCCGGCGGTTTCGCTCAGGCTGTTCTTGCCTATTTGGCTGACTGCATGAACGAAGCCGACGGAAAGTGCTTTCCTTCACGCGAAACGATTGCTGAGTACTTCTCATCTGAAGATGACCCATGCACTGTAAAACGCGTAGATCGAGCACTCGCGCGATTGCGTGAATTGGGTTTCATTAAATCAGAGTGCGTGCCGCACAGGAAGCAACCCGCCAAGGGTATTGAGGGTGGATGGCACAACGAATATAGCTTTCCTGGGCTTTCAGGGGCCGCTCCCAAAACAGACGCTACCCATCGCAACGGGGTTGACCCCATAGCGGGGGTAAGCCCCACCGTGGAAAGGGGTAGCCCCCAAATTGGACAAGGGGTAGCCCCCACCGTGGAAAGGGGTAGCCCCCACCGAGGGGTCGAGAAACAGAAAGAAACAGAAGTTAAACAGAAGAGAAACAGTAGTAGCACACACACATGCGAAGAGCCTCCGTTTGACGACGAACTTTTCAACGAGGCAGCACGAGTTGTATCCGAAACCGAAGCAACTTCTGAAAGTCCTCCTGAGAAAAAACAGAAGAAGCCACGAAAGGCTCGCACTTCGTTTGCGACTGTCGAGAGGCCTGACGATCTTCCCGAGCAACTTTGGCAGGACTGGTTAGAGCTCCGGAAAGCAAAGCGAGCTCCCCTCAACACCACAACCATCAACACATTCCGAGCCGAAGCTCAAAAGGCCGGCATCTCTTTTGAAGAAGCTGTTTCTTTCTCAGTCGCTAACGGATATCAAGGCTTTAAGGCTGATTGGTACAGAAAAAATGCAAGCACTTTCACAAATGGTCGGCCGCATCAAGGCTATGCGGGCTTCGGCGCAAGAAACACAGCAGAAATTGACTACACCGCAGGAATCGACTGACTCGAGATTTCAGAGCGAATGGAGCGAGTGTCCGCGTCATGGTCGATACCGGTCCTACTGGGTCGATGACGCAGGCGTGTTCCACTTCGCCGCATGTCCTGAGTGTTCTCGGCAGAAGTTCCTCGCGCAGCACTTTGCACTTGAAATCCCTCCGCGTTTTCAAGGCATGACGGTAACAGCATGGCAGACCTTCAACACCAAGATGGAAGAGGTCAAGAACGCAGTTCTTGCTTGGGGTGAGGACATTGAGACAAGTGTAAAGCGCGGAAAGTCGCTCATCTTCGTCGGTAAGACTGGTGCCGGGAAAACTCATCTCGGGATGGCCATCGTGATGGGAGCCCTGCGCAAAGGGTTCGTCGCAAAGATCGTCGATTGCGGATTGCTTCTTTCTGAGATTTATGACACGTACGGGAAGGACGAAGAAGGGCGTTCTAAAGGCGATGCGGCGAATCTCATCCGTGCCTATGTCGATCTAGACGTACTCGTGATTGATGAGATCGGTCGAAGTCCTATTTCGGCGCATGGTACAGATCGTCTTTTCGAAATCATCGACGGTCGCTACAAGCGCTGTCGGCCGACAATCGTGATCTCGAACCTGCCTCTCGCAAGCTCCAATGGCGCGTCACTCACCAGTGTTCTCAGTGACGCAGCAGTGAGTCGCCTTCGCGACGGCGGAAAGTGTCTCGCTTTCGATTGGCAGGATTATCGAACCCGTGCGAAGGAGGAGAAATGACGTCAGCTCTCCTTTTTTGCCGACTTCAACGCTTCGAGGATGTCCGCCGCCTCTCCCACCGAGTTGATGTGCCTCTCAACCAGAAGGTTGATGAATCGCGAGATCACGGCGGGTACTTCCGCGTGCTCCTCCGAGTTGTACGGGAACAGCCCTTCGTGCGCCGCGTCGTTGCCCAACTTTCGCACCGCATCCCAGATCGGCTTCTCGTCGGTTGGCAGTTCCAAATTTTCAATTCGGTCGTAAAGGTTCTTCCCTTCGCCGCCGAGGTGATCGACCAACCGTTCAAGGGCTATGCGCAGCAGTGCGCATGCAGCCCACGGCGACGCGCCCGCAATCGACTGCGCCTCCAAGAAGGGCTTCTGCACGTCTTCGGGCATGCGCTCCGCAGGTCTGATCCCCGAACTCACCGGCCAGACCAAAGAGTTGCGCAGCCAGAGGACAACGCCGCCACAAGCGTCGCACTGCGTGATGCCCAACTTATTAAGGTCGTACCACTTCACGAAGTCCGAAGCGCCCACTTCGGCATCGTCATTCAACGGGACTATCAGACTCCGAATCCGCCTCGGATGGTAAAGCTCCTTCGCAACTGGAATTGGCTCCGTGGTGCTGTAGGCCCCGCAGTGTGGGCAGGTGAATGCTACTTTTCTCAACTCAGGAATTCCCAATGAAAACGCTTTTCTCGAAAACCGACTGGGTGAACAACCGCAACAAGGCTCTCCTTCGCGCCGGTGAGGGCATTATCGCCGCCCGCCGAAGTCTTGATCAACTAGACGAGGCTCTACAGAACACCACGATCGGAGTCTTCCCCGAGGTCCCCGTTGTTGTGGATGTCGTGCACCGCCTCCGCGGTGAGATCGATTCCATCCTCATCGGATTCGTCGAGTCTTCAGCTGCCCCGCGTAAGCGCGACGAGGATTTTCATAGAGGAGAAACGAAATGAAACTCAACGACATCGAGATCAGCGGCGAAATCTTTTCGGATGATGAAGCTCCCCGCCTTCGATTCCTTCATCTCTTTGCACGCAATTCTTCTGCGTCCGTCAACGTCGACTTCACCGGTGTTCGTCCACGACTGTCGCTTACGGTCGACCATCTGGCTGATCTCTTCGACCTTATCCGCTGCGCTTACTCCATGGCTCGTTTCCTCAACCAATGGGAAATAGCTGCGGGGAACTCAGTTGTTTGCGAACTCCCCGCAAATCTCGAGCAGACATCTCCGCTCGATGCAGCTGCCCCCTTTGGATGGGAGGGCGATTTCTTCAGTTCAATCGCTCGGTGTGCCCGACACAATCGCTTCCCGAACTTCAGCTGTTATCTCATCGCAGGAGATTTAGGGGCATATACACAATCCCGTGGCTCCCTTCACCCGGCCTCTTCGTCGTGTATAGCAACTCCTCAACCCGGTCTGGTCGGAGCGCATCAGGAGAAACAGCAATGTCCGGACGCGCCGTGAGCGATTCAATCTCCTCGAGTTCCGTGAAGCGCACGATTTGGTCATTTCTGTCCGTCCAGATCGCAATAAGTTCGTTTTTCTGTCCATGGTCATTGTTCTGTCCTGGACAACGGAAACAGTGCTTCGAACCATTTTTCAGTGTGGCTTCATAGACCGTTTGGTCGCCGATCGCAACGTCAATTTCAATCATCTGTTTTCCCTCCGTGGGGTGCATTGATGGAAGTGAGATACCTCAATCATCCCACGGAGGTTCCTACAAAAGGAACTTCATGCCCCTTTGTTTCGATTGTCGCAACATCGCGCCGCTTGGTCCAAAGCCAAAAACCGAGTATCTCCAACTGCAAGTTGGACAGTGGGGAATGCTCGCTCGTGGGCTTGTCGAGTGCGCTCATCGAGAACCAGGACAAACCTACGCGCGCTTTCGATCTGTCGAAGCTGCAGGATCTTGTCCTTTCTTTGAACCCGAGTCTGATGCTGAAAAGCGTGAAGGACGACGCAAGCTCGCTAAGGCTCAACGCACTCGCTTCACTGTCTGGATGAGGTCCATCAAAAGTAAATGACCAAAAGAACACTCACCATTGAATTGCCATGGCCCAACCGAGCACTTTCACCTAATGGTCGCATTGATCGGTTTTCAAAGGCTCGAATTTTTAAATCCACAAAGATGCAGGCATTCATCGTTACTAAGACAGCCTTGAAGGGACAGCCTGTTCGTTTGCTTGCGGGTACGACGATGAACCTTCGTCTCTGTCCCATTCCGCCAATTCTTCGTTATCGGGATGAAGACAACTTGATTGCAAACTGCAAGTCTTACTTCGACGGTATCGCTGAAGCACTCAATGTTAATGACCATCTTTTCCATTTCCGAGAACAGGTTTGGCATCCAGACGAAGCTCCCGGAAAACTGTTGATTGAACTGGATTGGGAGGAGCCAAATGAATGACAAAGAAGAAACAAATGAACGTACTCCTCCGCCCACAGTCCCACTCGGCGTCTCAAAGTTCCTCCCGCCGCTCGCGGTGCAAAAACTCGTCAATGCAGCCTATCAAGCAAAACTGTTCAAGCCAGGATCGTTCGATCGTCGCCGCGAAATTGAGAATGCAATCTTGGTCGTCAAAGCTCAGTGGCCGAAGTTCTTCCGGAAGAACTGAAATGGTGCCTGTAGGCGTTAAAGGGGACAGCATTGGTCAGTATCACCATAGAGCGATCTATACCGATGCTGAAATTGATGAGGTGCTTGCTCTTTGGGATGCCGGCTTTACCGTCGCTTGTATTGCCATAAAGATGGAGATGCCCAAATCGACCGTTTGGGCTGTTTGTCATGGCGTTCTCAGAGGCAAGACTCCGACAAATTGGAAGAGGAAGAAAGTGTGATGGCAAACGAAAGCAATTTGATCCCCAATTCGAAACGAACGCCGAGTGAACGCCGAGAAAATGCGAAAAAGGCAGGTCGTGCATCTGGAGTTTCCCGGCGTCGACGTAAGACCTTCAAAGAGCTTCTGGAAATTGCGCTCATGAAGCAGTGTGAGGGCGAAGGCACTTACGGTGAGGCTGTCGTTGCGTCCATGCTTGAAGCTGCACTTGCCGGTGATGTCAAGGCATTTGTCGCCATTCGCGATACCGTTGGCGAAAAGCCTGTCGAGAAAGTTGCGTCAGAAATTGAAGGCGGCTTGAGGCTCTATTGGGATCGGGCCGCCGCGGCTAAAAAAGAGGACACTGAGACGTGACTGAGACTGCTGTCAAAATTCCATATTGGCCGCGTTATCCTCAGGACGAAATCCATCGGAGGTTTGATGCTCATCGCTTCTGCGTTCTGGTTGCGCATCGTCGAATGGGGAAGACGGTTCTAGCGGTCAATCACTTAATTAAACGCGCCATTGTTGATGGCAAGGAGCGTGGTTTTTACGCATACATAGCACCGTTTCGTGTGCAGGCGAAGGCTATTGCGTGGTCCTACCTCAAGCATTACACGTCGTCGATACCGTACTGCAAGATCAACGAGGGCGAGCTATCGATCATCCTGCCCAACAGAGCGACGATTCGCATCTTTGGCGCGGACAACCCCGATGCTCTGCGAGGGCTTTATTTTGATGGCGTAGTGATGGATGAAGTAGCGCAGATGAAGCCTGAAGTTTGGGGCGAGATCATCCGTCCGGCCTTAGCCGACCGCAAGGGGTGGGCAGTCTTCATTGGAACGCCGAAGGGCATCAATCTGTTCAGCCAGATGTATGACTTAGCGCTAGCACGAGAGGCTAAAGGCGAGAAAGAGTGGAAGGCTATGGTCTACGGTGTTGAACAAACGCGTGTTATTCCAGAGAAGGAGCTCGATAGCCTGCGCAAGGAAATGTCTGAGAACGAGTACCGGCAGGAGTTCCTGTGCGACTTCAATGCTGCGTCAGATGACAATTTGATCAGCATTGACACGGTTCGAGCTGCTGCAGGCAGGCATTACGCTGAGCGTGATTACTCGTCTGCGCCTGTTGTGCTCGGTGTCGACGTCGCTCGCTTTGGTTCTGATTCCACCGTGATCTTCCGACGGCAGGGGCTCGTGGCTTTCCCGCCGATCGTCATTCGTGGACTTGACAACATGGAAGTAGCAGACCGTGTTGCTATTCAGATCGCCCAGCACAACCCGGCACAGGTTTTCATTGATGCAGGCGAAGGCACCGGCGTCATCGATCGTCTCCGGCAAATGCGTTTCAATGTTGCCGAGGTCTACTTTGGCGGTAAAGGGCCGCGTAAAGACATCTTCGAGAATCGCCGCATGGAAATGTGGTGGGAGATGAAGCAGTGGCTGGATAAGGGCGGAGCAATTCCTCCAGACGAAATACTGCAGGCCGATCTGGCCGCACCTACATACGGTTTTACAACCCGCGGCACAAAGATCCTTGAACCCAAAGACAAGATCAAAGAACGCATTGGTCGTTCACCTGATATGGCTGATGCTCTGGCTTTGACGTTCGCGGCGCCAGTACCTCCACAAATGGATCCACACCTTGCGAAGATGCTGAATAACCGCCGTCCTTATGATCCGGAACGAGCTTTCGACGATGAGTGGCGCAGCATGTAGCGCGTCCATAAAGCCTCATGTCGTGCCTCGACACTGCCGGCATGAGATACGAAACGATGTCATTGCTTCAAGCGAGGCAACTCTGCGCGGATTTAATTCAGCACAACTTTGCGGAATCCGGACTGAAAGGATTCCCGCTGGTACTAAACGATGCCGTTTATGAGGCGCTTGATGCTGTTGGTCTGAGTTTTTCGCTTGTGGCCTTCGACGGAGAGCGGCCGGTGGGGCTCTGTTCAGTCTTTATCTCAGTGCATCCACAGACAACGGGACTGTTTGCAACGAACGACACGATCTTTTGCATGCAGGTCTATCGGTCTCGAGGTGTCGGTGGTCGTTTGATCGTTCTTGCTGAGAGAGAGGCTAAGCAGCGTGGTTGCATTGCTTTTCAATGGCAAAGCGCCGTTGGTTCGTCACTCGCAACGGCACTTGCCAAGCGGCACTCCGATTCGTATCCCGTCCCGCTCATCACTTTCATCAGGAGGCTCTAATGGGTAGCTCAGTTTGGGGCGCGATTACCGGCGGTTTGTTCGGTTTGTACGATTCGTATCAGGAAAAGCGCGCGAACGACCGTGCTGAAAATTTAGCCAAAGATCAGCTCGAGGCCGAAAAGAGGGCTCAGCAGAATGAAGATCAGGCGCGCAATAAGGCCAATCAGAAGCAGGCTGATCTTGCTGCGCTTCTTGAAGGTAATACAACAAGCGGTCTTGGCAATACTTCGCTTTCGGGTGCTCAAGGTGCTCCGGTCGATCCGAATCGGCTGGGCAAGGGCAACACGCTTCTGGGTGCCTAAACATGGCTCGCGTCGAACCGCGTAAAGTTTTCGAGCGCTTTAGTCAGCTCAAGGAAGAGAGGGCTACTTGGGAGCCGTTGTGGCGAGATATCCGAGATTTCATCTTGCCGCAGGCAGGGGTTTTTGAGGGGGAGAAGCCCTATGAGGGTTGGCGACGTCATCGCAAGATCGTAGACCCAACGCCAATCCAGTACGCCGACATGCTTTCGTCCGGGCTCTATTCTGGCGTTTCTTCACCCGCAAGGCCTTGGTTGAAACTCACTACCAAAGATCCGAAGCTGGATGAAGAACCCGATGTTCGGCAATGGCTTGACGACGTTCAGAAGCAGATGCTTCTGTTATTTGCAAAGTCAGAGGTTTATTCAGCTCTGCATAAATCCTACATTGAGTTGCCGGTTTTCGGCACTGCATGCACGATTTGTCAACGGCATCCGACAGATACCATTGCTCTGCAGAACTTGACGATTGGTGAGTATTGGTTGGCCGATGACGCCTACGGGCGCATTGATACCATGTATCGGCGATTGAGCATGACAGCCAAACAGCTCGTCGATCAGTGGGGTATTGATGCCGTAAGTGCTGATGTAAGTTCGTTCTATCGAACCGATCCGTTCCATCGTGTTGATGTGATTCATGCCATCGAACCTCGGTTCGATCGCGACGCTCACAAGCGAGACGGTCTCAATAAACCGTGGCGCTCTATCTACTTTGAAGAAGGTGCTGACAAGAAGATTCTGTCTGAGGCGGGATTCGATGAATTCCCCGCGCTTTGTCCGCGCTGGATGACATATGCCAACTCAGTTTATGGTCATGGTCCCGGTTCGCTAGCACTGTCGTTCTCGAAGTCGCTGCAACGACTCGCGACTCGAGAGGCAACACTCGTCGATAAGAGCACAAATCCGGCAATGGTCTATCCCATGACTTATACCGGGCAGCTTGAGCAACTTCTTCAGCCCGGCGGTTTGATCCCCGTCGGTCCGAACGATGCACAGTTGGTTCGCCCCGCTTGGGATCTACGAGGTCTTTCTGTGGATTCCCTTGAGGCGCTCATTGCTCGTCGTCAGCAGCAGCTTCAGAGCATTTTTTACGTCAACATCTTCCAAATGATCGCTGCATCGGCTGGAGATCAGAGAACAGCGACCGAAGTTGCTGCACTGCAGCAGGAAAAGTCCATGATGCTTGGCCCTGTACTCGAGCGCCTGCACTCCGAAATGCTAGATCCGTTGGTCGCTACGGTTTTCGGTTTCATGATCGAAGACGATTTGTTGCCGCCGCCGCCCGAAATGCTTCAAGGGCAGCAGCTCTCTGTCGAGTACATTTCCGTGCTTGCTGAGGCACAGCGTACTGCAGACGCTCAAGGCATCACTAAAACAATTCAAGAAATAGGTTTGATTGCTCAGATGAAACCGGATGTCTTGGACAAGCTCGATGCTGACATTGCTGTTGACAAAATCTCGTCAATGAACGGTGTTCCTCCATCCATGATCGTTGCAGGTAAGAACCTCGCACTCATTCGGCAGCAGAGAGCCCAGGTGCAACAACAAGCCGCAATGCAGCAGCAGGCCATGAATCAGGCAGATGTTCTTAAAAACCTGGGGCAAGCTGTCAATTCTGCCGGTCTGCAGCAAGCCGCTGTACAGGGGTTGTTGTGATGAGTGTCCATAAAGCCTCTACTCTCGAGGGCACCATGAATCCCGAACACGATGACGACTTCGATCCACTTGATCCTGAGATCGAAGAGGAACGTGCGAAACGGCGCAAGGATGCCGAAAAGCAACTTCTTCAGGATCTCAAGGTTGTGATGGGAACAAAGAGCGGACGCAGAGCCTTTTTCTGGATCTTCGAACTTTGTTCGATGTCGAAGAGCGTTACTTCGCTTCAGCCGTTGGCTATGGCGATTGCTTCTGGTCAGCGCGACATCGGTCTTGCTGTTCGGGCTCGAGTCGAAACCGCTTGTCCAGAGTTACTTGAATTAATGGAAAAGGAACATCGAAATGGATGAACCCACTGCAACTGCAGCTCCAGCCGCATCGACATTGGAGGAAACGCCGACGGCGGCTGCTCCCGCAGACTCGGGCACTCCCCATTTGCCGCCCGCGGGGACGGCTGAACTAGCTCCCGACGCCGCCGCTGATTCAGATAGCGGTATGGGTATTCCAAATGGGGATGGTGCAGACGAGCACAAAGATGATGTTGGTGTTGATGTGCTGGGTTCGCCGGAAGGCGGCTACAGCACTGAGAACCTCAATCTGCCGGAAGGTTTTAAGTTGGACGAGGGCGCGGCTCATGGACTGAGCGAAGTTTGCAAAGAGCTCAATCTTTCGCAAAAAACGTTTTCAACGATTGTGGAGCGCATGTCTCCGCTCCTTGAACAACGTCAGGCAGAGCAACGCGACGCTCTCGGTGCTCAATTTCTCGCGGCAGCTAAAGCTGATCCTGACATCGGGCAGGGCAACTGGAAGCAGACGCTCGCTGATGCAAATCGCGCGTTCGGAATGCTCGATAAAGAGACTCAAAAGGTCTTTACGTTCCTTCATCTCAACAAACATCCGGGAGTGATTAGAGCCTTTCGCGACATCGGCCGAGCTCTCGGCAACGACGTCGTTGTGAAGGGGAAGTCATCGGCGGCACCGACCGATCCGGCTAGGGCGTTTTTTTACAACTCAAATATGAACTAAGGAGGCTACATGCCTGTTGCTCAGTATCCGACCCTCGTTGATCTGGCTTCTCGCCTTGATCAGGAAGGTCACATTATTCCGATTGCGGAAGTGCTTTCTAAGCGCGATCCAATTTTGAAGCTGTTGCGTTGGAAAGAATGCAACAAAACCGACGGTTATCTGCACGGAATCCGTACGGGTATTCCTGAGCCGACGTTCCGCAAGCTCTATCAGGGCGTCCAACCGCAGAAGTCCACGACTGCACAGGTTACGGATACCTGCGGCAACATCGAAATGTATGCCGAGGTCGACAAGGATCTAGCCGACGTCAACGGCAACACTGCTCAGTGGCGTTTGTCTGAACAGACGCCATTCTTTCAGGGCATGGGTAATACGATGGCGGAAACCATTTTCTATGGCGATACGGACATCAATCCGGATCGTTTTATGGGTATTTCTGCACGTTACAACCAGTTGCCTGGAGCGAAACGTGCTCTGGCAGCACAGCACGTAATCGATGCTGGCGGTACGGGTGACGATCTCACATCGATCTTCATCATCTCGCTTGATCAGTTCTTCGGCATCTATCCGAAGGGATCAAAGATTGGCCTGCAGCATACAGACAAGGGGCAAGAAACCAAGACTCTCCCCGATGGCTCCATGTATGAGGTTTACCGTGACCACTATAAGTGGCAGGCTGGCACGGCCTTAGAAGATTGGCGAGGGGTTGTGCGCGTCGCGAATATCAAGATCTCCGACCTTGTCGGCGGCACCGGCACGTTCACTTCGGACGTTCTGGTTAAAACCCTCATTCGTGCAAAGAACAAGATTCCTGCCGACCTGTCGACTAACGTACACATGTTTTGCTGCGAAGAGGTCAAGACGGCACTCGAAATTGCCGCCTTGGAGAAGAGCTCCAACGCTGTCAAGATCGTTGAAGCTGCAGATCAGTTCCGCTCGCTCTTCTTCAACATTCCGATCGAAGTTTCCGATTCGATCAGCACAACCGAAGCGCAGATCAAGTAAGGAGGTGCCTCATGCGTCTTGATACTCAATCTCTCTTCTCGGATACTCAGAAACTTTCAGGAGCTTCTGCAACCGGAACCAATGTTCTCGATATCGGTAAGGCTGGTGTTGCAGAACACGAGCTTTTCGTTGTTGCTCGTTTTGATACAGATACGCATGGTTGCGTCAAGGTCACCATTCAGGGATCTGTTGATGGTACGACATTCGTTGATGTTGCTTCGGCGGCGGTCACTGATACCACGGCCGGGGCCGGTGTGAACATCCGTCTTCCTCAAGCATGTCCGCGTTACCTTAAAGCTGTCTATAACGCGGCGACGTCCGGCACACTCAAAGGCAATGTTACTTGCGGCATCACACTGCAGGCTCCGTCGCCACGCGGTGCTCGTATTAGCGACTTCGCAGCGAATGTCTGAAAGGAGGTGATCCTTTTATCTCGGGGGCTACGGCCCCCGTTTTTGTTGGTTTTACGAGGATCCTATGGCTACTGAAGTCGATATCTGCAATGTTGCTCTTGCTCGATTAGGTGATGAGGCGACTCTTACTTCGATTGATCCTCCAGAAGGGTCAGCGCAGGCCGACCACTGTGCGCGTTTCTATCCGATCTGCAAGGACAAAATCCTGCGTGAATATCCATGGAGCTTCGCCGTCAAGCGCAAGACTCCAGCAGAACTTTTAACGGAGCCTCTTGGAGGAGATGAACATGCCTTCATGCTCCCAACAGACTGTTTGAACCTCTTGAGTGTGCATATTCCAGGCGAATCTCGATCGCGATGCGGCCTGACGGAATACACCGTTGAAAATTTCCAAAATGCTCGTGTGATTATTTGCAGAGAACCGTCAATTTGGCTTCGTTATGTGTCAGACGAAGTCCCTTCGCAGGCATTCCCTACAGATTTCTGCGATGCCCTTTCTTGGCTGCTTGCCTCTTATCTCGCCGGTCCTATGATCGCAGGTTCTTCAGGAGCCACTATGGCAGCGAATTACATGAAGCTCTATGAAGAGGCTTTAGGCAAAGCTATGCAAGCTGATGCACGCAACAACAATCGCCGTTCACATGCGCGAACGGTCTTCATGCCTGACACCGATCAGGACGGAGGTGTTTATGGCTTCAACTAAGGTCCTGCAGAGATCGTTTACTGGCGGGGAGATTTCCCCGCAAATGTACGGACGTATTGACGACGCGAAGTATCAAGCCGGGCTTGAAATTTGCCGGAATTTTGTTGTTCTTCCACAAGGACCGGTGGAGAATCGCGCGGGTTTTGCCTATGTCAATCACGCAAAATACTCGAACAAAAAGTGTCGATTGATTCCCTTTACGTTCAATAGTGACCAGACGATGGTCATTGAACTTGGAGATAAATACGCCCGTTTTCATACTCAAGGCAAGACTCTTATGAATGGCGATGAGCCATACGAAATTAAGACGCCGTGGACATCGGCCGATGTTTTTGATGTTCATTATGTGCAGTCTGCTGACGTTGTGACGCTTGTGCATCCTGCGTATGCACCTGTCGAACTGCGTCGATACAGTCTCACCGATTGGCGTATCGAGAAATTGAGCTTCAACCCAACGCTTTCTGCGCCAACGGGGGTAAAAGCAGAACGAAATGCAAAGGCTGCAGATGATAAGAATGAAAACAACTACACGTTTGAGTATCGGGTTTCATCGCTCAATGCAGATAAAACAGCAGAAAGTGAGGCTTCAAAATCTGTGCCTGTTGTGGCCAATCTTTATGCATACGGCACGACGGTCAAGATCAGTTGGAATGCAGTTGCAGGGGCATCTTGGTATCGTGTCTACAAGAATCAGGGAGGCCTTTACGGTTATATCGGCGATACGGATGGAACATCCATCATTGATGACAACATCAAAGCTGATACGAGCATTACTCCACGTCGTTATGACGACGTCTTTAAACAAGCAAAGGGCATTATCAGTGCAACGGTTACGAATGGCGGAGCTGGTTATTGGCCTGCGGGGATCGCCCCGCTGCCTAAGAATTTCCTAGAGACGTTCAAGGACAAGTGCAGGACTGACAGGTACAAATTTAAACATGATGAAGCCGGACACCATTTCAATCCCAGTATCACGTATAAGGATGGGGCTCTGATCATTCAGTCTGGGTGGGAATCTGGATCTTTCTCTGGGTCTCTAATGAACCCAGAGATTGCAATTGTCGACGGCGACCATCCAAAAGAAAATGGGCCTGGTTCTGGGGCTGATGTTTCTTGGGAATTCACGAGATCAACTGAATCTAGAGAAGGATATACGTCGGATGAGACATATACTGAATATCGATATACAGTAAAAATTACAAGCATTACCGTGAATAATTCTGGGACGAATTACAAAAAGCCGTATTTAAGAATTCGCTTTGATTTTGCGCGCTCTAAAGATTGGTGGTACGACCGAATTCTTATTCCCCTAGAAGTTGTTGAGTCACCTACGTGTAATATCACTGACACCACCGGATTTGGTGGTGAGGTTACGCTCGGCGTCGCTGATGGGAAGATTGTTTCTGCAACGGTACGGAGTGGCGGGCGTGGTTACACGAATCCTCAAGCTCACATTTATTCGGCGAGTGGCGCAGGCGCTTCTATTCGCTTACAGGTCGGCGATGCCGGAGACTATCCGGCTGCAGTTGGCTATTTCGAACAGCGCCGGTGCTTTGCGGGTATGCGTAATGATCCCCAACGCATTGTGATGTCTCGTTCCGCAACTGAATCTGATTTTTCCTATTCGTTGCCAACTCGTGATGAAGATCGTATTTCCTATGCGATTGCTGTCACTCAGTTCAATCAGATTCGACACATCATTCCATTGTCGCAACTTCTACTGCTGACATCTGGTGCCGAGGTTCGCATTGACTCTCTTAACTCCGACTCTCTCACACCGACGTCTTTCAGTGCTCGAACACAGGCGGCTGAAGGTGCCTCCAACGTGCAGCCAGTGATGGTCAACAATAATCTTATCTATTGTGCGGCTCGAGGTGGTCATGTTCGCGAATTTGCATATCAGTATCAGGCTGGTGGGTTTGTTACATCTGATCTCTGTCTGCGCGCACCTCATCTTTTCGACTTCAAAACGATACAGGACCAAACTTTCTCAAAAGCACCTGTACCGATGCTTTGGTTTGTTTCTTCAGACGGCACCCTCCTAGGGCTTACGTACATTGCTTCTGAGGGAGTTGGGGCATGGCACCAACATCAGACAGACGGCGCCTTTGAGAGCTGTGCCTGTGTTGCCGAAGGTGATGAGGATGTCCTTTACTGTGTTGTTCGTCGAGACAATCAACGCTTCATTGAACGTATGGCGAAGCGTAACTTTGACAGTCAAGCTGACGCCTTCTTTGTTGATTGTGGAGGAACATACCGAGGAAATCCAACGACGATTGTTAGCGGGTTAACGTGGCTTGAAGGTAAAACCGTATCAATTCTGGCAGACGGTGCTGTGCTTCCTCAACAAATAGTCAGCGATGGAAGAGTTAACCTTGAAGTCCCAGCGTCTGTTGTTCATGTAGGACTGCCATATACCAGTGATCTGAAGACTCTCCCTTGCGTCCTGAACGATTCGAGTTATGGATCTGCTCGGCAGAAGAATGTGACGAAGGTCTATCTACGAGTCTACCGTTCCTCAGGGATTCAAGCCGGCCATTCTTTTGATGATATTGCTATGGTTGAATACAAACAGCGTAAGGCAGAACAACCAGGAGATCCCGCTGAACTTGTGACTGGAGAAATTCCATTGCAGCTCAAACCCTCATGGACAGATTCCGGTCAGATCTGCGTTAGACAGGAGGATCCTCTGCCTGTAACAATACAAGCGGTCACCGGGATTATCTCGGCTTGATTTTTCGGCGTTCATAAAGCGAGCCGGTAGGGAAGTACCTTTCGAGCATCTCGAGAGGTATTTTCTATGAATGAAAACAGAGGTTCGCTGAGCTTCCTAAACGTTGATGTCTACCGATCATCACCATGGGACTCGTATGGGACTTTTCGATCTGGAGCCGGATCGTATTCCTGGAATGCCCCTGTTCAAACATCAATGGGGCAGCAGCAGTCTTCGGCCACGAAAGGCATGACGCAAGTTGAAGCGACCAATTCCATTGGTGAAGGCATCAAGAGCATGCCGAACTTCAACAACTTTGTCCAGGGGATGAAAATCGGTTATCAGGGCGTTAAAGATACGCTTGGCCCGTTTCTCTCTTATCGCAAAGCAAAGCAGCAGAAGGCGATTCTTGGCATGCAAGCCGAGCTTCTGGATATGCAGGCGCGAACGTATCAGACGGCCGCGGATGATGCCATGCGTGCAGGCATGCAGCAAGCTTCAGCAATTTCCTTCCAAACTGGACAGCAGAAGTCCTCGGCTCGAACTTCCATGGCCGCACATGGTGTGCGTGTTGGGGCTCAGGGTTCAAGCGCAGAAGTTTTAACGGATTACGACATCTCGAAGGAGATTCAGGTCAATCAGATCATGGCGAATGCCGTCGCGCAGTCTTTCGGATACCGCCGTGCTGCCGTAGGCGTCTCAAATAAGGCTTTGGCTGTTCGCTCTGCGCAGAAATCCATCACACCTTGGGCAGCAGCGATTACGACGATGGTACGAAGCGCAATGGAATCCTCCGACATGATGGGCAGCATGTCTGGTGGCGGAAAAGGCGGTGGTATGAGCGGAAGTACCTGGCAGAACTTTGGCTCCTTCTTTGGTAAGGGTGCTGGCAAAGCGGCCGGCGGCATGAGCGCCGCTAAATAAGGAAGATATGGCTATTACTGTTCCGAAAAATCCATTCAGTATCAATGTTGCTATTGGTTCGACGGAAAACATGGGAGGTCTTCAAGCGGCTCCCAAAACAGAGTTCTCACAGGACGCATTGGCACAGAGCGTAGTAGAGAGGTTCGACAAATTCTCTCAGACTGTGGACAAGTGGCAGAGCGAACTTGATCAGGTTCGCGCCAAGGATTTGATTACTCAGCTCGAAGAGAAGCGCCTTGATCTTCGTTACAACAAAGATTCCGGCTATCAAACCCTGTTGGGGATTAATGCTCTTGAACGTCCGGATGGGAAGAGTCTTACGGATGAGGTGAGTGCAAATTTCAAAGAGACATACGATGCGATTCGTTTGAAGGCAGGGAATCCACGGCAGCGTGCCGCATTGGATGCTTACTTTCAGGATGCGTCAGCCAAATTGAGAAGTGATGTTGGCTCTTGGGAGTTCAAACAAGCACAGGTCTATCAAGTGGATCAGGCTCAGGCGCAATTTCGGTTGGGCATGACTCAAGCGCTTTCAGACGATCCCGAATTGCAAGCTTCAGGAGAGGCCGTAGTTCGTGACGCCGCTTTGACAGTCGCACGAATTAGCGGCAAGACGGTCGACATGGCTAAATATATGGGGCCGATTCATGCCATGCGTATCTCCAAGATGGTTGACGATCTGTCCCCTATGGAGGCAAAAGCATATCTGTCGGTGCATCGGGATGAGATGTCGGCCGACCAAATCGTGCAGGCTGATAAGTACGTCCGGGCAGGGCTTCAGGATCAGAAGGAAAAGCGTATCGCGGCGAGCATTCTGAAGTCGGCTAAATCAGAGTCAGAAGCCCTTAAAGCAGTGGCTGGTCAGGATGAAAAATCTCGTGCTGGTGTAGAGAGAATCGTGAAGAAACACTACGCCCTTGAAGATGCAATCAAAAAAGAGCGTCTCTCAGAGATCACGGATGCGGTTTGGAATTTCGTAGCGGACAAAGTTTAGAAAGGCGAGGAAGTGACGATTCCCACCACTTTGATGGAAGATCTTCGCGAACTTGATCCTAAGGGATACCTGTCACTGAATACTTATATTGGCAAGCTTGAGCGTGGGGAATCTGTAAAAACAGATATGACGACATGGGGGATGTTAGAACGCATGTCTGCTCAGGATCCAGAAAGTTTTGCCAATCTCAATTTGAATTCTTTTGCTGATCGAATCAGTCCTACTGATTTAAAAGGGCTTAAGCGAACTCAAGAACAGTTATCGAATGAAGACCGAAAGGCTTACCTGAGCGACGTGAAATCGTTAGTGAAGGCAAATAAAAAACTGAAAGCACGTTGGCCGGAGGTTTTAAATGCGGCTGGCGAATGGTTCGATTATCAGGCGCAACAGTATCAGAAAGGTGTCATACCACGAGATGTTCTTGAGCGCGGCAAAGCGGGGATCGTATCTAGGCTGGAGGGTTCTGGATGGTTCTCTGATGATCCTTATGCCTTTGAGGCGATCAATTCCGGTGCAGTAACGGATATTGCTTCGGGGCTTTTCCGTGGTGCTTACAAAGTGTCTGGGTCTGATGCTGACAACAAGACATTCGTTCTCAAAAAATTTGGCATTCAGCTTGATTCACTGTCGAAGGAACAAAAAGCCGTGGCCGATGCGTTGCGCCGTGGCTATGGATGGCCGCCAGAAGTGATGGCTCAAGCCTTGAGAGAGCTTGAGAAGCACCGTAAGGCATCCAAATATGCGTCGAACGCACAGATCACTAATGAAGATATATCGAACATGTGCGCGGCCATCATTTTTCAGAATCCTCAGAAGGCAAAGTAATGGCTCAGATTACCGTTCCCGGCAGCACTGCAGAATCTACTAACGTCACTCCTGTCTCCGCGGAGGTGCCAACAGGCGTGACGCTTCCTGAACAGATTGGCGACTTCACAGCACAAACGAATGCGGCCGAGCCGTCAGGGCCAACTGTGGATGCTGCGCAAGATCTTCCGATTGAACAACCGGAATGGAACTACTTTGATGATCAATACGAAATTCGTCGCATGGCGGCAGATGCACTTGATCGCGGCGATTCGCAAAAGGCTATTCGTGTGGCGGCGCTTGCTGAGCACTACAACCGTTCACAGCTTGAGGTAGAACTCAACCTTGATCGAGAAGAGAAACGCCTGCAGCGCGAACAGACCGAAACGTTGCTTGCAGATTTGCCGACCTCGAGTCGTTATTTTCAGGAGAACCCACTTGAAGCGCCAATCTTCAAAAATGATCTGAAACCGCTGGCACTGATGGAGAAGCAGTTTGGGAGGCTCGGATCGGCACAGTCATGGAAACCTGAAATTGATCCGCACACCAAACCTTCTGGAACATTCAGCCGTGAAAAGCCACTGCGTCTTGGCGACGATGAATCCACTGGGGATGAAGAACTTGACGAACGTATTCAGCTCGTAAAGAGACCTGGTGACTATTTGTCTGACACCGTTGGACATCTTGGTGATTGGTACAAAGTTGGCACGCTTCAGACAGAACAAGGACTTCTTTGGAATCGTGCGCGTCAAGGCTTCACGCGGATTGATGAACATCTCCTCAGTGAGGATCGTCGGCTCGAGTCGGAAATGAAAACCCTTACGGGAGACGCCGAAGGAAATGCCATTTATGAGGCTGCTGTTGTAGTTGGTCAAATGGTTTCTTCAATGTTCTCGGGAAGTGGTATTGAAGGAGCGGCCAAAGGTGCAGCGGTCGGAGGTATGTCTGCTTCCGTCATTCCTGGTATTGGCACTGTGGCAGGTCTTGTCGGCGGGTCAGCGCTTGGTGCAGCAACACAGTCCACTTTTGATGTCGAAGCAGGGTCTTCTTACCGTGACATGTATATGGCTAAGGTTGATCCGGCTGCTGCACGTTGGTTGTCGACTGGAGCAGGGGCTGTCAACTCTCTTATAGAAATGGTTGGCATAAAGGTGCTTGGCTCCGCCGCCAAGCCTCTGCTTGGTACCTTGATGACAAAGTATGGGGCAAAGACCGTGAATGCCGCACTTGCCACGCCGACGATGGGAACAGTTCTGAAGCATGCGGCATTGGCCTATGCAGGAGGTGTTGGTGAAGAGGTCGCAACTGAAGTCATGCAGGAAGGCGTGAATATGGCGTCCGAAGAGATAGCTCGCCTTTATGCCAATGGAAACTTTGGTGCAGTGAATGGAGAGGCACTCTTTGATCGATTGTCTGAAATCGCTTGGAAGACGCTGCAGGCTACGGCAGTACTTGGCGCTTTGGGTGGTGGTGCTGCAGTCGGCGTTGGCGCACATAAGGTACATCGTGCAAACCAAACAAAAGAATTCTTTGAGACAGCAGCACAGGCTGTGCCGCAGATGGAGTCTATTCAGACGGCTCCAAACAAGATTCAGGCATTAATCGCTCGTCAGGCAGATGCAGCAGGAGCGCCGACCACTTACATTGACGGAGCAGAGTTCCGTCAGGCAATGATTGATCAAAACGTCTCTATGACTGATCTACGGCAGATTGCGCCAGAAGTCGCAGATCAGGTTGAAGCTGCTGCCGATCTGGGAGTCGATGTTGAGGTGTCGACCTCTGAGTACGCTACTAAATTCGCAAGTACACCGCTCGGACAGCGTCTTACAGATCATGTTCGTCTTGCTCCAGATGCCTTGAGTGTGGCAGATCTAATCAAGGTTGACCAGGCTCGCAAGGATCTCATGAAGCAGATCGTGAAGGCATCTTTCGATGGCAATGAGCAGAAACTTGCCGATCGGTTCTTAGATTCTGTCGAAAACCGACAGTGGCGTCAGGAGAGCTCACGTATCGAAAAAATGCTTGCCGCACAGATTCATACTGTCGCTCCACATTTTCAAAAGGCGGAAGTTCTCACGCAGGCTCGACTTGGTGCGTCAATGGTGACGTTACTCGCTCAGCGCTCGGGCATTCCAGCCGAACGGATTGGACAAATCATGCCGACGATCCTGGCGAAGCATACCTACGTGAACCAAAAGAAAATGCGTCAGTGGTTACGCACTGACGCATCTCTACGCCTTGAGAACGTTTATGACTCCGGGTCCAATTCCCTTCGGGGCTCTCAAGGCGTTATGGGGAATACCATACTCACAGAATTGGATCTTGTCAAGGCAAAGGAGAAAGTTCCGGGCTTTTACCAGGTTGTGCATGGGCAGGATGGGGTGACCGCACAGATGAACGGCACGAGTCCCCAGGAGAAGTTGGCGCAGGAGGTGGCCGCTTGGGAGAAGCAGATAGATCAGATGCAGAGCAAACCTACTCAACCTGTGCTGATGCTTAAGCAGACACCGTTAGTGATGCATTTGGTTGGTGCGGATTTTCATGAATTGAAGGCCCATTCCCATGTTTTTGACGGTTTATTCCCAGAAGCCAAAAGATCAAGTCCAAATCACAACATACATGTTGAGATGACGCGTGACGTGCTGAAACAATTACCAACTGCTCTAGCCGATCCAATCGCCATCTTCAAGGACGATCGACGGGATGGATCCTTCACGTTTATGCTGGAATTGACCGATTCAGACGGTAAAACCGTTGTTGCTCCCGTCTCTTTTAATGCTCATGGGCCGCGAGGGGCGGAGCTGAATCTTTTGAAGACGGCATTTGGGAAGAATGGAAATCTTTGGTTTGAGTTACAACTTCGCAATAATGCGGTGTATGTGAACCAAGAAAAAATGCGCCAATGGAATAATTCCAATAGCGCATCTTTCGAGTACCCGCGTCCGACATCCGGGTCCAATTCCCTTTTCGACGCTGACAGCCTTGACATAACAATACTCACCGAAGATGACCTTGTCAAGGCCAAGGAGGCATTTCCGGGCTTTTATCAGGCCGTTGTACAGGGGCAAGATGAGGGGACAGCACAGATGAATGGCATGAGTCCCCAGGCGAAGTTGGCGCAGGAGGTGGCTGCTTGGAGCGACCAGATCGATCAGATGCAAACTAAACCCAGTCAGCCGGTACTCATGCTCAAGCAGACGCCATTAGTTATGCATCTGGTAGGTGCGGATTTTCATGAGCTGAAAGCGCATCCGCACGTCTTTGATGGGTTTTTCCCTTGGGCTGAAAGGTCAAGCGCTACACACCATTCACACCCTGAGATGACGCGTGAGGTCCTGAAACAGCTACCTACAGCGCTTGCTGATCCAATCGCCATCTTCAAGGACGACCGTCGACAAGGTTCTTACACATTTATGCTTGAGCTTTTAGACGCAAAGGGGAAAACGGTGGTTGTTCCCATCCAGTTTGAGGCGCAAGGTTACTACGGCACCATTAATCTGGTTAAAACTGCATTTGGTAAGAAAAACGACTTGTTCTTTAGTCTGCAAGAACAAAATGATGCAGTTGTTTATGCAAATACCGAAAAAATAAAGCGCAGGAACCTTAACTCCAGGACCAATCCCTTTCGCGGTTCCAACGCTTCAGGTAACAGAGTACTCACCGAAGATGACCTTGTCAAGGCCAAGGAGGCATTTCCAGGGCTCTATCAAGAGAGTAACGCGGGACAACGCGGCTCCTTCAGTCCTCTGACAAACACCATCGCTCTTACACCGAACGCTGATCTCTCGACTTTTGCCCACGAAATGTCACATTGGTACCTCGCGAACTTGATTGAATTTTCAAAGCTCGACGGCGTGGATATCAGTGTGACAGAGGACGTCGAGACACTACTCAAGGAGTTCGGCCTCAAGGACGTCGCCCAATGGGATGCTTTGGGGTTTGAAGGACAACGGAAATTTCATGAACGCTTCGCCTATCAGGCAGAGGTCTATCTGTCAACTGGTCATGCACCGACGCGAAGCCTTGAGCGGTTTTTCGCACGCTTTGCATCATGGATAAAGAGTGTTTATTTGCAGTGGTCAGGAGATGCTCGTGCGGCTCTGAGCGCTTCTTATCAGGCGGAGTTCGGTGAAGATTTGCCGGATATCTCTCCCGACATGAAACGCGTTTTCGACCGTATGCTCGTGGCGCAGCGTGATCTTGATTTGGCTGAATCTGCAAATGGCCTGAAACCGCTCTTTGATCAAAAACCAGAGGACATGCCGGAAGATCAGTGGCGCGAGCTAATGGCCGCACGTGATGAAGCAACAGCACGGGGCGAAGCGAAGCTCTTTGAGGCACAGGCAAAGGACGAAAAGTGGTATGTCAATGCTCGGCTGCGGAGTGCTCGTCGTATTGATCGTGAAGCGAAAGATTATCGCGACAGAGTTGAGGAAAAAGTTCGTGCTCGTATCAATGCCAGAAAAGAATTCGCGGCATTCGATGCCCTTAAATCAGGTGGCAAGGTTTTTGGTATTGAGAACTTAAAGATTGACCCTGAAAGTTTGGATGGCCTGGGGCTTAAACCTGCTGTGGTGGCGAAGCTTCAAAAACTTGGTCTAACAAAGAAGTCTGGGTTTCCAATTACGGCGGCCAGGCAACTGCTTCAACCGATTGCCCGCTTCAAAACAAACGAGCAGTTAGTGGCAGGTTTAATTGCTGGCAGCAAAGATCGAGAGAAAATCATTCAAGATGAGACATCTCGCATCTGTTTAGAAAATAAGAGTGATTACTTCGATCCCATAAAGAAAGAGGAGTTGATTGAGAAGGCGATCCATTCGGAGGCTCGCGGCCGTATGGTTGCGACGGAGCTTAAATACCTCGCCGGCGACAAGACTATGAGTGCACGAGTGATTCAGGAGGCAGCTCGCCAAGTTGCACTCGAGCGGTTTGAGCAAATGCGGGCAGGGAAGATCAATCCGAAGACCTTCATGGCGGCTGAATCTCGAGCTTCGCGCGAGGCTTACTCAAAACTCGTTGCCGGGGATCGGTTGGGGGCGGCCATGGCAAAACGTCGGCAGCTTCTCAACTATGAGTTCGCACTGATGGCGATCGACTTTAAACGTACGATGGATCATCTCTCCGATTTGCGCAAACAGATTTTCAAGAGCGACAAGGAGCTTGCAAAGACTAGAGATATCGATGTAATTGCCGTGGCTCGCTATATCCTCAATGCTTCTGGTTTTGGTCGTATCCACCCGAAGGACATGAACGCTAATGCCCTTGAGAAGACTATCGAAAAGTTTAAGAACAACGATGCGAATAAGTTTGAAGAGTACAAAGCAATTCTTGCACCGTACGGCTATTCACCAGGGCGCAATTATGACTGGCGAACTTATGCAGTCGCAGATGTTCGAGCAATCCTGCAGCAGGTGAACGATTTTTGGAAGAAGGCAGGAGATGACCGTGCTGTGCTGCTTCATGGCCGCCGCAAGAATCTCACCGAGGTTGTGGATGAGCTAGTAACTCATATTGATAATGGAAAGGACATCTTCTCGGCGGGGGCAAAATCTGCTGTTACGCCCATGGAGAAGCTGCGCTTTCACTATTTGGGGTGGAAGGCAAGCATGATGCGTGTTGAATCCTGGTGTCGCATTATGGATGGAGGCCGCGCAGGGATCTTCTCGAAGTACATCTATCAGCCCGTCGAAAATGCTGTCGTACGTTACAAGAACGAGAACATGGAATATCAAAGGCGGTTTGGAGAAATTCTCCAATCTGCTGAGAAAGAATGGGGACAGTCCGACGCGATTGAGGCTCCAGAAATTAACTACACCTTCAATACAAAAGCTGAATTGATGGGTGCAATTTTGCACACTGGGAACGCCTCAAACAAACGTAAGTTGCTCTTGGGTGGGCGTGGTATTGATGACAATAACGTGCGTCACGCCTGGGCTGCCATTAAGGAGCGCGATGACGGCACGCAGTATGTCGACACCTCGGCATGGGACAGTTTTATCAATCGCATGTACGTGCAAGGGCGGGTTACGAAGGCCGATATGGATGCGGTTCAAGCGATCTGGGACCTGCTTGAGGAAACTAAGCCAAAAGCACAGGCGGCCTACATGGAAATGTACGGGTATCGCTTTGAAGAGGTGCAGGCAACGTCCGTAGTGACACCCTTTGGTACCTACCGAGGAGGCTATGTTCCGGCGGTGACCGATCGGTATCTCTATCAAAAGCGAGATGCGCAGATGAAACAGGAGGAGCTTGAGAGATCAAACTTTCTCACGTTGATGCCTGTTCACAAACCAGGGTTCTCAAAAACACGCGTTGAGGATTTCACGCAGCCGTTACAGCTCAATGTGGCGGCTTACGGCATGCATATTGCGAAGGTTCTTCGATTTGCAGACATTGCTCCTGCCGTCATGCAGGTCGACAAGATCATTACGAATCACAGATTCCAAGATGCTATCGCTGCGCATAATCCGAGATTGGTCTCACAGATGTTAAAGCCGTTCCTCACGCGCGCAGTTGGTCAAACGGTATCTGATGGAAAAATCGGTTGGGTTGACAGAACGTTCAATCACTTGCGCGGTCTCGCAGGCATGAACGTGATGTTCTTAAATTTGATCAATACCTTTCAGCAGTGGACGGGTTTCAGCATTGCAGCCTCAAAAGTGCCAGCTTCATTAATTGGTCGTGCTTTTAAAGAATATGGCCTAGCTCCTAAGGAGTGTGCGGAGTTCGTGAAGGCGGCATCCCCATTTATGCGGCAGCGCCTTGATAACTTTGCCTATGAATACCAATCGACAATAGAGGAAATAGGTAACCAACAAGTTCAAAAAATTTCTCAAGTGCAAGGCTTAGGCAACAAGGCGGCCGCCGTTTGGTCGAAAGGGGCGCCAGTTCGCGATATGGTCAACCGCCATGGGTATATTCTGCAGACGCTTGCACAGTATCCGATTGACGTCTCTGTCTGGAAGGCGGCTTACGAATATAACTACAGTCATGGCATGTCACACGAAGAAGCCGTACAGGAGGCTGATAGCGTTATTCGAACGACGCAGTCTGACTTTAATCCCGAAAACGTATCTGCAATTGAAGCTGGTTCTGCGCTGAAGCGCTTTTTCCTGGTTTTCTACAATTATTTCAATATGCAGTACAACCTGCTTCAGGAGCGTGCGGCATTCCGTAAGGCCACGAAGCAGTATGGACGTTTTGCTCTTGATGCAATATTGATCGTCTGGATTCCCTCTGTGGTTGGGAAGCTTATTACTGATGCACTGATGGGAGGCAGTGATGATGACGACGATGCCCTCGATGCATTGGACATCATTCAACTCACAGTAGGTGAACCGTTAAAGGGGACTATTTCAATGGTCCCTCTTGCGGGACAAATTTCAGCGTTTGCAGGGGCAAAGATGGCGCAAGCGGGATCTGTGACTGCACAGGCGATTTGGGGGAAGTCTCCTTATGTTGGTCGTGTCGGATCCGCACCTGCCATCATGTTGATGGAGGGTGCGATTTCAGGAGCATCCGATATTGTGAGAATCATTAACGACGACGAGAAAGTTAATGGCCGAACGGCGGCTCGCAACATCCTTGATTTGACGGCAGTAGCAACAGGTATGCCTGTGGGTGGCCTCAAACGTCCAATTGGCTACATAGCGGGGGTGGTCTCTGGCGACATTGATGAACCTGAAACGGCGCTGCAGGCTGTGCGCGGTCTTGTCGGAGGAAAGTAGCCGTCCATAAAGCTCGTTGATTATGCAAGAAACTCACTTTTAAAAGAAAAGGAGTTCCTTGCATGGCTATCAGCACAGAAGTCCGTCGCGCGGGGCCTTACCATGGCAACGGACAGCAGACGGAGTTTCCTTTTAATTTCAAAGTATTTGACTCGTCTCAGGTTCGCCCAGTGCTTTCCGTTGACGGAGGGAAGACAGAAACAGTCCTGCCGTCAGCGGATTTTGTAGTTACGCTTTCAGTTGATCAGGATGTGAATCCTGGCGGTGCGGTCGTCCTTGTATCTCCATTACCTATTGGCAGTATCCTCACCATTATTTCTGCGGTTCCATATCTGCAGCCGGTAGTGCTGACAAATCGAGGCGGGTTCTATCCTGACATCCTTAATCAGGCCCTTGACCGTGCAACGGCTCAAATTCAACAGCTCGCGGAGAAGCAAGAAAGGGCATTGACGGTCCCCGCTACCACTGAAAAAACTTCAGAGCAGTTGATACAGGAGCTTTGGCAAGTAAAAGACAGTGCGGCAGCATCAGCTTCAGCATCCGCATCGTCGGCAAAATCTGCAGCCGATTCTCAGTCTGCAGCGGCTGAGAGTGCGGCGGCTGCGAAAACGAGCGAGAGGGCGGCCAAGAGTTCTGAAGAAAATGCGACGGCTTCAAAATCTGCCGCGGTTAATTCCGCATCTGCATCTGCCACGTCTGCCTCGTTGTCTGCGTCGCAAGCGGCTTTGGCAAAGAAATGGGCGGTGCAAGATGTTGAGCCTGTAGAGGGCTCTGGAGAAACCGCGCTTTACTCTGCAAGAGAGTACGCAAAGCGCGCTGGCGCTTCTACTCAAATTGCTGTGAAGTCAAAAACTGAGGCGGCCGCGAGTGCATCCTCTGCAGCCGGAAGCGCTTCTTCTGCAGGAAGTTTTGCGAGCAACGCTTCGACAGCCGCAGCAAAGGCCGCAGACAATGCGATGACCGCGCAAAAATCTCAAGCTGCAGCGGCCATTTCTGCATCTGCAGCGGCGGTTTCGGCGAAGGAAGCCAAAGATGCCGCAGGCCAATCTGCCGCAGGTCAGCTGCAGGCGGACTGGAAGGAGACCAACTCGTCTGCCAAGAGCTTCATTAAGAATAAGCCGGAGATCCCCGCTGTGAAAGATTTGGTGCTCAAAGTTGGCGTCAGAGGTGCATTGGCAGGATATGAAACTCCTGTGACGGCGATTAAGGCAACAACCATTACTCATGGCTCTCCAGATATGCAGGCAGTGGCAGGGACAATTACGGCGCAGAGCCCCTCAGCCAATGCAGGCTTCACGAAGGTAGTGCGATTAGATGCCGAAACGCCAACGGTTGTTTTAAGCGCTAATTGGACTTGGGCAGGAGACACCGCTCCAACTTTGAAAAAAGGGAGCTTTGTAGTTTTTTGTGCCCTTAATGGCAAAGGTATTGCAGCCCAAATTAAGGGGGCGTAATGGCGACTAAATATATTTATAGAGAAAAGGAATTTAAAAGTCTATACGCAGTCCGACAATATATTGGTATTGAAGAACGTATAGGCTTTGGTGAAGCCGAAACCGTTGAAGATTTTCGCAGGTTCGGGTTCGATGTTATTTCAAGAGAATACGACCCAGAGCAAGAATATTACGCCTCTCTTACTGAACTGCAAAAAACACAATACGATTTAAGAAAAGCGAAGCGAGTGCGTGAAGAAGCCGTCAAAGCGATCAAAGTCACCGTTGACGGAATGACCTTTGACGGTGATGAAATAGCGCAGAGCCGCATGGCTAGGGCGTTAACCGCAGCTGAAGCGGCTGGTCAGGATTCTACAGTTTGGGTGTTGGCTGACAACACCGTCGCTACGGTAACAAAGACTCAGCTCGCGCAAGCTTTGGCGCTGTCTATGCAAGCGATGGCGAAAGTATGGACAAGTCCATATACGAAGAAGTGATTAAATGAAGCATCCGGATGGAATTCAATTACTGATCGCAGTCGATCAATTGTTTAACACTTTCTTCTGCGGCTATGCAGATGAAACACTGTCTGCGCGTGCTCACCGGCACGCGCTCAAAGGCGATCGTAAGTGGCCCGAGAAGTTGATTGATTTTATTTTCTTTTGGCAGCCTGGGCACTGTAAGCGAGCATACGAATCGGAGCTCAATCGAACTCAGTTGCCACCCTCAATGCGGCAAAGGAGCAGTCGGTAATGTTTCATAAAGAGTTGTTGTTGGGGGTACAGTCATCCACTCTTTCTTGGTGGACGCATTCATTGACTATAGGAAAGCTTAATAAGAGCGATAAATCTGGTAGTTATGGATATTACAGCGCCGGTGGAGTAGGGGCTTTAACCCCTCCTACATTAAATGGCCTGCCCATTACGCACTTACTTTCAACTTATTCTTATTATGGCAATTATCCAGTCTATGGAATATCTATTGTCACAAATGTTATCCCCGACTATCCGGTTTATTTTGGGTTTTACAAAAGCCGGAAACTTACAGTAAAGGTTGAGCCTTACCCCAACGCAACCGCTTGGGATTACACATCTCAAGCATCCAAAGCTCTTAAAACGCTTTACACAATATTCTCTGAGGAATCTGAGAATTTAACAGTTCAGATTTATTTAAGTTCGACCCCACCCCCGTGGGGCTATACAGAGTAAATAAGGTGCTTTGTCTTCAGTTTCGCAAACATGGTTCATAAAGCCATCAGCCGTTGCGAGACGATCTTCTCGGAAGAGCGGTGTTCAGTGATTCATCGAAGGAATGCCGCCCTCGCATTAGAAGAGAGGAGCTATGACGCGCAAAGAACTCAAAGAAGTTTTCAGAAAGATTGGTCTCAATGTCAGAGGCTTCACGGATTCTGCACGACGGGAGTTCGTCATAGCACTTAATGCTGAAAAAGCAAAACTGGATCCAGAGACTCGACGCAAGGTGCGTATCTTTTGGGGTTTTGTCAGTGCGGTGACATTTGTTTTTGGCTTCGCCCTTTGCTACGTCATTGTGGGGTGAAGGATGCCGGACAAGCAACTTCATGAATGGTGGGTCTTAGTTATGACGGGCTTCTTTTCCGTTTTTTGCGGTTGGCTCTCGTACCTACTGAAAGTGCAAGAAGGAAAGCAATTCATATGGCGAGAGTTCTTTCTTCACGGAGCGATAAGTGCTGTAAGTGGCCTTGTTTGCTATGAGATTCTTGCCTATCAAGGATTCCCGGCAGAGCTTTGCGGGAGCCTTGCAGGCGTGGCGGGTTGGGGTGGGACCAGAGCGATACGACTTGCTGAGGTGGTGATCCAAAAGCGGCTCGGTGTAGACGGGGAGGACTTGAAGTGAAAAGTTTTGGAAGCTATAGCTACGAGCTGGCTATGGCGTTCGTCAAGGCTGAAGAGACCTTGCGCCTCAAGGCATACAAATGCCCGAAAGGGGTTTGGACTATAGGTTGGGGGCATACCGGCGGCGTCAAAGAGGGAGACACCTGCACCAAGGCGCAGGCCGATGCGTGGATTCGCAGTGACTTGCAGTCTGCACAAACCGCCCTCGCAAAGTACATCAATGTGTCAGTCAGCGAATCGCAGTTCATAGCGTTACTGAGCTTGGCGTACAACTTGGGAGCGCAAGGTGTCGTCGATAAGTGTCCCAAGATGCTGCGCGCGCTGAATGCAAAAGACTACGACGGGGCCGCCGAGGAATTTCTTGACGTCACCAACGGCGGACTGGCAGGTCTTGTCGCTCGTCGCCGCAGAGAAGCAGACTTGATGCGGAAATGCTGAAATGGTCAAAATTCGCAAAATGTCGCAAAGCCTGCTGCGAGCTCAGGACGAACGTATCCGCAAAATGACACTCGCAGACACTATCGATCTGATGAACTCTCCGGATTACAAAGAGCGCTTCAAAGCGGAGTATTACCAAATACGCATTCGAACTCTCAAGCTCAGAGATATGTGTGAGGCTTGGGATGCTGGCCGGCTCAATTTCGCTCCAGCTTGCAGCCGAAATCTTTACCAAAACCAGTTAAGTCGTATGGGCGCGTATTGTCGCGTGCTGAGAAATCGGGCGCAAATGGAAGGTATTGAGCTGTGAATTGGCAGACTGCAGTCGCACTGATACTTATGAGCGTGAGTTTTATGGCGGGCTACACGACTAGAGGTTACGTAGCAGATGCAGAAATGGCCAATTTGCAAAAGACAGAAGCTGTTGCACGGGTGACGCAAGGAAGAAAAGATTATGAAAGACTTGTTGCAGCTTTGGACAAAGTCGCTGCTGCTGACGTTGACCTTGATCGTATTCGCAGTGATGCTGACAGGATGCGCCGGTCATATGAAAGTCGTCTGCGAAAAGCCAGCGCCGCTGCCTGTAACGCTGAGCAGGCAGCAGTTGCCCGATGCGAAAACCTTCTCAGAGAAAGCGTCGGGCTTATCGAAGAAGGTCGCAGCCTACTTCTTAGAAACGCCGCAGTTCACGACGCCCTAGTGTCTACTCACGATTAGCTGCCTCTCCAAGGGACTACCTGCCCTTTGCTAGAATGTCCAGGATCGGCTGATGGCGCTTATATAGTTTCGCCTAAGGCTATGACGGATGGCATAAGAGATGGCATAAAAAGGATGGGGGTACACTGTAATTGCCTGCAATTCAAGGAACCTTCGTACGCCTCCTCCCACCACCTGATAAGGGTCGGGACGTTTCAAGACGTTCCGACCCTTTCCATTTTTGCTTATTGAACAAGGAATTCGGCACATATAGGGCGTGTCGCGCGGTTTCTAGGTGTTCCATTCAATTTTGGAACATTCGCCGCCGGATGGTATAACCAACCGCCGGGGTTTCCTATGCCAAAGATCATCAAACCACTGACCCTGGAACTCCCGGATAACTGATCCCTAATTTTTCAGGATCCGGGGCGGATTTTCCCTGAACTACGGGTTACCTGCTCTACATTTCGAATCGCCGCGGTGGTTCAGAAAGCTGGAGCAATTCAAAACAGCGCCGACGCGAGGCAGGAATACTGTTCCTGATCCAAGCGTTGGCGTTGTTTCGTTTATGAGCCCGCACAAGCGTCAGCTCTGCCAACAGCCGATCCATAGAATTTCCTGGAATAACCAACTTTGCCTTGCGGTCTTCCATCTGTTTTGCACTGTTGAGCATCATCATCCGCAAGGCGGTTCCGATCGTGCTCACCAGAAGTTTCCCTTGTACCGAAACGGCGCCGACACGCAGACGATCACAATCGAGCCAATTTTTCAGTTGATTGAAATCCTGCTCAACCATCCCGCGCTGCCGGTAAACGGAAAGCGCTTCAAACGCATCGGAAATGCTGTTGCTTCGAAGAGCAAAATACCCCGCCGTTTCGACTGCCTCATCGATTTTGCTTGATTTTCGAACCCATTTACTATTCCCGTTTGAATCTTTAATTGAATCAACAAATCGCCTGTAATTGTTCCAAAGATCCTGTGGAATAGACTTGTTTCCGTTTTTCAAACGAATAATTTCATCCGCTTTCTCGCTGAGGAATACGGCCGTCTCGTCTTCGCGGTTAACAAGACGGAACAGGTGAACGTACGTGTCCAGCTTGAGGCGCCCGTAGTCCGTGTTCTGAGACCACGGCTCTTTCAGAGTGAATGCGTAAGCCTTCTCTTTGCTGCTGAAAAAAGCATTCTTTCGCAAAGATTCTTTATGTCTCTCGAAGTTTTGCTTCAATGAATCTTCGACAAATCTGACGCCTTGAAGATATTTAAGATCCAGATTGATCATTTTCTGGATATTCTCCAAGCTCGAATATCCTCGATCGGTAACGAGAATATTTTTATCGAGATCAAAGCCGGCATTCGTCATAGCATGAAGAATATCGGAGAGTGCAGTGACGTCATTGACAGCGCCTTCATACATGTGCGCAAAGACAATATCGCCCGAACACTGGTCGCAAATCACCGTGTAATTGATTTGCTTCAAGTCGGGATCACGCTTCGCATGACCGAACTGTGCCTCAGCGATGGTGTCTGAATAGGTTGAGATCGACGTATTGTCCAGAGCGTATTCGATAGGGCGGCCTCGAAGCGCCGGATTCCGCTTGTAGATCTCCTCCCAAACAGCGTCCTGCCGGTTGTGACGAAGGCGAAAATACTTAACGACTTTTTCACCGTCAACAGCAGCCAGAATTTCTGAAATTCTCTGTCCGGTCAGCCGTTTGCATTTAGGCAGCCAAACTTTCTGAC
>OBRJ01000101.1_pt1 | contig 83536 bp, 80 predicted proteins | sample 1494831 | NCBI WGS metagenome assembly OBRJ01 (sample SAMEA3360658, study PRJEB22359) | human gut metagenome | biome: ENVO:urban biome; feature: ENVO:human-associated habitat; material: ENVO:feces | place: Bangladesh | collected 2011
AACGTATCATACGAAAGTACGGACCGCCTATTTTTCATTGTATTAATGACTTTGGCCAAGGTTCGTTGGCCGCATTGATTCCGTTCTTTATTGCTAACTTTGGCCTTAATTACTATCAATCGGCGACCATTATCTTCTGTAACACCGTCGTGGCCTCTATTGCGCAGCCTGCATTGGGCTATGTGGCCGATCGGTGGCGCGTGCCTTGGTTCATTCCAGCAGGCTTTACGGTGACTCTCGTGTCTATTAGTGCTATGGCGCTAGCCACGAGCTATGAAATGATTCTCGCCTTGTCACTCTTGGCCGGCGTAGGGGCGGCACTATTCCATCCTGAGGCGGCCCTCCTTGTGAAGCGTACACAATCTCATGAAATCGGCAACGCCATGGGCCGCTTTGCAGTGGGCGGTAGTGCGGGCTTTGCATTGGGACCTCTCATCGCAGGTGGTGTCTACGTTTTTGGCGCTCATTTCCTTTGGGTGTTCACAGCTATTGCTTTGCTCGGTGTATTGCTATATCTCTATGCCTTTACGGGCGAGGCTGATACGACTAATGCTGGTGAAAGTAAAAGCTCTGCTACATCTACTAATACAGGTACGAATGATTGGGCGAGCTTTGGTAAGCTATTCTTTGTCATCGCTTCACGATCTATATTGTTCTCCGTACTATCTATCTTTATTCCTATTCTGTACATTACCGTTATTAACGGCGAAGCCAGCGCCTCTAGCTTGACTCTAACTATGTACTTTGCGATGGGTGCAGTCCTTACCTATATGGGCGGGGCTTTATCCGATAAATTGGGCTTCCTAAAAACAGTACGTTTAGGTTATCTTATTTTCTTGCCATCCGTTTTAGTATTTATCTTTGTACCAAATATATGGGGCTTCTTCGGCGCTATGATACCGATGGCCTTTGGCGTATTCTCGCAATATGGACCAATTACCGTACTAGGTCAAAAATATCTTGCTAAAAATGCAGGATTTGCATCGGGAATTACCTTAGGTCTAGGCATTACTTTAGGTGGCCTTGTATCGCCTTATATCGGACACTTAGCAGATATCTACGATGTAAAAACTGCGTTGATGACATTGATACCTGTAGGACTCATGGGGCTTCTAATGAGCCTATGGCTTAAAGAACCGAAATAATACTAGTATAATAAAAAGAATAAAAACATACAGATTCCGCCTAACTAAAATAGAATATTTTGATTAGTTAAAATGTCAATATATGGGAGGTGACTATTGGTCACCTCCCATTTGTTTACTTTAAGGGGCCAGATACTTATATTGGATATAGTAAGACTTCAAATTTCTATATCTCTATATCTTTACTGAATATATGTTTTAACATATAATTTAAGTAAAGATTTCTTCTAGTACTAGGAGGAATATAATGGATACGTTTTCTGTTGTTTTTTATGAAACTCTAAGTGGAGAAAAGCCAGCAAAAGTATTCTTAAATGAACTTTCAGATAAGCAGAGAGCTAAAACAATTCGAGATCTAAAGATACTTGAATTATATGGCAACCGTTTGAGAGAGCCTCAGTCTAAACATTTAGAAGATGGTATTTATGAGTTATGAACGAAGCAAGGCTCGAATATCTCAAGAATACTGTATTTCTTCTTTGTGGAAAAACGAATTGTTTTGACTAATGGTTTTGTAAAAAAATCCATGAAAACACCGAAGAATGCTATTGAGTTAGCTGTTAGATATAAGAATGATTATATTAAGAGGTATACATAATATGGAAACATTAGATCAATATTTAGAGAAACAATTAAAAAATCCGAAGTTTAAAAAAGAGTGGGATGAGTTAGAGGATGAATATCAAATCATTCAGAATATTGTAGAGGCTCGTCTCGCAGCTCATATGACTCAGATGCAGTTATCTGAGTTAACAGGCATTACCCAGTCTGACATTAGTAAGATTGAAAATGGTAATGGAAATCCTTCTTTGAAAACTTTGCAGAAAATAGCGCGTGCTTTTGGGAAGAAACTAAAGATTGAATTTGTATAAAGACTTTCACAGAGTCCGAACATTGTTGTATAATGATAATGAATTATTTCGACTTTCACATGGAGGATATAGATATGGCAACAAGTATGGTTATCGGCACTCAATGGGGTGACGAGGGTAAAGGTAAGATCGTTGACTGGATCGCGGAACGTGCGGACGTTGTAGTGCGCAGTCAAGGCGGTAATAACGCAGGTCATACTGTTGTAGTAGATGACAAAGCCTTTGCGCTTCGCCTATTACCAAGTGGTATCTTGTACGATAATAAACAAAATATCGTTGGTACTGGTGTTGTTATCGACCCTAAAGTTTTGTTACAAGAAATTGAAGGTCTTGAAAAACAAGGTAAATCTGCTAAATCCCTTCAAATTTCTGACCGTGCGCATGTCATCATGCCATATCATATCGCTTTAGATAATGCAGAGGAAGCATCTAAAGGTGATGCTAAAATCGGTACTACTAAAAATGGTATCGGTCCTTGCTATGCGGATAAAATCAACCGCGTTGGTATTCGTATGTGCGACTTGTACGATCTTGAAACATTCAAAGAAAAATTGGCGTACAACGTAGAATTCAAAAACAAAATCCTTACTAAAGTATACGAAGCAGAAGGCGTTAACTACGATGAAATCTTAGCTAATTACATCAAATACGCTGAAGCATTGAAACCATATGTAACAGACACTAATATTGCTGTTCTTAAAGCAGTTCAAGAGGATAAAAAAGTATTGTTCGAAGGTGCGCAAGCAACTATGCTTGACCTTGATCACGGTACATATCCATTCGTAACATCCTCTCATCCGATTGCAGGTGGTGCTTCCACAGGCGCTGGTGTAGGTCCTAACTACTTGAAAAACATCTTCGGCGTAGTAAAAGCTTATGCAACACGCGTTGGTGCGGGCCCATTCCCTACAGAGCTTCTTGACGAAACTGGCGAAAACCTTCGCAAACTTGGTCATGAGTTCGGTACTGTAACTGGTCGTCCTCGTCGTTGCGGTTGGTTAGACCTTATGGTTGTAAAATACGCTGCAGGTCTTAACAGCCTTGATTACCTCGCTATCACTCGTTTAGATATTCTTGATACGTTCAAAGAATTAAAAATCTGCGTAGGTTACAAATTGAATGGTAAAGACGTAGAAGGCTTCCCAGCTAACTTGAAAGATCTTGAAGCCTGCGAAGCAGTGTACGAAACATTGCCAGGTTGGGAAACAGATATCTCTGGTATCCGTAAATACGAAGAGCTTCCTGAAAATGCTCGCAAATATGTAGAACGCATTGCAGAAGTAACAGGCGTACCTTTGGGTATCGTATCCGTTGGTCCTAACCGTAGCCAAACTATCGACTTAGTAAATGTATTCTAAGCTATACTAATTTGATATAATACAAATGATTGCATTCGATAGCATCGATGTAGCCGTATAACTTGTAAAATTTTACTGCTATACAATCGATTTATAGAATTATACAGATGAGGCTCCTCTAAGAGGAGCCTTTTGTTATGAAATGAGTTAGACTACAAAAAAGTATAATACATCTAATTCTTTCGGTTACTAATGTAGTGCGGTATATCGAAGTATGCTATAAGGTTATCAGAAAATGTATATATCGAAAATTCTATAGAATAAAATTGTATAAAATCTTTATATATACGATTTAATGTATAACTAAATTAATCTATGAGGTGAAAATTTATTTAAAATATTCACGATATACAACATAGGACGTGCTTAAATGAGTTTATAATGTGATAAAAATTACTCATCTATATGAAAATGGTATTCACAATAAATTATTAAGATACAAATATAAAGAAAAAAATAGATTTACATTAAGAAATAGTATATAATAGAGTCAAGAAAGTAGATTGACATTTTTTGATACAGATTTGAGGAGTTAAAGATATGGTTGAAGTTTCTTATGAACGTTTAGCTACGATTTTCAAGGCATTAAGCGATGAAACAAGATTACACATCATCGATATGTTGTCTTGCAATGAATTATGTGCAGCTGATATTTTAGCTAGCTTCAATTTGTCTCAATCTACGTTGAGCTACCACATGAAAATCTTAATTGATGCAGGTGTAGTTAACTCTCAACGTAATGGCTTATGGACTCGTTATTCCATTAATGAAGCTACATTTGGCGATATTTTAGATATCATCCCTCAATTATATAAATCTAAGGATGAGTGCATTTGCGCACAAATTAAATACTGCCGTATTTCTGAGCACGAAAAAGAAGCGTAACAATGAGACGATGGATTATGCATGTTGATATGGATGCATTTTTCGCGTCCATCGAACAACTGGATCATCCAGAATATAAAGGCCACCCCGTAATTGTGGGTGGTCTTTCTTCACGTGGTGTCGTCGCTACCTGTTCCTATGAGGCTCGCAAATTTGGTGTTCATTCCGCCATGCCTATTTCGAGGGCTAAGAAACTTTGTCCAGATGGTATCTACGTATATCCTCGCATGGACCGTTATAAAGAGGTATCAGAACAGATTTTTTCTATTATGAAAGAATTCACTCCTTACATTGAGCCCCTATCTGTAGATGAGGCCTTTCTCGAGGTTAGCGGTATGTCTACCATGTACAGTGGCCCTAAAGCACTTGGTCGTGCTATTAAAGACCGTGTATTTGAAGAAACGGGACTCATCATCTCTGCAGGTTTAGCACCGAACAAATTCCTTGCCAAATTGGCTTCCGATTTAGATAAGCCCGATGGTCTTGTGGTCATCCCTTATGGCCGCGAAAAAGAGATCTTAGCTCCATTGCCGATTAAACGCATTTGGGGCGTTGGGCCTCGTACGGAGAAAATCTTGAAAAACGGTGGCTTTCACTTGATGCGTCATATTCAAGCATTGCCTGATGAAAGCAGTTTAATTCCCCTCGTGGGCAATCAGGCGCGCCGCATATGGGAACTAGCGAATGGTATTGATGAAAGATCGGTAGAAACGGATCGAAAAATACAGTCTATTGGAGCTGAGGAAACCTACGAAGAAGACTTAACGGATGGTAGTGCCATTGAACTAGAGTTTAGATACTTTGCGAACCGCTTATCAAAACGATTAAGAAAACGTAACCTCTTAGGTCACACCGTGTCTATTAAGGTTCGTTACGATGATTTCACCACCGTATCCCGCCAAAAGAGGTTAGATACGCCATCAGACCATGAGTATGTATTCTTTGAAACAGCATTGCTCTTGTGGAATAAACTGATGCAAGATAAGACGAGCAAGCAGCCTAAAGGATCAAAAAAAGATGTAGAAGCGCTAGGGGCGACTACAAAGGTAAAGTCTACTAATTTTAAATATAATAGTTTTAATAATAGTAGTTCTAACAATAGCAGTTCTAACAATAGTAGTTTTAACAATAGTAGTTCTAAGGCGATTACCTTTATGGATCCACCAGGGCCTATACGCTTGTTAGGCCTCACGGTGAGTGGTCTTGATGAAGAGGTGCCTATGCAAGATAGCCTCTTTGAATCACCACAGGATGAAACAGAAGATAAGCTAGCTGGTGTACTAGATTCGTTAGAGTCTAAATTTGGGGAAACCGTCATCATGAGCGGGGCGCTGTGGCAACGCTTTCACGGAGACAATGGACCGCGTCGAAAACGATCAGAGCTTAAGTCTGCCGTAGATGCTCGTGGAGATGCACCATCTAATACGGTAGATGATATATCGTCTAAGATGGCAGATGATACACCGTCTAATGCGGCAGATGATACATCCACCAATGAGGACGCACCAGCTACTGAGAATAAGGAACATAAAAAATTCTGATGAACTCATATTGAATACTTTCACTAATATAATTGTTCATGTTACAATATGGGTATAGTGTTAATAAATTACCGCAAGAGAGGTATAGATATGAGTTTATTTCGTGTAGCCATTCATTATGGCATCAACAGCAATGGTTTCTTGTCCTATGACACAGAAGCAAAAACAGTGTCCGTAGAATTACCTGAACAAGAGTGGGCTGACAAGGTTATCGCTTACTTGAACGACGAACATGCCATCGAGCATGCTACAGGTCTTGATACATATGAACGGTTGAATGTAAAACCATTAGAATCTTTGGACAACTTGAAACTAGCTTTAACACGCATGTGGGAAGCTATCGACGTACAAGTCGATTGGAGCCGTCCAGCGTAAACAAAACTACACACAAAAAGCCCCTCCTTGCTATGTAGCTCATAGTAAGGAGGGGCTTTTGTCATGGTGAGTATATTTAAATATTGCTAATCAAATTTCTTATTCGTTAAGTCTTGGTACATAAGCTTAGCAATTTCATATTGCGGATCGCCGGCTTGTAGTTGGTGTGAAGGTAGTTTAAATACAGCCTCAGCCCTTTCGTTCTTCTTGATATCGATACCTTTTGCATCTTCAGAACGACTTATGGAAATTGTATGCGTTGATGGATTTATGAAGTACGCATTTACATCGATGCTGAAAGCTTTGTTTTCATCTTTTCTCATGATTGTACGTAAAATCATAGCTGAAATAGCAGTAGTGCCATCCTTTTCACCTAATAACTGTTTAGATGTGTAGTCTACATAATCTGCATAGACATAAATATCGCCTGGTTTTGCCTTATCATAATCTTGTATATAGGCCTCTACTAAACGCAAATCGAGTTGTCTCCCAAATGGTCTAGAGAATATTTCACTTTGCAATTCGCGTGTTTCACTAACAGGTGGATAGAATGGCATTGGAGTTAAACCTTTTAGCATATCTGCTCGTGTTTCATTTTTCCGTTTAGCACGACGCTCTGCACTGACCCTATCTAACCGTTCACGCTCTTTTAATATAGCCTTCTCTTGTTCTTCTTTTGTTTTGTATGTTTTTACAGCTACGACACGGTTGCCAGACATAGTTACTGTTGAATAGATAGGCTTACCGTTAGTAGGTTTTCCTTTAGACGCATCAATTGTAGATTGTACAATAGCCGGTGTTGCGCTCTCGATAGATCTTTTTAGCTCTGGAAGATTGGAGTAATCCATCTCAACCAAGCTAGAGTCTGTACTTTCAGTTGGTTGGACAGGTGTAGCCCCATACGCAGATGATATAGCCAATATAGCTAATAGTGAACTGGTAATAATCGAATGTTTACATAGTTTCATTACATATACCTCTTTTTAATAAGAACTCTCTAATACTATCAACAGTTGTATTATAGCATAGTTCTCGTATAGATAGATTTCAACATATACTGATAGTATATAAATTTATAGAGGACTTTAGCATAATTATGTAGAATTACATTGTGTATTGTATTTATATAGAGAGCAAATGTGGTTAGGAGGCAATTATGAAACGTAGTAGTTTGGCATGGTATGTAGCGGTGGCTTGTCTTGGTGGCAGTCTTTGCGTAGGGCCTGTAGTAAAGGCGGATTCTCCGACGACGGTGAAAGCAGGTAGCATAGTTTCTACTACTGTTACAACTCAAGACGACCAGGCAGCACTCAAGCAAAAACAGCAGTACCAAGCTGACACAGAGACGATGGGGCTGTTATGGATGCGTACCTCTGCTGAGTACAGAGCACTGGCATATCAGGGTTATAATGTGGCGATGAATGCTGTTAAAATGGCTGTTGTTGATCCGTCTCATCAAAGAAAGCCTTTAGCTATCGTTCTTGATGTAGATGAAACAGTAGTAGACAATACAAAACTGATGGGTGAAAGTATCGCTAACGGCAATGGTCGATTCGATGCTCCTTGGTGGCGCGCGGCGGTCCATAAAGGCGAATCTCGTGCTATGCCTGGAGCCGTTGAGTTTTTAAACGAAGTACATAAACAAGGTGTAGAAATTTTCTACGTATCAAACCGTTACGCCCCAGTAAACCTTGACGTAACGATACAGAACTTTAAAGAATTAGGCTTCCCATCTGTTGATAAAGACCATGTACTACTATTCGAAAAAGACTCTGATAAACAACCTCGCTTTGATGCGATTGCTAAGAAATACAATGTAATTGTGTATATGGGCGATAATGCAGGGGACTTCCCAATCGGCACCAAAGGTAAGACACTAGCTGAAAGAAATAGCATCATTGATGCTCATAAAGAAGACTTTGGTACTACCTTTGTGGTATTCCCAAACCCTGCCTACGGATCTTGGGTAAGTGCATTAGCTAAAGGCTACCAAAACCTCAGCCCAGAAGAACAAAAACAAGTAAATAACCAATACCTACAACAATAAGGGCGCCTTGCGTATACTTTATTAAAAACGATATAATAAAGTATATATGCGTCTATAGCTCAACCGGAGAGAGCGTCAGTTTCCTAAACTGTAGGTTGGGGGTTCGATTCCCTCTAGGCGCACCATAGAAGATGAATCAGGCATAAGGCTTTTTGCCTTATGCCTATTTTTGTATATTGATATCTACTGAGTTAACATATGATAATTATGTTGATACTTATTAGTTATATATGTTTAGTATTTTGTAAAAGCTAACTCGTGATTTGGGGTGTGGAGGCATTATATGAACAAGCAACAATTAGCTGCAAAAATTTGGGAATCTGCTAATAAGATGCGGTCCAAAATAGAAGCCAATGAATATAAGGACTATATTTTAGGGTTTATGTTTTATAAATTCCTTTCAGAGAAAGAGGTTAAATATTTAAAGTCTACAGGTTGGACTGATGAATATCTACATGAGGTTAATGAATCCGATCATGAGGTAGCTACAAGTGTAAAGAAAAATATAGGGTATTTCATTTCTTATGAAAATTTATTTTCTACATGGATAAATAAAGGGAGAGATTTTAGTGTTCAAAATGTTACTGTTGCTTTAAATGCCTTTAATCGCAATATAAATTCTAGCCATAAAAGTGTATTTGAAGGAATATTTGAGACATTACAAACTGGACTAAGTAAATTGGGTGAAACTGATGCATTACGTTCAAAATCTATTAGTGATTTAATACATCTTATCAAGGACATTCCTATGGATGGAAAACAAGACTATGATGTACTTGGTTTTGTTTACGAATATCTGATTGAAAAGTTTGCCGCCAATGCAGGGAAGAAGGCTGGAGAGTTTTATACTCCACATGAAGTGTCACTTTTAATGTCTGAAATTGTAGCAGAACATCTTAAAGATAGAAATAAAATTGAAATATATGATCCTACAAGTGGTTCGGGATCTCTAATGATTAATATAGGACAAAGTGTGTCAAAGTATGTAACTGGAGAAAATAAAATAAAATATTATGCGCAAGAGTTAAAACGTAATACTTATAATCTTACACGTATGAATCTTGTTATGCGTGGGATTGAAGCAGATAATATTGTTATTAGAAATGGTGATACTTTAGAAGAGGATTGGCCATACTTTGATGAAAATGATAAATCGGGAACGTATCAGCCGCTTTATGTTGATGCAGTTATATCTAATCCACCATATTCTCAGCCATGGGAGCCTAGTGATAAAGAAACGGATTCTCGTTATGCGGAGTATGGCTTAGCACCAAAAGGAAAAGCTGATTATGCATTTTTGCTTCATGATCTTTATCATATTAGACCTGACGGTATTATGAATATTGTCCTTCCTCATGGTGTTTTATTCCGTGGTAATGAAGAAGGTATGATTCGTAAGAATTTAATTGAAAAGAATAAGATTGACGCAATTATTGGTTTACCAGCAAATATTTTTTACGGAACTAGTATACCTACAATTATCATGGTTTTAAAGCAAAAACGAGAGAATACCGATGTGCTGTTTATTGATGCTTCTAAAGGATTTATTAAGGATGGGAAAAATAATAAACTTCGTTCATCCGACATTAAGAAAATCGTAGATACCGTTATTAATAGAGAAAATATAGATAAATTCTCTCGTGTAGTTACCCGTGATGAAATTAGGCAAAATGATTACAATTTAAATATCCCAAGATATGTTGATTCTTCAGAAAATGTTGAAATATGGGATATATTTGCATCTATGTTTGGAGAGCTACCTATTTCTGAAGTTGATGAATTAAGGGAGTATTGGAAGGCGTTTCCATCACTAAGAGCTAGCTTATTTAAAAATACATCTTCTTCATATTGTGAAATTGCTGTTGATAATGTAAAAGAAATGATTAGCGGGTCTTCTGATGTGAATACATTTGAAGAAACTTTTAAGAAAAAATTCTTAAACTTTGAAGCATTCTTATTTGATTTGTTGATAGCGAAGGTAGACTCTCAAAATATAGTTAAAACAAAAGATATTATTACTGAGGATATTTTTAATAGACTTTCAGATATCCCTCTAGTAGACAAATATGAGGTGTATCAGCTATTTGCCGATGAATGGATAGATATTTCTAGCGATATAGAGGTTATTCAAACTGAAGGATTTAATGCTACTAAAGTTGTAGATCCTAATATGACAATAAAGAAAAAAGAGGAAAAAGAGGTTCAAGAAGGTTGGAAAGGTCGTATTCTTCCATTTGAAATGGTGCAAGAGTCTCTTTTAAGTGATGATATAAACAATTTAAGATTAGCAGAAAATAGATTAGAGCAAATTAGTTCAGAATATAGTGAATTAATAGACTTATTATCTGAAGATGATAAACAAAAATTATTGAATGACGATAATACAGCATTTGTAGAAAAGGAAATTAATGATACTTTTAAAAGTATAATGGAAGAACTTTCAACATCTGAAACGAGTATGCTTGAAGCCTACCTTATGCTCTCTAAAGCTAAAGAACAGAAAGCTTTTATTGAGAGTCATCCAGAGATAGATTGGAATCGGATGATTCCAAACAAAAGTGGAACATATGGAAAGACAGATGTTAAAAAGTATATAGCTGATATCAAAGCAGATATTTTTTTTGAGGAAGGGTCGTTAGAGTTTACTGTAAAAGAGGTAAGAAATCTTATTAATGAAGAGAAAGTTTTGAAGAAAACTATAAAAGAGCAGGAGGAACAACTACATCTAAAAACAAAATCTACGATAGAAGGTTTATCTGATGAACAAGTTAGACAACTTTTAAAAGAAAAGTGGATTACCCCTCTAATTAATAAAATCAAGGGTATTCCTGATAAGGTTATATCGGTACTTATATCTCAAATAGATGCACTCTTAAAAAAATATGAGACTAATCTTATTGAAATTGATGATGAGCTGAATAAGACAGAAGCTAAACTTTCCTCGATGATTGATGAGCTAGAAGGCAATGAATTTGATATGCTTGGCCTAGTTGAATTGAAAAAGATTCTCGGAGGTGAATAAAATGGCTAAAAATAATAAAATGCCAGCTATTCGATTCTCCGGATATACTGATGCTTGGGAACAGCGTAAGTTAAGTGAGGTTGTTACAATAAACCCTAAAACTGAATTACCTGATGAATTTAAGTATGTTGATTTAGAATCTGTCGTGGGAACAAATTTATTAGGATTTCAAGTTATTAAAAAGGAAAATGCACCATCTCGTGCTCAACGCTTAGCCTCCTATGGTGATGTTTTTTTTCAAACAGTAAGGCCTTATCAACGTAATAATTATCTATTCGAAAATGTTGATAAAGACATGGTTTTCTCTACTGGATATGCTCAGTTACGATCTAAATTAGATAGCTATTTTTTACTTACTTTAGTTCAAAATGATAATTTTGTTAAAGTAGTTTTAGATAATTGTACGGGGACAAGCTATCCTGCTATTAATGGAAGTGAGTTAGGTAAAATTACTGTTCAAATTCCGTCAAATGAAGTAGAAGCTAATCAAATTGGTAAAGTTTTTAGAGGAATTGATAAATCTATTACCCTTCATCAGCGTAAGCTTGGAAAACTTAAGTTAACTAAGACGGCATTATTACAAAAATTATTTCCCCAAAATGGAAGTAAATTCCCAGAGCTTAGATTTCAAGGATTTACTGATGCTTGGGAACAGCGTAAGTTAGGCGATTTAATGGAAGTAACATCTGTAAAACGTATTCATCAAGCTGATTGGACTGATAGTGGTATTCGTTTTTTTAGAGCTAGAGACATAGTTTCTTCTATGAACAATGAAGAAATAGATAATCCTGTATTTATTTCAGAAGATAAATATGAAGAATATTCTAGGGTCAGTGGTAAAGTTGTAGAGGGAGATTTATTAGTAACGGGTGTAGGAACTATTGGCGTACCGTACCTTATAAAAGATACTACTCCATTATATTTTAAGGATGGTAATATTATTTGGTTTAAGAATAATAATACTTTAAATGGTAGATATTTTTATTATTGTTTCCAAAATGGACATATCCAGAATCAAATATATTCTGCTTCAGGTAAAGGTACGGTTGGAACATATACGATTGAAAATGGGAAAAAAACTAGTATTTTTTATCCAAGCTTAAATGAACAGATAAAGATAGGTAATCTTTTAGATACAATGACAATAATGATTACCCTTTATCAGCGTAAGTTAGAAATGCTTAAAAATGTCAAAAAGGGTCTTCTACAGAAAATGTTTGTTTAAGTATATATATCATGTAAGGAGGGGAATCCAGTGATTTTTAATAAAGAGGCTGATTTTGAAGCCGCTCTAATAAAAATACTATCTGAAAAAGGTTGGGAGAAGAATGTTTTAAAAAACTATTCAGAGGAAGATTTATTACAAAATTGGGCGGATATTCTTTTTGAGAATAACAGAGATATTGATAGACTCAATGATTATCCTCTTACGAATGGTGAGATGCAACAAATTTTAGAGCAGGTTGTAACACTAAAGACTCCAGTTAAACTTAATGGCTTTATTAATGGTAAAAGCGTTACTATCATAAGGGATAACCCTGATGATAAAGTACATTTTGGTAAAGAAGTAAGTTTGAAGATATATGATCGAAGAGAAATTGCTGCGGGACAAAGTAGATATCAAATCGTTCAACAACCTAAATTTCGAACGGAATCTGATATATTAAATAATCGTCGTGGTGATTTGTTGCTTCTGATCAATGGTATGCCAGTTATTCATATTGAATTAAAAAAGACTGGGATTCCTGTCAGTCAAGCGTATCATCAAATTGAAAAATATTCACGTGAAAGCGCATTTACTGGTATTTTCTCTTTAGTACAAATTTTTGTTGCTATGGAGCCAAATGAAACAGTGTACTTTGCTAATCCTGGACCAGAAGGTAAGTTTAATCCTGACTTTTATTTTCACTGGGCAGATTTCAATAATGAGCCTATTAATGAATGGAGTAAAGTAGCATCAACACTTCTTTCAATTCCAATGGCACATCAGCTAATAGGGTTTTATACTGTAGCAGACAGTTCAGATGGCGTGCTAAAAGTAATGAGAAGTTATCAATATTATGCAGCAAGTGCGATTTCTGATAAGGTTGCAAAGGCAAAGTGGGAAGGAAATAATCAACTTGGTGGCTATATATGGCATACCACAGGATCGGGTAAAACCATGACGAGCTTTAAAGCCGCTCAACTGATTGCAAGCTCAAAGGATGCAGATAAAGTTGTTTTTCTAGTGGATAGAATTGAGTTAGGAACACAGTCACTTAAAGAATATAGGGGATTTGCCGATGAGACTGAGTCTGTCCAAGCGACAGAGAATACAAATGTTCTGATTAGTAAGTTAAAAAGCACCAATCCTTCTGATACTCTAATTGTTACTTCAATTCAAAAGATGAGCAATATCAAATCTGAAGATACAAGTTTAAGTGCTCATGATATTGAATTGATTAATAATAAACGTATAGTATTCATTATTGATGAAGCGCATAGATCAACTTTTGGGGATATGCTGATTACGATTAAAGATACCTTCCAAAAAGCAATGTTCTTTGGGTTTACTGGTACACCAATTCATGAAGAAAATCAGAAAATGAAGAATACTACAGCTACAGTGTTCGGAGATGAATTGCATAGATATAGTATTGCAGATGGCATTCGTGATAAAAATGTTTTAGGATTTGACCCTTATAAGGTACTAACTTTCAAAGATAGAGATTTACGAAAATGTGTTGCATTAGATAAGGCAAGAGCAAAAACAGAGAAGGAAGCGATTTCTGATCCTAGAAAAAGTAAAGTATATTACAAATATATGGATCCAAGTAAAGTAGGAATGGTTGGCTCTTATAATAAGAGTGGTAAATATATAAAAGGTATTGAGGACTATATCCCTAACTCTCAATATACAACTGAAGATCATGTTAAAACTGTTGTTAAGGATATTGAAGAAAATTGGCTGACCTTAAGTCGTAATGGTAAATTTCATGCTATATTTGCTACGAATAGTATATCTGAGGCCATAGTTTATTATCGTTTGTTTAAAGAAATGATGCCAAGCTTAAAAGTTACAGCTTTATTTGATCCCAATATTGATAATAATGGGGATAGTGAGTTCAAAGAGGATGGCTTAGAAGAAATTATTAATGACTATAATTTAAGATATGGTCAAAGCTTTGCAATTTCTACCTTCAATAAAATGAAAAAGGAAATAGCAGCCCGATTAGCACATAAAGCACCCTTTAAACGAATCGAAAGTGAGCCTGATAAACAAATTGATCTACTTATTGTAGTTGATCAAATGCTTACAGGGTTTGACTCCAAGTGGGTTAATACTCTATATATGGATAAAATATTACGCTATGAAAATATTATTCAAGCATTTTCAAGAACTAATAGACTTTTTGGCCCAGATAAGCCATTTGGTACAATTCGATATTACCGTAGACCTCATACTATGGAACAGGCAATCAATGCTGCAGTTAAGCTGTATTCGGGCGATAAAGAATTTGGACTATTTGTTTGTCATCTTGTAGAGAACTTAAGACGAGTGAACAGACTTTTTGAATCAATCTCTGATATATTTGAAAGTGCAGGTATCGTAAATTTTGAAAAATTACCAGCAGATATAGAAGCTCGTAAAAAATTCGCTAAAGATTTTAATGAACTTAATGGCTATTTAGAGGCAGCTAAAATTCAAGGGTTTAAATGGGATACATTAACATACGTAGATAAAGCAACTGATGAAACAGTTCAAGTTTTATTAGATGAAAAGACTTATTTGATTTTAGTTCTTCGGTATAAAGAGTTGATAGGAAAAGGTGAAGGGCTCGTCGATGATAATATACCTTACGATCTAGTTGGTTATATTACAGAGATTGATACTGGCCTTATTGACTCAGACTATATGAACTCTAGATTTGATAAGTACATAAAGTTGTTAAAAACCGAAGGGTCGAGTTCTGAAGATATAGAACGTGCAATGGATGAATTACATAAGACCTTTGCTACATTGACGCAAGAGGAACAGAAGTATGCCAATATTTTCTTGCACGATATTCAAAGAGGTGATGTTGAGGTTATACCAGGTAAAACATTAAGAGATTATATTAATGAGTATGGATTTAATCTAAAAAAACAGCAGATAAAAGATCTTTGTTGGTTCCTTGGTTTAGATGAAACATTATTGTTAAATTTAATGGATTTAAATTTGAATGAGAATAACCTTAATGAATTTGGTCGCTATGATGATTTGAAAAAAACTATTGATACAGAAAAAGCAAGAAAATATTTTGAAGTTATTGAAGGTAAAACCATTATATCGCCAAAAGTATTAATTAAAGCAGATAAGCTACTTCGAGAGTTCGTTTTGAGTGGTGGCATCGATATTGAAATACCCGTAGAGTTAAAATAATATAATTTCAGGAGCCAAGATTTAAATCTTGGCTCTTTTCTTTGTTGTCTTTATACTGCTTTGTGGAGGGGTCGTGAAGCATACACTTATCTGTTTTACTAGAAATTTCATTATCTTGCAATTCTTATAAGCTAGAATTATAATATTAGAGTAATATTCATATTTTATTCATATTTTGACAATGAACAGTGTATAGAGGGGTACAATAAGATTCAAGTTCCATTAGATAGCTTTGAATCTTTTTTTAGGTTTATTGTTTGTGTTGTCTTAAAAGGGGAAACCAAATGAAAAAAGAATTATTGTTAACGGCTATGATTACCGCAAGTATTACTACAACAGCGCTTGCAGCATCCAACTTAGATATTAGTGCTACCACTGCTGCGCCATTAAGCATAAAGAATTCGATTGCTTATGGTGGAAATAACAAAGTTGAGAATGGTATGTTCTCTCCTGTAAATAATATATTGCTCGGTGGTGACAATAATACAGTTCGACCTTCTGCTTCTGATAGTATCACTTCTGGTCGCAATAATACTACATCTGGTCCGGGCAGTATCGTAGCAGGTTGGTATAATACAAACTCTGCTACTCACAGCTTGGTAGTAGGTACTAGCAATACTGTTGGTGGTACTAATAATATCGTAGGCGGCTTTGGCCATGCCAATAATGACAATGCGATTAATTCTTTATTAGTTGGTTCATATAATAGTATTGACGGACATGACTCTGTGGCTTTAGGTAAGAATAATACCATTAAAGGTAATAATGCTTTGGTAGGTGGTACTGGTGCTAAGGTGCAAGGTAATAATGCTATCGCCTTTGGTGATAGTGCTAAAGCAACGTACGATGATGCATACGCCATTGGCCGTAAAGCAGAAGCAACTGCTCAAAATACTGTGGCTATTGGTAATAATGCAAAGGCCAATAACATTATGGGCACAGCGATTGGCTATAATGCAAAAGCAAAAAATGATTACGCTACAGCAGTAGGTTATAGCTCCACAGGTTCTGGTAATCAGTCCTCTGCATTTGGTTTTAATGCGGAAGCAACTGCTATGAATACAACTGCAGTGGGATCTTATGCAAATGCTAGTGGTGCGTATTCTACAGCATTGGGCTTTAAAACTGCAGCTTCTGATGAGGATTCTGTAGCATTAGGTAACTATTCTACTAGTGCTGGTAAAAGTGCCTTTGCTGCCGGTACATTAGCTAAAGCAGCAGAAAAGGACTCTTTAGCAATCGGTCATAGCGCAACTACAACAAAGGAAAATGCCATCGCTATCGGTACAAATGCGACGGCTGCAACAGACAACAGCATTGCACTTGGTGCTAAGTCTGTTACTGACATAGCTGTATCTACTAGTTCCGGTGTTATCGGCGGCAGAACATATAGTTTTGCTGGTGGAAATGCAGTTGGTACATTGAGCATTGGTGATAGTGGTGCAGAACGTACCATTACAAATGTAGCGGCAGGCCGCGTATCTGCAACCTCTACTGATGCAGTCAATGGCTCTCAACTACATGCTATTAAAGATGTAGTAGATAATCATGAAAATCGTATCACTACCATAGAAGGCGATATTAATACGTTAAATAATCGTATTATTAATGGTGGAGCGAATAGCTTGAATGAAGCTAAAGCGTATACTGATCAACAAGTATCTAGCGTAGCAGCGGCTTCTGCAGCGCTTGCTGGCTTGCATCCATTAGATTTCGATAAACATGATAAATGGTCCTACTCCGTTGGCTTTGGTAATTATAAAAATGCTAATGCAGCAGCTTTAGGTGCCTTCTACCGCCCTAATAAAAACACAATGTTTAATGCTGCTACTACCGTTGGTAATGGTCGTAACACTATCAGCTTAGGTGCTAATTTTAAATTTGGTAAAAGCTCCGAAGAGGTAACTACTGAAGATGCGGCACAACTCAAGAAAGATATGAAAGATCTATCTGAAAAGTATAATGAATTAGCACAAAAATATACTGAATTAGCAGCTAAATTAGAATCTAAATAAATTAGAAGCTAAATAAGAATCCAAATAGTGTGATTAATACCCCTACAAGACGTATCTTGTAGGGGTATTTTTTTCTATTAAATATGAAAGTACAGTGTCTTTATAATATGTATTTCTTTTAAATGTAAAAGTGCGGTGCTTTTATTATAAGTATTCCTTAATAATGATATAATTAAGATACATATTAAGTCGTATATTAAGTCTTATATTAAGATACATATTGCATAAAGACAGCAGTATATGTGGAGAGTATCGATGAGTTTTTCCAATTGGATCCAAGAAAAATTATTCGACAATTACGAAGAATGGCGCATGAAGTGCCCCGATTATAATCGGAATGGTTTTAACATAGTCGGCATAGATAATACTCTACAGGCTATGCGTGATGGTTATTTCATGTACGTGGAGCTATATCCACCTCATGCCATCGATGGGTGTACTGCGATGAAGGCTCGTGTAGGGAAAACGCAGGATGCAGTAGATTTATTCTTAGATATAGATGGCAAGACCTATCGTATGGCTGATGTAAGTTATCCTGACGCAGTGAAGATGATGCGGGCTTTTGTGAAAAAACGCAGAGTACCTGATTGTAGTTTGTGTGTAGAAGTAGCGTATCTAGATATCGATCAGATGCGATCTACATTTACAGAGTTAGCAACGTTGTTGCTAGGCGATGCTAAACAAGCTAAATCACTCATGTCCAAAGCAAAGTTAAACTCCATGGAAAATCTAGAAGATAGCTGGTGGAACCTCTATGAGAAACTGCAGTCTAAAGGTCGCGCCGTAGAGCTATCTTTGAAAAGTGAATTAGAGGATTTTCTTTATCATGTGCAGAAGTTAATTCATAATAAAGATCTATGTACTGGCGAAAATTTAACTGGAGATATGTCTATTGATACAGCTGCATTCGATGACAGTCAATGTATTATGGACTGGTGCGCACATCTTAATTCCACATGGAAATCACATAAATTGGTAGGTATGGATGTTGGAACAGATACCTTTGTGCTCATGGTACTTTCAAATGAGGAATTCAAAACAGCCCAAGAACTAGCAAAAGAGCTATTACATAGAATCGATGTAGCTGAACGTTTGTGATGTAACGAAAATTATGATGTAGTGGCACGATTATAATGTGGCAGTATCTATAAAAGGTCGTAATTCTTAACTGTAAACAGTTTGCACTGTATAAATGTGATGAATAGGAGAGAGTATTATGAGTATTGTACGTTTGCCAGAATATGAAGCAGAGTTTGAATCTGAAGTATTTGAAATCTATGCATTGCCGCGCAGTGATGCAAATGGGGCTAGTCCTTATTTAGATAAGTACCATAGACCATTAGTGTTCACTGATGCTATTCTAGATACTCGAACTGGCGTGCTTGACCGTAGCGAAGGCATTTTGACGTGGATTATAGAGGGCCTTGATGATAGATGGGGTTATTCTTTTGAGCCGCACGGTGTCTATAAACTGTTAGTTAAGAAAGCTAAGCCCTTAGAGGATTTAGGCTATATGCGTCCCTCTTGGAATAATCGTTATTATGTACTTGAGGTGTTAGAGGAACATGCCAAACATAGCGAGTTAGAGGCGTTGTCAGCGTATTTGAAAACCCCAAAATACCTTCATACTGACAGGGGTGACTTCCTGTTAAATCGAGAGTATCAATATTACATAGCGAGAATTGATGATTATGCTTTCACCCTTGATGTAGACGAGGGTTCTGATGAAAGCTGCACTGTGGCATTGGAGGCTTTCAATAAAATCGATAATTTCAAAGCATTTGAACAACGAATTAGCGCATACATTAGTGAACACTTGCTAGACCTCGCTAACGATTGGCTCGACAATGATGACCAAGATCCGATTACGGCAGAAATATTTGCTAAGCGTATTACTATGGGCGAATTGGCGTTTCGTAATGATGGCACCATAGAGGTCTATTATGACGATGACGATATTTTCTGGGGACACTGCATCATAGCCAATATTGATGTGGATGGGAACCCTATTGATGCAGATATTGCAGGATAATGAACTAACTAGTGGAGTATGGCGAACTAGTGGGGTATCATAATGATAAAATCTGAATTAATGACATTATGGAACGTTGAAAGTTGGGCAGTAGAACCGTATGGCGTTTATTTCGTATCTCGACGATTGGGCACTAATCGTTTAGAGAATGTAGGACAAGCCTTTCAAAACCTCAATATTAGTTGCACCGATTATACTGAGGCTGAGGTGCTTTCACTACCAATGTGGGAACAACTATATGTTCAATTAGATAAATTAGACCGAGTGGCACAGGAAATCATACAAAAGGAAATACCGCAAGAAGAGTCTGTTGTGCTAACACTAACGGATATAATGTTAGATAAATCAGGTTGTTACAACGCATTTGCACTAGGTTATGATATAGGTGAATCCCCAGCAGGACATCTATATGTTTTGGTTTCTTTTGATGAAAACTTTACGGCTCAACAAGATGTGATTTATGAAACCTTATAGAGTTGTATTAAAGTGGTGACATGGGTGTTGTAGACTACCTAAAAAATAAGTGATACATAGGAGAGAGACGATGGAAAATCTGTATAAAGAATTAAGAAGCTTTTTTGCCAATGATATTGACCTAACTGATTTGTTTGACTCCGAAGCTATCATCTGGATTGACTGGCGCGAGTATGACGAAGATGTGGTGAACTATTTCAATGATATGATGGCTGAGCCTATCGACATTCAAACCGTTAGCAATGGAAAGCCCTATGGTGACGATATTGTATTGAAGAGTGGCAACAAAGAGCTACAAATTCCTTATGGCGATGAACAAGATCGGGATGTGACCATCAAATATTTCAATGACTTCGTTAAGCCTGATTATGAGGTGCGTTGGTTTATTGAAAGCCTTGGAAACGATACACTCGGCTTTACCGTGCTTTCAGGGGCAGAATGGGCCAAATTAGACGATGAATTTGGGGTGGATACGGTTCGATATTATTTTGAACCTATTGATTTTGAAAGCGACATGTTTAATCTCGGCATGGACGAAGTCTTTTCGTTGCTTGCGTTACGAGAAAATAGTGAAGGCGTTAATACTCAATTTAGTACACAATTAGACTGGATTAGAATCATCAACAAAGAAAAGGCCTTGGCTAAACAAAAAGAGACGGGACAAATTGACTTGAAACAGTACATGGTCGCTAAAAAAGAACTACAACAGGTTAAGGATGATTTTATTGCCGCTCATGGTCCGATGAAATAACCGGTAATGAGCCGATAGAATAAGAGGTTATCAATATGGACTATTTAGAAACATTACGAAATGACGCTAAACTAGCTGAAGAGTTTGATATGCTGTTTGATTTCTGCCTATTAGACGGGTTGGAAGAACGAGATACTGCTGAAGGGCGATGCACATTCTCTTTGCCTGGAAAGGCCTTTGCTCGGGATGGTGCCGGTGGTGAATATCATCAACTAGAGGATGGCTCTATCGGGTATATGAGTAGCGAAGGGGAATGTGGTCGCATAGCTGAAAGTGTAGATGATTTAATCCATTTATTGGTGTATAGCATTTGCTGGCATGATTATTGTGACACGAGCCAATATACGGACATATCAACCCTCGAAGCCTATGCCAATGAGCGTCATGATGAAATCGCTTCTTATACAGAAATGGATGTATGGGAAACCGTTGTGCAGGCGCTAGGCATGCCTTTAGAAGCAAATGTGGCTGCTGAACTACAAAAATTCTATGACGCTGCACATCGAGCTCCTTTATATTCTTGTTATTTCCATGAAGATGATGGAACCGTTACAGAATCACAAAATCTGTTTTTCTAGACGTATTGTTTAAAAGGAGGATTATATGGCTATTGATGGAGTAAAAATCATAGATAGTGATGATGGCCATGATATTTATAATTTGATTGTTGAGCGCTATAGAGATGGCACTGGTATTGATATAATTATTTCAGAAATTTTGGGTGAAGAGCAGAATTTTTGCACTGACGAATTCTATACAGAAATTTATTGGACTGCCGTAGCTTATTCGCTGTGGAAGATAGGTCATCTGCCAGAGGATATCAAAGAGAAAGCCTTAGATATAATTGGGAAGGGCGCTCATGAGTTTTGGCTAGAAATTGATAGTAAGGCACTCAAACAGCGTCAAAAGGTGTTAGATAGATTAGCCGTACAAATACAAAGTGAAAATCCAAAGCCTCTTAAGGTTCGTAAATCTAAAACAAAGCGAGAACCTCATTTTAAGGTAGGCGACGTATTAGCTGTTAAGTTTGAAAACGAGTATGGAGCTATTTTTGTATCTGACGTGGATCAATCACCGCGGAAAATCGAGTACCATTTGGCCTGTACGCGGCTTTTACAAAAAGAAAAACCTACAATGGAGCAGTTTTTAAATAGTAAAATCGCCTGCCGGAAAGACAATACAAATTTCGGTATCGATACCGACTGTTGGTTTAATCATAAAGACCTAGGCCTATTGCTAGACCATTTAGAAATCATTGGGGCTGTTGAACTATATCCGTGTAAATTGTGGACACTAGCACCAAGACGCACGTTGGAAGATATCTATGAGGAGATTACAGATAATCCTAGGATAGGAAAACTGCGTCTCATAGACACCTATGAACTGGTAAAAGAGGTTATTCAGAAATAATCTTCGGGAGAATGCGTTACTATAAAGGTGTAAATTTAATGGATACTGTGACGAAACAATATATAGAAACTGTGAAAGTCAGTGATATACCCTGGCATCGTTTGACCACAACTTACGGCCGTGCCACAGATTTTCCTGCTCATCTTGAGGTGTTGTGGGATATGAAGGACGTTGATGCCATTGATGCGGCAGGTGAAGAGCTGGCCCAAAACATTGAACATCAATCGACTTTATGGCATGCTACGCCCTTTGCATTGATTTTTCTATTACGTATTTTTAAAAAAGCCGTTGAAGAACAAGGCCATAATGAGGTCGCAAGATATTTAGTAAAAGAATTAACTGAGTTATTCATAATTATTGCTGAGTGTATTAGAGATGGTCTTATGCTAGAGCATGCAGATCCACTACCGAGTTTTGCGGATATGCTCAACGAAGAATATCTTTGGTCTGAAGAGTACGATGAAGACGAAGATATTCTCAGATATGAGGAAGAAGAGGTATTTCCGGATGACCTGTTCTTTAGCTTCTATTACTACTCACTGCAAGTGCTTTTACTTGGTAAGCCCTTATTGGATGCAGCTAATGAAGAAGAGGGAAAATTGCTAGAACTACTGACAGAGATTGACCACTAATAATCTATGGAGGTTATATTCTATTAAATATTTATAGAAGTCATAGATTATTAAATATCTAGGGAGATTCTAGATTACTAGTTATCTACGGAGGGTTTAGACTATGGGATTGATTGCTAATTATAGCTGTTTAAGCGATGTAAATTTAAAAGAGCTTAAATCCATGGGCTCAGAAGAAGAGGAAATTCTTGAAAGTGTTGAAGAGTGGAATGACGACGATGAGTTATTGCTTGATATCGACAAGATGTGGGATGTACTCCATTTTGTGCTAACTGGTGTGGGCACTGACCATAAAGACGATAAAAATCCTCTTAGCCAAGCGGTACTAGGTGTAATGGCTGTTGAGGATATATCAGACTATGTAGCATATACAGAACACAATCATTTAGCCAATATCGTGGCAGCTCTAGATCAATTTGATATTGAAAGTGCACTAGAAACCTTTGATATGACTGCTTGTAAAGAAGCCGAACTATACCCAAATATTTGGGACTACGACGAAGAAGAGGAAGAAATCAAAGATGAGATTCTCCACGATTTCGAGCAGATGAAGGTGTTCTATAAAAAAGTGCTAGAAGCGAAGGGGCATGTAGTAGTTACAATTTGTTAAAAGGTGGGTACAATGGACAAAGCGCGTAAAAAGGAATTATTAAAAGCTTATGCAGATAAGCAAAAGCAATCGTTTAAAGATAGTTTGCCTATGGACGAAGAGTTGTTTTGGAATCTCTTTGACTATGTAGACGAGAAATTAGAAACAAATGACGGTTGCGATCATAGTCTGACTTTCACAAGAGAGTTTTTAGAAAAACAAAAGGTAGATGTTGAAAGCGTACTAGACTGGATTATCAACGAAGGTGGCGGTTGTGATTGCGAGGTTCTCTACAATGTAGAGGAACGTTTTGAAGAGTACTGTTAATAGTATTTTTTATAGTTAATTCTATGTATTTGCAGGTGTTACCATAAAGGTATATAGTATAGGCATGTGATGGATATAGTCACATGTCTATTTTTATAAGGAGGACGCTATGCAACACGTTCAAAACCGCAGTACTACGTCAGCGTTAGTACTCACAGCCGTATTGATTGCCCTCGCAACATTGTTTACCATGTACACGAAAATTCCAGTACCTGGCATTCGCGGCTATTTCAATGTAGGAGATGTCGTTATTATGACGTCAGCTCTATTATTAGGTCGAAAATACGGCGCCTATATCGGTGCTATCGGCCCGGCGCTAGCTGATTTATTCCTCGGCTACGTAGTTTTTGTACCAATCACCTTCGTGGTGAAAGGCATTGAAGGCTATCTTGTCGGTACTGTCTATAACAATAAGACAACTACCTCTGCCTTGGTGGCAACCATTGTAGGTGGCCTTATCATCGTAGCAGGCTACTTTATTGCCGAATACTTTGTATTCGATCCAGGCGTAGCTATTGCTAGTATTGTGACCAATACCATTCAAGCTGTTATGAGCGTTATTATTAGCATGATTCTCTATGCTATCTTGCGTAAACGATTGGGATAGGATTAGTGCTTCACAATTCATATACAAATTATGATATAATTTGTATATGAGGAGGTGCTTTTATGGGGTTATTACGTGAAAGTATCCGGCCATCGTCGGATTTAAGAAATAAATATAATGAAATCTCTACAGTTTTGAAAACAGGGGATGAAGCTTGTATTATGACGGTAAATGGTCGTGGTGATACGGTATGTATGGGATATGAAACCTATAATAAATTGAAAGCACAGATAGAATTATTAGAGGCTATTGCCTTGGCAGAGGAAGATGAACGAAAAGGTAGAATGGGTCCTATTGAGGATACTTTTGTCAGCATAGAACAGTTGTTAGCTGAGGCGGAATAGTTATGGAAGACACTGCTTATCGTATCATTATTATGGCGCAGGCCGATCAGGCATTGCATCATATTGTTCTGCATGTAAAGCAATCTTTTTCCAATGAAACTGCCAAGTCTGTTTATCAAGAGATTAAGGATAGAATTCTTTTATTAGCGGATAATCCTTATATGGGCATGATTCCAAGACATACTGTTTTACGTAATAAAAACTATCGTATGTTGATTATTAATAAAAATATTATTCTATATCGTGTCTTTGATGATGAAAAAGAAGTGCGCATATATAATATATTTAGTCAACGGCAAGATTATTTACAGCTTCTGCAAGGATTGTAGATGTTTAGTTGATTTGGTATGATTGGTGTTAAAGAAGAGCTTGTTATTTATATTTCATTTCATTTTATAATATCCTCTAAGGAGGATGTAAATTGACAGTCTCTAGAATTCAGACTATACTATAAGTACAAAAGAGCCAGTTAACGTGTTCTAGGCGTTAGGCTCATCAAAGAATTGAGAATTTGATAAACCTAACGTGTCTAAGTATTGCAGTACTTAGTCTTAAACGTTAGGTTTATCTTATTTTGTAACTATTTACTAGTTACTTTTTAAGAATTAACACTACGAGGGTAGCGAATAAAATCATTAATGATAATGCTTCGTATACAGTCATAATGCCACCTCCCTCGAAAAGACGGAGATGAACCTAACTCACGTTAATGGCTCTTTCGTTATTAGTATATAGCGGATTTTGAATATTGAAAAATACGAATTAATTTCGTACAACTTTTACACAATTACAAGGATAGTCATAGGTATTATATGGTATAATACTTTCATTATGTAGTGAGAAAAGGAGATCTAAATGGCAAATTTACCTAACTGCCCTAAGTGCGGCGATGAGTACACATACGAAGATGGTCATATGTTTATCTGCCCTATGTGTGGCAATGAATGGACAGCGGCTGACGCGCAAGCTGCAGCTGAAGCAGGTATCATTCGCGATGCTAACGGCAACGAGCTAGCTGATGGCGATACAGTTGTTGTTGTAAAAGACCTCAAAGTTAAAGGTGCGGGCATCTTGAAACAAGGTACGCGCGTAAAAAATATTCGCCTTATCACTGGTGCCAGCGATGGCCACGATATCGATTGCAAAATCGATGGCTTCGGTGCTATGGCATTAAAATCTGAAATGGTTAAGAAAATCTAATGCAAGGAATCCCTACCGATGCGTTCGGTAGGGATTTTTTCGTGGTATAATCAACGTATACTGCGTGTAGTGTGAGAGTATTTAGGCGAGAGGAAACTATGTTAAAACGTGTTGTATTACTAGCCTTATTGGCATCTATGATGGGATCTGTTAGCTCTTTGGCGGCTGATTTAAAGCCTACAGATAAGCGTACCTATGAATTACAGCAACAAATCTCTTATAATGTCATCATCCCTAGTGAGGCTTTCAAAACGAGTGCAGACGGCACATTGATTGTTCCCGTAGAGATTAAGACTGATGATAAAGGAAACATTGTAGCTGTTGAGGCGGGGCCTAATAATTGGAAATTAGATCGAGAGGCTTACCCCATCTTTGAAGAGGCGGCAAAAGAGGCGGCTTGGAATACAAAGCATGTGGATACAGAGGAAGAGTTGGTGATAACCATTCCTGTGAGTATTGTTATGCTATCCGGTGACAAGCCTAAGAAAAATTAAAGGAGCACTTATGGAATCTACAAAAGATTTAGAGAAATATACTTACGACCTACTGGCGGAGCGTGGCGTTACGCTAGAGGATATTGCAGAGCTCGTTTTATACGTTCAAAAACCATATATGCCAAATTTAAAGATTGAAGAGTGCCGTGAGCATGTGGCATCCGTGCTTTCAAAACGAGAGGTACACAATGCGATTATTACGGGCATCGAGCTCGACAAGTTAACGGAACAAAATAAATTGTCTCAGCCTTTGCAACGCATCGTGGCTAATGATGAAAGCCTCTATGGCATCGATGAAATCTTGGCCTTTTCCATCGTTAATCTGTATGGTTCTATTGGCTTTACGAACTATGGCTATTTAGATAAGGTAAAGCCGGGTATTATTAAGAAGCTAGATAGTGAAGAGGGCGGTCACTGTAATACATTCCTCGATGATTTAGTGGGCGCCGTGGCAGCCGCAGCAGCAGGTAAATTAGCCCATAATAAACCCGATCGAGTGCGCCATGCATTGGCCGAAGAAAAAGAATAAATGACTGCTATTGATGTTATCAAGAATTAAGAGTATAACTAGTAGTGTAGTGAATAATTAACGTGTTTTTTGTAGACTATATACAGGAGGAACTATGCAAAAGGTTCTAGTTGTTATCGATATGCAAAATGATTTTGTAGATGGTGCCCTTGGTTCGACGCAAGCACAGATGATTGTAGATAATGTGCGTAAAAAAATTGAAAGCTTTGACGGGCCAATTATTTTCACCCGCGACACGCATGGTATAGATTATCTTGAGCACCAAGAGGGAAAAATGTTACCAGTGCCGCACTGCGTAAAAAACACAGAGGGCTGGCATATTGTGAAAGGTTTAATCGAAGCTGCAGAAGGGCGTCCTATCATGAGCCCTGTATCCTTTATCGATAAGCCAAATTTCGGATCCTTTGAACTATTATCTCGTTTGGAAGGCATGAATTCGGTGAACCCCATTGAGTCTATCACGCTCGTTGGTTTATGTACTGATATTTGCGTTGTTTCTAATGCGATTATACTGAAAGCAGGTTTGCCAGAAATCCCTGTTTACGTAGATTCTAGCTGCTGTGCTGGCGTTACGGAAGAATCTCACCAAGCGGCATTAACAACGATGAAAATGTGTCAGTGTATCATTGACTAAAGCTGTATACTACATGCAATATTGAATGATTAGCAAAGACTATATTGAACTATTTTTTTAATAGTGATATGCTGAAGATAATTACATAGCAGAGTATGCAAGGGAGTCTATATAATAGGCTGAGAAAGGGCTGTTAGCACCTGACCTTTGACCTGATCGGGATCATGCCCGCGTAGGAAGCACGCAAAGACCATAAAAGGGTATCGATCAATTTTCGATACCCTTTTTCTTGTATACAAAGCTACATGGTTTTATTCAATAGGAGGATATGTAATATGTTTTACACTCAATTGGAAGCTGCTAAGAAAGGCTTTGTAACGGATGCGATGAAAATCGTAGCGGAAAAGGAACAGGTTCCTGTGGAACGCATACGAGAACTCGTGTCTCTTGGGCAAGTAGTGATTCCTTGCAACAAGAATCATACGTGCATTGATCCGGAGGGGATAGGAAAGGCGTTGCGCACTAAAATCAATGTAAATCTAGGCACTTCGCGGGATGTGACGGACTATGATAGCGAATTAGAAAAGGTGAATTGGGCCATCCAACTAGGGGCCGAATCGATTATGGATTTATCTACTCACGGGGACACTCGTATTTTTAGACGCAAGTTGACTGGCGAGTGTAAGGCCATGATTGGCACGGTCCCTGTATATGACAGTGTGATTCACCATAAAAGAGACTTAGCAGAGCTGACAGCACAGGACTTTTTAGACACCATCCGATTGCACGCGGAAGATGGGGTAGACTTTGTGACCTTGCACTGTGGTATTACCCGTCAAACGATTGAACAAATTAGAAAGCATAAACGTAGATTGAATATTGTAAGCCGTGGTGGTAGTCTCATCTTTGCGTGGATGAGTATGACCGGCAAGGAAAATCCATTCTACGAATACTTTGATGATATCTTGGATATTTGCCGAGAATACGATGTGACAATCTCTTTGGGTGATGCATGCCGTCCAGGGTGTTTGGCCGATGCTACGGACGTATGTCAAATTGAAGAATTGGTGCGATTGGGAGAACTTACAAAACGAGCTCATGAAAAAGGCGTTCAAGTCATTATCGAAGGGCCTGGCCATGTGCCGCTCAATCAAATTCAAGCTAATATGGAAATTGAGGAAACCTTATGTGGCGGAGCTCCGTTCTATGTACTAGGGCCGTTGGTAACAGATATTGCACCTGGCTATGACCATATTACGGCTGCCATCGGTGGTGCCGTAGCAGGTATGCATGGGGCGTCTTTCCTTTGCTATGTGACTCCAGCGGAACATTTGGCGTTGCCTAATACGGATGATGTAAAAGAGGGCATCATGGCGTTCAAAATTGCAGCTCATGCGGCAGATATAGCGCGAGGCATCCCTGGTGCTCGAGATAGAGATGATGCGATGGCTGATGCGAGACGCGTCCTTGATTGGGAGGCGCAATATGCTTGTGCTCTCGATCCTGAACGAGCTCGCAGTATTCGTGAAAGCCGTGCTCCAGAGGAAGGTCATAGTGAAACTTGCAGCATGTGTGGCAAGTTCTGTGCTGTACGAAGTATGAATAAGGCATTGAACAGCGAATATATTGATATCCTATAAATAGTATTTGTGAGCGGCTTATGGTTAGTGCTTTTAATGGTTTTTTGTAGTATATGGCCCATAAGGGAATCATACGGATGTATTTGATCTATGCATTATCGGTCTTATAGGCATATTGACGATTTTCTATATAGAGCATATAATAAATAAAGAGTGATAATTAATATTAATAATAAATAACTGATGCAGGTGCATCGAATAGCTTTCACTAGAACGATACGTACTGATACATATCGTTCCATGCCCTAAATTTAAGGAGGACTATTATGAAACCTTTCGAACTTGCACCATTACCATACGCTTACGATTATCTTGAGCCTGTTATCGACACAGCAACAATGAAATTGCATCATGACAAGCATCATCAAGCGTATGTTAATAATTTGAATGCTGCTATCGCGAAATACCCTGATCTTCCATATGGTTGTGTAGACTGTATCCTTGGCGACATCGCTAATGTGCCAGAGGATATCCGCCAAGCTGTTATCAATAACGGTGGCGGTCATAAGAACCACACTATGTTCTGGGAAATCATGACAAAACCAGATACCTCCAAATTGCAAGGCCCTTTGAAAGAGGCTATCGACGCTGAACTTGGCGGTTATGATGCTTTCGTTGAAAGCTTCTCCACTGCGGCAGCTACACGCTTTGGCTCTGGTTGGGCTTGGCTTGTAGTAAACCAAGAAGGCAATCTTGAAGTCACATCCTCTGCGAATCAAGATAATCCTTTATTAGAAGGTAAAAAAGCAATTCTTTGCTTAGACGTTTGGGAACATGCATACTACTTGCACTACCAAAACCGTCGCCCGGACTATATCAAGGCATTCTTCCGCGTTATTAACTGGGATAAAGTTTCTGAAAACTACGAAAAAGCATTGAAACCGCATCATGATTAAGTGATATACTTGTTAGAAACAGAAACAGAAACAGAAACAGAAACAGAAACAGAAACAGAAACAGAAACAAGATCTAAATTAGAAATAGAAAACTAATTTTAATATATAACGGATAGTTGGTTAATCTCCTCTCAAGGGGCGATGTATCATCTATCCGTTATTTTTTATAGTCACTTAGTTGCTGGATGGAACAACCTCCATCATCTTGAGATATCCATATGTGATTTTTTAAATATCCTCATGCGTTTTCTTAAGATATCCCTATGTGTTTTATAGAAATTTTAGGAACTACTTTCAAAAGTATAGCCATGGATACAGATTTAATAATCGATATCGTTTATTATAGAGTCATAGGTTATGAATATAGACCTGTTACATGATATTAGAACAGCCTTATATACGCATCGTATAGGCTTATAATTAGTATATGAATAGAGTTTTTGACACGAGGGGATCAAAATGGAAAAGAAATTAGATTTATCCAAATCTGTATATGATTTGGTAACAGAATATCCTGAAGTAGCAGATATTATGAAAGAATTAGGGTTCAGCGAAATCACAAATAAGGTGATGTTGAACTCTGTTGGTAAAATCATGACTATCCCGAAAGGGGCTAAGATGAAAGGCGTATCCATGATCGATATCGTAGGCGCTTTCATGAAAGCTGGTTTTACTTTGACTGGTGAAATGCCAAACTTATCTGGCGATGACACTCAAGGTGCGAGCATGCCTCCTAGCGGCGTAGCTGCTGGAAATTCTGCATCTACTGTAGCTGCTACAGCAACAGCTGTGAAGGCTGAGTCTGTAGAAACATCTGCTAATACTGTAGCATCTAAGACTCAGGAAAACTCCGAAAATAAAACTGACGATTCCGTTCACGATACAGTGCAAGATAGCGAGCGCGTAGAGCAATTAAAAAGCTTCTTGAAACGTTTAGGTACAGGTGAGGAGCTTGGTGCGGTTCGTGAAGATTTTGTTAGTCAATTTGCTCATGTAGAGGCTAGTGAAATCATGAAAGCTGAGCAAGGTCTCATGCGTGAAGGTACGCCATTGGCTGAGGTTCAACAATTATGTGACCTTCACTCTGCTTTGTTCCACGGATCCACTATCCATGAACAAATGGATGCGGAACACGCTAAGGTAGAGGCTGTACTAGAAGCACAAGAAAAAAGCCAAAGCGTAGTAGCTTTAGTGGAAACAGTAGGTCATCCGCTTAACCGCTTAACAGAAGAAAACAAAGCTCTCGATGCTTTGATTGAAGCTACAAAGGTTAAAGTGGCCAGCAAAACGGCTATCGTAGATGATGTAAACGAAGTACGCCAAGTATCTATTCACTACGCTAAGAAGGGCGACCTTTTATATCCTCATTTGAAAGTAGCTTACGATATCTCTGGTCCATCCTTGGTTATGTGGACTGTTGATGGCGATATTCGCGATGGCTTTGGTCGCCTAGCTCGTGCTGAATCTATTGATGATGCTTGGTATGAAGAGTTTGATGGTCTTCTCACACGTGCTCAAGAGATGATCTACAAAGAGCAAAATATCTTGTTCCCAATCTGTGCAGAGAACTTTAGTACTGAAGAATGGTACCAAATTTACAAAGATACTGAACAATACGAAGAGATTTTCGGCGTAGAACGTGTTGCTTGGACAGAGGCTGAGTCTGCATTAGCTGCTAAAGCAGCACCGACAAGTGGTGATAGCAATACCATCGCTTTAATCGGTGGTAGCTTAACGCTAGAGCAATTAGACGCTATGCTTAATACAATGCCGATGGAAATCACTTTCGTTGACCATGTAGATATTAACCGTTATTTCAATGATGGTGAAAAGGTATTCAAACGCCCTACAACAGCTATCGGTAGAGATGTGTTCTCTTGCCATCCTCCAAAGGTAGAGCCAATTGTACGTGGTATCATCGAGTCCTTCCGCAATGGTGAACGTGATAACGTGGCAGTTTGGCTTGAAAAGGTAGGACGTCCATTCTATGTAAACTACATGGCGGTACGCGATCAAAACAATAACTACCTTGGCACATTAGAACTAGTACAAGATATGCAATTTGCTAAAGAACACTTCGCAAGAATTAAATAAAATCCTATGTAATACCAATAGTGCATTACTGTGGAATTAGAATACAAACATATGTGAACTGCAATATCGATATGTTGTATAAACTAATAGTATAAACTAATAACAGAAAGAGGCTGCTCTAACATTGAATGATGCTAGAGTAGCCTCTTTTTTGTACACATATATCCTATGGATGTATGTGTTGAATTATACTATTTGTGGCTATTTTAATGTTTTCTAGACTGGTGGCTAAATTGAGCCGCACAAAGGTAGCGTACCTTTCACCACCGAACCATTCGCCAAAGCTAGGGGCGATACCACATTGATTTTCAAATATATCATGGATGTCTTCGGCTTTCACATAGGCGCCAAAATCAATCCACGCTAAGTAGGTACCGTCCATAGGGCTGATGCGAAGTTTTGGTAGAGCCTGCAGGAGTTGGCTGCACATATACTCATAGTTTTCTTTCACTAGGGTGAGCAAATCCGTTAGCCACATTTCTGCCTCAGGATGTGTGTAGGCCGCTGTAATAGCTGTTTCGGCAATGACGTCCGAATCAGTATGGTAAACAAGGCTTTTACATGCATTGTACTGGTGTCGTAGATCTTCGTTAGGGATAATGACCTCTGCATGGTGCAAACTAGCCATATTAAACGATTTTGACAGAGAAGACATGGCGATGATGTTATTTGCGTAGGCTCCGTTAGATACGGTTAAGGCAGAGGTAAAAGGAAGAGGGCCCGCAACGAGGTCTTGATGAATTTCATCGCTAATGATGAGTACATTATGCTGCTTACAGATATTGAATAATCGATTCATTTCCGTTTCAGTCCATACGTGACCTACAGGGTTGTGTGGATTGCAGTGAATGAATACTTTCACATCGTGTTTAACGATAGCCGCTTCAAAGGTTGAGTAATCAACAGAATAGCGGTTATCTTCGTTGCGATTCATAGGGACTGCAATAATAGGGCGTTTAGCATCGCTGGCACTCGAATCAAATGCTCCATATACGGGTGTGAGGACGGCGATTGCATCATTTGTTTTTGTGAAAGCTGCGATACACCACATAATGCCTGTAATGACATTTGGCGCACTGGTGAGCCAGTCTTTTGAAAGTATACAGTTATGGCGCCGCTTATACCAATCTATCACTGCTTCAAGATACTTGGGATTTGTCATGGTGTAGCCTAAAGGATGGGCTTTCACATAGGTACAAATAGCATCTTGTATGCACCGAGGTGGCATGAAGTCCATATCTGCTACCCATAGAGGCAATAGGTCAGTGCGATTAAATTTTAAATGCTGGCCGTCCCATTTGCGGGAGTGCGACCCACGGCGATCGATATAATACGTTGATGTAAATTCGGCTGGATTCATAGTTGGCCTCGTATAAAGAATATTTTTTTTGAAATATTCAATTCATTGGAATATTACTTGTGGAGCTGTTCTTTTAATAGCTGTTTTTCTTCTTCAAGCCAAGATAGGAATGCTTTCACTATTTATGTATCTCTTATTAGTATACATGTTAACGAGAATATGCAAAAGTTGACACTAGTTTTGGTAAACATCATTAATGACTTCTTCGATCATACCCTTAAAGGCAAATAGTAAACGATTAAAATGGATACCTCTTTTTCTATGCAATCCTTGCATGAATAGGGGCTATATTGGCATACCAAAGGTTGTATAATTGCTTGACGGTTTCGACTTTCACAATTTAGAATATACTATAGAATAGTGTGTGTCTGACCAGTGACCACACGTCTATCGAATGGTTACAAAAGATAAATGTTAGCAGCATGTGGCGGCATTCCTATGTGAGAGGGCTCATCGAAATGTTTAGGTGCATGCAACGCTGTATAAGTATAGTACTGGATCCTTGTTAGGAGGCATGTGCCATGAGTAACGAATTAAAACCACTACATTTTGATGCGGATTATACGATGGAGGAAGCGCTCGCCGAGGCGAAACGTTGTCTCAATTGTCCAAGACCATTGTGCCAAATGGGTTGTCCTATTGAAAACGAAATTCCTCGTTTCATCCAAGCCATCGCACACGGTAACTTTGGTTTAGCCAACGATATTTTGGCAGAACGGACCAACTTGCCATCCATCTGTGGCCGCGTATGTCCACGTGAAAATCAATGTGAAGGCAATTGTATTATGAACAAGGCGAAAAAACCGCCTATCAATATCGGTAAATTGGAACGCTTTGCTGCTGACTTTGAAAGTATCAATGAACTTCGCAAACCTAAGAAAATCCAACAAAATCTTGGTAATGTAGCTGTAGTAGGTTCTGGTCCTGCAGGTTTGTCCGTCGCAGGCGATATGGCTAAACTTGGTTATAATGTAACTGTATTTGAAGGCCAATCTGAACCAGGTGGCGTACTCTTATTCGGTATTCCAGAATTCCGTTTGTCTAAATCTGTTGTACGTCGTGAAATCGCTCGTCTTGAAGGTTTAGGGGTTAAATTCGTATGTAATATATTTATCGGTCAAGATAAAACATTGGATGATCTTTTTGCTGAAGGCTTTGATTCCATCTTTATCGGTACTGGTACTCATATTCCTCAAGAAGTACGTATGGAAAACGATGAAGTACACGGCGTATTCCAAGCGATGTACTTGTTGACGAATGTACAATTAGTAGAGAACGGCGATCTTGATGAGTCTCTAATTCCTGTGAAAAAAGGTGATCGTGTCATTATCATCGGTGGTGGTAACGTAGCGATGGATGCGGCTCGTACATGTGTACGTTTAGGCGCCGAATCCGTAACTGTAGCGTATCGTCGTAGTCAAGAACAAATGCCAGCATTGTTGTCTGAATACGAAGAAGCACGTGCTGAAGGTGTTCAATTCCAATGGTTCGCTTCTCCAGTAGCTGTAGAAGGCAAAGATAAAGTAGAAGGCTTCAAATACGAAGTCATGGCGCTTAACGACGATGGTGCAGGTATCCATGGCACAGGTAACTTCCAAGTTATGCCTGTAGATAAAATTATCATCGCTGCTGGTCATAAACCAAATGCTCGTCTCATCGGTGAAGGTAATAACCTACAAGTAGACGATAAAGGCTACATCATTACTGCAGAGGATCCATATGGTATGACTAACCGTAAAGGCGTATTCGCTGGCGGTGACGTAGTACATAAACCTGCTACTGTAGTACTCGCTATGCGTGAAGCTAAAAAAGCTGTTGACGGCATGGTTAAATACATGGAAATCAAAAAAGCCCAAGATAGCATTACTGAATAATCTTATAGAGATAATCAAAGGGGACTATACTTAGTGTAGGCCCTTTTTACTATAAGGATTTGAATATTTTTTTACTATAAGGTCTTAATCCTTATATTGTTTTAGCAGTGTTTTATTATTGTTTTCAGATTAAGGTAAAAGTGGAGCGGAAATGCATATATGTACCTATTATGATGTAGGCTAATATAGGATGATATTAGAATTCAAATTTGCCTTTCCTGTATAGATAATGTATAGAAGTCACGATAAATGCTTATAAACACTGAGTTTGTTGCGTGCAATACCTGTATTTTTAGCCTTAACTCTTTCTAGATATACTAAAATTCCACGAATTGATGAAATCGGACATAACTTAATAGACGTAGAAAAAAGCCTTAATAGAACGAATGTGGATGTTAGTTTTTATTAAGGCTTTTACGTTATCACTTTTCAACTGCTACTAGTCAGCGCCAACAGTTAATCGTTATAGTTAGGTCATAAGCATGTGTTGAGTGTGAAAGTAGATAGAGGTTGGTATGAATCCTATCGTTTGTTGTCGAGATTTACAAATTCGACAAGAAGTTCACAAACTTGGTGTGTTGATTTTGCTTTGGCGCAGACAATTGGGCATGACACAGTATCAATTAGCAGATAAATCAGGTCTAGCTCAATCTTATATAAGTGATCTTGAAAGTGGTGCCATCGACCCTAGATGGTCTACGATTTATAGAGTCGTCAATGGACTAGGACAGTTGAGTATTCAAGACTTTCTCAATGGCCCACAAGCTATTAGAAGCCTAAAGATTCATTGATGATAATGATTTCCATGGTTTGCATATTGCGCATCTTTTTATAAGATTAGAGTTCAATGAAAGTTATATATCTTCCTTGGTATAAGAACGAATAGAGGTGAGATATTACAAAATATTAGATTAATTATAGGAATGAAATCCAAATTATATATCTATATGATAAAACTTTGGAATGAAATCCAACTTTATGGTAATATTATTGTAAAGTTGGAATGGAATCCAAGTTTTGCAGGTGGTCGATATGATGACTGACAATAATAGTAATTGGGTTCCATCTATGAGCACGTACATAGATGAGGAGGCCCTTATGAAGTTGATTCAGCGCCATGGGTATATAGAGTCTTTACGACGGAATCGTGAACGGTCTATTATTAAAGTCGTTTCTGGCATACGTCGTTGTGGTAAATCGACATTGTTTCGTCTGTTTAAGGATGAACTACTAGCAGAGGGAGTAAAACCGGAACAGATTATATCTATAAATTTTGAGGAGTTAGAATACGAACCTTTACGAGAGTATCATGCGCTGTATCAATATATATTAAATCAAATGCAGCCTAATCAAATGAACTATATTTTTCTTGATGAGATTCAACATGTTGATCAATTTCATCGTGTTGTAGATAGCTTATTTGTAAAAGAGAACACAGATATTTATATAACAGGTTCAAATGCATATTTTATGTCTTCTGATATTGCTACACTATTGACTGGTCGATATGTAGAAATTCAGATGTTACCATTGTCCTTTGCTGAATTTTACTATAGTAAATATGAAGAACAGCAGTACTCCTTGATTCCTGCCTACGAGGCGTATCTTCGTGAAAGCTCGTTCCCTTATACACAACAATTGGGTGGCGAAGATTTTGATATTCAAGAATATCTTCGAGGGCTGTTTAATACCTTGTTATTGCATGATGTAGTAGCTCGATTAAAAATTAATGATGTTACGATTTTACAAGATATTGTGCGATATATTATGGCAAATGTGGGAAGCTTGCTTTCACCAAATAAAATAGCTAAATCTCTTGTCAGTGCTGGCCGAAAGATTGATAATAAAACGGTAGAACGATATTTACAAGGATTACAAGATAGTTTGTTACTATACAAGGTGAACCGCTATGATGTACGAGGTAAAGAATTACTACGCATTAATGCAAAATATTATAGTGTTGATGCAACCTTGAGGAATTTGATTGTTGGCAGTACAGGCCGCGATACAGGTCATATATTAGAAAATATTGTTTTTCTAGAACTCATACGTCGTGGATATACTGTATATGTAGGTCAGCTAGCTAAAGGTGAGATTGATTTTGTCGCAGAAAAAGCTGGCATTACTGAATATTATCAGGTTAGTGAAACTGTACTCGATCCAAATACGTTAAATCGTGAACTCGCGCCTCTGGAGGCTATCAATGATCAATATCCTAAGTTTTTGCTTACCTTAGATGAACTAAATAAAAATGCAAATTATGACGGAATTCAACAACGAAATGTTCTAGAATGGTTGTTAGAGACCCGTTAACTTGCTATAATAATAGTATTGATATGGCGTAATGCCAATGTTAAGGAGGCAAAAATCGTGGATTTAATTCAAAAATTAAAAGACCAAGTAAAACCATTAGGTAAAAAAATCGTGTTGCCAGAGTACCAAGACGAACGCGTTTTGGTAGCTACTGAAACTATTTTAAAAGAAGGTTTCTGCACACCTGTATTAGTAGGTAACCCTGCTGAAATCGCTGAAGCCGCTAAAGCTGCTGGCGTATCCATCGAAGGTGCTGAAATCATCGATCCAGCTAACTACGCTCGTTACCAAGAAATGGTTGATACATTCGTAGAATTGCGCGCTAAAAAAGGTATGACTCCTGAAAAAGCTGATGCAACTATGAAAGGCGACTGCTTATTCTTCGGCGCTATGCTTGTTCGTCTTGGCGAAGTAGATGGCATGGTTGCTGGTTCTGCAACTCCAACTGCATCCGTATTGCGCGCTGCATTACAAGTTGTAGGTACTAAACCAGGCCTTAAAACTGTATCTTCCACAATGGTTATGTTCACAAATAAAAAAGAATATGGTGATGATGGTGTGCTCATCTTCTCCGACTGTGGCGTATTGCCTAACCCAACTAGCGAACAATTAGCTGATATTGCAGAATCCACTGTAGAAAAAGCTCGCAAAGTTGTTGGTATGTCTGATCCTCGCGTATCCATGTTGTCCTTCTCCACTAAAGGTTCCGCTTCCACTCCAGAAGTAGACAAAGTAGTAGAAGCTGTTAACATTTTGAAAGAACGTAATGTAGACTTCAAATTCGACGGCGAATTACAATTGGACGCTTCCATCGTTCCTTCCGTAGCAGAAAGAAAAGCTCCTGGCTCTGAGGTAGCTGGTAAAGCTAACATCTTGATCTTCCCTGATCTTCAATCTGCTAACATTGGTTACAAATTGGTTCAACGCTTCGCTGACGCTGAAGCTATTGGTCCATTGATTCAAGGTTTGGCTGCTCCTATCCATGACCTTTCCCGCGGTTGCTCCGCTCAAGACATTGTAGAAGTTGCTGCAATCGCTGCTGTTGAAAGCATCTAATTTCCACAATAACTTCATTTGAACGATTCAATGAAATATAAAAAGCTGATTCTTCGGAATCAGCTTTTTTGTTTTATACAGATATTGTTTGATATCTATTGTAAACATATCTTGTTTGATATCTATTGTAAACATATCTTTTGTAAATATATTGGTGAAAGCATGTAGTGTTTGTCAGATAATTTAGAATATAGAGTGTGAGAAAAATATAGTAGTTGTTTAAACTTATATAGAAGGTGTATGATTAAGTTAAGATTATTTGATTAATATATTTAATCAATATATTTAATCAATGTATTGAGTGCATGCACTTGATATGTACAAGTGTAATTGTGTTTAGAGTCGTGAAAAGGAGAGGGCTATGATTTCTGTATTCGACACAAATCCCGTTGTTTTTGAAGGTTCTGATCGCACCTTAACTATTAGTTACAATGGTGTACTTTGCAAAGATGCAAATGGTACGGTTATAACTGACATTGATTTTGAAGATGTAAATGAGCTATATCTTACAAGATATCTAAATTCAAACAGTAACTATACGATTATGTTTAGAGACCACAATTGGAAAAATATGGAAGGCCAAGATTTAGATACAGACTGTACAGAATCTAACACTGGTCACAACATTCGTGAAACAAAAGCAATTGTTGCGGCGTTTGCTCGTCATAAATTGACAGCAGACTTCCCTGCAAATTTGGATACTCTTCAATTACCATTGGACTATTCCATTATGGGTAAACGAGAAATCACTATTAAAAACGGTGTTATCTCTAATGGCAAGGTAGATATTCCTATTACAGATATCCGTCGCGTAGTATGTGCATCTAATGGCACGATTAGTAAGCTTTTAGTATACAAGGAAGAAAAGCCTAGCTCATTCCTTAAAAAGATGTTTGATTCTCCTGATATGAAAATCACATTGAATGCCATCACATTACCTTTGTTGGAGGCTATTGTAACGCGCAATACAGGTCATGGCATTGACTTCAGTCGGGGTAATGGCTTTGATCAAAAAGATTCCAACTATATTATTATCCGCTATCTTGACTCTGGATTCTTCCTTGAGAAAGACGGCACAGCACCTACAGAATGGCAAAAAACAGCTGCTGAAACAACAGCTAAATTTGGCTATGACGTGAAAACATTATTGGGATAGTATCGGTTAATAAAACTTTTTAGTATAATAATTGTAATATGTTAAAGCTCTATCTAGGATAGTTATATAGAGTGTATTTGTCCTTGTGAAAGTGCAAATACACTCTATTTTTAGGAGGCATATCATGACTGTATATGATTACTCTTTACTCAATAAAGCTGGTGAAGAGCAAAGCTTAAAAGACTTTGATGGTAAAGTGCTTGTTATTGTTAATACGGCGAGTAAATGTGGTTTTACTCATCAATATGATGGGTTAGAGGCGCTTTATAAGAAATATAAAGACCAAGGTCTAGAAATTATTGCTGTTCCGTCTAACCAATTTGGGGAAGAAGAACCTGGTTCTAATAACGAAATCCAATCCTTCTGCAAATTGAATTATGGTGTTACTTTTACTGTGATGGGGAAATCTGATGTGCGTGATGAAAGTGCCTTAGACCTATTCAAATATATGATTAAAGAACAACCATTTAAAGGGTTCCCACCTAGTGATAAGACAGAAATGCTTACAGACTATCTCAATGGCATTGATCCTAACTATTTAAAAGACGATGAGGTAAAGTGGAATTTTACTAAGTTTGTTATAGATCGTAAAGGTAATGTAGTAGGGCGCTTCGAGCCTGTTGTGAAACCGATGGAAATGGAAGCTTTTATTAAAACATTATTATAATTTTTATAGATGGCTAAATGTTGAGGGGATACGTAATATTTATTTTATAATACCCCTTGTTTCTTAAAATCGCTCGTTTAGTCGAGTCCTTAGTAGGGTAAAGAATAAGAACCGCTAGTTAGTAAACTAGCGGTTCTTTTGCGTATATAGTAATGTAGGATGTTTATGTGAATAGAAATAGTGAATTTTCTAGAAAATCGTTTCGCATCTATGTAGGTCTTGGGTTTATATAGGATTCAGAGGATCATTTTGAAAGATAAATCCAGTCATCGATAGGGACCCCGAATTATAGCTTTGATTAAATACCGTTGGTTTAGCACCTTCACTAGCACCCATAATATAAATCAATGGAAGATAGTGATCTGGTGTAGGCACCGCATAGCTTGCTTGAGGATGATCGGAGTAATTAATAACTGTATTTACATCGTTTTCTAATACAGCGTTACTAATATATTGGTCAAACTCAATCGTAGCAGGGGAGCCCGATGGATTTTCCCATTCCAAGCGTCTTAAATTGTGAACGATATTACCACTGCCCATGATAAGATAGTCTTCCTCACGTAATGACTGAAGCTTTGCGCCTAATTGATAGGCTTCTTTTGGGCTTAGGTATTTGTTGATAGATAGTTGGACAACTGGAATTGATGCATCAGGGAACATGTGAACCAAAACAGTCCACATGCCGTGGTCGATGCCCCAAGTGTCATTTATAGAAACGGAGTTACCCAGTAATTTTTGTACCTCTTTCGTTAAATTGCTGTCACCCTTTGCAGGATATACAACTTCGTAGAGTTCTTGAGGAAATCCATACATATCGTAAATTTGTTTTGGATTCTCTGCGCTTTGAATGTAGGTACCATCTGTATACCAGTGAGCAGAAATGGCTAAGATAGCTTTTGGTTTACCGTAATTATTGATTATGTTTTTGCCTATAGTTTGAAATGCGTTGGTTGTTTCTGTATGTTCTAAAGCCATCATAGGACTTCCATGACCTACGAATAATGTTGGCATGCGTTTCATAATAGATGACCTCCTTAAATTTTGTTAATTGTAACACATCTTTTACGATGGTTGGGATTCCTTTAATGGCGCCTTCACGGCGTTCCTGTTACTTGATATCCTCATTATATAGGCGTGCCACTATTTTGAATAGTAGAATTATTTAGGATAGGTACTATCAAAAGTGATAGAATTATGATATTTACTGACTAAAAATTTTTCAAAAAAAATTGTACCCTAAAAAATGATACTATAAAATGCTTGCAATACGATAAATTTGTGATATGATTTGAACTACATTAGAAAAATATATTTCTAATCTTGAAATGGGAATAGTAGTATAGCTATACATAGTTGAGCTTAGCTATAGAGGTTTAGCCTTGTTATAACGAACTACTTAAGCTATATAGAAAAGGAGAATTACAATGGCAGAGCAACTCGTAAATGTTCATGATTTAGTAGGCCGCTGTCCTTTTGCAACGAGTCAAAAGTTATTAGCTGGCAAATGGTCTTTGTTGATCATGCACGAATTATCCGAAGGGCCTGTGCGTTTCCGTGAATTAGAGCGCCGCTTATACCCAATTACACAAGCAACACTTACTAGAGCGTTACGCCAATTAGAGGATGATGGCCTTGTACACCGTGAAGTATACGGTACGATTCCACCAAAGGTTGAATATAGCCTTACCGAAGTGGGGGCAGGTTTTAAAACAGTTCTAGTATCCCTTGAAACTTGGGGTAACCAATATATTGACTATATGAAATCTTCTGGTCGCATTTAAAGAGAATTGTTCTAAACTATATCGCTATTATTCATGCCCTGTCTTTATAAAAATATGGTATAATAAACAATACGAATGATATAAATTCTCAATAAACTAGAGGTATTGATAATAATGTTAGATGTTACTTTTTTAGCTCATAGCGGCTTTGTCGTAGATGATGGCAAGCGTTGCTATGTGTTTGATTATTATAAAGATCCTAATAATATAGTTTGGCAATTAGCTAAACGAGGTCGTGAGCTTTGGTTCTTTGTGAGCCACACTCATGGGGACCACTTCAATCCGTCTATTACGGAGTTTGATGGTCCTCAAACTCGTTATATTTGCCATCAAGATGTACCATTAGAGGGCAAGGTGAAGAAATGTATTACCATGCGCCCTGGCCAAGATGCCACACTTGATGATGTAGGCATCCATATGTATGGTAGCACCGATGAAGGCGGTTCTTTCTACGTAAAGATAAATACGGCTAACATCGACTCTGATTCTATCTTCCATGCAGGCGACCTCAACTGGTGGCATTGGCTTGGTGATACACCAGAAAATAATGCAGATGCAAAGCGTATGGCTTGGCGTGAGTTTAAGGAGCTGGAAGGATTGTCTGTAGATGTGGCGATGTTCCCTGTCGATAATCGTCTCGAAGACGCTATGGAGTGGGGCAGCATTGAGTTTTTACGCCACGTAGACGTGAAAAAAGCCTTTATTCCGATGCATCTAAATGGTCCATTATGGACTCCGTCCGTGTATTTTGAGGCCCTCTTTGGAGATGTGCCGATTTGGGCGCCTCAAAAAGATGGCGACGAATGCACATTCTAAATCTACTTTCACCGTTTGTAGTTTGTGAAAGTCCGTGACACTAGAGGTCACTACGTTATATGGGGAGAGTCTATATACGTAATTCAGTAAGTTAGGATCAAGTGATGATGAAAACTAAACCAGTGGCAACCACCCTGTTGGTTGTCATGGCTATTATATTTTTAATTGCATATCCACAACAGCAGGATACGTTCTGGGCGTTTATTATGCACGTATCTGGAGCGGCCATGATTGGTGGCTTGGCGGACTGGTATGCGGTAACGGCACTCTTTACGAAGCCTTTGGGTATTCCTTTTAAGACAGCCATCTTGCCGCGTAGCAAGGAGCGCCTTATTCAAATAGGGCGTACCATGCTCAGTGAAGAGTTGCTGCGCGTGCCGCAGATGTATTATGCCATCAAAAAAGAACGCGTCATGGTTCGTATCATTGAATACGGCATGAGTGATGTAGGACAAGGTCAGATTAAAGAAATCTTGTACGGTGTAGGTAATCAAGTCTTATCCCATATGGATATTGAGCCTATGCGTCAAGAAATCAACAAGGCTGTTTATAAAGGTGTTACGAACTGGAAGGCGACGCCTCTCGTTATCTTGTTTGGTCGCTGCATGTTAGAACGCCAAACAGCAAGTATTTTTTGGCTTTACTTTAACCGTACCTGTCAGCGTGTTATCGGATCGAATCAGGTATATCCTTATTTGTATCGCGTCATGCTAGACATTATGAAAACCTATACGAAGGATTCCTTCTTCCGCGAACTGGCTATTGCCTTTGGTGGGGATGGGCTTTCACCAGAACGATTGGTAGAAACGGTGCAGAAAAAGGCTGTTCAATTCCTGAAGGAAAATGAGTCCATCGATTCTGCGTTAGGTCGTTACGTATGGGGTCAAGCGATTCGATTCTTCAATAATTTGGAAACGAATAAGGAATGGCAAGCATTTATCGAGGAACATAAAGACCAATGGATCCGAATGGTTCTCGAAGAATGGGAAGGTAAGCTCATCGACGGCGATACTGTAGATTGGAATCGCCTCATGGACATCGTTATCGACCGCTTTAATGTGCTCGGTACGGAAATCTTGTTGAACCCAGATAAGCAGGCGCCATTTGAACGGTTCTTCTTGCTTCGTAGCATTCCGTGGTTACAAAAATTGAACCCTCTTATCGATAAGGTGGTGGGGCAGGAACTATCTCGCTATTCACCTGAGGAAATCACCCAAATCGTACGCGGCAAGATGTACTATGACCTTCAAATGGTTCGTATTAACGGCTCTCTCGTAGGGGCTATCCTAGGCGGCATCTTCTACGGCTTGACCATTTTTGTAGAGGGGGTGCTCAAATGATTAGCTATTTGAAATCCCTCACCTTGCGGCAGCGCGCAAATGGTATTCTTGGTTTGACTGCTCTATTGTACTGTTTTGCTTTCGTAGGTCAATTTTTCTTTGGTTCTGAAAGCTGGTACCAGCCGCTTTACTGGGCTGTGCAGTCTGCCCTTATCGGCAGCGTAGCCGACTGGTTTGCCGTAACTGCTTTGTTCCGTAAGCCACTCGGTTTCCCATACCATACGGCGCTCATTCCAAGAAATAAAGATCGCCTTATCAATGGTGTTATTAAGCTGGTTGAGACGAAGATGCTGACCAAGGATCGTTGCAAGGTATTGTTAAATAATGTGGAATTTGTTCCATTGTTTGAAAAATTCTTGCTATCACCGGAAGGGCAACGGGCAGCGCGTCTTGTAATCCATCAAGGGTTGCATCTATTATGGAAATCTCAAACGAGCGAAGAATGGGCACAGTGGGGGGCGAAACGCATTCGCGGTTTGCTAGAAAAACACTCCCTCGTACCTGTGTTAAAACACGTATTGCTCGATTTATGTGAACATAATCGCTATGAAAGCATGGTTGTACAGGTATTGAACGTAATTCAAGAACGTATCAACCATCCAGCTATGGTGACATGGCTTACAGCGGTTGTAGCAGAAGAGGCTCATAAGAAAAAGAGAAAAGGCTTCTGGTCTGATTTCCTCATCTCTATGTCTGAAGCGACTGATGTGGTGAACTATCATGAGTTGGCACAGGCTATCGTTCAAGAGGCTTATGCTATGCTTGAAAATTGGAAGCGACCAAATAGTCCTGAACGGACTGCATGGCTTCGCCAATGGGTAGATCCAATTCGCAATATTGAAGATAATCGCGAAGTTTGTAATGCCCTCGATGAAGCATGGGAGCGTTGGATTCGCGAACAAGACTGGGAATCTGTCATTGAAAACCATTTATGCCCGTATGTAGAAGAACTATTACTCGTAGGGGATGAAAATGGGGAAACACCAGCTCAAGTATTAGTTAATATCGCCCTTGAATTGTGGACCGTATACGGTCAATCTGAAGACCTTAGAAACCGTATTGAAGTTACATTACACGATATAGGTGTCTATGTCCTTGAACAAGGCTACGACCTCATTGAAACCATCATACGCCAAGTACTCGGCGGCCTTAGCACAGAGAAGTTTATTTACTTCATCGAATCTAAGGTAGAGGACGACCTCAGCTGGATTCGCATCAATGGTGCTATCGTTGGTGCTGTAGCAGGTCTGCTCGTATGGACATTCCTAGAATACATGTATATGCCGTTCTGGCAACAATTTGTAGGATAAAATTAGATAACAGCAAAGGGACTGACCATTGGTCAGTCCCTTTAGTTTATTCTTCACTTTGATTGTACGGTAATCGCACGGTAAACGTAGTTTTTACTTGCGGTTCGCTAGTGGCTGTTACTTTGCCGTGGTGCAAGCTAATAACTTTGTTTACAAAGTACAGGCCAAGGCCGATACCGTGGTTTGATTTTTTATTACGGGATTGTTCCGTTTGATACATGCGGTCCCAAATGTGCTCTAGGTTTTCTTGCTCGATACCGATACCATTATCTGACACGGTAATAACGAGTTCATGATTTACGAGTTTTGCTGAAATATCGATGGTAGTATTTGTGAACTTAATAGCATTATCCACTAAGTTTGTAATAGCTCGACGCAAGGATACTTCGTGAGCCGTCATGCGTAAATTTGGATCAATTTGAGATGTTATGGTGATTTGCTTTTCTGTGTTTTCTGCACAAAGTCGAGTATAGTCGTGAACCATATTCGTAAGCATCCCTGATACATCTACAGGGGCGAAGGTAAGATCTTGTGCATTCTCCAGACGAGCCACATCAAGCAATTGGCTCACGAGATTTGTCATAAACTTAGCTTGTTCTAAGATATGTGTCAAACCTTCCCGCAAATCGTCTTCGGTGCGGCCGTATTTTAAAGCAAATTCACTTTCTGCTTTAATAACCGCAATCGGTGTCCGCAACTCGTGCGAAACGTCAGAACTAAACTGTCTTTCCCGGTTTGAAGAATCTTCAAGACCTGAAATCATGCGGTTAAATGTGGTAGTTAGTTCGTAGATTTCATCCTTCGCAGTGCGCGGTGGAATGTCGATACGGCGGCTCAAGTCGTTGTTCTTACCGATAACTTTAGCTGTTTTGGTCAAGGTTCGGACCGGTTTAAGTCCTTTCTTGATAAATAGATAACCACCTAGTGAGGAAATCAGCAAGAATATGATATTTCCTAATAGTAAGCTGTATAAAAGGTTTTCAGTCTTTTTAGACGCTGTTTTTACCTTTGTAACGGCACGCAAAATACCACGATAATTCGGTTCGTTAACCGGTGTATCGTAGTAGTAGAAGGTGTCATCACCAACAGCGATTTCTCCAACCTGTCCTAAGGAAAGGACTGTTTGATTAGGGAAACCATCCGGTAAGGCGCCTTTAATAATATAACCGTCTTGGGTGGATACGAAGAAGAATGTATTATCTTGATAGGGTTTAAACTTTCGAATATCCGTAGCCATAATCATCGCTTGCTGCTGCAAACGTTCTCGTACTTCCTTGTTGTCGGACTCATGTGTATATGCATAAATCCATGCGGAAGCAACCATCAAAATGATGAGCAAAAAGATGGTATACCAAGACATAATTTTAAAGGTTAGGGGCAGCCGATTGAATAAATCGGTGGCTGCCCCGGACATGGTGTCCAAATCCCGGTGGGGATCGTTAGTTTTCAGTTTTGAGGACATACCCTACTCCACGAACCGTTTGAATGAGTTTCACATTCTCATCGGTATCGATTTTTTTGCGCAAATCTTTAATGTATACGTCGATGAGGTTAGAGTAGCTTTCATAATCGTATTCCCAAACGTGGTCAAGAATTTGTTGACGAGACAATACGATATTTTCGTTACTTGCTAAATAGAATAAGAGGTCGAATTCTTTTGCTGTCAATGTAATCGTTTCGCCATCGCGTTTAACTGTACGTTGTGGAACATTGATAGTAAGAGGTCCAACATGGATGTCGTTTTGTGCATGACGCGCGTTACGGCGAGCCAATGCATAAATACGAGCTGTCAATTCTTCAAGATCAAAAGGTTTTACGAGATAGTCGTCAGCGCCAGTATTAAGGCCTGTTACTTTATCTTGTAAGGAATCTTTTGCTGTTAACAACAACACAGGTGTTGTATTGCCATCGTTACGCATTTGTGCAAGAGCGCTAATGCCGTCAAGGATTGGCATCATAATGTCCATTACGATAACGTCATAGCTGGATGTGTTAACATAATCAATCGCTTGTTGACCGTTGAAGCATGTATCAACAGTCATATTCTCAGCACGCAAATATTTAGCTGTAATGCCATTCAGCATTTCTTCGTCTTCTACAAGTAAAATTTTCATTCTCTGTTCTCCTTATGTATGAGTTAAATATATAGCTCTCCAACTACTATAATATAGTCATTATATATATAAGCTTTCTTTTATTGTGAAAGCCACAACACCATATAAGGTGACTATATATATAATATTATATAACTTAGTTTATCTATTATCATACCTTATACAATGGGAATGAGCAAAAGATGAATGTCTATGCGAGTTTATAAGCCTATTCTTCATGTTTTGGAGCCCTAAAAATGGTGAAATACTGAAAGTTAATGAATTCTACTAATGAATGAAGATGAACTATATCGAAGATTGCCGTATGCGCATAGATGACTAAGATTTTAGTGATTTTGGATGATGTGAAAGAAATCACTAAAAAAACTTGTGATAATTATTATCACAGAGATAAATACTTGTTATGGGTGAAAAAAACCGATGACTTTCGATAGTTAAATTCGAGGTAGTTTTAGTAGGAATTTAACGGATATTAATTATTATGAACAGTTGAGATAAAGTAAAAAGCTAGTATTTATGGGAATCGCATATGTGTTAGGAGAAATAAAAATATACAAAAATTTCGGAACCGAACTACTTTCGTAATATCCTTAAGTTCTTGTGAAAATTATTCATATTACAATTTTTTTTTCTCATAATTTTACCTAAAAAACATTAAGTGAAATAAATTATCAATTAGATTAATCAAAATTAATTATGCATAATAGGGTTTAGACATGACTAAAAATGCTCTCTATAATTATAGGTAAGAAATAAGAAAAATCGCATAAGTATGAGGTTTTTCTTGAAAGAAAAATGATTAGGTTATCAAAAATTTTTATAAGTTTTTGAAATGAGATAGTCTAACAAGTTTTCTTATTAATAGGTAGTTATGAGGAGGTCATTATGGAACAGTTTGATGTTCTAGTAGTAGGTAGCGGTGGCGCTGGTCAACGCGCGGCTCTTGAAGTTGGTCGTCGCAAAGGCTTAAAAGTAGCTCTTATTACTAAAATTTTCCCAACCCGTTCAGCAACAGCAATGGCACAAGGCGGTGTCAATGCATGTTTGAACAACGTAGCAGCTGAAGATACTATTGAAACGCATACTTTCGATACAGTAAAAGGTTCTGACTATCTTGGTGACCAAGATGCGATCGAATTCTTCTGCTCTCGTTGTCCAGAAGGCGTACTTGAAATGGACCACATGGGTGCTCCATTCTCTCGTACAGAGCAAAACAAAATTGCTCAACGTAACTTCGGTGGTCAATCTTATCCACGTACTTGCTACTCTGCGGATAAAACTGGTCACATAATTTTGCACACTACTTATGAACAATGCTTGAAAGAAGGAGTACACTTCTTACAAGAATGGTACCTTTTAGATCTTGTTAAAGACGCAAACGGTCACGTTGGTGGCGCAGTTGTGTGGAACATGAAAGAAGGTAAAGTAGAGCAAATTAAAGCAAAAGCAATTATCTTGTCTACTGGTGGTGCAGGTCGTATTTTCTGGACTCGTACTACAAACCCATTCCTTTCTACAGGCGATGGTATGGCAGCAGCATTCCGCGCTGGTAATGCATTAAAAGATATGGAAATGATCCAATTCCATCCAACTGGTCTTGGTCGTACTGGTATCTTGATGTCTGAAGCGGTTCGTGGTGAAGGTGGTTACCTTCTTAATGCTGAAGGCGAACGTTTCATGAAAAAATATGCGCCTAACAAAATGGAATTGGCATCCCGTGACGTTGTAGCGAAAGCAATCGAAGATGAAATCGCTGCAGGTCGTGGTTTCGGTTCTGGTCTTAACGCATACGTAGTAGCTGACCTTCGTCACTTAGGTCCTGAAGTTATCATCGAAAAACTTCATGGTATCCGTGACTTGGCTATGACTTTCGAACATTGCGATCCATTAGTACAACCAGTACCTATTCGTCCAACATGTCACTATACAATGGGCGGTATCGACGTAGTTGACTACAAAACTTGTGCATGTGAAGTGCCTGGTTTGTTCTCCTCCGGCGAAGCTTCTTGTATCTCCATCCACGGTGCTAACCGCTTAGGTGGTAACTCCTTGGCTGACGGCGTAGTATTCGGTAAAGTATCCGGTGCTGGTGCAGCTGACTATGCTGAAACACATGAACAACCTAACGTAGATGCAGAATTGGCTGCAGCTGCTAAAGCTTGGGAAGCTAAATTCACTGAAGTAACTACTCGTGAAGGCGGCCGTCCTGTAGTTGAAATCCGCGATGCATTGGCTGATGCAATGTGGAATAAAGTAGGTATCTTCCGTAATGAGCAAGGTATCACTGAAGCATTAAAAGAAATCGACCAATTGATGGAAGATTACAAAACTTGTTATGTAGGTGACCCTGAACGTACTTACAACATGGCATTCGTAAACTATTGTGAAATCGGTTCCATGTTAACAGTAGCGAAAGCTATTGCTATGGGCGCTTTACACCGTCGTGAATCTCGTGGTGCTCATATCCGTGAAGACCATCCAAAACGTAATGATGAAAGATACTTAAAACACTCTTTGATCAAATTGGGTGCAAATGGCGAGTACGAATTAACAGAACGCGACGTAGTGTTCACTAAATACGAACCACAAGAAAGGAAGTACTAAGATGAGACAAATCACCTATCATATCCACCGTTACCAACAAGGTCGCGCGTTTGTACAGACTTTCAAATTCGACTATGAAGCTGACCGTACAATTCTTTGGGGCCTTCAAAAAATTAAAGACACTCAAGATCCAACATTAACATTCTTGGCAGCTTGTCGTTCCGCAGTTTGCGGCGCTTGCTCCGTTCGCGTAAATGGCGAAGCAATGCTTGGTTGCGAAGCTAAAATCGACGAATTGACAGAACGTTATGGTACTGATGAATTAACAATTGCACCTATCGGCAACTTCCGCGTTATCCGTGACTTAGTTGTTGACTGGGAAGCAAAAGTTGATCGTTTGAAATTGGTTGCTCCTTGGATCTTCCTTAAAGCTGAATTCAACGAAGGTGACAAAATTGTTCGCCAAACTCCAGCTGATTTCAAAAAATTCGTTGCTGGTACAGAATGTATCCTTTGCGGTTGCTGTGCATCTGAATGTAACAAATTGACTGCTCGCGAAGACGACTTCTTAGAACCATATGTATTCACAAAAGCTAACCGTTTCGTATTGGATAGCCGTGATGATGCACCTATGGCTCACATTCAACCTGCATTTGACAATGGTCTTTGGAAATGCGTTCACTGCATGAACTGTATCTCCCGTTGTCCTAAACACTTAAAACCTGCTGTGGATATTTCTAACTTGCGTAAAGAAGCTACTAAAGCTGGTCTTACTAACAGCAAAGGCGTTCGCCATGCGGTTGCTTTCAAAGACGACCTCTACAAAACTGGTCGCTTGAAAGAAGTATCTATGAGCTTGAAATCTGATGGCGTTGTTGATTCCGCTAAACAAGCATTCTATGCTTTACGTTTGTGGAAACACAGCAAAATCAATCCATTTGAACTTGTAGTACCTCAAAAACCTGTAAACGGTATTGATGGTGTTCGCAGACTTATGAAAGCAGCTGAGGAGGTAAGCAAATAATGAAATACGCATTTTTCCCAGGTTGCGTTCTTGAAAGCGCTGCCAAAGAAGATTACTTAGCAACAGTTGCTGTAGCTAAAAAATTAGGCATCGAGTTGGAAGAGCTTGACGGCTGGACTTGCTGCGGCGCGTCCCACGTTCAAGATATCGCTCCAGAAATTACACTTGCTACAAACGCACGTAACATTGCATTAGCAGAAGAAAAAGGTTTGAACCTTTTAACTGTATGTAACACTTGTACTTTGATGCTTCGTGAAGCTAAAAACGAGCTTGATAAAAACGAAAAAGAAAAGAACGAAGTTAATAAAAAATTAGCTCAAATCGGTAAACAATACCGCGGTACAACTGATATTACTCATTTCTTATGGGTATTGATCCGTGATTACGGTTTGGACAAATTGAAAGCTAAAGTTGTTAAACCTTTAACTGGTTTACGTGTAGCTGAATACTATGGTTGCCATATTCTTCGTCCTCAAACTGAATTGGGCTTCGAAGATTATCAAATGCCTACATCCTTAGCAGAATTGATTTCCGCTATCGGTGCTACACCAATCGACTTCTCCCGTAAGCTCGATTGCTGCGGTTTCCATGCTGTATACCCTGCACATGATTCCGTAATGCAAATGACTGGCTCCATCAATAAAGATGCAGCTACAGAAGGCGCAGATTGCGTAGTAACTCCTTGCCCACTTTGCCAAATGCAACTTGATATGTTCCAAAAAGAAGCTAAAGAAGTTGTTGGCGGTGGCAAAGATATGCCAATCTTGCACATGTCCCAATTAGTGGGTCTTGCTCTTGGCATCTCCCCTGATGAAATGGGTATGCCTAAACGTCACTTAACTGACACTGCAGCAGTGACTAAATTCGTAGGTTAATTCGTTTGATTTAGGACGTGACCTCAGTTGGTCCTAGCATTGTCCTATATCTAAACCTATTATCATAATTACCAGAAGAACCCCCTAGCTTAGGCTAGGGGGTTCTTCTATTAAATACTAGTTTTATACATAAATTTGGTTTTGATATCAATTGAGAATTATAGTATAATGAGCATATTGATTGCATACACTTATATGAGCAATGACTTATATAATAGCGTCAGTTCATAAATCACAATAATGTTAGGCTTGTAATGTAGAACTTATACGATTGGGAGATTCGTTGTATATAGAACGTCTACTTTGATTGAGCGATTATATAAAAGGGATTTTTAATATTATTAAGTGCTATACACAGGGAGGATATAATGAATGATATGCTATTAGAATATATCGATCGGATGATCGATCAAGAGAAAGACCATCGTGTTTTTCCTGTAGAATTTAATAACCAAAAATATTATGTAAAACAAGATATTAGTAATAATCGCTCTAGTTGGATTAAGCCAGCCCCTAGAGCTTCTTTTGATTATGAGTTTTATAAAATTTCCTTTGTGAATACACAGTTGCCTGTAGCACCTACGATTGCAGGCTTTAGAGAACATTACTTTGTTACCGAAGCGTGTGGTAATACTTTAACTTATTATAGTCAATTGCCTGCGCAACATCCTGATGACGATAGTTTGGATGATATGGTAACACATATCTTTTATATATTTGGGAAGACCTTAGGTCAGTTACATGACTATGGTTTATCTCATGGGCGTCCTGCCATGCGTGATATTACCTATGATCCAGAAACAGATAAGATTACCTTACTAGATTGGGAGAATAGTCGTCGTTGGCCAGAATTAACCCCTCAAGGGTGGGATTTGATTACCTTTGCTCATAGCTATTTGCGTGAAGATAATCTACCGATGACCTATCTATATGCCATGATGAATGGCTATAGCTCAGCTCGCACGGCGCGCGATACAGTGTTACACGTAAAAGAAGTTCTACGTAAACATGAATATCTCTTTAAATTCTGCCGCATGTTAAACCCATTCCACTTTGTAGATACAGAAGCAGCTGTTAAAGCTTATGACTTTATGTTGTCCTTGAAAACCGAATAAATTTTAACTGAATAGTACATATAACATAGTACTCATAACATAGTACTTATAATATAGTACTTATAACTTAATCGCTTATTATTACATTGATTATAGGCTGAGCAGTATATAGACCTTTACGGAAACTAGTTTTATATCTCATATATAACTAGTACTAGTAAAGGTCTTTTTTGCTTGTTAATAAGGAATTGTAATGATAATTCACCGGCTTTTACCAAAATCATCTTAATTCACAGCCAGGGGGTTGTCGAAGGGGGACCTCAGGAATATAAGAGGGTGAAAGGAGGTGATACGATGGCTAACATTAAACGCACTAAATTAGTGTTGCGTTTTAACATTGGTACCGAAGATGCACCGAAGTACAAAGACGTAACCTATACACGTGTTGCAGAAGAAGCGTCCGACGATAATGTGAAAACCGTTGGTAATGCGCTGGCAGCCTTGTATGACCACAGCTTGTCCGACGTGGTCCGCGTCAATGAAGTATCTTTAGGACATTAATTGTAGATTATCTACATATTCTTATTTTAGGTGCTCCAAACACATCCTAAATTGCTGATTTCATACAGCCTTACATAGTCGTAAAAGGGTGTAGCAATCGCAAGTCCACACATTCCCATCCTTATTGATATGAATCGTAGATAGATATATTTAATCTAAGTGTAATTTGTGTAATTACAGAATTGTAGAATTGCAGAGTTACAGAGCTATAAAGCTACAAAGATCATCCTATTCTATCTATATTCGAAAACTTGTTTATGAAACGTGAAAGGAGGCGCCCACATGGCGGAAAAACGCGTTGTATATCTTACATTTTCTACGGTCGGTGGTAAAAGCACATCAGTCACAATTAGTGCTCCTCGTGCTGGAATTACTTTACAAGATGCTAAAACAGCGGCTAATGCGCTAGTAGCTAACAAAGTAATTCTTGGTTCTGGTGATGCAGAACTTGCTGCATTTACTACGGCTCGTGAAGTAACAACTCAAACTACTGAATTGCAATAATCGTATACTGCAAATCGTTAAAAGGGCTTTCACCTTGTGGTGAGGGCCTTTTTATTATGGTAAAATATAAGGTATACCGAACAGGTATGGTAATGATGAAAATACTATGCCCAAAAATTTGTGCATAATGGACCCATATGGGGATTAAAAAGGGGTAAAACAGTGGAATATATTATTTCATTTATGGAAACGTATGGCTATGCAGCCATGTTTATTGCAATGGTTTTGGAAAATGCTAACATTCCTATTCCTAGTGAAATCGTCCTTGGTTTTGCAGGATATCTGATTGCTCAGGGCGTATTTGATATGCATACGACGATGGTCGTAGGTACTTTGGCGGGGATTGTTGGCTCTGTATTATCCTACTGGATGGGTGAATATGGTGGTCGTCCTCTATTATTAAAATACGGTAAATATGTATTCTTTAATGAACATAAATTTGAATTAGCAGAAAAGATGTTCAATAAATACGGCGGTGTGGCCGTATTCTTTGGTCGCCTTTTACCTGGTGTTCGTACCTTCATTTCTTTCCCAGCAGGTATGGCGCGCTATCCAATGTGGCACTTCATTATTTGGACAGTTCTTGGTACGATTCCTTGGACGATTTTGCTCGTTTACCTTGGCAAGATACTTGGTGAAAATTGGCAAGATCTTATCGAATACAATCATGAATTCTTGATTGTTATGGTTGTTGTGTTTGTTATTATAGCTGCAGTACTGGGCTTTAAATACTATCGCAATCGTCGATAAGGAGGGGCCTTATGAAACTCTCTCGTTTAACACCAGTTATGTTTATTGTGTGGCTCGTGTTCTACATGTTCGGCAATAATATGTTGCCTATTACCGATCCTGTTGAATCTAATTACGCGTTAACCGCGAAGGAAATGGTTCTTTCTGGTGATTGGCTTTCTCCTCAAATTTATGGTACCTATTGGTACGACAAACCGATTATGATTTATTGGCTTATCGCCCTTAGTTTTAAACTTTTTGGTATCGCCGATTGGGTGGTTCGTCTACCAAGTGCTATCTTTGGCGCTTTGTCAGTAGCGACTATGTATCAATCGATGCGCACTATAAGCGGTAAATGGGCGCTTGGGCTCATTGGAGGTTCTGTGCTAGGTACATCTCTGATGTTCTGGACCGTGGCTCATGGCATTATTACGGATATGGTGTTGCTTTACACGACGTTGATGGTCATGATTTACTCCTATAAGGGGATGGTGGAACAGAAACCATATGCCATGATTGTAGCCTATGTATTTGCCGGGTTAGGTGTACTCACTAAAGGTCCTGTAGCACTTGTCTTGCCAGGGATGATATTACTTGTCTTTGCAGGCATCAATCGCTCTTGGTCCATGGTGAAAGCCATCTTTGATTGGCGTGGTATTTTAGCATTTTGTGCAGTCTGCTTCCCATGGTATGCGTACATGTACAGCGTTCACGGCCAAGATTTCATCGATGGTTTCTTAGGTCTTCACAATGTAACACGTGCCACACAATCCGAGCATCCAGAAGATAATGTTTGGTGGTATTATCTGGCTATTTTCCTCGGCGCTTCTATGCCGTGGACGGGGGCCGTTATTTACGGTATTATCGATGGTTTAAAACAACGTCATACAGGTTTTATCTATAATATGACTTGGGGTGTAGGTATTGTTTTATTCTACACCTTGATGGCTACTAAATATCCTTTATATACCTTTGTTAGCCTCGTTCCATTTAGTGCTATTGGTGCCATGGGCGTTATGAAGCTTATTCGTAAAGGCAAGTCTAGAGCTTTAAAATGGATTATTGTGGGGCCGACGTTGCTGTTGTGGCTTGCCTATGTAGCGGGAACGTTCTTCGCTCCGTGGGGCTTCTATTTCTTGCTCTACGTAGTGGTGGCTATAGCGGTACTACTTATGCTTCATGCATGGTTTACAAGAAGAGGCTATCGTTTAGTCACTATTATCGTCCTTGGTACGATGGTGATATCCTCTATCGTTGTTGTAGAAGGCTTAGAGCCATTTATTAAACAACGTAGTAATATTGATGTAGTACCAGTAGTAGATTCTTATGATGGCGATGTATATTACTATAATGGCTATAGTACAGCGACTGTATACTATACAGGGCATAAGATTATCAAAATTAATGGTGATGAAAGTCGCTGGGATGATCGCGATAAATTAAGAAAACGCAGTGCTGAATGGTCAAAGAAATATCTTATGGAACAAGTCAATGAAGAGGAGTTTAACAAGATTATCGCGTCTGGTAAACCTGTAATGTTAATCGTTCCAAAAGGCGAAATTAAGCACTTCCGTCAATCCTCTATTTACCCGAATGTATCAGAATTTAGCGAAGCCGGTACATCAGAGGTATATGTATTGAATAAAAAGACTATATTCAAGTAAGTCTAACAAGTAAATAACGACTGCAAATAGGTAGCATCCTTTGGATGCTACCTATTTTTAGTATATAGATGTTTTTCGCACCCAAATAATAATACCTACAATATTACTGTGTTTTATTGACAGAATTAATACATATTGATATAGTAGGGTATAAATAAGTTTGGAAACGAGGTGTTCTAAAACCATATTTCATCTAGGTTTTAGAAAAGTGCGAAAAAAGACATGTGTCAAAAACGCCCCTTGTTATGAGGTAGAAAGAGGGGAAGTTATGAAGAAGACATGGTATCTAATCGTCGGAGTGGTTCTCTTGGTTATTGGCTGCATAGCCTATGGTTATCATGAACACCATAAACCAAAGACGGCACAAGAATTAAAGACTGTACGCGTAGCCTATTTACCAATTACCCATGCATTGCCAGTTTTCGCTACAAAAGAATTAGAAACGGCAGATGGTCCTGTACATGTAGAGCTTGTTAAATATGGATCTTGGCCAGAGCTTATGGATGCATTAAATACAGGCAAGGTAGATGCTGCATCGGTACTCGTTGAGCTAGGTGTAAAGGCTCGTGAACAAGGCATTGATGTTCGTGCTGCAGCACTAGGTCATACAGAGGGTAATATTATCATCGTCAATAAGGATATTAACTCCGTTCAAGACTTAAAAGGCAAATCCTTTGCCATCCCTCATAAACAATCTACTCAAAAAATTCTCGTAGACCTCATGCTTGAACAAGCGGGTCTTTCTGAAAAAGATGTACAAATCGTAGAAATGAGCCCTCCAGAAATGCCATCTGCACTGGCTGTAGGCCAAATTGCAGGCTATAGTGTAGCTGAACCATTTGGCTCCATTGCCTTAGAAATGGGCTATGGTAAAGTTTTTGAAGATCCTGACCACTTATGGCATGATAATATTTGCTGTGCCCTCGTGTTTAATGGTCAATTTGTCGATGAACATCATGACTTGGCGAAAGCTTTCACAAAAGCCTATCTCGATGCAGGTACATATTTAGACGAGCATCCAAAGGCACAAGAGGAGATTTCCTCAAAGTACATGAAGTTTAATGACCAAGTTATTGAACGTTCCCTCAAAGTGATTGGGTTTAAAGATTTAGCCCTTACAGAGGACCGTTATAATGCGCTTGTGCATCATATGACGCATATTGATTTGATTAAAAAGGTGCCGAGTTATTCAGAGTTTGTAGATACATCGTTGTTACCATAGGAGGGGGACCATGAAGAAATATACATATGTGCCGGGTTCATTTATTGCAGCTTGGCTAATTTGGGAGTTGATCGTTCGCCTCGGCGGTTTTAACGAAGCGCTATTGCCAACGCCGTATAAGGTGTTGGTCGGCTTTGGAGAACTCATCGGAGACGGCGTTCTCTTTAAGGATATCGCAGATAGTTTAGTACGGTTCTTCATTGGTTACATCATTTCCGTTGTGGCCGGCGTATTCTTCGGCCTTATCTTGGGGTGGTACAAGGGAATCTGGAACTACATCAATCCAATCGTTCAAGTCATTCGACCAATTTCTCCAGTAGCATGGTTGCCGTTTATCGTTCTCTTTTTCGGTATCGGTCAAGCGCCGGCTATTGTTATCATCTTTATCGCAGCGTTCTTCCCAGTGCTGTTATCCACAGTGTCTGCCATCCAAAATATCGATCCTGTATATATCAAGGTGGCGCGCAACTTTGGTATTAGACAGCCAGAGTTGTTATTTAAAATCGTGTTGCCCGCCGTATTTCCTGGCATTGCATCTGGTCTTCACATCGCCCTTGGTACAGCGTGGATTTTCCTTGTAACAGGGGAAATGGTAGGCTCCCAAACAGGCCTTGGCTTCCTCATTATCGATATGAGAAATAACTTGCGTAACGATCTTTTAATGGTAGCCATTTTGACCATCGGTTTCGTTGGGCTTTTACTCGATTGGGGCGTATCCCTCATCGAAAAATGGATTTACAAACGTTGGGGTATTGAGAAATAGGAGGTGGCCTCATGGGTTACATTTCGGTGCGCAATGCATACAAGGAATTTATGAAAGATGGGGAACCACTCACCATTCTTGAAGAGATCAACTTAGACATTGAAAAGGGCGAGTTTATTTGCCTTTTAGGGCCTTCTGGTTCTGGTAAAAGTACGCTATTAAATGCTATGGCGGGCTTTGAGCTCGTTACATCTGGTTCCATCACTATCGATGGTGAAGAGGTGACAGCCCCTCAACTCAGATATGTAACGGTATTCCAAAACTATGGCTTGTTGCCGTGGCGTACGGTGGAAAGCAATATTGAGCTAGGTCTTGAAAGTAAAAAGGTGCCTAAAGAAGAGCGTCCCGCTATCATCGACAAATACGTTAAAATGGTGGGCCTCGATCATGCTCGCAATCGCTATCCTGCAGAACTATCTGGGGGCATGCAACAACGTGTATCCATTGCCCGTGCACTAGCGGTGGATCCAGATATTATCTTTATGGACGAACCACTAGGCGCCCTTGATGCGTTGACACGCATCAACTTGCAAGACGAAATCTCTCGCATCTGCCGTGAAGAAGGTAAAACTGTGGTATTCGTTACGCATGACATTGAAGAAGCCGTAGTCCTTGCAGACCGCGTTGTAGTACTATCTGCAAATCCAGGTCGTGTACAAACTATAATCCCTGTAAACATCATCGACAGAACAGACCGTACATCGGCTAACTTTGTTAATATTCGTAACCATATCTTCGAACAATTCCAACTAGCAAAAGAAGACAAAATCGAGTTCTATATTTAGTTGTTTTACGGTATACTATAATAAGCTAAAGATTGTAAGTGCTCCACTGAGTGCACAAAAGAAACCACCTAGGGACTGCGACATACCTAGGTGGTTTTTATATTTCTTATGCAATTCGTGTAATTATCATGTATAGTAGATATATATCGGTAATAACGTATGAAATTTAAATTGGAGGCTGTATGTCTTTATTTGAGTTAGAGAAGACCTTGTCTTTTGATGAATATTTAGGGTCCTTTGATACAGGGCATGTAGAGAAGGTGCGCGGTTTTGTAGATTGGCTCTCCCAGTATTCTGGTAGTCTTGTTCATAATCCGTGGGGTGAGGTTAATCCTGATTTAGAGATTGTCACAAAGGGGTTTGATGCGGCCAGAGTACGTCGAGATAATTTAGTAGCTTATTTATTGCCGCGCTTAGGTCGAGCTAAGGTTTTTGTGGTGGCTGAGGCTGTAGGCTATCAAGGAGGACGCTTTACAGGTATTGCTATTACTTGTGAAAGAATGCTGCTAGATAAGCACAAAACCATTCGTCCGAAGGATGTAACTCCTATTCGCTTAGAACGAACGAGTTCTCCTAGTAGTCATCTGTTGAAAGGAACACAGCAAAAGGACGGCTTTAACGAGCCTACTGATACTGTGGTGTGGAGTGCTATTATTGAAAAGGGTATCAATACCTATGATACATTGCTATGGAATATATTCCCATTCCACCCACATAAGGATGGGAACCCATTGACGAACCGTACACCTACGGATAAAGAGCAACAATTAGGTTGGGAATATACAAAACGATTGTTAGATTTACATCTTGAGCTCGGTGGTGTAGAACCTCTTATGCTCGCCGTAGGACAAAAATCTGCTGATACGATGGGCAAATTTGGCCTGTCTGCCATCGGTTTACGCCATCCTGCAAACGGAGGAGCTAATCTATATCGACAAGGGTTTGCTGAGGCGGTAGATACCTATTTAAAATAATAGGTGATTGAGATTATTAAAATAATAAGTAATCAAGATAGTTGAAATAATAAAAGATTGAGAGTTTCGGAGAGAAGTTTATGAAACGTTATTGTGATACTTGCCGTCAGTATTGTGATGAGGCGGCTATGTTTTGCCCTACTTGTGGGCAGTATACAGTGGCAACAGAGGTGGAGCGTATCGCACCGGAAGGCGATGTAATCTATCCTTTCGCCCATTACCAAATGAGTTATAAGGATACGTTCCTTTATGTAATGGGGAAAAAGTTCATGGATACCGATGGACGTGCTTCCCGTAGGGAGTTTTTCCAATTTATATTCTTGTGGAATGTAGTAATAATCTGTATATTAGCAGTGTTCTGCGCGTTGACTGCTATATTTAAAACAGGCCCTTATTTACTTGGTTTGGCTTGGATGATTATCTCGATTTTGGGACTCGTTTCTTTTGTGCCTATGGTTGCACTCTGTGTCCGTCGTCTCCATGATACGGGAAAAGGTAGTGATACATTATTGCTATTCTTCGTTCCTTTTGTAGGTCCATTGATCGCATTAGGTTTATTGAGTAAAAAGGGGCAACCCCAGGATAATCAATATGGCAGCGCTTTACAACATATCGTAATCGACAAGCGCTTAGCGTCTATTATGAATGTGTCTCCTACTAGCAGCTCTTTAACAACGAAAGTTCTTATCGCTGTAATCGTAAGTGCTCTTTGCGTTTGTGGTCTTTCCATGCGTTATATGGTGCCTTCTGATAAGACCATATCCATGGGGTGGTTCGCGAATGCTGTCGTAGGTGAAGGTAGTGAAGAAGCTGCGGAAGTCTCGGTAAAAGAGTATTTTAATGCCGTTAATAACAAAGATTATGACAAGGCTTTCACCTATGTTATTGATCAAGCTAAGGCTAACCCAACAGAGAAACAAAAGTGGATTGAGTCTATGAAGAATGGTCCTAAGGTAGACGTTGTCTCTTTAGGTGTTTCTCAAGTGAGCCGCGTAGGTAATTTGAAACGCATTACCTTCGAGGCGAACTTGCAAATGACAAAACCTGGTGAAGGTGCCGTTGAAGCGACACATACGAAACGTTATATTTCTCTTATTGAAGAAAATGGGGCATGGCATATTGAAGGCTTTTACAAAAAAGATCCTAATGATAAATAATTTTTCAATCATATAATCTATAGAATTCACTAGATTTGGTGCGATTTTAAAGCATTTAACAACTGTGTAAAGCTCGTGTAATAGCGTTAACATAAGGGTTCCCTCTTTTGTTAGCGCTATTTTTATGTTACAATAGGACTAACGTATGAAAGCGAGGCTTTCATCAAAATCGATCGGATTATATTGCAAGACCCATTGGATAGGGACGAAGAGAACGTACCCGTCGCGGCTGACATATCTAATGAGGGCAATATACTCATTTGCTATGGCAAATGGTCACAACAACACTAGGAACGGCAAAAATTGATAGCGCATCTTTGCGCCTATTTGACGAGACGCTAGTATTTTAGCGCCTTTTTCTTTGTGTGGCCTCCGTAGCATAGATCAATTCAAGTGATAGGTGAGAAAAGAAACTATGTTAAATAAAATAATGAACAAAATTTTAGGAGGAACTGTGAATATAACAGATAATCAGGTTACTGCACAAGTGAAAGCAGAACCGACAGTAGCAAGAAAGGCTACCCGTGCAGCTGCGGCTGAAGGCGAACAAAAACAGACTCGCCGCCGCACTAATACACGCCGTCCTGCTGGCGAAGGTCGTACTCGTCAACAAGCAACTGGTGAAGGCGAAGGCACAACACGCCAACGCCGTACAAATACTCGTACAAATGCAAATGGTGGTCGTACTAATACGACACGCCGTACAAATACTCGTCGCAATGCCGAGCAAGGTGAAGGTCAAGAACGTACAGAACGTAAACCACGCCAAACTCGTGCACCACGCGGTGAACGTAGTGAAAATACGCGCAACACGCGTACTAATAATACTGGTCGCAATGGCCAAAATGGTCAAAACCGTAACAACAACCGTTCAAATAACCGTTCCACGAACCGCAATCATCAAGAGGAACACGTGGAATTAGTAGGTCGTACACCAAATGGCGCTAACAAGGGTAAATTCCAAATCATCCCTCTTGGCGGTCTTGGTGAAATCGGTAAAAACATGACCATCTTCCAATATGAGGACGAAATCATTGTTCTCGACTCTGGTCTTGCGTTCCCTAGTGAAGATATGCTTGGCGTAGATATCGTTATTCCTGATATGAGCTATATCATCGAGAATAAGGATCGCGTGAAAGCTGTCGTAATTACCCATGGTCACGAGGACCATATCGGCTCCTTGGCATACCTTATGAAAGAAATTAACTGCCCAGTATATGCAACAAACCTCGTTTGTGGCTTGATTGAAGGCAAGTTTAAAGAACATAAGGTGTCTCCAAAATGTCTCCGCACGATTGCTGCAGGCGATGAAGTTCAAATTGGTTCTGTAAATGTTGGTTTCATCCAAACAAACCACTCCATCCCTGACTCCTGCGCGGTGTACTTCGATACACCAATCGGTACTGTACTTCATACAGGGGACTTTAAAATCGACCAAACGCCAGTTGATGGCCGTTTGATGGATATGCACAAATTTGCTGAGCTCGGCAACAAAGGCGTATTAGCGTTGATGTCCGACTCTACAAACGTTGAAAAACCAGGTACTACAGGTTCTGAAAGCTCCGTAGGTCCTGCTATTAAACAAGCTGTTGGCGAAGCAAAAGGCCGCGTTGTTTTGGCAACATTCGCATCTAACGTATCTCGTATCCAACAAGCTGTTGATGCGGCAGTTATGTTCAACCGTAAGGTTGTCGTTATGGGCCGCAGCATGGTAAATGTTACAGAAATCGCACAAGAACGCGGTTACTTGAACATTCCGCCCAATACAATCATCGACGTAGATGTAATGCACAACTACACAGATGACCAAATTATGATCTTAACAACTGGTTCTCAAGGTGAACCGATGGCAGGCTTGTCCCGTATGGCTACAAGCAACCACCGCACTGTAGAATTGGCACCGAATGACACAGTTATCATCTCTGCTACACCAATTCCAGGTAACGAAGGTGCTGTAGGTAGAACTATCGATAACTTGCTTCGTTTAGGTTGTAATGTAGTCTACGGTAAAGACCGTGGCATCCACGTATCTGGTCATGCGAGTCAAGAAGAGCTTAAAACTATGCTCAATCTTGTTCGCCCAGAATACTTCATTCCAGTTCATGGTGAGTACCGCATGTTACGCCGTCATGGTGAACTTGGTGTTGCTATGGGCGTAGACCCTAAGAAAGTCCTTATCGGCGATAATGGTCAAATCTTTGAATTTGATAAAGATGGTGGCCGTAAAGGTGGCCGTGTACAAGCTGGCGCTATCTTCGTTGATGGCCTTGGCGTTGGCGACGTAGGTAACATCGTTATTCGTGACCGTCAACAATTGGCACAAGAAGGTATGGTTATCGTTGTAATGGCGATGGATAAAGCTTCTGGTACAATCGTAGCTGGTCCAGACCTCGTATCTCGTGGCTTCGTATACGTACGCGATGCAGAAGAACTCATGCTTGCTGCAGAGCGTCGAGTAGAACAAGTTCTTGATGATTGCGAAGCTCAACGCATTAAAGATTGGACTACTATTAAGCAAAACGTACGTGACGCGTTGGGTAAATTCTTCTACGATAAAACTCGCCGCCGTCCTATGATCTTGCCGATTATCCAAGACGTATAATCACATACAATACACAAAAGTACCGCATCGTATGATGTGGTACTTTTGACATTTAAAAAATGGGCTTAAAAAACTACCATAAATAGCTATGCTATCGCATTTAGCTACTATATGGGGTATTTGAAGTTACCCTTTTAAACTGTTATAATTAAAAGATACCAATTAATCTATCTTCTTAAATGTAGAATGGAGATTTATGAAACAAACAAATACAAGAGCGATGGTAGAAACAGGATTTGTATCAACCATTGTTGCTATGTTGACTATAATTGGGGCAGTCATTCCGTTTTCAGCTTTTCTAGCAACTATGGTAGCTCCAGCAGGTATTTCTATCATTGGTATCCGTTGGGGGAGTAGATATAGCTGTACTTCCTCAATAGTAGCCTTCATGTTAGTATCACTCTTTCTTGGTCCATTAATTGCTATGTCTACAGTCTTAGTATATTCATTGCCGAGTATATTTTTGGGTGAAGCTTTTAGAGCAAACTGGTCTTTTAGAAAGTTAATATTAGTGCCTGCCGCTGTATTGCTTAGTATGGGCCTCTTACAATTAGTGTTTGCTAATAGTTTTGCATCTGTAGATTTTATTACCTTAGGACAAAATGTAAATAATGAGTTAAAAGAAGCTATGATTGAGTCTATAAGACAACAATCGATACCGCAAGAACAGATTGATACGATGATTCAGCAACTCAATTATTCATTTGCTCAGGCAGAACGTATGATGTTATCATTGTGGTTCTGTGCGTGCTCTGTTATAACGTATATCATGGCTAAATTAGTATCTTATATTGGTCGTCGGACTAATACAGTTCATAGAGAATTACCGCCAATGGATACATGGCATATGCCAATTTGGGGTGCTGGTGTTTTAGCTATAGGGATTATTATTATTTATGGATTATCCTATATTGGATATGATAATAGTTTACTTAAAGACATCGGAATGAATATTGCTTTTGCAGGTTCTTTCATTTGCTTAATTAATGGTATTACCTGTTTAATGGCAGTTATGAAAACTTACGGAGTAAATGGATTCTTTCAATTTTTAATTCTTTTCTTCTTATATACAATGAGTCCTTATGGTCTTGTTTTTTATGGTATTTTTGATATGTTTTTAGATATGCGAGCACGTTTCCAAAAACGTAGCTTGTAATAGAAAGGAGGCCGTTATGAAATCCTTTCAACGGAAATGGCAAGGTTTAGAAATTACCATTATCACTGTTATCGTATTATTGTTATTATTGTTGGCCTATTTAAACTGGGCTGTGGCAATTTTAGCTTTAATTATCGTAGTAGCGGCGTATTTGGTTAACTATAACACCATTCATAACCGCCGTCGTTTAGCAAGGGAACAGTTTGGGGCGATGATAAAAAATGTCACACAAGCTTCGAACTTTGCTTTACAAAACTTGCCAATGGGGATTGCTCTTGTTAATAAACAAGGTACCCTCGTATGGAATAATAGTGTCTTTGCAGATTGGGTTAAGGTGGACTGGAATAAACTTCAAAAAATGTCTGCTCTTTTACCAGGCTTCCGTATTGATAAAATCTGGGGTAAATCCGGATATATGACGGAGCAGTACGAAGACAAGCACTTCCAAATCATTTACAAATTTATTGATCCTCGTGATACACGTCCAGATCTTCATAGTGAAGATGAACTGGCTGAACATGCTGTAATGGCGCTATACTTCAAAAATATTACAGAAGTAGAAAAAGCGCGTATTAAGGCTGAAGAGGATCAGCCTGTATGGGGCATGATTCAAATCGATAATCTCGAAGAGTTGACAAAAGGTCTTAGTGATCGCGAATATACAAGCGTTTGGTCCGATATTAATAATATCATCGTAGATGAAATCGACGGCCATGAAGGCTTCGTTCGTAACTTCCAAGATGATATGTACACCTTTGCCATCTCTCGTGGCGCTCTTCGCGCGATGGAGGAAAAGGGTTTTAAAATCCTTGAGAAAATCCGCAAGTTGCCTTCTCCGCGTCAGGTGCCAGCTACGATTTCTATCGGTATTAGTGAGAATGTAGGCTCTGTAAAAGATGTGTCTAGTCGTGCTCGCGCAGCCTTAGATATCGCATTAGGGCGCGGTGGTGACCAAGTGTGTATTATGGATGGTGAAAGTACCCGCTTCTTCGGTGGTAATACAGCAGGTGTTGAGAAGAACACACGTGTTCGTGCTCGCGTTGTTTCACAAGCCTTACATGAGCTCATGATCGACTCTGATAAGATTCTTGTTATGGGTCATCAACGGGAAGACTACGATGCCTTAGGTGGTATTATCGGCGTCACTTCCATTGCTCGAGCACTTGGTAAAGAAGTACGTGTTGTACTTTCAAAAGAATCGAGTGCTATCGATAAAATGGTGGCCGTTCTCAATGAATCTGAGTTCTGGCAAGAGCATTTTATCACTCTAGAAGGTGCAAAGGTATGGGTAGATGCGAATACGCTCACTATCGTGTGTGATACGCATCGTCAAGAAATGGTAGCAGCCCCAGAGGCGCTTGAAATTTCTGAACGACGCATCGTTATCGACCATCACCGTCGCGCAGCGGACTTTGTAGAAAATCCATTACTTACGTATTTGGAACCTACTGCATCGTCCACATCTGAGCTCGTTACAGAGCTCGTACAATATGCAGGTGTTCCTGTGAAGCTTTCAAAAGCGGAAGCTACAGGCATCTATGCAGGTATCGTTCTAGATACGAAGAACTTTGTTCAACAAACTGGTGCGCGTACCTTTGAAGCGGCTGCATTCTTGCGCCGTGCAGGGGCGGATATCGAAAAGGTGAAACAATTATTTATTGAAACCTTCGATTCTGTTCAATTGCGTGCTAAAATAGTATTTGAAGCCAATCGCACCGAAGGGATTGCTATTTCCGTAGCACCTGAAGGTTTGAAAGATATGATGGCATTAGCTGCACAAAGTGCGGATATGCTCATCAGTAATGAAGATATTGAAGCGGCCTTTGTACTGTATTCCTTGAATGACGGCGGTATCGGCGTTAGCGCTCGATCCAAAGGCAAGGTAAACGTACAAGTTGTAATGGAAGCCTTGGGTGGCGGTGGTCACAGAACTGTGGCTGGTGCCCAATTACAAGGTATGACCGTAGAGGAAGCGAAGCAGGCCATTTTAGAGCGTGCTCTAGAAGCCCTTCATTCCGCTGAACAAGAGGAGGAACAACAATGAAAGTAGTATTGTTAGAAGACGTTAAAAAAGTTGGTAAAAAAGGCGAAATCGTTGAAGTTAGCGACGCATATGGTCGTAATGTATTGATTAAAAAAGGTCTTGGCCTTGAAGGTACAACAACTAACGTAAATAACGCGAAACAAAAACAAGACTCCATTGCTCACCACAAAGTAGTAGCGAACGATGAAGCTAAAATCTTGGCAGCTCAATTGACTAAGGTTGAAGTAACTGTAAAAGTTCGCATGGGCGAAGAAGGTCGCGTATTCGGTTCTGTTACTGCAAAAGACATTTCCGATGCAGCTAAAGCTCAGTACAAAGTAGATATCGATAAAAAGAAAATCGAAATCAAAGAACCATTGAAAACATTAGGCGTACATGACGTTTTAGTTCGTGTTCATCCTGAGATTACAAGTACAATCAAGGTTAATGTGGTAGCTGAATAATAGTGTTCACCATGCTCTTTGAGTATGGTGAATTCTTTTATCCATAGTGGTTGTGTGAAGGGGATTATCATGGATGTACGCATTCCACCGCATAATCTAGATGCGGAAAAGGCCGTTTTGGGGGCCTTATTAACCAATGGATCGAACTCGGGTGCTGTTGTTGATACAGTGACGAGCATTCTAAAATCTGAAGACTTTTACCGCGATGCGCATCGTATTATTTATGATGCTATCTTAGAAATCGTGCATGCCAATAAGACGGCAGACTTTATCACTGTTGGTGAAGAGCTAGATCGTCGCAAGCGACTCGATGCGGTAGGTGGTCTTGCTTATATTACATCTCTTGCTAATGAATCGGTGTCCTACAATGTGGAGGAACATGCTAAGATCATTAGCGAGAAAGCTCAGTTGCGCCGCCTTATCGATGCAGGGAATAAAATCGTAGGCATGACGTACGCTGGCGAAGATGAACCAACGACTATCCTCAACAAGGCAGAGCAAATGGTACTAGACGTAAGTGGTCAAACTCAATCTGAATCTTCCTTTGCTCCAATTAGTGAGATCGTATTATCTAACTTAGATAGATTGAACGCATTGCAACAGCATGATGGTGCCATTACAGGGGTTCCAACAGGCTTTAAAGATGTAGACCATGTATTTAATGGTCTACAAAAATCTGACCTCATCCTCGTAGCAGCCCGTCCTGCGATGGGTAAAACGGCTTTCACCTTGAACATCGCCCAAAACGTAACGATGATGTACGACAAGACGGTAGCCTTCTTCTCCCTAGAAATGGGCAAGGAACAGCTCGTTGCTCGTATTCTGTCCTCCGTGGCAGGCGTGAGCTCTGAAAAACTGCGCCGTGCATACAACATGGACCCTACTGACTGGGAAAAGGTTATTGCCGCAGCGGATCGCATGAGTAAAGCCAAGCTCTTTATCGATGATACGCCGGGCCTTACCGTACAAGATATGCGCTCTAAATTGCGCCGTCTTAAGGTGGAACATGGTCTCGATCTTGTTATCGTCGACTATATTCAGTTGATGCAAGGCCGCAACTCCGGCAAGGGCAGCGAGAACCGTCAACAAGAGGTATCTGAAATCTCTCGTAACCTCAAATTGATTGCTCGTGAGTTCAATGTGCCTCTCATCGCCTTGTCTCAGTTGTCTCGTGGTGTTGAAAGCAGACCAGATAAACGGCCTGTACTGTCTGACCTTCGCGAATCTGGTTCCCTCGAACAAGATGCGGATATCGTTATCTTCTTGTACCGCGATAAATATTACGATGAAAACTCTGAAAAAGGGGACAATGCAGAAGTCCTCATTCGTAAACACCGTAATGGTTCCGTCGGTACCGTGGAACTTCGATTTATTGGGGAATTAACACAATTTAAAGACGTGGAATTCCGAGACATGGGGCCGGAACAATAATGAAAACTATCGGTTAGTTCCTATATATTGATGGGGCCCGTGACATAGCTACATTTTAATTAAAAAGAAAGGACTATACTTCTTTGCTCCTCGTGACCTGATGTCGCTGCATAAGTATAGTCCTTTCTTTTTATCACTGTAGACATGAAGGTGTCCCATCAATATAGTGGCACTAGATAGTTTTCATTGTATTGTTGGGAAAGGAGCGCGTGATGAGTAGCGGCTTTGAGTTTTTTGTATTTTACTTCTGTTGTGTGGCTCTTTGGTTAATACTTAGTGGGTTGTATTTAATTATCAAACGATTTGTATTACGTCGCAATGGAACTCCAGTAACGATTGTGTATGGCCTTGTTTCAATTGCATTAGGAATAGGGGTATTTTTGGGGATGTTGGATTTTGTTAGATAGAAATAAATAGCTATATTTAATAATGTGTTAAATACATAGGCATCTAACATTAGATTATATATCTAGTGTTAGATGTTTTTTATTTTTCTATAAATTTACCTTTATAATAACAAACATATGTTTGAAAATACTATGTATTTTTGTTATACTAATCATAGAAATTATTCTTCTTGTAATTCTTATAAACTTCAGGTATTTAGCGGTTTGAGGAGGTGTTTGTATGGGTTCAGCTGATACGGAACGAATGTATATGTGCATTGATTTGAAGAGTTTTTACGCGTCTGTGGAGTGCGCCGATTTGGGGCTGGATCCGTTTACGACGCCTTTGGTGGTGGCCGATGGGTCTCGTGGCAAAGGAGCTATTACATTGGCCATTTCACCGGCTTTAAAAAAGTTAGGTGTTAAGAATCGCAGTCGTCTTTTTGAGATCCCTCCGCACATTGAGTATTTGACGGTGAAGCCGCATATGAAGCGGTATATGCAGGTATCTGCTGAGATTTACGGGGTTTTGCTCAAGTATGTGGCGCCTGAGGATGTGCATGTGTACTCTATCGACGAGTATTTTATCGATATTACGCCTTACTTGCCGCTCTACAAGAAAACGCCCCGTGAGCTGGCGCAGATGCTATTAGATGCGGTGCTAGAGGCGACCAAGATTTATGCTACCGTTGGGATCGGCACGAATTTATTCCTCGCCAAGGTTGCTCTCGATATCTTGGCAAAACATGCGCCTGATTTTATAGGGTATCTTGATGAAAGCCTCTTTAAAGAGAAAATCTGGTATCATCAGCCCTTGACCGACATTTGGCAGATTGGTAATGGCATAGCCAATCGTTTGCACAAGTATGGCGCGTATGATTTGCATGGTATCACCATGGTTCCAGAAGCTAAGCTGTATAAGGAGTTTGGCGTTAATGCCGAGCTCATCATTGATCATGCTTGGGGCCGTGAGCCGTGTACGATTGCAGATATCCATGCGTATCGTCCCATTAAGCATTCTATCTCGCATAGCCAGATTTTGTTGCGTAACTATACTTACGAAGAGGCATACGTGCCTATGCGGGAAATGGTGGAGTCCTTGGTACTAGAGCTTTTACAAATTAAAGGGGTTACGAACCATATTCACGTCCATATCGGCTATGCAGATGAAATGGTGCGCTCCACAGGAGGCTCTAAGAAGCTTAAACAATATACAGATTCCCTGCAGACGTTGACGGCGGCTGTTATTAAATTATATGAGCAGCATTGCCATAAAAATGAGCTCATCCGTCGTATTGGAATAAGCTTTGAGGATTTAGTAAATCGTTCCGCAATCCCTCAAGAGGAGGATTTATTTAGCGCCCTTACGACAGATACAGAGGAAAAGGAGCGACAAGTACAAGAGGCAATGCTATCCATCAAGGAACAGTTCGGTAAAAATTCTATTCTGCGCGCCTCTAGTTTGCAAGAGGAAGGGACCATGCGCTTTAGAAATACCTTGGTAGGTGGCCATAATGGGGAATAAATAGTGTAATGGATACAATGGCAATTGAACGAAGAACAGCAATTGAAAATACATTAGTCGCATAAGGGGAGGTATACATTAATGAAACATCGTATGTCTCGTTTACAACGGGCGAAACAATTTATGCCCTTTGCGGCATTGAAGGGATTTGAGACTCTATTGGCAGCGGTAGCAAAGCCAAAGGAAGTTCAAATAGAGCTATCAGAGGATCAAATAGATGAGTTAAATAAAATTTTACAAACTATACATTGTGGAGAATGGGTACGAATTGTTTACTACAATAAACAAAGATATACAGAGCTTATAGGGGCTGTTGATATGATTAGTGCGCAAATGCAAATTATATCTGTCCAAGGCATAGATATTCCCTTTAGATATATCAAGGAATTGAATCTGTATGATATGACAATATAAAGAGTTGTCTTTATATATGGCTTAAGGGCTAGAGTTGAGGTGTGATTCGGTATACAATGATGATAAGAATTGTAATTTAATTATATTCTCGTATAAAACACCCTATATGGTTAGCTGTTATATGACTATATATACTCTTTGTATTGTTTTATGAGAAAGGCGGTGTCTGTAATGCATGAGGTTATATCATTACTTATCAATCGCTATGATTTTTTCCTCCAGTTGTTATGGGAGCATATAGAAATTTCAGTATTAGCTTCTGTTATTGCTACCATCATTGGTGGATTATTGGGTATGTTTATATACGAATATAAACGGCTAGCTGTGCCCGTTATGGTAGTAGTTAATTTCCTATATACGATTCCATCTATATCGATGTTAGGCCTTTTGTTGTATGTATCGGGTGTTGGTAATACGACCGCTATCATTGCATTGGTTATCTATGCCTTATTACCGATGGTACGAAATACATTTACTGGTCTTAACCAAATTGATCAATCTATGTGTGAAGCGGGAATTGCGTTAGGGCTTACGCGGATTCAACGTTTGTGGAATATAGAGATTCCCTTGGCTATGCCGACTATTATGGCTGGTATACGGACTATGCTCGTTATGACCATTGCCTTGACAGGTATTGCATCCTTTATTGGTGCTGGTGGCTTAGGTGTGGCGATTTATAGGGGGATTACAACGAATCAAAGTGCTTTGACAATTGCAGGCAGTCTACTGATTGCCCTATTAGCCATTACTGTTGATGCTCTCTTTTCTTTAGGTGAAAGAGTAACACGTATTAGCCCTCATATGAAGCGCTATACGATTATATTTGTTTCGATTATGACGATAATTGCAATGGGTATAGGTGGCTGGGCTATGTATTGCCGTCATGTGAAGACCGATGTTATTCATATTGCAACGAAACCTATGACTGAACAGCTTATTTTGGGGAATATTTTAAAAGAATTAATCGAGAAGAAGACTGATCTAACCGTAGAGGTTACAGAAGGTGTAGGTGGTGGTACATCAAATATTCAACCAGCTATGCTTTCCGGCCAATTTGATATATATCCTGAATATACTGGTACAGCTTGGTCTGCTGTGCTAAAACGTACGGATGCGTATGATGAAAGTCTATTTAATGAGCTTTCACAGGCCTATAAAGAGAAATATAATTTTGAGTGGGTCGGCATGTACGGTTTTAATAATACCTATGGCATAGGGGTGCGTAATGAAATTGCTCAGAGTTATGGCGTAAAAACGTATTCTGATCTTGCTCGTATAGCACCATCCCTAACATTAGGAGGGGAATATGATTTCTTTGGACGTGAAGATGGCTATGCTGGATTACAACGCGTGTATGGCATGAGATTTAAAGCTACTAAAGATATGGATATAGGGCTAAAATATACGGCTATTGGTCGTGATGAGGTGGATGCAATGCCGATATTCACGACTGATGGTCAATTAAGTATTGCACCGATTACGGTGTTACAAGATGATAAACATTTATATCCATCTTATATGTCTGGTAATGTGGTGCGTAGCGAAGTGTTGATTGCTCATCCTGAACTGCGCCCTGTATTAGAAGGTTTGAATCATACGATTACAGATCAAGAGATGGCGAAGATGAATTACGCCGTTGAAACGGAACATCAACTGCCAGCTGATGTAGCACATAAATTCCTGGTAGAACGAAATTTGATATAAGGTGAATATAGTTAGAACTAAAGTAAATGAAATTTAATATATGTTAAATATGATTTTGTATTGACATTTAATCTCCTTTGATGTAATATAAACATATGAACAGATATTCATATAAATAGAAATATCTGATGAAAAATGTTTAGGAACATATATAACAAGATATGAAACAAGATATGTCTAATAAGTATTAGAAATAGACAATAAATTAACTTATAATACAGGAAAGAAGCTTTCACTATTATCAAAGGAGATATCATGGAAGAAACATTATTGTTGAAGGATTTGAACTGTGCGAACTGCGCAGCAAAAATTGAAGAGCGCATCCGTAAAATGGATGGTATTGAATCTGCTAACTTCACAGTAGCAACACATCAATTGCGTTTAACTGGTGCTTGGGAAGACCGTGAAGCATTAAAACGCGATATTCAAGCTATTTGTGACTCCATCGAAGAGGGCGTAACAGTAGCCGATTACGAGCGTAAATCTAAAGCGGCTATGGATGACCACGGTCATGATCACGATCACGGCAGTGATGCAGTAACAATTGCAGTTATCGTAGCAGGCTTGTTATTCATGGCCTACGAAGGGTTGACTACGGTTGTGCCGTCCATCGGCTTGCCAGAGTCTATCGAAACTCCAATTTACTATATTGCCTATATTCTTCTTGCATTCCCAGTATTGCGTATCGCAGGTCGCAATATCTTAAAAGGCCAAGTGTTCGATGAGAACTTCTTGATGTCTATCGCTACATTGGGCGCTATTGCTATCGATGCATTGCCTGAAGCCGTAGGCGTTATCTTGTTCTACCGTATCGGCGAGTTCTTTGAAGAAAAAGCAACAGATCGTAGTCGTACAGAAATTATGAACGCTGTCGATATGCGCCCTCAAGAGGTACGCGTTGTAGATACATGCTGCGGTGGTGAAATCGTAGTTATGGCTCCTGAAAAGGTTGAAGTAGGCTGGACTATCGAAGTTCGTCCTGGCGATTTAATTCCTCTAGATGGCACAGTGCTTGAAGGTGAAACTCGCGTTAACACAGCTCCTGTAACAGGCGAGCCTGTACCAGTTCGCGCCGTACCTGGTACACAACTTATGTCTGGTTGCATCAATGAATCTGGTCGCATCACAATGCGCGTAGATAAGGTTCTTGAAGAATCCATGGTTACTAAAATCCTTGATGCCGTTGAAAATGCAGCATCTTCTAAACCTAAAATCGACCGTTTCATTACGCGTTTTGCTCGCGTGTACACTCCAATCGTTGTAGCTCTTGCATTGGCTGTTGCTATCATCCCATCCCTTATTACAGGTGAATGGCATAAATGGATCTACACAGCGTTAACATTCCTCGTTATTTCTTGTCCATGTGCATTGGTGCTTAGCGTGCCACTTGCATTCTTCTCCGGTATCGGCAATGCGTCTAAACACGGTATCTTATTAAAAGGTGGTCGCGTTATCGAGGCGTTGGCTAATGTGAAAGCAGTAGCTCTTGATAAAACTGGTACTATCACATCTGGTGAATTTAAAGTACAAAACGTAGAAACTGTAGGCTCTCATGTGAGCAATACTCAATTGTTGTCCATGGCATCAGCTATCGAAGCCGTTTCTACACATCCAATCGCAACAAGCATCGTGTCTGAAGCAAAGGCACAAGGTATTACTGTAGAGCCTTCCGACTTCGTTCAAGAGTTGGCAGGCGAAGGTATGGTAGGTATGACTGATGGTCAACAAGTTCTTGTTGGTAACCGTCGTCTTATGGAACGCTATAATGTTCAAGGCTATCCAACAGAACCTGCTGAATACGGTACAGAAGTTCTAGTAGCAGAAGGTAATGTATACCTTGGTCGCATCATCATCGCCGATGAAGCTCGCCCTGATTCCGCAGAGGCTATCGCTGATCTTAATGGTCAAGATATTAAAACTGTTATGCTTACAGGCGATGCTGAAGCAAGTGCAAATTACATTGCTAAAGAAACTGGTGTAAGTGCTGTTCGCGCTCAATTGTTGCCACAAGATAAATTATCCGTAGTACAAGACATTCGCTCTGAATATGGTCCAACTATGTTCGTAGGGGACGGTATCAACGATGCTCCAGTACTTGCTGGTGCTGATGTTGGTGGCGCCATGGGTAGCGGTGCTGATGCGGCTATCGAAGCGGCAGACGTTGTATTCATGCGTCCGTCCTTGACTGCTATTGCACATATCCTTGACTTGTCCAAAGCGACGTTGCGCGTAGCATGGCAAAACGTAGTATTCGCTATTGCTGTAAAAATCCTTATCATGGCGCTTGGCCTCATGGGCTATGCATCCATGTGGTGGGCAGTATTTGGTGATACAGGCGTATCCATCCTTTGTATCTTGAACTCTGTTCGTATCTTGCGCCGCAATTAGGTGAAAGCAGAGTTTATAGCTCTGTAGAGGAACGAAATAAATTACATTATCCTGATCTGAATGATTAGGGCCGATATAAATAACCTCTAGGTTAGTAACTAACTAACTTAGAGGTTATTTTATTGTGTGGATTAAATATTTACGATACTTTTACTATATACATTTGTACATCATAAATAGACATAAAACTGTATATGTATGTTCTAGATACACAAAACTTTCACAATTGAATTGAATAATAGCTATAAAATAGTATATAATTTATTAGATGATTACTATAAGTTCGTTGGAAGGAGGGATAGCATGATCACGGTGTACAAACACATAGAAGAAGAGTTAGTTTCAGACTGCACTGTATCAGATGCCACAAAAGGTTCTTGGGTAAATTTGGTGAACCCAGACCCCGATGAATTATCCCTTATCAATATTTTGACAGAAATTCCAACGGACGTTTTAAAGACCGCCCTCGATATGGAAGAACGTTCTCACGTGGAGTTAGAGGACAATTATATCTTCGTTGTTATCAACATTCCAGTTGTTCGCGGTAACGATATGTACGATACAGTGCCGCTTGGTATCTTCTTGACGCCGGACTTCTTTATTACGGTCTGCCTCGAAGACTCTGAAGTCTTGTATCCGTTTATTTCCAATCAGATTTCTACGTTCTATACGTTTAAAAAGACGCGTTTCTTGTTCCAAATTTTGTATCGCACAGCGACTATGTTCTTGCGTTACTTGCAACAAATCAACCGTCGTACAGACGACATTGAAGTTCAATTGCGTCATACCACAAAGAATAAAGACTTCTTCCAATTGTTGGAATTACAGAAATCCTTGACATATTTTACCTCTGCATTGCGCACGAATGGTACAGTTATGGAACGTCTATTGCGCTTGCGTGGGCATAGCTCTTATAGACATTTACTCAAAATATACGAAGAGGATGAGGACTTACTCGAGGACGTTATCATCGAGAATAAACAGGCCATGGAAATGGTTGAAATGTACTCCAATATCTTGATGAACATGATGAACGCCTTCACGTCTATCATCTCTAATAACCTCAACATGGTTATGAAAATGTTGGCAACCTTAACCATTGCTATGGCGGTTCCGACTATCATATTTAGCTTGTGGGGGACAAATGTACCATTGCCGTTCCAAGAGGATGTGAATGGTTTTTATGAGGTTATAGGTATTGCAGTAGTATTTTCTATTATTGCTATCATTGGTATGTGGAAAAAAGACTTGTTCTAATCACTAAATACACATGAAAAAAGCTGGCTATGAGCCAGCTTTTTTGCTTGCTTAACTATTACGTTATTGCTTATTGTTGGGCCAATCTGATATAATAGTACCGTTATGGAGAGGTGTCCGAGTGGTTTAAGGAGCTGGTCTTGAAAACCAGTGACTCCGCAAGGGGCCGTGGGTTCGAATCCCACCCTCTCCGCCATTCAATTTTAGATATTAATATACTTGGTAAGGCAATTGGAGCCCGTTCCTTGAATAGTAATATATAGAACCCTTTATCAAATTGATAGAGGGTTCTTTTTTATTGATACTCTTAGATATTCATAAGTAGTCTATAAGTTAAGTATAATTTGCCCCCTTTTTTGCCCCCTAAAATTTATGTGGTAGAATAGAGGGGAAAGCAATAAATATAATGTTTTCAAAATCATACAATCATCTCTGAAAAACCCTTTATCTAATCGGTAGAGGGTTCTTATTATATATTAGAGTATGTTAACATATGTCAATATATGTTTAATAGCTTTGCCTAAAATTAGCTATAGGTTCTATTATTGACGATGTTTGATATGTCTTTTATACTTATAGTATCAAAAGCAGTACTACTAGACGTATGACTGGCCGCTTGGCTATTGCCACTCTGTGCCTTAACGTTAGTAGTACTGCTTTTTTGTATGCTTTATTAATAGATAACCTTAACTTTTCTTAACTGCTTAATACGGTATTTTCATGAGATATAGTTATGAATTTAAAAGAAAAGCAATTGAATTATTCTATCAAGGTTTAAGGGTAGTAGCTATTGTAGCGGGTATTAACTCTGGGCAACTGTATCAATGGGTTCATAAATACAAAATTTTGGGATACAATGGTCTTATGAATAAACCTAAAGGTCGAATCAAGATCCTACAGTAGTTAGCAAGGTTATTTAAGGTAATTAAAATGAAAAAGCTTTTTTTTAATCTAGAAGTAATTGATGGTTATCCTCCAGTATCTATAGAAAGCATTTGGGCAGAAGTGACTGAAGAAGGCTATCTTAAAATAAATAATATTCCTTTTTATAGCAAAGAAATCTCTTTAGGTGATATTGTGAGTGTAATACAAAAGGAGGAAGATTACTTATTATATGATAAAACTATAATTCATAGTAAAAATAGTACATTGCGGATTGTTTTCTTTAATGAAAATCAGAAATTTAAAGATAAAATATTAACTAAACTAATAGATCTTGGATGTGAGTATGAAGCATTTAATGTCAATTTCTATGCAATAAACATACCAATTCAAGTAGAGATAGAAGAAATATATAATTTCTTAGATGAGTTTGTGGAAACTGACGATTTAGATTATGACACAGGGTATTTGGCACAATAATTTGTGCAAGCTATATCTTGCGTAATATCGTAATATCTAGAAAATTCTAGCATTGTTTACGTAATAGAAATTTTAAGACGATGTGAAGGCAGACATCTATTACAGGAGATCCAATATGAAAAAAACTGATTATTTTTGGTTTAAAGAATGTCCTATATGTGATGGACAAGGAAGATTAATTATTAAAAAAAACATTAACTTTAATAAGTTATTTTTCTGTTGCGATGAGTGTATGAGTTGCTGGGAAAATGAGGATGACTTAACTCAACAAAGAAAAAAATTTATGGAATATTCTATCAAGTCAAAGATAGTGAATGCTTCAGAGGCCGATATTAGTAATTTTCATTGGGAAAAATATAAACTACATAAGTGTTCTGATACATTCATCTGATTTTATTAACTGTAGCAAGCGTAAGTTGGGTCGAGACCCAACAAAATATTAAGGTCGTCTGAAATAACCTTCAGACGACCTTTCTTATGATTTTTATCAAAAAAATACTGACAAAGGTATGCCTGGGAAAATAGTCGGTTAGCTATCACAAATGAAAACAGTGCGTGCTACCACTTTGCCTACGACGTACTCGACCGCCTTAAAACCTACCATGGCACGACCTATTACTACGACTGCACCGGCAACCTGATCCACCGCGAACTGGCCGACGGCGAAAGCCGCCAACAAACCCACTACTTCCACTGCGACCAAATCGGCATCCCGAGAGAGATGATTGATAAGGACGGTAACCTGGTTTGGATCAGGGATTATTACGGTTGGGGAAAACTAAAGAGCGAAACCAAAGTAACAGATAGCGCATACGAGCCCTTCCGCCTGCAGAACCAGTATGTCGACCATGAAACGGGGCTGCATTATAACCTGATGCGTTATTACGAGCCAGAGGCCGGGCGGTTTGTGAATCACAATCCTATTAAATATTTAGGAGGTACAAATTTTTATACTTATGCATTTAGTATCGTAAATTGGGTAGATTTTCTAGGATTAAATCCCTTTAGAGTGTTTGGCAAAGTTACAATAATTGTTTAACAAAGCAAATAAAAAAATAATAAATCTGATAAATGTGATCGAGAATATCAACTAGCAAAAAGGTTTTGTGATACTCCAGTATCACCTCAAGCGTCTATATGCGCAACTCTAAGTGTGCAAATTAATCATGCCAAAAGATGTATCGAGTTATAACTAATTAGGATAGAAAAATGTAACCCTGGAGACATACAATCAAAATAAATGGTTGTTAAAATAGGCTAGATGCTTTAAAAGAAAAAGCAAAATCTGAATATACTAAATAAATTCTTTATGAGGCTAAATAATGAATAATTTCTTGAAAAATCTTTTTTTTAATATCAAGATTTCCCTAGTTTTTTGAATCATAGTCCTATAACCTCCGTACATGACTTAGGATTTATGGGAGAAACATTATTAAATTTAGCAGTTAATTCCCAATCTAAAAAAGATGTTATTCTATTAATAGAAAATGGAGCAAATGTCAATCAACAAGGTGAATTAAATTTCACTCCTATTCAAAATGCTTGTCTTCATGGAAATCTTGATATTATTGAAATTCTTTTAAAAAATGGTGCTAAAACAAATATAAAAAATGAGTTTGGATATGATGCAAAACATTATACATCTGAAGAATATCACGATAAAAAGAAATCTAAAGAAATTAGAAACCTAATGGGATATTACAAACAATAAGTTACATATTTAATAGAAACCTGATAAAACATTAAGGCCGTCTGAAAAACGAAGAAGTTTCGGACGACCTCGAAGAGGAAACCGGATTTGTTTGGGACGGCAGTTACCTCTTGCAGAAAGTCCAGCCGGACGGCAGGTATACCTATATCTACACCGATTCCTACAGCTATAACCCTTGGCACAGGTACACAACCGGACCAACATGGTAATAAATACTCTTTAAAGAATGCACATAAGAAGGAGAAATTTTGTATTTAGATCAAGTAAATTATGAATTAAACAAAAAAATCAATGATTTTGTATGTAACTCAAATGATGCTACTACGCCGGAGGAAAGCATTGATATTCTCAATCAAGCATGGGAACTTTTACCCAAACCAGCCACTCAATTCGTTGAGCCTACTTCGGCAATCGCCTGTGGTATTTCAGAAAATTATAAAAAATTAGGTGATTATCAAAAAGCCCTTGAGTGGATGTTAATTGCACTTGAGGCACGAAAAGATGAACCTGCAGCAGGTGTGTTTATATGGACAGGAATCGTTTATTACGAATTGGGTGATATGGAAAATGCCTATAAATATTTTGACCTAACTTATAATGAGCTACGTTACACACCTTTCTCTATGGAAGATAAAAAATATTGGCAATTTTATAAGCAACGTAAAGAAGAATTAAATCCTAAGAAAAAAACTAAAAAGTAAGATTCGATATTTTCAGACGCCCTTTTTTGTACCGTACTTAACCGCCGCTACGGTTGCGACCCGTTCGGCATCCCAAGAGAGATGATCGACATCCACGGCAGCCTCTTGTGGTTCGGCGAATACACCGCTTGGGGTAGTCTAAAAAAGATGAGCGGTTTCATCTATAAAAGCAGCATTATCGCACTTGTCTGATGGTGTTCGAGTAAAATTCAAAATAATCTAACCAATATATGGAGGCTTTAAAACTATGAATATAGACTTTAATAAAATTGCTGAATTTTGTGTTACAAAAAATCAGAAAAAGAAGATTTCTATTCTTCAAAAGAAATTTTCTTTTAATAATTCTAAGAGTAGAGAAGCACTTACTGACTTAATTAGTAGTTTATTTGTCAATAAGATATATGAACCTTTCAAAATCATTATTCCTGCTATTTTGCAAGTAAAATTTGAAGAAGATTTTGAAATATGGGAAAATAGAGAATTATCCGCTTTGAAGAACAATTCTAATATAACAAAAATAGTAATAATAGATCCTAAAACAAAGATCTCAACTGTTATATTTCAAAGGTAATTACTATGGATGATTTCGTAATTGAAAAAATTTCAAGAGGTATGTTAATTGTTTCTTTAAATGGACATGAAATTTCATTTGAAGGAGAAATGTTCTTTCCAAATAATGAGTTTCACTTTTCCCTATATGCGAAAACAGCAAAATTTACTAAGGCCAACCAAATTTTAAGCAAGGAAGAGTTAGATAATATTTTAGAACATTTAAAAAAAGAATTTATTTTAAAAAATAGAGTATTAGACATAATTTTCTAAATATAATTATCAACTGTAAAGTAGCTCAAGCAAGAAGACCTGGAGGTTATAGAACCTATGAAATGGATTCCTATGGCAGATTGATCCCCCAAGCAAATTAAACGAGCACTAAGTCAAAGTTACAAGTATTTCAGAGAACTAGGAGCACTTTAAAATGAATAGACATGAATTAGAAGCCTTATATACTTTAAATAATCCTGCTACTAGCCAAGCTATAAAAATGTTACCTCCAGAGTGGCATATTTTATATCCTTCATATCTTCAATTTTTAGAACTAAGCAATGGATTATTTGGAGATGAGATAACCCTTTTGGAAGCCGAGGATATCCAACAAAGGAATATTGACTATGAAGTAAAAGAATATTTGCCGAATTTTCTTATGATTGGAGATAATGGTGGAGGGGTTGCCATTCTGATGGATAATAAAAATCAAAATATTTTTGCTGTCGGCATGGGAGTAATGAGTGAAGACTCCTTAGAAAAAATATCATCTTCTTTAGAAGACTTTCTATTAGTAAAAAAAGGAATGTTTAATTATTAGCAAGTCGTAGCCCGCACAAAATCTTCAATCCTGACGTAGGGGTTATGCGGTATGTACGCGGTTTCTGTTTTTCAGACAGTCTCGAAGAGGAAACCGGATTCGTTTGGGACGGCAGCCATTTACTGCAAGAAGTTCACCTGGACGGCAGATATACCTATATCTACGCCAATACAGCTACGAACCTCTGCACAGGTACACAACCGGACCAACATGGTAATAAATACTCTTTAAAGAATACACATAAGAAGGATAAATTATGTATTTAGATCAAGTAAATTATGAATTAAACAAAAAAATCAATGATTTTGTATGTAACTCAAATGATGCTACTACGCCGGAGGAAAGCATTGATATTCTCAATCAAGCATGGGAACTTTTACCCAAACCAGCCACTCAATTCGTTGAGCCTACTTCGGCAATCGCCTGTGGTATTTCAGAAAATTATAAAAAATTAGGTGATTATCAAAAAGCCCTTGAGTGGATGTTAATTGCACTTGAGGCACGAAAAGATGAACCTGCAGCAGGTGTGTTTATATGGACAGGAATCGTTTATTACGAATTGGGTGATATGGAAAATGCCTATAAATATTTTGACCTAACTTATAATGAGCTACGTTACACACCTTTCTCTATGGAAGATAAAAAATATTGGCAATTTTATAAGCAACGTAAAGAAGAATTAAATCCTAAGAAAAAAACTAAAAAGTAAGATTCGATATTTTCAGACGCCCTTTTTTGTACCGTACTTAACCGCCGCTACGGTTGCGACCCGTTCGGCATCCCAAGAGAGATGATCGACATCCACGGCAGCCTCTTGTGGTTCGGCGAATACACCGCTTGGGGTAGTCTAAAAAAGATGAGCGGTTTCATCTATAAAAGCAGCATTATCGCACTTGTCTGATGGTGTTCGAGTAAAATTCAAAATAATCTAACCAATATATGGAGGCTTTAAAACTATGAATATAGACTTTAATAAAATTGCTGAATTTTGTGTTACAAAAAATCAGAAAAAGAAGATTTCTATTCTTCAAAAGAAATTTTCTTTTAATAATTCTAAGAGTAGAGAAGCACTTACTGACTTAATTAGTAGTTTATTTGTCAATAAGATATATGAACCTTTCAAAATCATTATTCCTGCTATTTTGCAAGT